>Ga0207715_100415_pt1 | contig 10150 bp, 11 predicted proteins | sample A23M3SouthBayCA_FD_187732 | JGI IMG/M metagenome (GOLD analysis project Ga0207715, IMG submission 187732) | Aerobic enrichment media from Eden Landing Ponds, California, USA - A23 M3 (SPAdes) | ecosystem: Environmental > Aquatic > Marine > Unclassified | place: USA: Emeryville, California... | reverse complement strand
GGGATGATCACCGAGGTCGACATCATCGACGTGGCCCGCGTCGTCGAGGGCGAGGCCGAGACGGGCGAGAGCATGGCCAGCGACGACGACGACTGGAAGTGGGAGAGCGTCAAGGCCGTCGGCGGCACCTACATGCCCACCCGTAACGTCGAGATTCCCAAAGAGCCGGTCAGCGAGTTCATGACCGCCGACGTGCTGACGGTGAGCAAGCGCCAGACCGCACGGGACGCCGCACAGCTGATGATCGACGAGGACATCGAACAGATCCCGCTGGTGTCGGGCGACGACCTCGTGGGCGTCGTCCGGGACATGGATCTGCTGGAGGGCCTATGAGCGACGCCGAGAGCAAAGACCTCGTCGAGCTTGCGAAACGCCGGGGCTTCTTCCTCCAGTCGGCCGGTGCCTACGGCGGCGTCTCGGGCTTCTACACGTTCGGCCCCGCCGGCGCGGCACTGAAACAGAACATCGAGGACACCTGGCGCGACCGCTTCACGATCCAGGAGGGCAACATGGAGGTCGACGCACCGACCGTGATGCCCGAACCGGTCTTCGAGGCGTCGGGCCACCTCGACGGCTTCGACGACATGCTCGTCGAGTGTCCCGAGTGTGGCGAGAGTCACCGCGCCGATCACATTGTCGAGGACAACACCGACATCGAGGAGGCCGAGTCGATCCCCGTCGCCGAGGTCGAGGAGCTGATCGCCGAGTACGAACTCGTTTGTCCGACCTGTGGCACGGGCCTGGCCGGCCAGGCCATCGAGGACTTCAACCTGATGTTCGAGACGAACATCGGCCCCGGCTCCTCCGAGCCGGGCTATCTGCGCCCCGAAACGGCACAGGGCATCTTCATCGAGTTCCCGCAACTGGCCGAGTACGCCCGCAATCAGCTCCCCTTCGGCGTCACCCAGATCGGCCGGGCCTACCGCAACGAGATCAGTCCCCGGAAGTCCCTGCTGCGGGTCCGGGAGTTCACGCAGGCCGAGCTCGAACTGTTCATCGATCCCGAGGAAGACGAGCCGGATCTGAGCGCCGTCGCAGACGTGACCGCGCCGTTCTACCCCGCGAGCGATCAAGAGGCCGACGACGGCGAGCCCTACGAAGCGACGATCCGCGAAGTCGTCGAGGAGGGCGTCGTCGGCAAGCCCTGGATCGCCTACTACCTCGGCGTGGCAAAGCAGTGGTACGAGTCGATCGGCGTCGACATGGATCGCTTCCGGTTCCGCCAGCATCTCTCGGGGGAACGGGCTCACTACGCCGCCGACTGCTGGGACGCCGAGGGCGAGGTCGACGGCGACTGGATCGAACTGGGCGGCTTCGCCTACCGCTCCGACTACGACCTCTCGAAGCACGACGACTACTCCGACGAGGAGTTCACGGTCTTCAAGCAGTACGACGAACCGGTCACCGTCGAGAAACCGACGGTCGACCCCGACATGAGCTACCTCGGACCGGAGTTCGGCGGCGACGCGGGTGCCGTGGCTGACGCGCTGGAAGCCCTCGCCGAACGCGACCCGGCCGCCTTCGAGGACGCCGGCGAAGACGGCGAAGTCACCGTGTCAGTGGACGGCGACGACTACACCGTCCCCGTCGCGAAGACCGACTTCAGCGTCGAGGAAGTCACCGAATCGGGCGAACACATCACGCCCCACGTCGTCGAGCCCTCGCTGGGCATCGACCGAGCGCTGTACACCGCACTCGACCACTCCTACCGCGAGGACGAGGTCGACGGCGAGGAACGCAGCTACCTGCAACTCCCGCAGGAGGTCGCCCCCACCACCGTCGGCGTCTTCCCGCTGATGGACCGGGACGGCATGGGCGAGTACGCCCGCGACCTCGCGAGCGACCTGCGGGCGGCCGGTCTCTCCGTGACCTACGACGACTCCGGTGCGATCGGTCGGCGGTATCGTCGTCAGGACGAGGTCGGCACCCCGTTCTGTGTCACCGTCGACTACGCGACGCTGGGCGAGGCCCGCGAGGACGAGGCCGACGCAGAACCGGACACGGTCACCGTCCGCGAACGGGACACGACCGCACAGAAGCGGCTCCCCGTCGACGAACTCGCCGACGCCCTGATCGCGCTCCGGGACGGCGACACGACCTTCGACGACCTGTAGATGGCCGACGAGATCGCCCGTCGACTGGTCCACGCCAGCGGGACCGGCTTCCCGGCGCTGTACCTGCTCGATCTGACCTCGTGGGAGCTGGTGCAGTACCTGCTCGTCGCGGGCGCTCTGATCGCGCTCGGACTGGAGGTGATCCGCCTGTTCGTCGGGCTGGACTGGGCGATCTACGACCGGCTCACCCGCGAGTACGAACAGGAGAACCTCGCGGGCTACGCGCTGTATCTCATCAGCGCCGCCGCCGTCGCCTTGCTCGCGCCGAAGGTCGTCGCCATCCCAGCCATCCTGATGCTGACCATCGGCGACCCGGTCAGCGGCCTGCTCGGATCGGGAAGCCTGACCAAGGAGACGTACGTCCTGCTGGCGATGTTCGGCGTCTGTACCGGCATCGCCTCCTTCTTCGTCGGCTGGCTCGCGGCCGCACTCGGTGGGCTGGCCGCCACCGCCGCCGACGGCCTCAAACCCGTCGTCGCCGGGTACGTACTCGACGACAACCTCACCATCCCCCCGGCCGCTGCGGCCGCGATGTTCGTCGGGATGGAACTGATGGCGACGTTGTCGCTGTAGTCGGCGTGGCTCTACTTTCACCCCGGTACGCGAACGGTTAAAGGGATTCCCGGCCAAGACGGGCACAGATGGCCCAGTCCGACGCCGACGCCGGGAGCGACGACACGCACGTCGAGCATCCCCTGATCACGCCGGGGCTGCTCGAACAGCGCCGGTACCAGCGAACGCTGGCCGATCAGGCCCTCGACGACCACACGCTCGTCTGTCTCCCCACCGGACTGGGCAAGACCACCGTCTCCTTGCTCGTCACTGCAGAGCGGATAGGGGACGCCGCGTGGAAGTCGCTCCTGCTCGCGCCGACCAAACCCCTCGTACAACAGCACGCCGAGTTCTACCGCGAGGCCCTGCAGGTGCCCGACGACGAGATCGTCGTCTTTACCGGCGACGTGCGACCGGCCAAACGGGCCGACCTCTGGAAGGACGCCCGCGTGGTCATCGCGACGCCGCAGGTCGTCGAGAACGACCTCGTCGGGAACCGGATCTCGCTGTCGTCGGTCACCCACTGCACCTTCGACGAATGTCACCGGGCGACCGGCGACTACGCGTACAACTACATCGCCGAGCGCTACCACGAAGACGCGGACGATCCGCTGGTGACGGCGATGTCGGCCTCGCCGGGCGGCGACGAGGAGGAGATCCTCACGGTCTGTGAGAACCTCGGTCTGCGGGAGGTGGCGGTGATGACCGAGGACGACGCCGACGTGGCGAAGTACACCCACGACACGGACGTGGAGTGGAAACGCATCGAGTTGCCCGACACGGTGATCGAGATCCGGGACGCGATCAACGACGTGGTGAAAGAACGCCTGACGGAGCTCAAGGAACTGGGCGTCACCTCGACGACCCAGCCCGACGTCTCGGAACGCGAGATCCAGAAGATACAGGGCCAACTGTCGGAGCTGATGGACAACGACCAGAGCGAGGGGTACAGCGGCATGAGCCTGCTGGCCGAGATCCGGAAGCTCCGGACCGCAGTGACCTACGCCGAGACCCAGAGCGTCGAGGCGCTGCGCCGGTACTTCGAGCGCCAGAAGGAGGCCGCCCGCTCCTCGGGGGCCTCCAAGGCCGACCAGCGCCTCGTCTCGGATCCGAAGGTGATGGAGGCGATGCGGAAAGCCGAGAACTTCACCGACCTCCATCCGAAGTTCCGCCAGACCCGGATGTTACTGGCCGAGACGCTCGGGATCGAGAACGGCGAGCGCGTGATCGTCTTCACCGAATCGCGGGACACCGCCGAGACACTGACTGACTTCCTCGCCGATCACTTCGAGACCGAGAAGTTCGTCGGCCAGAGCGACACCGACGGTAGCGACGGCATGACCCAGACACAGCAACAGGAGACGCTGGACCGGTTTCGTGCGGGCGAGTTCGAGGTGCTCGTGTCGACTTCGGTGGCAGAGGAGGGGCTGGACGTACCCGAGGTCGACCTTGTTCTCTTCTACGAACCCGTCCCGACGGCGATCCGGTCGATCCAGCGCAAGGGCCGAACCGGCCGCCAGACCGAGGGCAACGTCGTCGTCCTGCTGGCCGAAGACACCCGCGACGAGGCCTACTTCTGGAAGTCCCGACAGGACGAGAAACGGATGGAAGACGAACTCCGGACCCTGAAGAACGTCGCCGGCCAACTGGAGTCGAAACTGGGGGCATCGCAGGCCGATGTCGAAGAGTTCGAGGACAGCGCGGACGACCACCGGAAGTCCGCGGATAGTGCGAGCGGGGAGGAACGACCCGCGAGCAGCGGGGGAAGCGAGTCCTCGGAACAGCGAGCGGCGAGTGAAGCAAGCCGTGAACGAGACGCCGGCGACGAAACCACGACCCAGCAGTCCGACGACGACGGACAGGCCGGCCTCGACGCCTTCGCTCCATCGGAAACGGAGGGTGACGCCGAGAGCGGCGAGAGAGACGGGATCGGCGACGACAGCGGTGAACGCGGGGTTCCATCGGAAACGGAGGGGTCGACGCCGGAACCCCACGCCGACAGTGAGGACGAGGTCGCCATCGTCGCCGACCAGCGTGAACTGGACTCGACGATCGCTCGCGACCTCTCGACCCGCGAGGGCGTCCAGACGGAACTGGAGACGCTGGCGGTCGGCGACTACGTCCTCTCGGACCGGGTCGTCGTCGAGCGCAAGACCGTCTCGGACTTCCTCGATACGCTGACCGGCGGCGACCGCTCGATGTTCGAGCAGGTCGGCGACGCCACTCGCTACTACGCCCGGCCGGTCGTCGTCATCGAGGGCGACGATCTGTACGGCGAGCGCAACGTCCACCACAAGGCGATTCAGGGGGCGCTAGCCTCGCTGGCAGTCGATTTCGGCGCGAGTATCATGCAGACCGCCGACGAGGACGAAACCGCGGATCTGCTGGAGACCATCGCTCGACGCGAACAGGAGGAGTCCAACCGTGAAGTCAGCGTCCACGGCGAGAAGCAGTCCAAGACCCTGACCGAACAGCAGGAGTACGTCGTCACGTCCGTGGCAGAGGTCGGACCGGTGACCGCGCGGGCGATGCTCGAACACTTCGGCAGCGTCGAGGCGGTGATGACCGCCGACGAGGACGACCTGCAAGCGGTCGAGGGCGTCGGCGAGGTGACCGCCGAGCGGTTCCGGGAAGTCGTCGGGAACGAGTTCGACGGGTGACTCGAACACGATCGCTCATCACCCGACAGTTTCGTTCAACGATGTGCAACGTGCCATAAGTTTAAGACCGTTTAGTCGACAAGTATCGCCGGGGGGCAACGAGAGCGTGAGCGAGAGCCCGATAGCGCCAGATGTACCGTTCGAGTTTGCACTTCCCGACGCCAGCGCGGGGGGAGAACTACTGTCGGCGGAGGAGTTGGCCACAGACCACGACGCCGTCCTGATCGTCCTGTTGCGCAGTCACTACTGCCCGCTCTGTCGGGAGATCGTCCAGTCATTCGCCGAGGCGTACCAGTCCTTCGCGTCCCGATCGACGGCCGTCGTCCCCGTGTTACCGGACACGGTCGAGCGAGGAGCGGTCTGGCAGCGCCGATACGAACTCCCGTTCCCGATCCTGGCCGATCACGACGAGACGAGCGACGGGTTCGAGGCGTTCGCACCCTACCAGCGAAATCTCCGGGAGCTCCCGGGCGCGATCCTGTTTCGAGCGAGTAAGAGGAACACCGGCGACGGTCTCGAACTGGTGACGACGTTCAGCGAGGAGCGACCACGGGACTTTCCCGCCGTCGGAGCGATCCTCGACGAAGTCGAGGCGTGTACCGGCAGTCCGACCGCCGCCGGGGCGGGGCCGCGGGCGGATTCCTGACGACGTGATCGGGTCGAAAGGGCGTCAGAATCCGGTTTCGTCGAGCGTTTCTGCGGCCTCGCGTGCGGCTTCGAGGTACTCCTGTGCCTGTCGTGGACTGTCGCTCTCGCGTGCGCGCCGTGCGTACTCCTCGACAGTCTGGGCCAGTAGCACCTGCGCGTTGGCCAGATGGTCGCTGGCGGTCCCGTTGCCCGACGGCGTCGTCGGTGCCGCGTCGGACGACCGCTGTGTGTGTGACGGCGTTTCAGTGGCCGTCGACGCCGGATCGACCGACGGTGCCGAACGGGGCTGATCGGCGCTCTCGGCGGTCGGTGTCGACCGCGTCTCCGGTGTGGACTGGCTGGGGCCGTCGCTCGAGGGACGCTGTTCGGGGTCGGCCGTCGAGTCGCCCTCGGGTTCGCCACCGAACTGGACGGTCGCGTCGTCGCTGGGCGTCGTCACCTCGATGTTGTCCTCGTCAGCGTCGGCCGCCCCGTCGGCGTCACCACGGTCCACCGGCTGCTGGCAGGTCGGACAGAACTCCTGACCGTCGTACCGGAAGATCGGGTCCCCGCAGTTGTTACAGTGGGCGTTGGTCATCGTCGCCCCTTTCAACAGGAGTTCGCTCATCTGTTCGGTGGTCTCGCGGTCGGTCTCGTCGTCGCCGTACTTCTCGCGCAGTTTCTCGCGCTCGGCCTCTTTGTCGAAGTCGCTCATACCCGTACGGTGGCCGTCGGGGCGAAAAGGGTTTGCGGGAAAGGCTCATCCACCGACGGCGCGAAGTGACGGGTATGTCACTGTTCGGGACCGTCGTTGTCTTCCTCGTGGGATACGTCTCGGGCCGAGTCACGCTGTGGCTCGCCGAACTCGCGGCGCTCGTCGCGCTCGCACTGGCGGTGCTGGGGCTCGCGGCTCCGGCGTTCGTGACGAACGTCGTCGAGGAGGTCCTCTCGTCGTACTACGTCGGGAACGAACTGCTCTTTCTCTCCGGGTTCCTGTTCGGCGTCGCTCACGATCAGTACGAGAGCGACCCGGAGTGATCGGAGGGGCGACGTGACGACCGCCCGAGTATTGCGGGTCGAACGGCGTCCATGCCTCCGAATCCTCCGACACGTTTTTCGTCCAGCCGTCCGGTGGTACGAACTGTCATGACAAAGGTAAGCGTCGTCGGCGCGGCTGGTACCGTAGGTGCTGCAGCGGGGTACAACATCGCCTTGCGCGACATCGCAGACGAACTCGTCTACGTCGACATCCCGGATCAGGAGGACGTAACCATCGGACAGGCCGCCGACACCAACCACGGGGTCGCCTACGACTCGAACACGACGGTCCGACAGGGGACCTACGAGGACACCGCCGGCTCCGACGTGGTCGTCATCACCGCCGGCATCCCGCGCCAGCCCGGACAGACTCGGATCGACCTGGCGGGAGACAACGCGCCGATCATGGACGACATCGGCTCGTCGGTGGCCGAACACAACGACGACTACGTGACGATCACCACCTCGAATCCCGTCGACCTACTCAATCGGCACCTCTACGAGACCGGCAACCGAGCACGCGAGAAAGTGATCGGCTTCGGTGGGCGACTCGACTCGGCCCGGTTCCGGTACGTCCTCGCGAACCGCTTCGACACGCAGGTCCAGAACGTCGAGGCGACCATCCTCGGGGAACACGGTGACGCCCAGGTGCCGGTGTTCTCGAAGGTTCGCATCGACGGCGAGGACCCCGACTTCACCGACGACGAGCGCGAGGAGATCCTGGGCGAACTACAGGAGAGCGCGATGGACGTCATCGAACGGAAGGGGGCGACCGAGTGGGGACCGGCCACCGGCGTCGCCCACATGGTCGAGGCCGTGCTGCGTGACACCGGGGAAGTACTGCCCGGTTCCGTCGTCCTCGACGGTGAGTTCGGCCACTCGGACACCGCCTTCGGCGTCCCAGTCAAACTCGGTGCCGACGGCGTCGAGGAGATCGTCGAGTGGGAGCTAGACGACTACGAACGGGAGCTGATGGACGAAGCGGCCGACAAACTCAGCGACCAGTACGGCAAGATCGAGTAGCCTCGGGAGGCAGGCCGTCGATACGGGCCTATCTGGCTTCGTCGCCGGCGATGTCCTGTTCGGACGCCGCCGTATCGATCCAGGTGTCTGGCTCGTCGTCGAGGAGTTCCTCACAGACGTCGACATCGAGCAGTGTGGCCCACTCCTCGAGATGGGACTGGTCACGTCGATACATGTCTTCACGCGATACAACTCCGGGGGATAATATAACGATTGTGCCTGTTCTCGGGGAAGAGGAACGAGATCGCGCCCGGGTCTGGCTGTCACCCGCAACTCCGAGACCGACGCAGCTACTTCAGCCGTCACGAAGTCACAGTCGGCGGTCTCAGTCCCGGAAGTTCTCGGGGACCTGAATGCTGTAGCGGCCGTCCTCTTCGAGTGCGACGATGTACTCTTCGCGTTCGTACAGCTCCACGAGATTGAGTTCGTACTGCCCGGGTGCGACGACTTTGACGCTCTCGAACTGGTCGTTGAGCTCCTCGCGAAGTTCGTCCAGTCCGGGTCGGTCCGTCCCCGACGGCTCCTCGGCGACCGACGTATCGGAGTCCGAAGTCGGCCGTGGGTCGGTGCTCGTGCGTGATCCGGAGTCGGACTCCGACCCGGGTGACTCCCGTGAGACCGGTTCGAAGTGGTGTTCCTCGCCGCTGGTCGGCTCCGACGGGAGTTCGTCGGGTGCGACGACGTCGGTCCGGGCGCTGGCCTGTGCCGTGTCTTCGGGACTCACGTCCACCGACTCGGTCTCGACGCCACCGGCGGTGGCGGTCGTTGGCTCGTCGACCCCAGAAGTCGGTCCGGCCACCGACTCCTCGCCGCCGGAACTCCCCATCAGATCCTTGACCGTCGCGGCGGTCTTGCCGACGGTCTGGGCGACCGACGACCCGGTGGGTTCCGGCGGCTCGGGCGGTTCGGCCGTACTGTCGACCGAATCCGACCCCTCGGGCTTGAACTGGAACTTGTTGCCGCCACAGTCAGGGCACCCCGACAGCATCTCTTTGGAGCCGTCCGAGAACGTGCGGTCGCAGTTCGTACACTGATGTGGCATTATTTCCGTGAGACGAGCGCGCTGATGAGGTTCTCGTCCTTGTGCAGCGTCTCGATCTGGTTGGCCGGCCCGATCACGGTCAGTTTCTTCGTCGACTCGGTACCCATCAGTCGATCGAGGAAGCTCGCGTCGGCGGTCTCCGAGCGCGGGTAGGTCTCGATCTCGATCCCGTTGAACTCGTCTGGACTGATCTCGGTCATCGTCACCTCGATCAGTCGGGACTCCTCATCGGGGGACAGCCCCTCTTCGAGGATCACGATGTTGCCGTCCCGAACCCCGTCGAGGATCGTCCGAATCTTCTCCATGGAGGTCAGCCCGTCCATACGCTCACCGCTGATGAGGTCGATCTGAACGCCGTCCTGTGGTTTTGCTTCAGCCATCCACGGTCACCCGAAGTACTCCGCGATCTTGTCGTACACTTCGTCCATGTTGTCTCCTTCCAGAGCCGACAGCGGGATCGTCTCGTGCTGCGGGAAGGCGTTTCGAATCCGCTGGACCGACGACTCCTCGAGATCGGTCTTGTTCGCCAGGATCAGAACCGGGAGATCCTGACTCTCGATGATCCCGATCAGCATGGTGTTGACCTGCGTGAACGGATCCGTCGACGAGTCGAGCACGTAGATGACGCCATCGACGTCCTCACGGAGCCAGTGCATCGCCTCGGCGACCCCCTCCGTCGCCTCGCGCGAGCGACGCACCGCGTCGTCTTTCTCCATGTCGTGATCGAGGAACTCCTCGTAGTCGACCTTCGTCGTCACGCCCGGCGTGTCGACGATGTCGATGTTGACGGTCGCGCCGTTGCGCTCGATCTCGATGTCCTCCTTCCGGCGTGCGCGCCGCGTTTCGTGTGGAATGTGACTCTCCGGTCCGACCGCGTCACCGGTCCAGTCACGGGCGATCCGGTTGGCCAGCGTCGTCTTCCCAGCGTTCGGTGGGCCGTAGATCCCGATACGCTTGGGGTTCTCTTCCGAGAACAACGTCGATGCCGCGCGTGAAATGCTGTCTTTGAGATTCGTGAGCAGTCCCATCCTCGTTCCTCCCGCCCGAACGTCCGTATTCGGGGGCTTGAGCGTAGTAGACAGCCGGATTCACTT
>Ga0207715_100414_pt1 | contig 10220 bp, 7 predicted proteins | sample A23M3SouthBayCA_FD_187732 | JGI IMG/M metagenome (GOLD analysis project Ga0207715, IMG submission 187732) | Aerobic enrichment media from Eden Landing Ponds, California, USA - A23 M3 (SPAdes) | ecosystem: Environmental > Aquatic > Marine > Unclassified | place: USA: Emeryville, California... | reverse complement strand
TCTTCGACGGCGTTCTACCGCCACGTCCGGACCGTCCAACAGAAGCTGTTCAGCGTACTGTTCGAGGATGGTGCGCGACCGCCGGTGGGGGATGGGGTTCGATAGTACACCCTCCGCGGAAGGCGGCGTGTCACTTCCAACAGTCGAATATTCCCTTATACACCTATTACTCATTCACCGAGTGCCCCGGTCTTCCCGCTGGCGCTCGTGACCGCAATGAGAGATGTAGATGTCAACCCCGACGAGGAGAGTCCGTACGAGTGCTTCGACTGTGGAACGATCATCGTCGCGACCAACCCACCCGCGTCGTGTCCGGACTGTGCCGGCGCGATGCGGAATCGACGGACGCCTATCGAGTAATCATGGCCTCCCAATCGAGCACGGCGACAGAGGAGTCGAGCACAGGAGCAGTCGAACCGGAGTCGGCGGTCGAAACCGCCCGACGCCAGCTCGAACACGCCGCCGAGCTGGTGGACGTCGACCCGAACATCATCGAACGTCTCCGGTACCCGAAGAAGGTCCACGAGGTGACGGTCCCGATCGAACGCGACGACGGGACCGTCGAGGTGTACACGGGCTATCGGGCGCAACACGACAGCGTCCGAGGGCCGTACAAGGGTGGGCTCCGCTACCACCCGGAGGTGACACGCGACGAGTGCGTCGGCCTCGGCATGTGGATGACCTGGAAGTGTGCCGTGATGGATCTCCCGTTCGGCGGTGCGAAGGGCGGCATCGCGGTGAACCCGAAGGAGCTCAGCAGCGACGAGAAGGAGCGCCTCACCCGACGGTTCGCACAGGAGATCCGTGACGTCATCGGGCCGACGGTCGACATCCCCGCACCCGACATGGGGACGGACCCGAAGACGATGGCGTGGCTGATGGACGCCTACTCGATGCAGCAGGGCGAGACGACACCCGGCGTCGTGACCGGCAAGCCGCCGGTCATCGGCGGGAGCGAGGGACGCGACGGCGCCCCCGGCCGAAGTGTGGCAATCATCACCCGCGAAATCGTCGAGTACTACGACAGGGACGTCTCTGACACTTCCGTCGCCATCCAGGGCTACGGGAGCGTCGGCGCCAGTGCGGCCCGGCTGCTCGACGAGTGGGGCGCTACGGTCGTGGCCGTGAGCGACGTCAACGGAGGAATCTACGATCCCGACGGCCTCGACACCGCCGCCATCCCGTCCCACGCCACGGAACCGGAGGCCGTGATGGAGCACGAGGCACCGCGGACTGTCAGCAACGAGGAGCTGCTCGAACTGGACGTCGACGTGCTCGTCCCTGCCGCAGTTGGCAACGTTCTGACCGCCGAGAACGCCCGCGATGTCGATGCCGACATCATCGTCGAGGGAGCGAACGGTCCCACCACCACCGTCGCCGACGATATCTTCACCGAGCGTGGCATCCCCGTCGTGCCCGACATCCTCGCCAACGCTGGCGGCGTGACCGTGAGCTACTTCGAGTGGCTGCAGGACATCAACCGCCGTGCGTGGTCCCTGGAGCGCGTCCACGAGGAGCTGGAGGCCGAGATGCAGGCGGCCTGGACGGAGGTCCGGGAGGCGTTCGACGAGCGGGACGTGACCTGGCGGGACGCCGCGTACATCGTCGCGCTCTCCCGCGTCGCAGAAGCCCACGACACGCGCGGGCTCTGGCCCTGACACCGCGAAGCAGAGCTCTCCAGAAAACACTTGACGGTGCACCAGCCAAACGAGAACTGATGTACCGCCGCAAGTTCCTCGCAACGAGCACCTCCACCCTCGCCATCGCCGGGCTCGCAGGCTGTCTGGACTCGCTCGGCGGGGGCGACGATGACAGTTCGACACCGACCGGCTCCACGTACGCGTCGACGGACGACGACATCGTGGACACGACCAACGGCCAGACCGAGTCCACGCACGCACCGACGGACGACGACATCGTGGACACGACCGACGGCCGGACCGACGGGCCGCTCGCCGACGAAGAGACGTTCGACCCCGACCATCCGATTCGCGTCGAGAACAACGACTCGACCACGCACACGCTGACACTTCGCATCCGACGAGACGGGGAGCAGGTCCACAGCACGACGCTGGACGTCGGGCCGTCCTTCGACGACGTGGTCTACAATCTGGCACAGCTGGAGCCGGAGAGCATCGTCCAGTACCGTATCGTCGCCGAAGTCGGGTCGAAACAGGATTCCCGTGCGGTCCAGACCAACGCCTGCTTCGGCGACGTGAACGTCGCTGTCTCGGACGGTGAACCCCGCGTCGGCTTCGAGATCTGCTGAGGCTGAGAGCGCGGCCCGTGGACGCGCACACCAACTGTTACGCCGCTGCAGTGCGCAGTAGACCCATGGACCGTCGCCGCTTCTTGGCCGCAACGGTTGGCGCGCTCACTGTCAGTGCAGGGTGTGCGTCCAACTCCTCCGACTCGGACGGAACGGGGACAGACCGGTCGCCGACCTCGAGTGGAGACGGCACGAGTCCGAACGGGACAAGCGCAGGGCCAGCCCTGCCGGACGCCGTCGCCCTCGAGACGCTCGCGACTGGGCTGCAGAACCCGCTGGACATCGCTTTCGTGCCCGGAACTGACCGGCGCTACGTCGCCGAGCAGCCAGGTCGGGTCCGGGTCGTGGACACCGACGGCGTCCGCGACGAGCCGTTGCTCGACCTCACCGACGCCGTCGTCACCGGCTTCGAACAGGGACTGCTCGGCATCGCGCTGCACCCGAACTTCGCCGAGAACCGCCGGCTGTTCGTCCGCTACTCCGCGCCCAGACGCAGCGACACGTCGGCCGACTACAGCCACACCTTCGTGCTCTCTGCGTTCACCGTCTCGGCGGACGGGCTGACGGCACGACGGGCGTCGGAACGAGTCGTCGTGGAGATAGACCAGCCGCAGGCGAACCACAACGCGGGCTCGGTGCTGTTCGGTCCCGACGGCTACCTGTACCTCGGGGTCGGCGACGGGGGAGCCGCGAACGACGCCGGCTTCGGCCACGTCGACGACTGGTACGACGGGACCGACGGCGGCAACGGCCAGGACGTGACCGAGAACCTGCTCGGGAGCATCCTCCGGATCGACGTCGACGGCCGGGAGGGTGACCGCGGGTACGCCATCCCGGACGACAACCCGCTCGTCGGGCGCGAGGGAATGGACGAGCACTACGCCTGGGGGTTCCGGAACCCGTGGCGGCTCGCGTTCGACGGCGAGACGCTGTTCGCGGGCGACGTGGGCCAGAACCGGTTTGAGGAGGTCGACGTCGTCGAGCGAGGGGGCAACTACGGCTGGAACGTGCGCGAGGCGACTCACTGCTTCCAGGCGGACGACTGCCCCGACAGGACCCCCGACGACGTCCGCGGTGGCGAACCGTTGCTCCCGCCGGTCGTCGAGTACCCCCAGGAGGGAGCGCCGGTCAGCGGCGTCTCCGTCATCCCGGGCAACGTCTACCGCGGCGACGCGATTCCCGGGCTACAGGGCCAGTTCGTCTTCGGCGACTACCAGGCGGAGGGGAGGCTGTTCGTAGCTAGGCCCGGCGAGAACGGGCTGTGGGAGACGTCGGTGCTCCCCATCACCGACAGCGATGCGGGGAAGCTCTCGCAGATACTCTCCTTCGGTCGCCACGAGGGGGAGCTGTACGTACTCGGGAACGGCGGGAGCGGCGGCGGACTGCATCGCCTCGTATCGGCGGCGTGAGGCTGCCAGTACGTGGGCAGTCAGCGGTCGTGTTCGAGTCGTTCACGCCGCTGCTCGTACTCATCGTCGCTGATATCGCCGCGAGCGTATGCCAACCGCAGCTCCTCGAGTGCGGGCTCCGACCCGGACGACGACCCGGTCAGCCCGCGGAGGACGAGGTATCCGAGGCCGACGAGGGTGACGAGGAAGCCGAGCTGCAGCACGGCTCCGAACACCACGACCCACCCTGGTGCGGCCCCACCGTTCCACATCCCGTGCTCCCAGCCGCCCATCATGGCGCCGTACTCCATCATCCCGAAGCCCATGAACAGCAGCGGGAGGATGAGCAGCGCTCCGAGGACCAAGAGGACGAGCGTGACGAGCGAGCCGTCAGTGGTGTGTCGTGACATTAGTTATTCTCCGTGGACCGTCTCCACAGTTCTAGGTACGTGGACACCGTTCAATGCGGTTGTGCTTTCGATGCACCGCCGCAAGCGTACTGGAAAATTCGAATGCGTTAGTGATGCTCGGTACCGGTTCGGATTCGAAAGCGCCGCTCAGCGCCCCCGGCCGAGCAGGCTGTAGTCGTGGTCCGGGGTGTACCGGCGGAACAGCAGGCTGTTCGTGAGCACCGAGACGCTGGAGAACGCCATCGCGGCGGCCGCCAGCACGGGCTGGAGCAGGCCGAGCGAGGCGAGCGGAATCATGGCGGTGTTGTAGCCCAGCGCCCAGACGAGGTTCTGCTTGATCTTCGCGAGCGTCGCGTCGGAGATTCGGATGGCCTTCACCACGTCGAGCGGGTCGTCGCGCATCAGCGTCACGTCGGCCGCCTCGATCGCCACGTCGGTACCGGAGCCGATGGCGGTGCCGACGTACGCGACGGCGAGGGCGGGCGCGTCGTTCACGCCGTCCCCGACCATCATCGCCTTCCGCCCCTCCGACTGGATGGCGTCGACCGCGTCCGACTTGTCCTCGGGCAGGACCTCGGCACGGACGTTCTCGGGGTCGATGCCGACCTGCGCTGCGACGGCGCGTGCCGTGCGCTCGTTGTCGCCGGTGATCATCATCACCGCCACGCCACGGTCCTGTAGCGCGCTCACGGCGTCCTTCGCGCTCTCCTTGACGGTGTCCGCGTCGGCGACGACACCCAGGAGTTCACCGTTTCCTCCGTCGGCGAGCCGACGGCCCACGAGCATCGCGGTCTTCCCCTCCGACTCGAGGCGCTCCATCGTCTCGGCAGCGGGGTCGGGGTCGATACCGTTGTCGCGGAGCAGCTTGCGGTTCCCGACGAACACCTCGTCTCCCTCGACCGTCGCCGTCACACCGTGGCCGGGGACGTTCTCGAACTCCTCGGGACTCCCGATGTCGATACCGCGCTCGCGAGCACCCTCGACGATCGCCTGTGCGAGCGGATGCTCGCTGCCGCTCTCGGCCGTCGCAGCGAGCTTCAGTACGGTTCCCTCGGTCACCCGGTCCTCGGCGGCGAGTTCCCCACCGTCGGCGGCGGTCTCGCCGCTGGCAGTGACGGCCTCGCCGTCCTCGAAGGCGACCACGTCGGTCAGCTCCATCTCGCCCTTCGTCAGCGTGCCCGTCTTGTCGAAGACCACGGTGTCGACGTCCTTCGCGCGTTCGAGCACGTCACCGCCCTTGAACAACACGCCGTTCTGCGCGCCGATGGTGGTGCCGACCATCGTCGCCGCAGGCGTCGCCAGCCCGAGTGCGCAAGGACAGGCGATGAGCACGGCGGACGCGAACACGATGACGGCGAACTCGAACACCGAGACGCCACCGCCGGCGACGCCGGGGCCGCCAACGACGAGTCCCCAGAACGGGAGCGCGTCGACGAATCCCGCGAGCGACTCGGGGAACAGGAACCAGACGACGCCCCAGAACAGAGCGTTCACGATGACCGCGGGCACGAAGTACGCCGAGATGCGGTCCGCGAGGTTCTGGATGTCGGGCTGGCGGGACTGGGCCTCCTTGACGGTCTGGACGATCTGCTGGAGGGCGGTGTCGCTGCCGACCTTCGTGGCCTCGACGACGAGCAGACCGTTCTCGTTGATGGTCGAGCCGACGACCTCGTCACCCTCGCTCTTCTCGACGGGGACGCTCTCGCCGGTGACCATCGACTCGTCGACCGCGCTCTGGCCGTCGACGACGACGCCGTCCGTCGGGACCTTCTCGCCGGGCCGGACCTTCATCCGGTCACCGACCGTGACCTCCTCCAGCGGAACCTCGCGCTCGGTGCCGTCTTCGTCGACGATGGTCGCCGTCTCGGCCTCCATCTCGAGCAGTTTGCGCAACGCCTCGCCGGCCTGGCCTTTCGAACGCGCCTCGAGGTAGTTCCCGAGCGTGATGAACACCAGGATGAGCGCGGCGGTGTCGAAGTACACGCCGCCGGCGACGAGGTCGAACAGGACGCTCACCGAGTAGACGTAGGCCGTGCTCGACCCGAGCGCGATGAGCACGTCCATGTTGGCCCGCCGGTTGTTGACGAGCGCGTTGTACGAGTTCCGGTAGAACGGCCACCCGAGCAGGACCTGGACGGGCGTAGCGAGGGCGAACTCCACCCAGCCGAGCTGTACCCCGAAGACGGTCTCCGGGACGAACGCCCCGCCGAGCAGGAACTTGTCGGCGAGGAAGAACAGCATCGGCGCCGACAGCAACGCTCCGAACAGCGTCAGCCGGCGCTGTTTGCGGATTTCGGCGTTGCGTGCGGCGTCGCGTGCGCTCTCACCGCTCCCGTCGCTGTCGGCGCTGCCGTCCTGTCCGTCCAACCCCTCTCTGACGGGTGAGTACCCGGCGTTCTCGATTGCCTCGTAGAAGGTGTCAAGGGAGGACTCCGCCGGGTTGTACGTTACCTGTGCCTCGTCCGTCGCGTAGTTCACGTCGGCGCGGACGACGCCCGGGAGCGACTCCAGCGCGTCCTGCACCGTCTCGGAGCAGTTCGCACAGGACATGTCGGTGATGGCGATGGTCACCGACTCCGTGATGGGGCTGTAGCCGGCGTCGCCGATGGCCTCGAATATCTCGTCGAGCGACACCTGCTCCGGGTCGTACTCGACGGTCCCCTCGTCGGTGGCGTAGTTGATGTTGACCTCCGAGACACCCTCCAGCCCGTCCAGCCGCTCGGCGATGGTCTGTGAGCAGTTCGCACAGCTCATCCCCTGGATGTCGATGTGGCTTCGATGCGTGCTCATATCTAGTCCTACGGGCTACTCGTTCAATCGGTTTGTCCTTTCGATACCGTTGCAAATCGACCGCTGAGATTTCGAATCGAAGGTGTCGTCCGCAGAACGGACTCCAATATGGAACGGAACAGTAGCGCTCGGGAGGTCAGTTCACCGACTGAGATATTAAAACGGCGACGAGTAGTTAATACGATGGCTGCATTCGACCCCCGGTCATTAGTAGCTGGTTTAATAACTTGCGGTCGCCTAGCCCCAGCCAATGACCTCCCCCAACCGGGATACACAGGACGTGTGCGACGTATCCCACCCCGACGACGCCGACTGCGGATGTCCACCGGAGCCGGACGCTGGTGGCGAACCCGCTTCTGGGTCGGACTCACCGGCTGACGGTAGCGTGACGCAGTTCTCGGTGCCCGACATGGACTGTCCGTCCTGCGCCGGCAAGGTCGAGAACAGCGTGAGCAAGCTAGAGGGCATCGTCGACATCGACCCACAGGAGACGACCGGGACATTGACCGTCACCTACGATCCGTCCGTGACCTCGCCCGACGCGGTTGCGGACCGCATCGAGAAGGCTGGCTACAGCATCGACCGGGACGAGCAACCCACGCTCTCGCTCACCGTCCCGGGGATGGACTGTCCGTCGTGTGCGGGCAAGGTCGAGAATGCGGTCGGCGCTCTCGACGGCGTGACGTCCATCGAACCACAGCCGACCACCGGCACGGTGACGGTCGCCTACGACGACGGGCACCTCACCGAGGCAGACGTCGTCGGTGCCATCGAGAGCGCGGGATACGAGGTGACTGAGAGCACCGGCGCGCCCACCGAGGGAGAGTCGAGCGACAGTATCTGGACGAGTGCCCGCGCGCTGAAGACCTGGGCCAGCGGCGGCTTCCTGTCGCTCGGTCTCCTCCTCGAGTTCCTGCTCCACAGCCAGAACGCACGGGTGACGACCGTCCTCGGCAGCGAGCTGTTCGTCGCCGACGTCCTCTTCCTCGTCGCCATCGCGACCGGCGGCCAGGAGATCCTCCGGAACGGCTACTACTCCGCGCGGAACCGGAGTCTGGACATCGACTTCCTGATGTCGGTCGCCATCCTCGGCGCTCTGGTCGCCAGCGTCGCCTTCGGCGAGGCGCTCTACTTCGAGGCCGCCACCCTGGCGTTCCTCTTCAGCATCGCCGAGCTCCTCGAACGGTACTCGATGGACCGCGCCCGGAACTCCCTCGAGGAACTGATGGACCTCTCGCCCGACGAGGCGACGGTCAAGCGTGACGGCGACGAGGAGACGGTGCCCGTGGACGCGGTGGGGGTCGGCGACATCGTCGTCGTCCGGCCCGGCGAGAAGATCCCGATGGACGGCGTCGTCGTCGACGGCCAGAGCGCGGTCAACCAGGCTCCCATCACGGGCGAGAGCGTCCCCGTCGACAAGACCGACGGGGACGGCGTGTACGCAGGCACCATCAACGAGGGTGGCTACCTCGAGGTGGAGGTCACCTCCGAAGCTGGCGACAACACGCTGTCGCGCATCGTCGAGATGGTCGAGGACGCACAGTCGAACAAGACCGAGCGCGAGCAGTTCGTCGAACGGTTCGCCGGGTACTACACACCTGTCGTGGTCGCCTTCGCGGTGCTGGTCACCCTCGGGAGCCCGTCCGTACTGGGTGCGAGCTGGTCGACCGCGGTGGTCTACGGGCTGACGCTGCTGGTGCTTGCCTGTCCCTGTGCGTTCGTCATCTCCACGCCCGTCTCCGTGGTGTCCGGCATCACGAGCGCCGCGAAGAACGGCGTGCTCATCAAGGGCGGCAACCACCTCGAGGCGATGGGTGCCGTCGAGGCCGTCGCCTTCGACAAGACCGGCACCCTGACCAGGGGCGAGCTGACGGTGACCGACGTCGTCCCCCTGAACGGCAACACCGAGTCGGAGGTGCTCCGCTGTGCGCGCGGACTGGAGGCTCGCAGCGAGCACCCCATCGGCGAGGCCATCGTCGAGCAGGCCACCACCGCCGGAGTCGCCGAACGCGAGGTCGACGACTTCGAGAGCATCACCGGGAAGGGCGTCCGGGCGGACCTCGATGGCCGGCCGCACTACGCCGGCAAGCCCGGCCTGTTCGAGGATCTTGGCTTCGACCTCTCGCACGTCCACGCGACCACGGACGGCGGGGTCGTCACCCAGACCGCAGAGGCCATCTGCGACCACAACAACTGCCTCGACCTGCTGCACGACACCGTCCCGGCGCTCCAGTCGGAGGGCAAGACCGTCGTCCTGGTCGGCACGGAGGACGAACTGGAAGGCGTCATCGCGGTCGCCGACGAGGTCCGCCCGGACGCAGAGCGGACCGTGGCCCGGCTGCAGGAGCTCGGCGTCGAGCACACCATCATGCTCACTGGCGACAACGAGCGGACCGCCCGTGCCATCGCCGAGCAGGTCGGCGTCGACGAGTTCCGCGCCGGGCTGTTGCCCGACGAGAAGGTGGCTGCCATCGAGGAGCTGAACGACGAGTACGACGGGGTCGCGATGGTCGGCGACGGCGTCAACGACGCCCCAGCCCTGGCGACGGCGACGGTGGGTGTCGCGATGGGTGCCGCCGGGACGGACACCGCACTCGAGACGGCGGACATCGCGCTCATGAGCGACGACCTCTCGAAGCTCCCGTACCTCTACGAGCTCGCGAACGACGCCAACGGCGTCATCAGACAGAACATCTGGGCCAGTCTCGCCGTCAAGGCGGCTCTGGCCGTCGGTGTCCCGTTCAGCCTGGTGCCCATCTGGCTCGCGGTCCTCGCCGGCGACGCCGGCATGACGACGGCAGTGACGGCGAACGCGATGCGGCTGTCGCGGATTCGGCCCGACGGCGGCGAGCCCGTGGGGACCACTGGCGACTGAGCCGATCTCTGCGACCTTCTCTCGCTGGCCACTCCGACCCCTCCAGTACGCTGAACGGCGGTGTTTCCGACGACAGTCACCGGGGCCAGACTGAGCGCCGGGTCCGGTCACGGGTGGAATCGACAACCGAAATATATCTCGGGCCCATAGACTCGGCCATGACGACGACAATCAGCGTCGAGGGGATGAGCTGTGGCCACTGCGAACAGACCGTCGAGGAGGCCCTCCGCGACGTAGCGGGCGTGACAGACGCGGACGCCGACCGGGAATCGGAGCGGGTGACCGTCGAAGGCGACGCCGAGGTGTCGGCACTGCTCACGGCAGTCGAGGACGCTGGCTACACCGCCCACGCCTGAACACCGCCGCGCCAGCGTCGGGGATCAGACAGTTCGGTCCGCCCACGAGACGGGAGCCGCTGCTCGGTCGTCCTCGGTTCAGCCGCCGAACGGCCGAAAGACACGCCAGAGGACCTTCGGACGGAACAGTGC
>Ga0207715_100407_pt1 | contig 10349 bp, 11 predicted proteins | sample A23M3SouthBayCA_FD_187732 | JGI IMG/M metagenome (GOLD analysis project Ga0207715, IMG submission 187732) | Aerobic enrichment media from Eden Landing Ponds, California, USA - A23 M3 (SPAdes) | ecosystem: Environmental > Aquatic > Marine > Unclassified | place: USA: Emeryville, California... | reverse complement strand
AGACGCAGGACGTGAGCAAGATCACGTTCCGCGCCGACGAGGACCTCGTCGAGCGCGTCGAACACCTCGACGCGTCGAAGAGCGAGGTGATGCGGGCGGCTCTGCGCACCTACCTCGAGCGCGAGGCCGGCGACGACCCCGCCGACGACCCCGCGGACGCGCCCGCGCGGGACGTCAACGTGAACGTGACAATCGAGACGCCCGAGGCGTCCGACGCCGAGGTGACGGCCGAGGCGACCCGCGAGACCGGTCACGGCGAGCGCCGGCAGGGCCCCGGCGACGGGACGAACACCGAGCGGTCGTGCGCCCAGTGCGGCGAGGGACTGGCGCGCGAGCACGTCTACTGCCCGAACTGCGGCGAGAAGGCCACCCACCGGTTCTTCTGTGACTGCGGCGACGAACTCCGGTCGGACTGGTCGCACTGCCCGAGTTGCGGCCGGCGGACCCCGTCCGCGGACGTCCTCGAGAGGTAAGACGCACGGTTTACGCGCGTCGTCAGCTTTATTAACCAAGCACCGGATGGTGGGTGTACGTAAGACGGACTGTCTTACACGGGTGCGCGGGGCGAGGGCCATCACGGCCCCTCCCGCCGGGAAAGGGCCCGCGTAAGACGAGTCGGGCGAGGTCCGGCGGCCCGTCTTACCACAACAGGGGGAAGACAAACCATGGAACGCGTCACGCTACGAATCCCGAAACAGCAGATCGAGGAGGTCGAACAGATGGTCGAGCACGGGCAGTTCCCGAACCGGAGCGAGGCGATTCGCTCCGCCGTGCGGGAGATGCTGAGCGAGCAGGCCGAGCCCGGCGAGAACAAGAACACCACGAAGACGTGGGCGAGGGTCTGACCGATGGATTCCATCGTCAACGACGCCCTCGAGCACTCGGAGCGGGAGGAGCGGGAACTGGACGACGACGAGGCCTCGGAGTTCGGCGACCCGCGCATCGTCATCGTCGGCGCGGGCGGCGCCGGCAACAACACGGTCAACCGGCTGTACAACATCGGCGTCGACGGCGCGGAGACCGTCGCCATCAACACCGACAAGCAGCACCTCCAGATGATCGAGGCCGACACGAAGATACTCGTCGGCAAGTCCCTGACGGAGGGCCTCGGCGCGGGCGGCGACCCCGACATGGGCGAGCGCGCGACCGAGATGGCCCAGGGGACCATCAAGGAAGTCCTCGGTGACGCCGACCTCGTCTTCGTGACGGCCGGCATGGGCGGCGGCACGGGTACCGGCGCGGCGCCCGTCGTCTCCCAGATCGCCAAGGAGGAGGGAGCCATCGTCGTCGGGATGGTCTCGACGCCGTTCAACGTCGAGCGCGCCCGCACGGTGAAGGCCGAGGAGGGCCTCGAGCGCCTCCGCAACGAGGCCGACTCCATCATCGTCCTCGACAACAACCGGCTGCTCGACTACGTCCCGAACCTGCCCATCGGCAAGGCGTTCTCGGTGATGGACCAGATCATCGCCGAGACAGTCAAGGGCATCTCGGAGACCATCACGCAGCCCTCGCTCATCAACCTCGACTACGCCGACATGACGTCCATCATGGACCAGGGCGGCGTGGCCGTGATGCTCGTGGGCGAGACCCAGGACAAGAACAAGACCGAGGAAGTGGTGAAGGACGCGATGAACCACCCGCTCCTCGACGTGGACTACCGCGGCGCGAGCGGCGCGCTGGTCCACATCACGGGGGGTCCCGACCTCGCGCTGCGCGAGGCCGAGGGCATCGCGGAGAACATCACCGAGCGACTGGACGCGAGCGCCAACGTCATCTGGGGCTCGCGCATCCAGGAGGAGTACAAGGGCAAGGTCCGCGTCATGGCCATCATGACGGGCGTCCAGAGCGCGCAGGTGCTCGGCCCGAGCACCCAGAAGCAGGCGGACAAGTCCCGCGCGAGCCTCGAGGAGGTCGACGCCGCGGGGTCGACGCCGCAGTACGGCGAGACGGACGGCGGCGAGCCGTCGGTCGAGCAGTCGAACGGCCTGGACGTCATCCGCTGACGGCGGTCCACTCTCACTTTTCTGCGGTCGGCTACAGCGCCTCGAGCAGTTCGCACGCCCGGCAGACGTCGCCCGACGCCGGCGCGCCACACTGCCCGCAGTGGCCCGCCTCGACGCCGGGCTCCCGGTAGCGCTCGGCGGCCAGCGCCGCGAGTTCCTCGTAGCCCGAGAGGATTGAGTGTCTGGTCCCCGGGTGTGACTCCTCGAGGTCGAGCAGCAGGTCCTGGAGCTCGCCCCGGAACGACTCGCCGGCGTGCGGACACTCGACGATGTGGGCCGGCAGGTCTCGCAGACGGGCGTACAGCGCCACCTCCTTCTCCGGGACGTCGCGGAGCGGCTTCGCCCGGGGCAAGAGCCCAGAGGGCGCCCGTGGCGGCGGCCCGTCGTCGGGCGCGCCTGGGAAGGGCCCGAGGCTGGCGTCGTAGTGACTCGCCATCTGGAAGACGTCGCCCTCGAGGAGGTTCATCAGCGCCGTCTCGGCCTCGTCGTCGAGGTTGTGGCCCGTGAGGAGTTTGTCCGCCCCCAGGCGCTCGGCGTGGCGGGCGAGCGCGCTCCGCCGGAACACGCCGCAGTACGCGCACGGTGCCATGCCGAGCGGGTCGGACTCGGCCACGTCGTCCATCTGTACCCCGAACTCGTCGTCGTACGTCACGACTTCGTGTCTGACACCGAGGTCGTCGGCGAGCGCCCGGGCGGCCTCGAGGCTCTCGTCCCGGTAGCCCTCGATGCCCTCGTGGATTGTGAGGCCGACGAGTTCGACGCGCGGGTCCTCGTCGAAGGTCTCGTGGAGTATCTGGACGAGGGCGGCGCTGTCCTTGCCACCCGAGAGCCCGAGCACCCAGGTCTCGGGGTCCTCCGGCGTCGCGTCCGGCCCCAGGAGCCCGTCCGCCCGGACGCGCTGGCGCACGCGGCGCTCGACGAAGGCACGGAAGTGAGACGCACAGAGGTGCGTGCCCGCGTAGGCAGCGTGCATCACCGCCGGTTCGTCGCACTTGGCACACGCCATCTCCCGGTTCTCGGGGTTCCCAGGGTATGACGGTTACGACGCGTAAATCACATGGCGCGATACGAAATTCCAGCCGGCCTCGAACGTCGGCCCACGAACCGACCCGGCCGCTCGGCGGCCTGCGTGGCTGACACCCCCAACAATCTTGAGGGGTCCCCGAGTCCGGCCCCGCATGAACTGGGGGCGCGGCCTGGCGTTTCTCGCCGGCGTCGTCACTGGCTGGCCGGTACTCCACGTCCTCGTCGCGTACCGGCCCGGGGCCTGGCCGCTGCTGGCGATGCTCGTGGGGGGAGTCGTGCCCGGGGTGGTCGCAGGGCTCGTCACGAGCGACCTCCTCCCGCCGCGCTGGGGCTTGCCGCCGTCTCGCAGTCCGGCGGCAACGGGGCTCTGGGCCGCGGGCGTCTCGACACTGACGTTCTTCGCTGCCCGGGCGTATCTCGTCGCCAGCGACGTCGTCGCCTACCGGTACGGCGACCGGCTGGTGGAGGGAGTCCCGGCCATCTTCGGCATCGAGTTCGTCATCACGCTCCCGGGCGTCGGCGTGGCGACGGTGGTCGGCTTCGTCCTCGCACACCGCGTCGCCGTCGCCGCGGATCGGCAGGCGGCACGGTGGTAGTCAGGTAGCCAGGCTCTCCTCGACGCGGACCGCGACGAGCACGGCCGCGAGCACGGCGAGGACGCTCGACGCGACGAAGGCCACGCCCCAGCCAGCGAGCGTCGCCGCGGCTCCCACGACCAGCGGGCCGAGCACGCCGCCGACGCCCCGGGTCGTCGTCCGGAGCCCCATCAGCTCCGACTCCCGGTCGGCGGGCGCGACGTCGCCGATGAACGCGATGGTGCCGGTCGTCAGCGCGGAGAACGTGACCGCGTGGACGACGAACGCGACGACGGTGACGGCGATGCGGGTCGTCAGGTCCGCGGGCACCAGCGCGCCGGCGAGGAGAAGCGCCTGGGCACCGGCCCCGAGCAGGCCGGCGGTTATCAGCGGTTTCCGTCCGACGCGGTCCGCGACGCGGCCGAACAGGTACATGGCGGCGGTCCGCAGTGTCGGACTGACGGCGAGGAGCAGGCCCATCGTCGGGGCCGAGACGCCGACGGCCGAGATGAGGAACACCGGCATGATGCTGCTCATCCCCTTCTGGGTCATGTTGCGGAGGACGAGGGCCACGTAGAGCACGTGGAGGCCGTTGGTCCGCAGGTGGTCGCGGTCGCCGACGGCGGGGAGCAGCCGTCGGCGGACCTCGGCGCGTATCTCGCCGACGGTCGGTTGCTCGTCCGGCGAGGGCGTCGGGTCGGTGAGGAGTAAGACACCCAGCGCGCCCAGGGCGCCGACGGCGGCGACGAGCAGGTACGTCTCCCCGGGCAGCAGGAAGCCGATGAGGTAGCCGCTGGCGAGGCGGCCCGAGATGTCGCCGACGGAGAGCGCGCTGTTGTAGAAGCCGACGGCGCGGCCGCGCCCCTCGGTGCCGCCGCGGGCGCTGACGATGGCGAGCATCGCCGGCCCGAACCCGGCGGCGAAGACGGCGTAGGCACCGCGGACTCCGAGTTGGGCCCAGAGCGACTGGGTGACGGCCAGCGGCAGGAGCGTGGCGACGGCCAGCACGGAGGTCCCGAACAGTACCGCGCGACGGCGGCCGGTCACGTCGGCCACCGCGCCCCAGAACGGCGCGGCGAACAGCAGGCCCAGGTGGAACACCGCGAGCGCGGCGCTCACGTAGAACTCGCTGGCGACGGCGTCGATGTACACCGCCATCACCGTGCCGAGCAGCGCCGCGCTCGCGATGCGCGTGACGGCGACGAACGCCACTGCGGCCTGCTGGGTGCGTCGCTCCGACAGCACTGCCCGGCGGTCGGCGGGCCCCGTGGAAAAGGGTCCCGTTCCCGGCGATGCGAACGGTTTTGCCGCGCGAGGCCCGACGACGCCCCGATGGAGCGTGACCGCGCCGTCGAGCGTGCTCTCGAGGTCGTCGAGACCGTCGAGTCCGAGGAACTCCCGGTCCCGGTCCGCGAGGTCTGGGTCACCGGGGACGTCGCGCTGGGCCTCGACCCCGTGGACCGCCTCGACGTGTACCTCACGAAGGACGTGCTCCTCGGCGACGAGTCCGCCCCCGCCCCGGACCTCGACCGGGAACTCGGCGTCGAGGGCGTCGGCCGGACCGTCCGCGCGTCGTGGGCCGCCGACAACCCCGACCTCGTCCGGGCGAACGACAGCGGCCACGTCGCACCCGAGCGCTGCCTCGCCGCCCACCTCCTCGACGGCGACGAACCGGTGCACCTCGAGGTCTGCAACGCCTCCTTCGAGGACAACGTGACCCAGCGCCTGCGCGGTGCGCGGGCTACGGAGGACTACACGACGCTGCTCGACCCGCGGGGCGTCTGCCTCTGGCTCGAGGGCGAGCGCAGCGAGACAGCCGTCGAGAAACTCCGTGACGGTGCGTTCGCCTTCCCCACGCTGTCCGACGCGTTCGGGATGCTAGGACTCGAGGGCGAGGCGGCCGAGCGGGCGGCTGCGGCCGTGCGCGAGTACCGCGACGGGCAGTCTGGCGCGAGCGTGCGCGGCGACGTCGTGTAGGCGAGACCCCCCGCTGTCCCGCGTCTTACGCGTCGGGCACCCGCCCCACGGTGACGTGGAACGGAACCACCTCGGCGCGCCGGTACGCGCCGTCCTGCATCTGCTCGATAGCCGTCTCCCCCATGGCCCGCCAGTCGGCGGCGAGGGCGTCGACGTCTGCGGAAGTCATCCCGCCCGCCTCCAGCGTCGCGCGCGCGTCCCGGATGCGCTCGGCGGTCGCCTTGCGCCGCGCGCCCTCCAGCGCCGCGTCGTCGTACGGCGGTTCGACGACGCGAGCGTGGTGGTACACCTCGCGCCCGACGACGTCCAGGCCGGCGTCGGCGAACAGGCCGGCCACGTCGCCGCCCAGCGTCACGTCCGTCTCGACGCCGGCGACGTAGGCCTCGCGGGCCCGCCGCGCGAGTGGCTCCTCCGCGCCGACGGACGAGGCGACCGACACAGCGCCGTTGTCCGGTTCGACGGCCGCCACGAGGTCGCAGGAGACGCGCGCGAACTCGCTCACCGCCCCCGCCGGGTCGGGGAGGTTGACCAGCAGGGCCTGGCAGGCGACGAGGTCGGCTGCGCCGTCGCGGACCGGAAGCCGCGTCGCGTCGCCCAGGGCCGTCGGCGGGGCGACGCGGGAGAGCAGCGAGCGGTCGGCGTCGACGGCGACCACCTCGCCGGAGGACTCCTCCCGGAGGACGCGGGTGAAGGCACCCGCCCCGGCCCCGACGTCGAGCACCCGCTCCCGGTCGGGGAGCGCAAGCGGTGCCAGCGCCGACCGGTCGTCGGCCCACATGCCGGCCCGCGTGTCGGCGAGGTAGTCGGCGGAGAAGCGGCGCACGGCGGCATCTGGCTCCCGCGGGCCAAAAGCGCCGCGGTCGGGCGGTCGACGGCTACTGTCTGCGGGCCGATTTTTCCCGAGACCGCCAGCCGTCGCGGCCCTCTCGCCACGTCCCGGCCAACAGACCGGGCACCGGCCCGGGCCCGCCCGGGCCGATTTGATATAGCCACATGCGGTTCAACATATAAAGAAACGGGGCAGAACTGTCGGTCAGTGGATGCTTCGCCGGACTCCGAGAGACAGCGAGTCGGCCGCCCTACTCCCGCAGGTCGCGGGCGACCTGGATGTCGTGGGCGAACCCCTTGCCCTGCTCCGGTTCGTTCGGCGTCTCGAGGACGAAGGGCACGTCGCGCCAGCCGTCGTGGTTCAGGACCGCGCGGACGCCGTCCTCGCCGATCTCGCCCTCGCCGAGGTGGGCGTGCTCGTCCTTGTTCGTGCCACAGGCGTGCACGGAGTCGTTCAGGTGGATGCAGCGCAGGTGCTCGAGACCGACGACGTCGTCGAACTCGGCGACCGTCTCGTCGACGGCCGCGGGCGTCGAGAGGTCGTAGCCGGCGGCGAAGGCGTGTGCGGTGTCGAGGCAGAACTCGATGTCGAGGGCGGTCCGCTCCTGGACGCCCGCCAGGTGCTCGAACTGGCCGCCGAGTTTGGTGCCGGAGCCAGCGTCGCTCTCCACCAGGACGGTCACGCCGTCGGGCACGTCGAGGCTGTCGAGGGCGCTCGCGGCGTTGTCGAGGCCGCCCTCGACGCCCGCGCCGGTGTGCGCGCCGAGGTGGACGTTGACGTACTCGACGCCGAGGGCGTCCGCGGCGTCGACCTCGGCCTGCATCGAGCGAATCGACTTCTCGCGGAGGTCGTCCTTCGGCGTGCAGAGGTTCACCAGGTAGGAGGAGTGGATGACCCAGGGGCCGATGTCGTGCTCGGCGGCGACGTCACGGAAGTCCGTGGCCTGGTCGTCAGTGATGTCCGGGTCCTGCCACACCTGCGGGGAGTGGGTGAATATCTGGCCGCAGTTACCCCCGATGTCCGCCTGGAGGTGGACGGCGTTCGCGACGCCGTCGTAGGGCCCCGCGCTCTTCGCGATTGACGTGTGCGCGCCGATGAGCATGGGGGTTCTCCGGCACCGGGAATGAAAGCGATTTGGATGCGGCCTCAGCGCGCGGTGCGCTCGCGGGTCCAGGCCGCCGAGCGGTACTTCGCGTCGGCGAGCGCCCGCGCGTCGGCCAGTTCCGCGTCGGTCCAGGCCCCGGCCCCGGCGTCCGCCCAGTCCGCGAGGGCGTCCTCGAGGGCGGTCACCGTCTCGGCGCGCACCGCGTCGGACTGCTCGCGAACCGAGGTGACGCGGTCGAAGGCGGCCGGGGCGTCGGCGAACACCGCGCGGTGGCGCTCGGCGTCGACGCGGTACTGCAGGGAGCCGTGCTGGACGACGGCGTCCTCGCGGCGGTACTGCGCGTTGCCGCTCAGCTTCCGGCCGCCGGCGACGACGTCGTGGGCGGGGCTGAGTCCCCGGAGGTAGCAGGCCGGCTCGTGGGCCGCCTCGCGCTCCGTCTGCGCGAAGTCGGCGTCGATTCCGAGCGCGTCGAGGGCGTCGAACAGGGGTTCACAGAGCGCGTGGTACCCCTCGAGGCGGTCGCCGGGGACGGCGTCCGCGGGCGCTATCACGGCGTAGGACACGTCGCCGACGGTGTCGTGGTAGATACCGCCGCCGCCCGTCGGCCGCCGGACGACGTCGACGCCCGCACGCTCGCAGTAGTCCCAGTCGACGGTGGCGGCGTCCTGGGCGTAGCCGAGCGAGAAGGTGGGCGGCTCCCAGCCGTAGACGCGGACCGTCGCCGGGCCGCCGTCGGCGACGGTGCGCGCGGCCACCTCGTCGAGGGCCATGTTCGTCGCGCCGTCGCGGACCTCCTCGCGGACGAGGCGCCAGTCGGTCATACAGAGTCACCGGGCCGGGGGGTGAAACGCGTTGCGAGGCGTCAGTCGGCGCGGCCGGCCGCGTAGCCCTCCCGGGCCGAACGAGCGACGGTGGCGAGGGCCAGCACGACGGCGAACGCCGCGAAGGCTCCGCTGGTCCCGACGAAGACGCGCCACGCGACGTCGGCCGGCCCGCGCGCCAGCGCGGCCGTGGCGAGGCCGCCGACAGCGCCGGCGACCAGCGGTGCGAGGAAGACCGGGTTCGTCCACGCGACGCCGGCCGACCGGGATGCGTCGACGTACGACACGACGGCGCTCGTAGCGACCGCGAGGAAGACGGCCGCCGCCGCGACCGCGACGAGGAGGACGAGCGCGGAGGGCACGTCGCTCGTGGCCGAAGCGAGGTCGGCCTGGACGAGCACGAGCGCGACTCCCGCCAGCGCGGCGAGGGCCTCCAGACCGCGGTTGTGCAGGTCCGCGAGGGTCACGCCGGAACACACGTTCGACATATGAAAAGTAGTTCCGGTGCAGGGGGTCACCCGCCACCGACCGGTCGCCGCGGCGTCGCCCCGGCCTGCTCACCACGGCTCGCGCTCGCGCAGGCGCTCGTGCACCCGCGCCCAGTCGACCGGGGGCTCCACGTCGGCCAGGTCGGCCTCCAGCGCCGCGACCCGCTCGTCGTGCGCGCGGCGCCACGACGGTTCGGCGACGGCCTCCAGGTCGTCGCCGGCGGCGTCGAGACGGTCCTCGAGGGCCGCGATGCGCTCGTCGAGGGCCCCGAGTCCGTCGTGGTCCGCGGGCCAGTCCTCGAGCGCGCGGCGCTCGGCGCGCACGTCGTCGAGCAGCAGGCTGGCGACCCGCCGGCGGAGCGCCGCGGAGGCCCACGAGCGCGCCGGGTCACCCACGTCGTCGCGGTTGCCCTCGAGGGCCTCGGCGACGCGCTCGAGTTCGGCGACGAACTCCTCGACGCCGTCGAGGTCGGTCGACAGGTCCGCGACGCGGCGCTCGGCGTCCGCGAGCCACGTCTCGAACGCCTCGACGTCGGCGGCCAGTTCGTCCGCCGCCCGATGGACCTCGCCCGCCCGCTCGGGGAGCGCCGCGAGCGTCTCGGCGACGTCGAGCGCGTCGCGGTCCCCGGACCGCTCGCGGACGGCGGCCAGGGTGTCCTGGAGTTCGGCGACCGTGCGCTCGAGGTCCTCGCGACGGGCCGCGAAGCGGTCGAGTCGGGCGGCGACGACATCGCGGTCGGCCGCGGACCCCGCCGCCTCGCGCGCCTCGACGAGCGTGACGACCGCCCGTTCCGTCCGGTTCTCGGCGGTGGCGACGACCTCGGCGGCCTCCCCCACGGCGTCGTCGACGGCGCGCTCGGTGACGACGCCGTCCGCGGCCACGTGCTCGAGGGACTCGCAGACCGCCTCGGAGTCACGGTCGTGGGCGGCCGCCAGGCGCTCTGCCGCCTCGGCCGTGGACAGTCCGTCGAGGTCCGCGAGTGTCGGTCCTGCCATGGGCGCGTCGTCGCCGCCGTGCCGGGTAAACGTTCTGTCACGGCCGCGTCTATATAGCGGTCCCCAGGGCTCAGAGCCGGACGGACGCCTCCCTTCCCCGGGATACCACTATTATAAAGGAGTTTACAGTGAACCGCGGTTGCTCCAGTCGATGGCGCCAGATTCCGAGCGTCAGACCGGGCGCGTATCGCGGCGGAAGTTCATCGCGGCGGCGGGCGTCGCCGGCGTCGCCGGCCTCGCCGGCTGCTCCGGGGGCGACGGGGACGGCGGGGACCCGACAGCGACGGAGACCCAGAACGCCGCGTCGGAGACGACGAGCGGCGAGGGAAAGCGCCAGCTCGACACCTCGCCGCTCCTGGCGGACGGCTCCTCGACGGTGTTCCCCATCTCGAACGGCGGAGCCGTCGTCTGGGGGTCGAACCCCGAGGCCGGCGACGAGGACTACTGGCTCCCGAGCGAGTGGGACGACGTGAAGACCAGCGACGAGCGGCTCGCCGACTACTTCGCCGGCATCTACGGCTACGAGCCG
>Ga0207715_100404_pt1 | contig 10430 bp, 12 predicted proteins | sample A23M3SouthBayCA_FD_187732 | JGI IMG/M metagenome (GOLD analysis project Ga0207715, IMG submission 187732) | Aerobic enrichment media from Eden Landing Ponds, California, USA - A23 M3 (SPAdes) | ecosystem: Environmental > Aquatic > Marine > Unclassified | place: USA: Emeryville, California... | reverse complement strand
CTGCAAAGCGCGTCGTGGAAGCAGGAAGCCCTACCCTCAAGGAGCGAACGGCGTCAGCCGTGAGCGAGTAGGGTAGGGTAGTTCACGCGCGGGAGGAGGTCAAACGGTGGAACACGACGACGCCGACGAGCAAGACGACGAGGAAGTACCCGACGGCACCGACGAAGTTCCCGATATCCAGCCCCTGCGTGAACGCCGCGTCCATCGTCGCCTTCGTCGGAAAGTAGCCCGGAAGCAGCTTCGTCCAGGCCGCGGAATCGGTCGCCATCGGGTTCTGGAACAGCAACATGTCCACGTACGGTGCGAAGAGCATGACGTACACCCCAGCCAGGCGACTCAGAGAGACACCGACGATCACGCCCAGGACGCCGTAGATCAGTGCCGTCAGGACCGTCGCGGCGACGAAGGCGGGTATCGACTCCGGAGTGAACCCGACCAGGACGACCGCCAGCGAGACGGCACTGACGACCAGGCCGCCAGCAGCGAGCAGACTTACACGGGTGGCGACGAGGTCCCGGGGTCGATACCCGGCCAGGCGAAGTCGGTCGTCGGCCGCTTTCGAGGACTGCATCAGGAACAGTCCGACGATACCCGACAGCAGTCCGGCGGTGACCGGCGTCACCAGTGCTGCGACGAACGCCGAGAGTGTGACCGTCACCGGCTCGCCGCCGATCGGGACAGTCAGCGTCGCGTCCGGGACGATGTTCGTGAATCCCCCGATGAAGTACAGCGGGAGGACGACCAGCAACCCGATCAGGACGGGGGTTCGACGGAACTCCCGCAGCCCCATCTTCACCGCCGTCGTGACGCGAGTGTTCACTGCGGGACACCCCCCGAAGCGACGGGCCTGACAGTGCGCGTGTAGGCCAGCACAGCGAGACAGCCCAGGACTGCGACGACTGTCAGTGCCGGTAGCAGCTCACCCGTCGCGAGTTCGCCGTCGACGACGGCGCGGGTGACGACTTCGTGAGCGTAGGAAGTCGGCGACAGTTGCGTGATCCGGTCCCGGATCGGGAAGATGCCACTGGCGACCACGTTGTCCATGTCCGCGAGGATGACCACGGCGAGCGACCCCTCCAGCGGTCGGGGGAGGACGGTCCCGACCAGCATCCCCAGCATCGCGTAGACGACACCGACGAGCGTGAGCCCGGCGAAGACGAACAGCGGCGAGCCCACGGCCTCGGACAGCAGTCCGACGAGCGTCACTGTGGCGACGCCCGCGATCACCAGACTGATCGCGACGAGCGTCGCGAACCGGGAGACGAGCAGATCCAGCGCGGGGAACCCACAGATCGAGAGGCGGTGGTCGGCGTCACGAGCGCTGATGATCTGGAAGAGGCCGAGCACGCCGGCGAGGGTCCCGGTCGCGAACGTGGCCCCCATGATTCTGGCAGTGGTGCCGAGCGAGGCGGACAGGTCCAGAAATCCGAACTCGGGGAACTGACCGTACGCGACGCCGAAGATGTGAACCGAGGCCGCCGGGAGCACGACCAGCAGTGCGACGTTCAGCGGTTCGCGGAAGAAAGAGAGCGCGCTCGCACGGGCCCCCGCGATAGTTCGACTGCGGCGGCTCATTCGGGCTGACCCCCGTCTGCCTCGGGTTGTTCGCAGTCGATCTCCGGTTCGGTCGGCGTCGATGCGGAACCGCCTTTCTCGTCGACGACTTCCCTGTGGAGGTGGCCGTCGTGGAGTTCGTAGATCACGTCGAAGCGGTCACGTTCGCTGATGATGTGTGAGATGACCGCCACGCCGACGCCGCGGTCCCGGAGGTCTTCGGTGAGGTCCCAGAATGCCTGGAAGGTCTCCCAGTCGAAGCCGGTGTACGGTTCGTCCAGCAACAGCAGGTCGGGCTCGTGCATCAGCGCGACGCTGAGGTTGACCTTCTGCTTGTTCCCACCGCTCAGATTTCGGACCTGGCGGTCACGGAACCGCTCGAAATCGAGTTCCTCCAGCAACCACGACCGGGCCGCTTCGACGTCGCTGTCGGACATCCCGTAGGCTTCACCGAACAACTCGAACGTTTCGTCGACGGTCAGCCGGTCGTAGAGACGGGGCTCCTGGGGACACCAGCCGATCCGTCCCGAGCGAGCGACGTTGCCGCCGTCGTAGTCTAGCACACCAGCGAGCACCTGCATCAACGTCGACTTGCCGCTACCGTTCTCGCCCATGATGCCGACGATCTCGCCGCTCCCGATCTCCAGGGTCGCTCCGTCGAGGACGTCGACGGAACGGGAGAACGGCAGCCGGGAATCGTAGGTCTTCTCGACGTCGGTCGCCTCGACGACCGTCGTCTGCGATTCGCCACCGCGAGTGGTAGGCTGTGTCTCGCTCATGTCCTACTTGGACCGTGGACTCGCTATATTATTAACTTAGCTGCTAAAAAAGAAGATTTCTATGGTAAAGATAATAAATTAGATTGGATAAGTTAATAATTGGGGCGATATCGTCGACTCGGGATCTCGATCAATTCGGTGAATCGCTCCGTTAGTGGGCCGCTCCGACCGTGGACGGTCCCCCGCCTCGACGAGCGACATCGGGTGACCGACTCTCTGCACGTCTGGCGGAGACGACGTATTTTTCGAAGACGGATCGTGGGTGCCGGGAGCCCCGTACCGCCGACTCGAAATCGTGTCGAAGATCGGACTGACTAATCAGTCAGAAGGTTCTTAACTAACCAATCAGTAAGTAGGAGCAGAGAATGACAACGGAGACTGCGGACGAGATAATCGCAGCGACCAGTCGGGCGCTGTGTGAGCACGGCTACGCCGATCTCACGATGCAGCGCATCGCCGAAGAGGCGTCGATGACGACGGCCGCCATCCACTACCACTTCGACACGAAGGCGGAACTGTTGAACGCGTTCCTCGACGACCTCATCGACCGGTTCGAGGCGCGGTTGGCGTGTGAGGCGGAGGACCCTCGCGAACGTCTCGAGACGTTCCTCGACGCCGTCTTCACTGCCTCACAGAACGCAGACGAGTACCCGGTCGCCCTCATGGAGATGAAAGGGCAGGCCCACTACCAGGACTCCTTTCGCGAGCGGTTCCTCGCGCTCGACGAGGTGATGCAGTCGGTCGTCGCGAACGCCGTCAGCGACGGTATCGAAGCGGGATACTTCGAGGCTGCCGACCCCGACGAGGTCGCTCGCCACGTCATCACGACGATCAACGGCGCCCACGTTCGGACCGTCGCGCTCGGCGAGGACCCCGATGCGACCCGTGCGGTCATCGAGGGGTACCTCCAGCTACAGCTCGGGTGGGCACCGGAGTCGGATTCGGAGGTGGTCGCGTGAGCGCCCCCCGTGAGCGAGCGCGAGTACGCCCGACCGTCGGTCTGGAGGTGGTGGCGTGAACCTGTTCAAGGGGCAGGAGGACCTGAACCTCACCGAGGGCGGTATCGTCAAGCCCCTCCTGTTCCTCTCGTTGCCGATCGTCGTCACGAACCTGATGCAGACCGCTTACAATCTGGCCGACACCTTCTGGCTCGGCCAGTACTCGACGGAGGCGCTGGCGGCTATCTCATTTGGCTTCCCGATGGTGTTCCTGCTCATCTCGCTCGGGATGGGGCTCTCGGTGGCGGGCAGCGTGCTGGTCGCCCAACACACCGGCGCCGAGGAGGTGCGCAAGGCCGAGTACGCTGCGTCTCAGACGGTCACGTTCGCCTTCTTGGGCTCACTGGCGCTCGGCCTGTTCGGGTATCCGTTCGTCCGGCCGTTCCTCTCGTTCCTCGGGGCGTCGCCGGACGTACTCCCGGGCGCGACCGCGTACATGCAGGTCGTCGCGCTGGGACTCCCGTTCATGTTCGGCTTTTTCGTGTTCATCTCGCTGATGCGCGGCGCCGGCGACACGATCACGCCGATGCTCGTCATGTTCGGGACGGTCGTGTTGAACGTCGTACTCGACCCGTTCCTCATCAACGGGTGGACGGTCCTCGCGAACGCCCCGGTCGTCGGGACCGTCGCGTTCCCCGAGCTGGGGATCCAGGGGGCCGCCATCGCGACCGTGTTCTCCCGGAGTCTCGCGATGCTCGTCGGCGTCTACATCATGTTACGTGGGACCCGCGGCATCCAGATCCACCTGAAGGATATGGTCCCGGACCTCCAGTACCTCCGGAAGATCCTGGCGATCGGGATCCCCGCGTCGGTGGAAGGCACGGGACGGGCGCTCTCGATCAACGCGTTGCTCATCGTCGTCGGACTGTTCTCCACGTCGGTCGTGGCGGCGTTCGGCATCGGGACGCGCGTGTTCTCGGTCATCTTCCTGCCGGCGATCGCCGTCGCTCGCGGCGTCGAGACGATGTCCGGCCAGAACATCGGCGCCGACAAGTACGACCGCGCCGAGGCCGCCAACTACGTGGCCGCGAAGGGGTTGTTCGCCGTCCTGGCGCTCGCGGGAGTCGGGATCTTCCTGTTCCCGACGCCGATCGTGAGCGTGTTCACCGACGACCAGGCGGTCCTGGACGTCGGTGCGGAGTTCCTCCGGTACGTCTCGCTGTCGTTCGGCTTCATCGGCGTCATGCGAGCGTTCACCGGCGGCTTCCGCGGGGCGGGCAAGACGATGATCGCCGCGGCGATCTCGGTCCTCACGTTGGCCGGTATCCGCCTCCCGGTCGCCTACGTCGCTTCTCGGGGCATCCTGCCGACCGACCTGTGGTTCTTCGGCCAGCCGGACCCACGAGGTATCTGGCTCGCCTTCTTCGTCTCGAACGTCGCCGGCGCGGTCATCGCGTGGCTGTGGTTCCGGCGCGGCACCTGGCGTTCCGGTGACGTTCGCGGGACGGCCGGCTCCGATGGCATCGAAACCGACGGGCCCGACCCGGACCCGGCAACGGGGGACGACTAGACCGATGCGTTCGTTCCAGACGAATCCCGTCGGGAAGTCCCGCGATCGGACACGGGACAGTCCGTCGAGCGAGTTTTCGGAGGGCTCGATTGCATGATCGATTCGGGATATCGGAACATCCTCGTGCCGACCGACGGCAGCGACCTCGCGCTGGAGGCGCTCGAAGAAGCGCTCACGGTCGCGGAGCTGAGCGACGCGACGATCCACGTCCTCTACGTCGTCGACGACGCGAAGATCGCGGAACTGGCGGGCGGGACAGGGATCGAGGACGTGAGTCTCGACAGCGACGTCGACGGGCTCTTCGAGCGCTTCGAAGCCGTCGGTGAACACGCCCTCGACGACTTGCGCGAGGCCGCAGCGGACCGCGGGCTCTCGCTCACGACGGCCACCCGGAAGGGGCTCCCCGACGAGGAGATCCTGGCGTACGTCGACGAGAACGAGATCGACCTGTTGGTGATGGGAACCCACGGCCGGCGCGGCATCGAACGGTACGTCCTCGGGAGTACGACCGAACGCGTGCTTCGACGGTCGTCCGTTCCCGTGCTCGCAGTTCGGGGGGACTCGGATAGCGACTGACGACCTGTTTCCCCGTGGCGACCGGCTGCATCGAACTGCTCCCCTTCTCTCGAGCGCTCCTCGAATCGATTCGATAGCTGTACGACGATTCGAGGGTTGGACGCGAACGGCTTACAACGGCCGTCTCTACCCTCTACCCGCAATGGTAGCAAGCACCGACCGGCGCGTCGAAGGGACCGATTTCACAACGAGGTGCAGCTGAGTATGCGCGTTCCCGTACCAACCAACAGACTGGTCGCCTTCACGCTCGCGGGGGCGCTCCTCACGGCCGTCGTAGCCGGAGCCCTCGCGCTGCCCGGCGGCGGGCTCGGCCAGACCGGCGAGCAAACCGACACACCGGGAACGACCGCGTCGGACGCACCACAGCAGGCCGCTGGTGACGCCCCGACGCCGAATCCGGACTTCTCCCCAGCGGTCCAGACGCAGTCGGGCTACGGGGACGAGGAACACGAGGAGTACGAGGCGGACGCCGACGATGAAGACCACGAGGACGGAGACGAAGCGGAACACGAAGAGAACGAACACGAAGAGGACGAGTGACCGCGATGACGGGAGCGCTCGCATCGGTCTACGAGCGGTTCGGGGACGCACATCGCGAGTTCGAGTGTTGTGATACGACCTTTCGGGTCCAGGCGGCAGGCATCGGAGCCGACGCCGCGGTGACTGGGGCTCGCGATACGGCCCGCTCGCTCGAAGCGCGGCTGAACGCCTTCGACGAGACGAGCGCCGTCGCCCGCCTCAATCGCGAGCAGGCGGTCACCGACGAGCACGTCGCCCGCATCGTCCGCCGCGGACTCGAATACTACGACCGAACTGACGGCGTCTTCGACATCCATCAGGGACGTATCGAACACGACCTCAAAGCGTTCATCCGCGGGGAGAGCGACACACTGCCGGAGACGTTCGATACCGGAGCCGTCCGCGTCGACGGCGACCGAGTCAGCACCGACGTCGAACTCGACCTGAACGGGCTCGCCAAGGGGTATCTCGTCGACCGATCCGCCGAGACGCTCGCGGGGTTCGGACGGCGCGGGTTCGTCAGCGGCGGCGGGGATATGTCCCCGCCTACCGGGCCGGTCGCCGTCGAGAGCCCGTACGGTGACGACACGCCGCTGAAGATCCTGGAGACGGACTGGGCCGTCGCGACCTCCGGCGGATATCGGCGCGCGCGAGACGGCACGGACCACGTCTACGATCCGACCATCGAGTCGCTCGGCGCTCGTCACGAATCGATCACCGTCGTGGCGCGCCGAGACTGCATGGAGGCCGACGCCCTGGCGACGACGCTGGCCGCACTCTCGCTCACCGAGGCGCGTGAACTCGCGGCGCAGTGGGAGGGACTGGAGGCACTCGTCGTCCACGACGGCGTCTTCCACACCACCGAGAGGTTCGATACACATGTCCTGGACACATAAACAGCGGATCACGGTCGTCGCGATCGTCGTCCTGGTCGTGACCGTGCCGCTGCTCTGGGGGATCGACGACGTCCGCGCCAGCCAGGCGAGCGAACAGAAACAGAGCGACCTCGTCGACGGGACCGTCTCGACAAGACAGGCTCCGGCCGATTACGACGGCGACGGTATCGACGACGCCGCCGATCGGTGTCCGACGCGACCGGAGACGACCAATGGCTTCCAGGATACGGACGGCTGTCCCGACGTCGTGGCGACGACGGGGGCCTCCTGATGTCGGCGATCGTCTGGTATCTCGACCGCGGGTCCGCGCTCGTCACGTACCCGTCGCTGTATCTGGCAGTTCTCACCGGGGTCCTCTACAACACCGAGTCGTTCGGTGTGCTACACGACGCCGCCCGACGTGTCCACATCGAACTGTCCGTATTCGCGATGATCGTCACGCTGCTACACGCGGGCCTCGGCGTCCTCGACGCCTGGTTCGTCCTCACCGGACAGGCCCCGGCGCCGGCGTACTCGATGCCCTATCTCCTCGGCGGTCTCGCGGTCGGCGTGGGGGCACTGCTCGTGCTCGTCGTCGCGGTGCTGGGCTTTACCGACCCGAACCGCTTCCAGCGGCCCTGGGGGCCGCGCGTCGTCCACTCGTTCGCTTACGCCGGCTTCGCCTTCGGGACGATTCACGCGGCCGCGATCGGGACCGATCTGATCGGTCTCGTCCGTCCCTTGATCGGCCCCTCGATGGTGTTTCTCGTCTACGTGCTCCTGTTGCGCCTGCTGGTGCTACGAGGGACCCCCTCGAACGCGACCCCGAGCTAGTAGCTGTCCCACAGGCCCAGGAGACGGTCGACGACTCTGTCCGTGAACGAGCGCCGATGAACCGTGTAGAGGTATCTGACCCGGTCGGGGTCGCTGACCTCGTAGACGACACTCCGGCCGTCGCGTTCTTTCGTGACCAGGTCGGCCTCGGCGAGTTTCGAGAGGTGCCACGAGACGGTCGATTGGGCCTTGTCCAGGCGGTCGCTGAGCTCCGTCGTCGAGAGCGGACCGTCGGTCAGAAGGTGTGCGAGGATGCGGCGACTGTACTCCCGTCGCAACGCGTTCATCACCGCTCGGTCGGCTTCGTCGAACTCGGTGGCCGGATAGTACCGCGTATACTTGCCGTCGTCCGAGACGTCGATCAGCCCCTCGTCGGCGAGCCAGCGGAGGTGATACTGGAGTGTCCCCTGCGCGTACTCGAGGTCGTCGAGGAGCGCGCGGAAGTGGATCCCGGGCGTCTCGGCTATCCGCTGGTAGATGGTTCGCCGGGAGGCCAGTTCCAGATCCGGGTCCGACATCGGTCAGTCCCGCGTCAGAGCGACGAAAAACGCCAGGAGGCCACCGAGGACCAGGATCGCGCTCCCGTGTTCGAGCAGTTCGAGCGTCGCGTACGGGAGATACGGGGCCAGCGGATACTCGAGAAACACGACGAGTCCGTAGACCGCGAACATCGCGTACCCGAGCGTGACGATTCCCATTCGGCCATCACGCTCCCGGCGCCACGCGAGGGAACTGAGGACGCTGAGTCCCCCAGCGAGGACGAAGATACCGAGACTGACGTACTGTTCCAGTAGTTGGGCGAGTGTCATCTGTTCGGGGGGTGACCGCGTCCGATGTGAGCTACCCGACGGGTGATACACCTGATCCGAGGGGGGTCGGTACCAAAACGATTGGCGTTCAACCGTCGAATTCGGAGGAGTGCCGTCTTCGGCCCGACTCGTCCGACTGTCTCTCACGAATCGGCGGTGCGGTAGTCGCTGGAACAGCGTGCGCGCACGCGCGAAAACGGACCGGAGACGTGTCCAGGAATTCGGAGCGGCGTCCATCACTTCGATCTGCGTCGTCGGTCCTACTGACCCCGTTATCGACGTGGGGGCCGACGACGTACCGATCGCCGAAGACTGGTACGAGACCGCGAACGCAGACGCGACCAGAAGGCACGCAACTGCCACGGCCCCGTTGAGATACGGCCGGACGAGGCACCGCTTCTGGGCGACGGTGACGGGATTCCGGTTCCCATCGGTGAGACCGCCGTCGGATGTGACGCTCGACCTCGGAGACCATTTTTGAAACGATAATGTAGACCGTGTTCAGAGCACTCATAGACAATCTGATGCCAAGCATATTTTGTATCTGGGATTCCGAGCGTACGGTATCGATGTTCACAGGGAACGAGACGGAACCACGATTCACCACGATCGACAGACGAGGACAACTCGCATCACCGACTCAGTACGATATCGATGGTTGAACACACCCGAACACTCGATTTCAAGATAGCCTTCGCTATCGGCCTGGGGACGATGATCGCCGCCGGGATCTTCTCGCTCTCCGGGACAGCTGTCGCGGCTATCGGGTCCAGCGCCGTCGTCGCGTTCGTCATCGCGGCCGTCGTTGCCGGGATCACCGCCGCAGGCTACTCCGAATTCGCCTCGATTTACTCCGAGAACGGTGGTGGGTACCTGTTCTCCTCGCGCACCTTCGAGAACGATACGCTCGTCTACGCTATCGGCGCGATGCTGTTCCTGGGGTACACTGGAACGACGGCGTTCTACCTCGCGACGATGGACGAGTGGTTCTTCCGGTTCGTCCTGCCCGAACCGCTCCACGCCCTGCCACACGGGACGACGGGCGTGCTCGCTGCGTTGCTCCTCGGGACGCTGAACGCGCGTGGTACGGAAGAGAGCGGTACGTTCCAGCTGATCGTGACCGGTGCGAAGGTGGCCGTGCTGTTCGCGTTCATCGGCGGCGCACTCTCGTTCCGCGGACCGTCGACGGCGGTGGGGACGTTCGCGTCGAACTTCTCGACCGACTTGGTCGGCATCGTCACCATCTCGGCGCTGGCGTTCATCACCTTCTTCGGGTTCTCCGCCATCGCTGCCAGCGCCGGCGAGATCATCGAGCCCAAGCGGACGGTCCCCCGGGCGATCGCCGCCTCGATCGTGACCGTCACCGTCCTGTACGCGCTGGTTATCGTCGCGATGGTCAACTCACCGGTGCCCGCCGAGGTCATCGCCCGCGAGGGCGAAACCGCGATGGGACGAGTCGCTGCCAGCTTTCTCGGTCCCGTCGGTCGCTCGCTCATCGTCGCCGGCGCTATCTTCAGCATGGTAAGTGCCTCGAACGCGTCGATCCTCGCGGCCAGCGGGATCGGCTCGCTGATGGGTCGGCAGGGACAGGCTCCCCGACCGTTCTCGCGGATCCATCCCGAGTACAACACCCCCTTCTGGAGCATCGCTAGCGCGACGGCTACGATCATCCTCCAGATCGTCACGTTCATCATGCTGTTCCCGGCGGAAGGGGGCGTCGTCCCGATCGATTTCACTGTCCCCGTTCCGGTGGTCGGATCGCTGACGCTCACCGAACTGGGACTGACGACGCTGACGGGGTTCGCGACGCTCAATCTCCTCTTGCCGCTCTCGGTCGTCAATCTCGCACTCATCTACTCGCGCCGGCGGTTCCCGGACATCAAACGCGGGTTCCGGGTTCCGGGAGTGCCTGTCGTGCCGGTCGTGGGTATCCTCGCGAACCTCGCCCTGATCTACAACCTCCCACTGAAGGGCGT
>Ga0207715_100403_pt1 | contig 10441 bp, 10 predicted proteins | sample A23M3SouthBayCA_FD_187732 | JGI IMG/M metagenome (GOLD analysis project Ga0207715, IMG submission 187732) | Aerobic enrichment media from Eden Landing Ponds, California, USA - A23 M3 (SPAdes) | ecosystem: Environmental > Aquatic > Marine > Unclassified | place: USA: Emeryville, California... | reverse complement strand
GAACGTCTGGGACTCGACAGCGCCACAGAACTCCCGGATCCACGCCGTCGCTGCGTGGTCGGTGGCGTGGAGGCGCTTGTTGTCGTGGTCGATAGGGACATCGGCACCCATCTGCGTGAGGACGGGCCTGACGTCGGCAACTGTCGTTTCCGAGCCCCGGAAGGCGTGTCGGCAGAGACAGAGAAAGGCACGGTGGTCGGGGTCGTCGACGAATCCCGGCCCGCCGTAGTAGGGGATGTCTTCGGCTTCGAGGCCGGCTTCGACGAGCGCGGAGTAGCGACTGTTGCGGTCCAGTACGACGGCGACGTTGCCTGCGCTGTCGGCCTCGACGGTATCGAGGATGGCGTCGACGATAGCCGCCGAGGAGTCGAAGACGTTGAACTGCGGGTACTCGAAGGCCGCACCGGTGAACAGATCGATGCTATCGTACGAGGCGGGCAGGACGGCCTGTTCCAGTTCGGTCAGCTGGTCTTCGCCGACGACGGCGACCGACGCTTCGTCGATGGTGTATTCGGTGAGTTGTCGAGAGGTCGTCCGGAGGTCGGCCATCGCGTCGACGACGGCCTCTGTGGCAGGATCGACGTACGGGTCGTGGTCGAGGATCGCCTCGAGCGAGCCCTGGTGTTCCCAGCACTGCAGGACGTTCCCGATGGCGTAGCTGAGCGATTTCCAGTCGTGGTCGGTTCGGTCGACGACCTCCAGGAAGGCCGTGCGGTCCTCGGCCTGTTCGCGACGGCCGGCAGCGAGACGGCGCGGCGTCGTCGCGAACGTTCCGAACTGCGGAACGTCGACGCGTCGGTTGATAGCGCTGGCGAGCGGCGCGTCGGGCGTCAGAACGAGATCGTAGTCCGCGACGTCGTCGTAGAGTCGCGCTACAGATTTCGCGCGCTGAATTGGCACGCACAGCTAATGTGTAAGTAGCTGGTTAAACGTTGGCACGTATTTTGGATGCATTTGCCTGCCGGAATGGCAATTATCGGTGGTGCCAACCACTGTGCGAATCACCGGTCTCGTTTCCGACCACAATTTCTGCGCGCCCCTGTAGAGCTATTACCTCCCACTCTGAGGATGAACTAATGGTGTCTCCGAGTCGGTCTCGTTCTTCTATTCAGGTAGCCAGGCTGATTACGAGGGGCAGAATCAGGAAGGTCGTACTCGCGTTCCAGCACGACGTTTCTCAGTACGAACTTCCCGCCACTCCGGACGAGGAACTCGTCGCCGTTAGTTCAGAGCCGTATCGTTCGGTCGCAGATGCAAACGATCGGCTACAGCGACTCGAGGAGCTGCTCCGTGACCGTCGTGACCGCCGCTCGATTTTTCTCACGGTCTATACACGCATGACTCGACAGATCCGGAAGCGTATCGACCGCGGAGGATTCGCGGATCCGTCGTGGATTCGCGAGTATACGACGACCTTCGCGAACTATTATCGTCGCGCGTTCCTGGCATTCGAGCGCGCCAACGCCGAGTTGTTACCGGACCCGTGGCGAATTGCGTTCGGCACTGCGGCTCGTGACAGTGCGCTCGTCATTCAAGACGCATTGCTGGGAATTAACGCCCACATCAACTACGACCTCGCCCTGACGCTTCGAGACGTCGGGATCGATCCAGACCGCCCCGCGAAACGTGCCGATCACCAGGTCGTCAATGACGTTCTCGCGAAACTCATCGACATCCAGCAGTCAGTGCTGGCTGATGTCTATGCTCCTGCAATCAGAGATATCGATGCCCTGTTTGGCAGAGTGGACGAGCGCATCTCGTTGTTTGGTCTCTCAGAAGGGCGAGCACAGGCGTGGCGAGTCGCTGTCGTCTTGGTCGATGTTCCGTGGTCCTCCGTGAAGTCAGCTGCACGGTGGCTACTCACGACCACTGCAACTGGGAGTGCGGCTGTCGTACTCGGTTCGTGGCTGGACTCTCCCGATTTCAGGCGACTTCAACAGTTCGAACGTGAAGAGGCCACCTTCGACGAAGTGATGACGACGCTACGGACTCGTCTCGACGCAGACCTTGCGGAAGACCCAGTGTGAGAAGCCAATATCCGGGTCGTATCGGACTCTGAAATCTTACCCGACAATAGAGTAGTTCTGTAGGTGTATACGGTCCGACCAGGTTTGCGTTGAGTAAGTGGTACAGAAAAATAGCCAGTAGAGGGCTAAAAAATTCGTAATTGCAACAACCGCTATATCCGACACCGTGAAGCTGAGAGCAATGTCTCTTTCGGACAAATTGCCTGATCGGCCGATGAAAGTCGAAGAGATGGGGATGTCAGTATCGAGACCCGGACTCGATGTTGTCATGCCGCTGTTTTCGGCAGTGGACACACAGATTGTCGACGAGTACAATTTCATCATCGGGTGCGTTGTCATGCGGAAAGATCGCGCAGAATTCGTCGGGTTCGATCCAGATGAAGAATCTTGGACCAGCGTGACCGTCATGACGAATGTGAATGATCCAAGTGGTATGCCCACAGGGCTTCGTGGCTTCGATGACTGGATCTTTGAACACTATGACACGAGTGACCTCGTTCGTATGCAGACATCCTTCGGTTGAGAGTGATGAGCTAAGCTATACTTGACGTAGGATTGCGGGTGGGTGACTGCAGGTGAATTGACGAGCCAGATGAATCTCTCGAACAGAGCGTAGGATCCCCATTTTCTCTCCAGTTCACCGTTCGACGAGCTTCAACTAGTTCGCGATCGCACTCAATAGGCTGAGAAGACCGGATAAATGACTGCCACTTCTGTGTACTGGAGAGACGAAGGGAGGCCAGTTAGGGGAGGGGGTTATTTTGGTCGTCTAGTTCGTCGGCTTGTTCCTTGTCTCCAAGGTGGGTCAGTAGCTCCCACTCGAATTTGGCGAATGCTTCATTGGCATCATTCTCTGTGTTGAGGGCATACATTTGGCTGTTGCCGACGCGACGGGTCTCTTCAATGAGTCCCCATCCCTTGAGGGTGTCCAGATATTTGTAGACGGTATCGCGCTTGAGGTTGGAGTACTCGGCGATCTCTGTCACATTGAAATCCATCTCTGGGTTGCCAATGAAGGTCGCCAAAATCTTCGTTTTGGGGTGGTCACCAAGGACGGAGACCAGCACATGCTCGTCGGTAACGTGTGCCTCGTCGCTTGGGTCTTCGGGCTTGGTGTCCGTGGCCATCTTGTTCCAAGGTATGAAGAGTGAGGTTAAATAAGTGTCTATGGTGGAGGTTTGTCTATACTAATTCATGGACAGCGCTGCCCATCGTAGTGGGCAGACTTATTATAGGGTGGAAAGTAGGTGGTAAGCGAGGTGAGACATGGAAGACGAGGAAATAGAACTCGCGGTCAATATGGTGAAGTATCTCGTGAAAAACAAAGTCACTGGAAACCACAAGAAGCAGGTGGATACGGTCATCAACAAATCTGGACTCCCGGTTCACGCGAAAGGCGCTGCCCGGGATGTTCTAGAGGAGATGGCCACGTCTCCGCCGCCGATTGAGATGTATGGAGGCGGACATCGAGAAAACGTCCGTCTTACATCTATCCAAGATGGTGTCGAGTTCATCGAGGAGAACGGTGGCGACCCTCCTTGGGGTTTCTAACTGACTTGAACTCGGCTTTTTATTCGTGCTCTCGAATGTCCGCGATCGCATCCATCGTCTCTTGGGAGCGATCAGTCGCTGTTTGGTGTCCGATACTCGCTGGTCATCGAGTCGTGGACCGACCCGTCGAGTAGGACCGAAACCTTTGCCCGCTGCTTCGTGTCGTCCGGTGGGACCGCACTGACTGACAGCTCCGTCTCACCCCCAGCAGGGATCGTCTTAGGATCGCTTTCGGCCGTCGTCAGCGTGTTCTGCTGGTCGTCCTGGAACTGAACACGCAGCTGCGCCGTCTCCGCGACTGCATCGCCGACGTTTTTCAGCGCACCGTTTATTTTGACACCGCCCTTCGAGGACACCTGTATCCCATAGGAGAACACCAGTACGGGGTGGCTCCGGATGGAGATGACTTCGGGTGAGTGACCCTGGACCTGATCGGGAGTCTCCCCGACGTTCCAGCCGGTGTCCGTTGTTTCGACGTAGTAGTATCGCTGCCCCTCGTGCGTGACAGACGACCCCTGGACATCGTCGCCGCCGGCGATCCCCAGGGCCATGTGCTGGGCATCGTAGAACGCCAGTAGGACCGCGCCGTAGCCGAACTGCTCGAGCATCGACGCGAGGAGGATACATGTATCCTCACAGTCGCCACCCTTGTCGAGCAGCGTCTCGGTGGGGTATTTCGGATACTCGTTGTAGCCTTTGCTCACCTCGTCAGTGCTGTATTCGAGGTGCTGCACGAACCCCATCATGTGGTTGATTATCTCGCGGTCGGAGAGGCCGTTCTCGCTGCCATACGTTTCGAACTCCGAGACGAGAGACTGGATATACGAATCGTCGTACGTATCGGAAACGTAGGCTCCGTAATTCCGGGTTCGCGTCCGGTTGGCGTAGTACGAGGACAGCACCTCCGGCACCTGGATCGTGAGAGTCGTCTTCCGAGAGCCGATGGTTTGGGTGAAGGTCTTCTCGATAGCGCCGCTTTGTTCGAGATTCGGGTCGGTGCTCCCGCTGAGTCCGTTCAGGAACATCGGGAAGCTGGCTTCGTCCTGTGTTCCGACCACGTGGTCGCCGAACGATTTGGTCTGGTCGAGGTCCAACGACGTCTCCAGTGGATACCCGGCAAAGAGCATCCGCCCGCCCTCGATCGAGCCGTACTCAGTGTCCGGCCCGGCGATGGTGTGGGTGCCACTGGAGTCGAGTGTCACCATGGGATCGCTGGAGGGCGTCCCCTTCATGATGTGGACTTCATCGAGGCGATCGAGTTCGACCGTGACGGTCACACGGTAGGACGTTCCCTCGAGCCACTCCTCTGTCCAGCTAATGTTCGGGTTCGGTTCGGCCGTCGCAGTCGACGGTGGCGATTCGGTGGCGGGGTTGGTACTGTCGGTCCCACGGGCTGGACAGCCGGCGCTCGCTGTCAGGGCGGCGAGGCCAGCTGCCGATCGGAGGTACGTACGGCGATCCATTCGAGGTACGACCTGACCCAATTCGACAACTAACTTTAATCTACTCCTGTGAGTCATGCGTGTTCGTGGACCCTCCGTGTGCAAGATGAAATCTGTGACGGGGAGGCGCGTCAGGCGTTCTACCGCGATATCGTCGAACAGAGGGCCACACTCACTCAACGAAGACAGCGTCTAGCGGATCATCCATGAACAGTCAATACACTGGTGGGGGAAGAGTGAAGGAAATTCATCTCGAACACACGTTGCTGACTGACCCCGAGATTGTCCTCGAAGCAGTTAACGATATTCCGATTTCGACGGCGGACGCTCGTGATTTTTCACTCGGACTCGGGGGTGTGTGCTCCACACGAGACTAGTACGTGGTATCGTTTGCTTCACTTGGATCGAGGGGTGTGTTTGATGTCTGTTTCACTCGGATCGAAGGGTGTACCGTCCGTCACTGATACATAGAATTCCGGACGAACACCCACACCCCCCAATCCGAGTGAAAACGCCACTTGATATGCCCCTCCGCGTGAACACAGGGGAATCCCCGGGATCGAGATATTAGGGTTTGCAATCTACCACTTGTTCTCTTGGTGAGAATCCGCGGGAGAAGTCCTGAAGAGAGACTTCGGGCTGTGCCAACCAACCGGTACTGCTCTGTCCACCCAAATCAGGAGCAGACTCGGAGTTGCTTGGAGTGAAGCTCACTCACCGAGATGCCGATACACTCGGATCGAGGGGTGCGACGTGTTCATAACATCAAAAATTGGACACTCACGGTTGATACACCATTAGATGGCAGAATAACTATTGACTATGCGTTTTCACTCGGAGTCGGGTTCCGTAGATTTATTACGCAACGTATAGAAATAATATCCATGACGCAATCAAATGGGATCAGCGATGACGAGCTTTTTGACACGGGGGACATCTACGCGAATCGCGAGCTCGTCACCGTCGGGTACGTTCCGGACGAGAACCGGATCGTGGGACGACAAGAGGAGATGCGAAAGGTGGGCCAAGCACTTGGTCCCGGTGTCGAGGGCGGTCCGCCGAAGAATTTGATCATCTACGGGAAGACCGGTGCAGGAAAGTCTCTCGTCGCGAAGCATGTCGCACAGCGCGCTGAACGGCGGGCTCGTGACAATGGGATACACTTCGTAACCTGCTACGTCGACTGTTCGAACGAAGACACAGAGACGCGTGTTGCGCGCAAAATGGCGTTTTCTATCCGGGACGAACTCGACCCGTCGATGGAGATCCCGATGAATGGGATCGGTGCAGCGGAGTACTACCGGTATCTGTGGTCCCTGCTTGATGACCAAGACGTCTTTGTGGTCATTCTCGACGAGGTCGATAAGCTCCAGGAAGACGACGTCCTCATGCAACTGTCGCGTGCCCAGGAGTCGGGCAAAACAGACGCCCACGTCGGCGTGCTCTCGGTGAGCAACAAGATCGAGTATCGCGACCGGCTCAACAAACGGATCGACTCCAGCCTCCAGGACCGTGAACACGTATTCGACCCCTACGATGCGGACGAACTCCGGTCGATTCTCACTAACCGGCGGGACGCGTTCAAGGATGGCGTGCTTGAAGACGGCGTGATCGAGCTCACCGCCGCCCTGTCGGCACAGGAACACGGGGATGCTCGAAAGGCGATCGACATTCTCCAGGAGGCCGGAGAGCTCGCAGTACAGGAAAACGCAACTACGATCACGGAGACTCACGTTCGGGCGGCAAAGGAGCGCGCGGAGATCAACCGGTTCAAAGAACTCATCAACGGGACGACGACACACGTAAAATATGCCCTCCGGGCGCTCGCGTTACTCACGCGAGATACACGAACAGACGAGACGACCGACGCCGAGGACTGGTTCCGGACAAACGAAGTCTACGCGTTCTATCGAGATATCGTCGAGCACGAGGGCCACAAGCCACTCAAGAAAGACAGCGTCTATCGGATTCTCACTGAACAGTCGTTTCTCGGTATCACTGAGTCTCGACACACCGGTGGAGGGAAAGGTCAAGGAAGCTACCTCGAACACACGTTACTGACTGACCCCGAGATCGTCCTCGAAGCAGTCGCCGATATTCAGGACTAGGCGGTAGACACTCGCGATTTTCACTCGGATGCAGGGGTGTGTGTCCTTGCGGTGCTAGTCGGTGATATCGCGATTTTACTCGGACTCAGGGGTGTATGTGCTCACGGAGCTGGTGCGTGGTATCATGTTTTTCACTCGGATTCAGGGGTGTGTCTGGCCCCGTTTTATTGGGCTTCAGAGACGTATCTGGTTTTCAAACTCTCGTGAAATGTGGGGGGTCCCCTCAGTTGATTTCGATCCTGGGTACAAACTCTCGTGTGTTCCCGGACAAGAGAGTGCCAATCGAGCTTGTGTGGATATACTCGGTAGTGGTTTTGGTACGATACTCACTCTACTAGCGACTCCACGAACTCTTCGAGTCCTTCATAGACTGGATCGAACTCGGGGAGATTCCCAACCAAATCGGGGAGCGTATTCTGCCAGCCGTCACGGATCTCATCGGCCTTGTTTAGACGCCGAATTTTGGGGCACTGAGGGCCTGTGTTCCGATTGAGAACCAACCGACGCTGTCGTCCGGCTCGTCCGGTTGCTTCTACGTACCGAATTGTCCGGCTGCTGCACCCAATCTCGACTGATCAGATAGATCATAGTCCACGAATTATCGATACTCAGCGACTATCTCTCCCCGTGAACTCAGAAAACAGCGTTCTCAACCACTCTTACGAGCGTCTAAACACGGCCAAAACGGGACAATGTAAGACTGAATATTGGGAGACAGTCAGATTCTAGATCTTCTTCTCGACGCCGACAGTACCATCGCCGTGGGCTGAGAGAAGATGATACGAAGCTACAGCATCGCCGAGCTCCTCCATCAATTCATCCAGTCGGTGCTCAACTATGATGACCTGTCTCTCTGAAGACTCCCGAAGCAGCTCACACATAGTGTCCAGAATCTTAAGATCGACCCGTGCAAAAGGCATATCCATAATAACTGGTGCATAAACACCCTCTAACTCACTCGCAGCTAACACCAACGCAAAAGATACGAGAGTCTTTTCACCAGCAGACATGAGCGATCCCCCGTCCTCAAGATTATCCAAGGTGAGATATTCTTCAGATTCATCGATCTCCAAGTGTGTCTCCTTCTTAGTCAAAGACTGATTTACAGCCCTGAGATACTCCGTGCTCACATCTACCGAAGCAGAATCATCTAACTCTAGACTGTGTGCCGCATAATTCCGCATCTTCCGAGCTCTCTCAACCAGTTCTTGATACGAATGACCTTCCTCCCACGTATCCAAGCCAAGAGTTTGCTCGGGGTCATAAAACGAGAAAGGACGGACTTCAGCAGGGATTAGGTCTCCAAGGTATTTCTTCGGGTTCTGAACCATTTCCCACTCGCCCCTTTCCGACCGAACTTTGACAACAGGATCCTCAACGATATCTCTCTTCCCGGTCGGTGTTTTAAGCGTAGAAACCTCACGAGAGATCCGAATAGATTCTGATGTCTCCGTGTCAAAAAGCTCAACAGAGATCTCCGCAGAAGCCTTCTCCCCTTCCTTAATTCCATCCACCAATTCACGGTTAACATACATTAGAAGATTATCATCATTTCGACCACCAAAGAAGCAAAGCTCAAAAGCCTCAATAATCGTGGATTTCCCTGACGCATTCGGCCCTCTGATGAGTTCTATATGCTGATCTTCATCAGCACCGAAAGCAAACTCGTGGGTGCCTAGAAAAGCCCGGAAATCCTCGATACGGAGGTGACGGATACGCAAAGACACTACTGGTAGTTCTGGGCCAGGATATATGAATATTTGGCTGCGCTGTTACGCGTTGTCACTCCCTCCATGTTTCGAGAACGGCTAAGTCACGTCGGATGCGTTGCTCGGTATTTCTTGAACGACAGTCAACCAAGAAATACCCGTTGGTGCTACCTTCGCTTCCTGCCCATACACCATATAGATCTACCTTCGGCAAGCGAATAATGCCGAACAACATGGCGTGAACGTACAACAGTAAACCGAAATCAGACCAACTAACAGAGGTCTCCTCAGGTAGAGAAGAAGGGAATTCGACGAGGCGGCCTAAGATATTCTTTTCACGCGCCATATCCCTCGCATTCCGGTCATTAGTGAAGAACAGCAAATCATATCCTAAACTATCTTTGAAGCCCTCACAGCTCTCCAATATCGAGGCATCTCCAGTGTCGGACGTTATCTCTTCCGAAGAAATCTGGTTATCCAGATGCTGGTAATACTCAAGTCCTAGTCTCTGTTCACGAGGCTGGCTTTTGAACTGGTTGAACAACCGGCTATAGTTTGGATGAAGTTCCTCCTCTAATTCCGTTGTATTCTGGATCTTCTCATTCCCTCCATATCGATGGAGTTCGTCTCGAACACCAGTTACCAGTAGCGAGCCCTGGAGTCCATCCTCATCTGGTTCAATACCCAGAGAGTCCCCTAATTGCCAGCGAATGATGTTTGCGTCCAGAATACCATATGCCGGCCGATGACCCTCGCCCGGATCACGGCCCGTATACCTGTTAATGAAGTTGTCGAGCTCGGATTTATTAGAGAAGTCAAGTACTGAAGTTGTGAAGGAGCGAACGTAGGAACCTTGTTCAGGGATCTCTGATTGTGCCTGCGTCCCCATTATCCCCGAGCGAGCTTCACCGTATTCATCAGCTGATTTTTCAAAGCGGAGCGTTGAGTCATAGGCAGCACCGACTTCGAAGGTATAGAGATCGTCAATTTCGTCGGAAGGATGGCTGACCGTGATTTCGTCCTCTGCCTTAGCGATCGCATTTAGAACGACATTGAGATCGCTGCGATGGATTTTGATATGATCTTCGTCAGTCATCGTTATCCTCGGTGGTGAAGTCTGAGAGTATATCTGTTAATCTGAGCGCGGTCTGTGGAATAGAAGGGTATAGTTCGTCATCCATTGTATCCGGTGGGACGAGATAGTCTAAGTGGTAAACGTGGTCTGCTTCCAGGTCGTCCTGTACGGCTTGCTGGAAAAGCAAGGTTCCGTAGATTGAGGGGTTGCCTGTGATATCAAGAGCTATCGTAGAGCCTTCGACTTCGTTGAATAGTTCTGATGCGTGTGCTTTGAATTCGCTTGGACGGTCAGGCGTCTCGTGAACCGTAATTTCCATCCTTCTGCCGTCTTCCTCAGCTAAAGTATCTAAGACAGGTAGTGCATTTTCAACTTGTCCGGAAGTGGTTGAGGTAGCGAGTATGTGGATTTTACGCGGATATACCTCCATCGCTCTTCGGAAGCAGATTGTTGGTCGGGTAGAGCTGGCGCTGTGAAAGCGTAGCGGGCAAGGGTGACGCGGACGCGTCACCCGAATGCAATGTTTCCA
>Ga0207715_100402_pt1 | contig 10445 bp, 10 predicted proteins | sample A23M3SouthBayCA_FD_187732 | JGI IMG/M metagenome (GOLD analysis project Ga0207715, IMG submission 187732) | Aerobic enrichment media from Eden Landing Ponds, California, USA - A23 M3 (SPAdes) | ecosystem: Environmental > Aquatic > Marine > Unclassified | place: USA: Emeryville, California... | reverse complement strand
CGACGTAGTCGATAGTCCGGATGCAGGCCCGCATGCCGGGGAGATAGCCCCGGAACGTCCCCGAGTGGTCCGCCGGTTCGAACACGTCGAGGTCGGCGTCGAACACCGTCGCCGAGAACGGGAGCCCCGCGGCGGCCCCCTTCGCTATCGGCATCACGTCCGGCGTCACGTCGCCGTGTTCGCAGCCGAACCACTCGCCGGTGCGGCCGAACCCGGTCTGGACCTCGTCGACGACGAGCGGCACGTCGTGCTCGTCCGCGATGTCGCGGAGGCCCTCGAGGAATCCCTCCGGCGGCACGACGACGCCGCCCTCGCCCTGGACCGGTTCGACCCAGATGCCCGCTGGGTTCGAGAGGCCGCTCCACTCGTCGGCGACGGCCGTCTCGACATCCCGGAGTGCCTCCTCGACGGCGCGCTCGGGGTCGAGGTTCTGGCCATACGGGTCGGGGTACCGGAGGTGTTGCACGTCGGCGAGCAGCGGCGCGAACGGCTCCTTCTCGCCGCGGTCGGCGGTCAGGCTGAGCGCCCCGGCCGTGCCGCCGTGGTAGCCGCCGCGGAAGGCGATGAGGCCGTCGCCCCCGGTGACCGACTTCGCGAGTTTGATGGTCGCCTCGACGGCGTCGCTGCCGGTCGGGCCGCCGAACGCGACGCGGTTGTGTCCCGCGAGGTCACCCGGGACCACGTCGTCGAGGCGCTCCAGGAGTTCGACTCGGGTCGCCGACGGGAAGTCGAGCGTGTGCACGAGCCGTTCGGTCTGCTCGTGGACGCCCTCGAGGACGTACGGGTTCGAGTGCCCGACGTTCGCGACCCCGATACCCGCCGCGAAGTCGAGGTACGTGTTGCCGTCGACGTCGCGAAGCGTCGCGCCGCGTGCCTCGGCCAGCGCGACCGGCAGGTCGTGAGGGTAGCGGACGGCGTTGCTCTCGAGTTCGGCCTGCCGTTCGAGGAGGCGCCGGGACTCCGGGCCGGGGACGGCGTCCACGTCGGGCGCGCCGTCCAGGTGGAGGTCCGAGATGGGTGGGCCTACTGGCATCGGGGGAACTCGGGGGCCAGAGCCCATTACGGGTGGCGAAGCGGCAAGATGGGGCCGGGCGGGCGGCAAGTTGGCTGGCTCACAGGACTCGCTCGCCGAGCGTTACCTCCGCCACTCACAGGACTCGCTCGCCGAGCGTCCCCGCCGCCTCTCATAGGACTCGCTCGCCGAGCGCCGACCGCACCAGGTCCACCGCGAGTTCGGCCGTCCGGTTGGACTCGTCGAGCACGGGGTTCACCTCGACAACCTCCAGCGACCGGAGCACGTCGGCCGCCGCGACGGCCTCGAGGGCGGCGTGGGCTTCCCGGTACGTCGCGCCGCCGCGGACCGGCGTGCCCACGCCGGGTGCCTCGTTCGGGTCGAGGAAGTCGAGGTCGAGGCTCACGTGCACGCCGTCGGTGCCGTCGCTCGCGGCGTCGATGGCGTCGGCGACCACCGCGTGCATCCCGCGCTCGTCGACGTCGGACATCGTGAACGCCGCCGCCTCGCTGTCCCGGACCGCGAGGCGCTCGCCCGGGTCCAGGTCGCGGAGCCCGACCCAGGCGACGTTCGACTCGTCGAGGCCGGGCACCGACGCCCAGTCGATGTCCGCGAAGCTCCCCCAGCCCAGCGCCGCGGCGAGGCCCATCCCGTGGACGTTCCCGGTCGGGCTGGTCTGTGGCGTGTTGCAGTCCGCGTGGGCGTCGAGCCAGAGCACGCCGACGTCAGCGTCGCGGGCGGTCCCGGCGAGCGACCCGATGGCTATCGAGTGGTCGCCGCCGACGACGAGCGGCAGGTCGCCGTCGTCGTGGGCCTCGGCGACGCCGTTCGAGAGCGTCTCCGTCACCTCCATCACCTCGGCGAGGAACCGCGCGTCGGAGTCGTGGCGTCCGGAGCGCTGGGCCGCACGAGGGACCGGCAGATTGCCCGCGTCGGTCACGTCGTAGCCGAGACCCTTGAGGGCGTCGACGAGGCCCGCGTAGCGGACAGCCGAGGGCCCCATGTCGACCCCGCGCCGGCTGGTCCCGTAGTCCGTCGGCACCCCGAGCACCCGCACGTCGCGGTCCATGGGGGACAGTCGGGCTCCGGTGAGAAAAAACCGGCCGGCGGGCGAAAGATTCGAGGAGCGGGCACCCCTCAACCGGGGCATGCTCGACGTCGGCGACGAGGCGCCAGCGTTCGAACTGCCCGACCAGGACGGGGAGCCGGTCGCCCTCGCCGACTACCGTGGTCGTCACGTCGTCGTGTACTTCTACCCGCGCGCCGGGACCGAAGGCTGCACGACGGAGGCGTGTGGCTTCCGCGACGAGTGGGACCGGTACGCGGACGCGGACGTGGCCGTCCTCGGCGTCAGCGACGACCCGGTCGCCGACCTCGGCCCGTTCCGCGAGGAGCACGACCTGCCCTTCCCGCTCCTCTCGGACGAGGACGGCGGCGTGTCTCGTGCCTACGACTCCTACGGCGAGAAGAACGTGTTCGGCAACGTCGTCGAGGGCGTGTTCCGGAACACGTTCGTCGTCGGGCCGGAGGGGGACGTGGTCGCCGTGTTCGAGAACGTCGACCCGGAGGGCCACGCCGACGAGGTGCTGGCCGCGGTCGAGACCTGACGCCGCACCTGTCGAAACGACTACAGCCCACCTCGTCGTGGAGGTGGCATGGAGCACACCGTCGAACACCGACCCTCCTACGCACAGCTCGAACTCGAACTCGTTCGCGGCGAGACGGTCCGCTCGGAGGCCGGCGCGATGGTCAGTCACGCCGGCGGCGTCGACGTGGACACGAAGGCGGAGGGTGGCGTCCTCGAGTCCCTCTCGCGCTCGCTGTTCGGCGGCGAGTCGTTCTTTTTGAACACGTTCTCCGCCACCGAGGACACGACGCTCCGCCTCGCGCCGGCGCTCTCCGGCGACGTGCAGCACCACGAGCTCCACGACGAGACGCTGTACGTCCAGTCCACGTCCTTCCTGGCGTCCGACACGGGTATCGAGGTGGACACGAGCTTCGGCGGCGCGAAGACGTTCTTCGGCGGCGAGGGCCTCGTGCTCCTCGAGCTCACCGGCACGGGGCCGGCGTTCCTGTCCAGTTACGGGGCCATCGACCCGGTGACCGTCGAGCCGGGCGAGACGGCCGTCGTCGACACCGGCCACATCGTCGCGTTCGAGGAGACCCTCGACTTCGACGTGCAGCGCGTCGGCGGCCTGAAGTCCACGCTGTTCAGCGGCGAGGGGCTGGTCTGTGAGTTCTCGGGCCACGGCACCGTCTGGACCCAGACGCGGAGCCCGGACGCGTTCCTCTCCTGGCTCATCCCGAAGCTGCCGACCCAGAGCGGCCAGCGGTAGGCTACGCCGAGTCAGTCGTCGCCCACTCGGGGCGCTCGACGGTGGTTTCGCCCACGTCGGTCACGGTGGCGGAGACGGACCGGTTCACCGTCTGGTTCTTGACGTGGTAGTCGAGGGCGTACTCCAGGTGCCTGATGACGCCCTCGGTGTCCACGAGCACGGTCGCGGAGAACCGGTCGATAGCCGCGTTCTCGTGCTCCTCGTAGCGGACGGACGAGTCGAGGGCCGCGACGCCGTCTGCCTCGTAGCGGGCGACCGAGTCGCCGTCGACCGTCTCGGTGCCGACGCGCTCGTAGCTGACGTTCTCGGAGACGACGGCGAAGCGCGAGGTGAAGTACAGCCGCTCCCAGCCGGCCCAGAGGGAGTCGCCGCCCGAGGTGTCGAAGACCCCGTACGGTTCCTCGGCCGTCACCGTTCCGTTCTCGTCCACGTCACGGGTGACGCGGACGGTCTCGTTCGTCCACACCGACCCGTTGTCCACCTGCCCGAGCCAGGGCCAGGTTCCGCTCGACTCGACCAGATACTGGCCGGCCACGGGGTCGGCGTAGACGGTCCGCGTCCCGTAGAAGCTGACGTCGATTGGGCCCTCGCGGGGAGCCTGCAGCGACGGGTCGTACTCGGCCTGCTCGTTCGCGATGGTCAGCATGAAGCTCTCGTTCGCGAGCGCCGCGGCGTTGGCGTCGTACATCGACCCGTCGACGTCGCTCGCGCTCGGGTAGTCACCCGACGCGTCGTCGCTGGAGCCGGTCACTGCCGCACAGCCGGCGGTGACGAGCAGGGCGGCCGTCGCGACGGCGAGGAGGGCCTGTTTACCCATGGAATTGTATAACACCCCTGTTATCTTTAATTCTTTGAAGTCTCGTTTACCTATAATATTTCCGATTGGTTCGTGGCCCCGGTCGGGTCGCGTCCGTCTCGCCGACGGAGCACACCTCGTGCTCGTGCGCGTACGGTCTGGTCACGACCACCGACTGCTCGAAGACCACCGTGTGGCTCTCGTTCTCCAGGCTCGCGGCGTGGGTCTCGTACAGCGACCCATCAATGCCACTCGCGTTCGGGAAGTCGCTCGGCCCGGCGTCCTCGCCGCCGGACTCCGTCAGTGCCGTACAGCCGGCGGCCGCGAAGCGGGCGACCGGGGTGGCCGCGAGGAGAGCGCGTCGTGCCGCCGGAGACGGTTTTCCGTCCGACAGGAAAAACCGGGCGTCACGCGCCGGCCACGTCCACCCACTCCCGGCGCTCGTCGCTCTCCTCGACGGCCGCGAGCACGCGCTGGACCTGCAGGCCGTCTTGGAACGACGGGTCGTGGGTCTCGCCCGCCGCGACACTCGAGAGGAACTCGTAGTTCTCGTGGACGAAGGTGTGCTCCCAGCCGAGCACGTGACCCGGCGGCCACCAGCGGTCGACGTAGGGGTCGTCCTCGCCGGTGACGAGGACGGTCTCGAAGCCGCGGCCGTCCTCGCGGCGCACCTCGAGTTCGTTCAGGCGCTCGAGGTCGAAGCGGAGGCTCCCCTTCGAGCCGTTCACCTCGACGGTGTTGGCGTTCTTGTGGCCGTTCGCGAACCGCGAGGCCTCGAAGAGCCCCATGGCACCGCCGGCGAACTCGGCCTGCGCGCTGTAGGCGTCGTCGACGGTGACCGGTCGCCGCTCGTCCTCGCCGGGAACCGGGCGCTCGTCGACGAACGTCCGGAGGTGGCCGCTGACGGCCGTGACGCGGTCGCCGAGCAGGTACTGCGCGAGGTCGATGGAGTGCGCGCCGAGGTCCCCCAGCGCCCCGCTCCCGGCGACGTCCGCGTCGTTGCGCCACGACCACGGTGCCTGGGGGTCGACGAGCCAGTCCTGGAGGTACGACGCGCGGACGTGGTGGACCTCGCCGAGGGCGCCGTCGGCGACGAGTTCGCGGGCCAGCCGGATGGCGGGCACGAAGCGGTAGTTGAAGGCGACGCCGGCCGTCGCCTCGCTCGCGTCGGCCGCGGCGGCCATCTCCTCGGCACCCGCCAGGGTGTGGGCCATCGGCTTCTCGCAGAACACGTGCGTCCCGGCGTCGAGCGCGGCGACTGAGGGGTCGACGTGGAGACTGTTCGGTCCCAGATTGTAGAAGACGTCGACCTCGTCGACGACCTCGCGCCAGTCCGTGCTGGTCGTCGCGAAACCGAGGCGGTCAGCGGCGTCGGCGAGCGCCGCCTCGTCGCGTCCGACGAGGACCGAGCGCTCCACCTCGGGCGCGTCGGGGAAGAACATCGGCAGTCGCGCGAGGGCGTTCGCGTGTGCCCGTCCCATGAAGCGGTAGCCGAGGACGCCGACCTCGAGTGACATGGGTGAATCGCCGGCCAGGACGGCCTTAGTTCTTTGCGGGGTCGGGGCGCTCGGTCGCCGACTCCGCCGCCGGGAGGTCGACGACGGCGACGGTTCCCCGGGGCTCGTTCGCGTCGAGGTGGAACTCCCCGTCGAACTGTTCGACCAGTCTGGCGACGAGGTACAGCCCCATCCCGCGGTCCCCGACGGTCCCCGCCTCAGTGAACTGCGCCGGCGGGTGGGGCATGCCGGGACCGTCGTCCGCGACCGTCGTCCGGACAGTGCCGTCGTGCTCCGCGACCGCCACGTCGACGCGGGGCGCGTCGGTGTCGTTGTGCCGGACCGCGTTGTCGAGGAGGCTCTCGAAAACCACGGCCACCACGTCGTCGGCCAGCACCGTGACGTCCTCGGCGACGTCAGTCTCGAACGTCGCGGCCGGGTGCTCGCGTCGCGACCGCTCGACCTCGCGGGTCACCACCTCGCCGAGATTCACGGCCGTCGGCTCCGAATCCGCGGTGAAGGTGCGGATGACGGTGTTCACGTCCGACACGAGCGTCGTTATCGACTCGCTCCGGGCCCGGATGGTCTCCAGGTCCCGTTCGGCGGCGTCGTCACAGTGGCCCTCGAGGCGACCGACGGCGCCGTCGATGACCTGGGCACCGTTGAGGACGTGGTGGCGGAGCAACCGGTTCAGGAACCTGAAGCCGTCCCGCTGTCGCGTCACCTCGCGCGAACGGTCCGCGGACGTCGCACGGCTCACGCCCACGAGCACGCCGAGCACCCCGCCGGCTCCGGCACCGGTCAGGAGTTCCATCTCCAATAGCGACGGCGACAGCGAGTCCCCAACGACGACTCGGTGCACCGTCAGGGCGGCGATGACGCCGACGACGAGCACCGTCCCCGCCACGGTCCAGGCCAGCACGAGCCACGTCCGCTCGCGGCAGTGTTCGCGTCGGTCGACGGCCCGGCCGGCGTACAGCAGTGTCCCGGCCGGGACGACCATCAACAGCGACTCGACGACGCGCACGCCCACCTCGAGTCGCGTCGTTGCCGACACGAGCGCCGGCAGGTGGTGTTGGACGTGGTGGAACGCGCCCAGCGCGAGCAGCAGGGCTCCCCAGGCACTGACGAGGCGGCCGGCCCGCGAGCGGCCCGGCGACGACGCCTCAGCCATCGCTTCCGTCCCTGTGCCGGCCGTCCGTCGCTCGAGCCGCGTGTACCGTGCCCCTGCACGGACCGGCGGGAACGCTACTGCTCTTCACGCCGTAGCACGAACGGGACCAGACCGGACCCGGATTTAAAAGTGGCGCTGTGGGGGCCGGTCCGCCGCGGGCCGGTTACGTGTAGTCCTCGTAGTTGTCGGCGACGTAGGCGAACAGCACGCCCGTGACGCCGATGCCAGCCGCGATGCCGACCTGCATGGCTATCTCGATGTCGCCCCCGCCCAGGTCGAGCAGGACGTCGTTGATCATGTACGCCCCGAGGAACAGGATGAGGTAGCCGACGGCGTTGCCGACGAAACTCGACAGGTACGCGCGCTGTCCGTCGAGGTCGTTGCCGGCGTAAAACCCCGCTGCGCCCGCGACGATCGGCGCGTAGAACTGCGCGCTGGTCGTCCACGTCGCCCCGGGCGAGGCACCGAAGCCCGTCGACGGTGCCAGCGCGTCGTGCAGCAGCGCTGTCACCCCGATGCCGACGACGAGCGCCGCGTAGAACGCGGCTGTCACGTACGTGTACGCCTGTGTCTCGTCCTGCTGGAGCACCTCGCTCGGACTTCCGGTCTGCCCCCCGGCTCTCGGCTCGCTGGTACTATCGGACATGCGTGGGATTCCTCGACGGGCCCCCACAAAGGCATTCTCCCGCACTCTTTTAAGGGAGGACGCGACGGCGGCGACCCGCGGCGGGACCGGCGGCCGCGGTGAGCGACGAGCCAGGGCGCTTACCAGGGTCACCGACCGGACAGCCTTACAGCTCGTCGGCGAGCGACGCCGCGACCGCGCCGAGGACCGCGGCAACGGCGACGCCGACCGCGATTCCGAGTCGCTCCACGAACTCGATCTCTGTGAACTCCTGGACGACCCCCATCGAGACGTACAGGGCGGCGAAGTACAGGACGTACCCGACCGCGCCGCCGACGACGGAGGCCGCGTACGCGCCGGAGTCGCCGTCCAGGTACCGGCCGGCCCAGAAGCCGAGCCCGGTACCGAGCAGCGGGGCGACGAACGACAGAGAGGCGGCCCAGAAGTCGATGCCGAACGCAGAACTGCTCTCCGCGACCGCGTCGTAGATGACGAGCGTGATGCCGCCGCCGAGGCCAGCCGCAAGGAACGCGGCCAGCACGCCGAACATCGCCGCGCCGGAACGGCCCTGCGAGACCGCCACGCCGCCGTCGGTGCGGAGTCCAGTTGCCGCGCCTGTCGCCGTCTCGCTGCCGCCGCGGTCACCTCGTGACATGCGAGAGTGGCTACCGAGCGAGTCAATCATAAAAATCCCGGCCCTTTCCGACCGACGTGTCTCTGACTGGGGATTTCGAATCTGAACACTCGGCCCACGAGGTGTCGGCGAACTGAGGGTGGCCGGTCCTCGAATGTGTCTGGAACCAGTGAGCCGCGTCGGCCCTCAGGCCCAGTACGCCTCGCCCGGTTGCGTGTCGAAGACCGCCCGGTCGAGCACGTCGACGGCCTTCTCCAGGCCCTCCCGACCGCTCGTGAGCGAGTCCTCGTGCTCGATGGACAGCGCGCCCTCGTAGCCGACCATCCGAAGCGTCGAGACGAGGTCCTTCCAGTGGGCCTCGTCGTGGCCGTAGCCGATGGAGCGGAACAGCCACGAGCGGTTCGGCTCGTCGGTGTACGGCGCGGTGTCGAGGTAGCCCTTTACGTCGGCGTTGTGCTCGTACAGCGCGGTGTCCTTCGCGTGGACGTGGTGGATGGCGTCGTGCTCGCCGAGGAACCGGATGGCCTCGGTGACGTCGATGCCCTGCCAGTAGAGGTGCGAGGGGTCGAAGTTCGCGCCGACGCGCTCGCCCGCCGCCTCGCGGAGCCGGACCATCCCCTCCGGCTCGTACACCAGCATGTTCGGGTGCATCTCGATGCCGACGTCCACGCCGTGGTCGGCGGCGTGGTCCTCGAGGGCGTCCCAGTAGGGGATGCCCACCCCCTCCCACTGGTACTCCAGGGCCTCGGCGTGCTCCGGCGGCCACGGAGCCGTCACCCAGTTCGGTGACTCGTCGCCGGGTGCGCCAGCGGGGAGCCCAGAGAAGCAGGTGACGGTCCCGACGTCGAGCTGGTCGGCGAGCCGAATCGCCTCGCGGAGTTCGGTGTCGGCCCGCGCGGCCCGCTCCTCGTCGGGGTGCAGCGGGTTGTTGTGCGTGGCGAGCGCGCTGACGCGGAGGCCGTGCTCGTCGAGGAGCGCGCCCAGGTCGGCCTGCGCGTCGGCGTCGTCGAGGTACTCGTCGCGGGGGAGGTGTGCGTCCCCGACGAAGCCTCCGGTCCCGAGTTCGACCGCGTCGACGCCGAGGTCCGCGAGGTAGGCGAGCGCCTCGTCGAGCGATTCGTCCGCGAGCGGGGCCGTGAGCACGCCGATGTCCATGCCATGGGCTACAGAACTGGCGACCAAAAATCTTGGTAGGGGAACCGCCTCAGGCTTCGTCGTACGCTTCGGCGATACGGTCGAACTGCGCTCCGGACAGCGAGACGTCGACGGCACCGAGATTCTCCTCCAGTTGGTCGACGCTCCGCGCACCGATGATTGGCACGCAGGTGAAGCGGTCCTGGTCCATCATCCAGCGGAGGGTGACCTGTGCCGGCGACGCGTCCTCCTCGTCGGCCACGTCGCGGATGGCGTCGAGGGTCGCCCACTGCCGGTCGGACCACCGGTCGCCGTAGTCGTGGAGGTCGGCGCGGGAGCCCTCCGGGGGCTCCGCGTCGCGCTCGTACTTCCCGGTGAGGAAACCGCCCTCGAGGGGGCTCCACGGGCAGACGGCGAGGTCCTGGTCGGCGCAGACGTCGAGGTACGACGAGACCTCCTCGCGGTAGGCCGGGTTGAACTTCGGCTGGGTCACGTCGAAGCGTTCGAGGCCGTCCACGTCACTCGTCCAGAGGGCCTTCGTGAGCTTCCAGGCGGCCATCGAGGACGCGCCGAGGTAGCGGACTTTGCCGTCGCGGACGAGCTGGTCGAGCGTGCGGAGGGTCTCCCGTATTGGCGTCTCGTCGTCCCAGCGGTGGATGTAGTACAGGTCGAGGTACTCCGTGTCGAGGCGGTCGAGCGTGCCCTCGATCTCGGCGCGGATGTTCTTCCGCGAGAGGTTGTGCTGGTGGCGGCTGACCTGGCTCCAGTACACCTTCGACGCGACGAAGAAGTCCTCGCGGTCCTGGTCGTCGAGCCACTCGCCGATCCACTCCTCGGACTTGCCGTCGCCGTAGCCGTTGGCGGTGTCGATGAAGTTGCACCCGGCGTCGGCCCACGCGTCGAGCAGTTCGTGGGCCTCCTCCCGGGTCGTCTCCACGGTGCCGTCCTCGGCCTCGCGGTTGAATCGCCACGTCCCCAGGCACAGCGGGGAGACCTTCGCGCCGGTGTTGCCGAGCGTCACGTACTCCATGGACGGACGGTGGCGGTGGCACGCAAAAGAGCCTGCGGAACCGGCAGGGGACCGCCGACGACGGCGGGACCGACGAGTGGGGCCCGAGGTTTATCCCGCTGGGCGACCCCCTTGGGCTATGGATTCCGAGGACGCCCGCGCGGCCGTCCAGGCCCTCGTCGACGACCACGGCTTCCTCTCCTGGCTCGACGTCGCCGTCGAGTCGGTC
>Ga0207715_100400_pt1 | contig 10473 bp, 13 predicted proteins | sample A23M3SouthBayCA_FD_187732 | JGI IMG/M metagenome (GOLD analysis project Ga0207715, IMG submission 187732) | Aerobic enrichment media from Eden Landing Ponds, California, USA - A23 M3 (SPAdes) | ecosystem: Environmental > Aquatic > Marine > Unclassified | place: USA: Emeryville, California... | reverse complement strand
GGGACGGTGTCGGCGGCGAGTGCGACGCGGTCGTCGAAGCCCGGCCCGGGTTCGACGTGGACCACGTCGACGACGCGCCGGGCGTCGCCGACGCTCGCGCCGAGCTGGCGCGCGACCACGCCCGGGCGTGCCTCGAGGTGGGTACAGAGCCGCAGTTCGAAGGCGACCTCGCGCACGGCGACGGCGTAGGGGCCGCGCGGACAAAAGCCCCACCCGCGGGGCGAGAGTGGTCCTACAGCGCGACGAGCAGGTCCGTCGCGTACATCACCGCGAGCCCGGCACCCGCCGCGAGCAGGTTCGTGGCCGTCCCGAGCCGACCCCGGTCCCGTATCATCCCGCCCATCTCCCAGCACACCTGCAGGATGGCGCCGACGCCGACCGCGATGAACAGCGCCCCGAGCGTCGGCGAGTAGGCGGCGCTCCCGATCCAGCCGCCGAGGACCACCGGCGCGCCGGCGAGGGCCCCGAGCGCGAGGAAGTGTTTGAGCGCGGGCCGCTCGCCCTCCGCGACCGGCGCGACGACCGCCGGCCCCTCGGTCACGTTGTGGACCATGAACCCGACGACCAGCGTCGCGCCGAGCGAGGCGCGGCCGAGGGCGTAGGCGCTGCCGATGGCCAGCCCCTCCGCGAGGTTGTGGAGGCCGATGCCGAGCGCCACGAGGTAGGCCAGGCCCAGCGGCGACGACCCCCGTCCCGAGCCGACGGACTGGACGAGCAGGAGCGTCCCCAGCGCCCCGAACGCGACGAGGAGGTGCCCCTCGTACGCGCCGGGGACCGACTCGGCCACCTCGAGGGCCTCGAACCCGGCGTCGACGGCCAGGAAGCCGAGCACGCCGACGGCGAATGCCAGGACGGCGTGGAGCCACCGGTCGGCGAGGTCCCGCATCGCCGGGAACCAGAGCATCCCGAGGCCGACCGGTATCACCCCCACGAGCAGGCCGACGAGCGCGAGGTCGCCGAGCAGGCCCGCGTCGATGGCTGGCGTCGGCTGTGGCGCGACGACGGTGTGGTGGACCGTCGCGCCGCCCGAGAGCACGAGGGTCAGCCCGAGGTCCCACCCCGGCTCCCAGTGGTAGGGCACGGTGACGGTCGCGCGCTCCATCGGCGCGAGGGTCTGCCCTCCGCTCACCGTGAAGTCCCAGTACGCGTCGTCGACGAGCACCTGCGAGACGGTGACGGCCTCGGGCCCGCTGTTGACGACGTGCAGACGGACCGTCTCCGAGTCCGGCAGGGTGGTGTGGCTCACGTCGACCTGGGGGAGCGGCTCCCCCGCACCGCCGGAGAGCGGCGGCGCGTAGAGGAACCAGCCCACCAGCAGCGCGAGCAGGACCAGCGGCAGCGCCGCGCCGGCGTAGCGTCGCAGCGTCGCCCGGTCGGTCGTGACGCCCATCTCAGACCACCTCGAAGAAGCTCATCCAGCCCAGTTCGGCGAACTCCGACTGGTGGGCGTGGAACATGTACAGTCCTGGCTGGTGGTCGCCGTAGTCGAGTTCGACGATGCCGCGCTGCGCCTGGCACTGCATGATGGTGTCGATGGTGTCGTGGGTGGGTGTCAGCGTCGTCCCGTGGTCGTAGTAGTCGAAGAACTGCGAGTGGGTGTGGAGGGAGTTGACGAGGTCGAACTCGATGGTGTTGACGAGGTAGATGCGCTGGCGCTCGGTGCGGTCGATGGTGATGGGGTGGACCGTCTCGCGGGGCTCGGTGTCGCCCTTCCCGTCGGTGTCGCCCACGCCGTAGGCGAAGGCGCGGGTGTTGGCGGCGTACACCTCGTTGTCCCCGTCGAAGTTCGTGTCGAACCCGTTCATCACCATCACCATCTCGTCCACGTCGTCGTTCGCGTCGTACTCGTGGTTGCGCGTCTCGGCCTCCGCGACCAGGTCGTCGCGGAGTTCGGGCGTCACCTGCGAGGGGTGGGAGTCGCAGTAGTCCGCCGGCCGCTCCGCCACCCGCTCGGGGTCCGGGTCGACGACGATGGTGCCGTACAGCCCGCGGTGGATGTGGGCCTTCAGCGGGAGCGAGTGGCAGTGGTACAGGTGGACGCCGGCGGGCTGTGCCCGCCACGTGTAGGTGAAGGACTCCCCCTCCTCGAGGACACCGGGCCCGTTCGTGGGGACGCCGTCCATGACCGGGTTCGTATTCTTCAGGTGCGGGTGGATTGTGTGGGCGTGCTCGCTGCCGTTGCGGAACACGATCCGGACGAGGTCGCCCTCGGTGACCCGCAGGGTCGGTCCCGGAACCTGGCCCTGGAAGGCCCACGCCGAGAACTCGACGCCGGGCGCGATCTCGACGGTCGTGTCCACGGCGTTCACCTCGAACTCCCTGACCCGGTCGCCGTCCTCCTCGTACACGCGCTGGGTGAGGTTCGACTGCCCGTCGTAGCCCGTGTTGAACGTCCGCAGGAACTCGTGGGGGTCGAAGCCGTCGCCGTACTCGCCGCGCGCACCGAAGGCTCCGTGGTGGTCGTCACCGCCGTCCTGGTCGTGGCCGCCGCCGTTCGCGCTCGCGCCGCCGGCGAGGCCCGCGGCACCGGCACCGGCGAGCCCCATCGCGCCCAGCACGGTCCGCCGGTCGACGGCGTCGCCGCGCAGGGCGTCTGCCAGTCGCGTCTCGAGCGTGTCGGTGAGCGCCCGCGCCGCATCCCGGTCTACGGGCATCGCGCACCTCCAGGCCCCCGGTGGGAGGCCCGAGCGGGCACCCGCCCGTGCGGTCCGTCGTCCGTCTCCCTCGTGTTCGGTGGTGTCACGGGCGATTTAGAGATGTCTAAACCTTAGTTTTGTCGGCTCGAACAGCGGCCCACAACAGTAGGTTTATGAATCGCTCGGGACCAACGTTTCGCAACCTTCCTCTACCATGGCAGGACAAACCCGGCAACCGGAGGTGAATATCGGCCTCGTCGGCCACGTGGACCACGGGAAGACGACCCTGGTCCGGGCCCTCTCGGGCGCGTGGACCGACCAGCACTCCGAGGAGATGAAGCGGGGCATCTCCATCAGACTGGGCTACGCCGACGCGACGTTCCGGCGGTGCCCGGAGTGCGACGAGCCAGACTGTTTCACCGTCGAGGAGACGTGCCCGACACACGACATCGAGACCGAGGTACTCCGCTCGGTGTCGTTCGTCGACGCGCCGGGCCACGAGACGCTGATGGCGACGATGCTCTCCGGCGCGGCGCTGATGGACGGCGCGGTGCTGGTCGTCTCCGCCGCCGAGGAGGTCCCCCAGCCCCAGACGGAGGAGCACCTGATGGCGCTGGACATCATCGGCATCGACAACGTCGTCGTCGCGCAGAACAAGGTCGACCTCGTCGACGCCGACGCCGCCCGGGAGAACTACGAGCAGATCCGGGAGTTCGTCTCCGGCACCGTCGCCGAGGACGCGCCCATCGTGCCGCTCAGCGCCGAGCAGGGCGCGAACACCGAACTGCTCGTCGAGGCCATCGAGGCGGAGATTCCCACGCCCGAGCGCGACCCGGACGCCGACGCGGAGATGTACGTCGCGCGCTCCTTCGACATCAACCGCCCGGGGACGACCTGGGAGGGCCTGCAGGGCGGCGTGCTCGGCGGGAGCCTCGTCGCGGGCGAACTCGAGGTCGACGAGGACATCGAACTCCGGCCGGGCCGCGAGGTCGAGGCCGGCGGGCAGACGGAGTGGCAGGAGATAGCGACCACCGTCCGCTCGCTCCGGGCGGCCGGGGAGGACGTCGACGCCGCGTCGCCGGGCGGCCTGCTCGGCGTCGGCACGGGGCTCGACCCGGCGCAGACGAAAGGCGACGCCCTCGCCGGCCAGGTCGCCGGGCCGCCGGGGTCGCTGCCCCCGACCCGCGAGCAGTTCACGATGGGCGTCGACCTGCTCGAGCGCCTCGTCGGCGTCGAGGACGACGACGAGGTGGAGCCCATCTCGACGAACGAGCCGCTGATGCTCATCGTCGGGACCGCGAAGACCGTCGGCTCGGTGACCAGCGCGCGCGACGAGGAGTGCGAGGTCGCGCTGAAACGGCCGGTGTGCGCGCCCGAGGGGGCCACCGTGGCGATCAACCGCCGGGTCGGCGCGCGCTGGCGGCTCATCGGCGTGGGCACCATCCGATGAGGGTCCTCCTCGACGCGAGCGTCCTGATGGCCCCCGTCGAGGTGGGCGTCCGCGTCTTCGAGGAGCTGGACCGGCTGTGTGGCGACTACGAGCCCCTGGTGCCCGAGACCGTCGTCGCCGAACTCGAGGGGCTGGCGGAGGGCCGGGGCGAGGCCGCCCGCGCGGCGAGCGTGGGGCTGGACCTCGCCGACCGCTGTACCGTGGTCGAATCGACCGAACAGTACGCAGACGACGACCTGGTGGCGCTCGCGAGTGCTGGCGTCGCCGACGCCGTCGCGACGAACGACGGGCCCCTGCGGGAACGCCTGCTCGCCGCGGGCGTTCCGGCAATCCATATAAGGGGGCAGGCGCAACTCACACGCACTCGACCTAACAACGCATGTACAAGCGAGTCAGGCTGACGGACACGGTGGAGGTGCCGCCGCGACAGCTGGCGGACGTCACCCCGTCGCGGGTGAAGAGCCTCCTGCAGGACAAACTCGAGGGCCGGATGGACGAGGAGGTGGGCAGCATCGTCACCGTGACCGAGGTCCACGACGTGGGCGACGGCGCGGTCCTGCCGAACCGCCCCGGCGTGTACTACCGGGCCGAGTTCGACGCTCTCGCCTTCGACCCCCAGATGCAGGAGGTCGTGGACGGCGAGATAGTCGAGGTCGTCAACTTCGGCGCGTTCGTCGGTATCGGGCCGGTCGACGGGCTCCTCCACGTCTCCCAGATATCCGACGAGTACCTCACCTACGACGAGGCCAACCAGATGCTCTCCGCGCGCGAGTCGAACCGCTCGGTGGGCGTGGGCGACGCGGTGCGCTCCCGCATCGTCACGAAGTCCATCGACGAGCGGAACCCGCGCGACTCCAAGATCGGGCTGACGGCCAAGCAGGTCGGTCTCGGCAAGCACGGCTGGCTCCGCGAGGACCGCGAGGCCGAGGCGGAGGCGGAGGCGGAGGGCGAGTAGATGCCGGACCGCCTCGTCTGCCGGGAGTGCCACCGGGTCGTCGAGGAGGACGAGAACTCCTGTCCGGTGTGTGGCTCGACGAGTCTCACCGAGGACTGGGCGGGCTACGTCATCGTCGTCCACCCCGAGGAGAGCGAGATCGCGGCGAAGATGGAGGTCACGGAGCCCGGCACCTACGCGCTCAAGGTGCGATAGTGGCCGAGACCGTCGCGCGCCTGCCCGAGGCCGTCCGCGAGGCCCTCCGCGAGCCGCTGGGCCCGGTCGTGACGGACGCCGACGCCCTGCTCGACGGGGCCGGGACCCCGCTCGTCGCCGTCGGCGACGTCGTCACCTACCACCTCCTCGAAGTCGGCCGCCCGCCGGACGTTGCCCTCGTCGACGGCCGCACCCAGCGGGAGGCGACGACGGGCGCGGTCGCCGACCGACTCGACGCCCTCGACGCCGACTACGCCGTCGCGAACGCGGCCGGCACCATCTCGGCCGCGCTCGTCGAGGCCATCGCCGACGCACTGGCCGACGGCGAGCCGTCCGTCGTCGCGGTCGACGGCGAGGAGGACCTCGCCGCGCTCCCGGCGGTGCTGCTCGCGCCCGACGGCGCGACGGTCGTGTACGGCCAGCCCGACGAGGGGATGGTCCGCGTCGACGTCGGGCCCGACGCCCGCGAGCGGGCCCGGTCGCTCCTCGAGCGCTTCGACACCGAGGAACGGCTGTGGTCGCTGCTCGACGGTGGTCCCGGGTCCGAGTCCTAGTCCAGCAGCCGGTCCAGCGTCGTCGTCAGCTCGTCGTACAGCACTTCGACGCGGTGGCGGTCGGCCTCGGGCAGTTCCACGATGGGCTCGCGGACGGTCCCGCCGTGGTACTCCAGGCCCGCCAGTTCGAGGCCGGCCTTCACGACCGGCACGCTGTTCGCGTCGGCGAGGGTGTTGTCCTCGCCCGTGCTCGACCGGAAGTCCATGAACGGGAGCGCGGCGTCGCGCAGACGCCACGCGAGGTCCCAGTCGCCAGCGACGAGCGCGTCGTACAGCGCGAGGCCGAGCCGCGGCGCGAAGTTCGACACGCCGGAGGTGAACCCCTCCGCGCCGGCCTCCCAGAAGGCGGGCGCGTGCGGTTCAGCCAGCCCGCAGGACCAGACGACGTCGGCCTCGCTCCGGTCGGTCGCCGCGTCGAGTTTGCCCGCGTCGTCGATGGCGTACTTGACCGCCGCGACGTCGTCGAGTTCCGCGAGGTCGACGAGGAAGTCGACCGAGGGGTGGAAGCCGCGGACGTAGGGCACCAGCGGCGCGTCGCTCGCGTCGCCGAGCGCGCGGTAGTAGTCCAGCAGGCCCCGTTCGTGGCGGTAGGTGTGGTCAGGCGGCATGACCATCATCGCGTCGACGCCCAACTCGTCGTAGGCCTCGATCAACTCGATGGCGTCGCCGGTCGACCCGCCGACGCCGGCGAGCACCGTCGCGTCGTCGCCCAGGCCGTCCATCGCCGCACGCGCGGTGACGACCCGCTCGGCCTGCGAGAGGCTGTGGTACTCGCTGATGTTCGCCGTCGCGAGGAAGGTCTCACAGCCGCGGTCGGCGAGTTCCGCGACGTTGGCGGTCAGCGCGTCCTCGTCGATGCTCCCGTCGTCGAAGAAGGGCGTCAGGACCCCGGTGGCGGTGCCGCGGAGCCCCTCGCGCACGTCCTCGTGAGCCATGTCGGGTGGGGGCGTGGGGCGACCATAAATCCGTCCACCTCGGACTGGATCAGCGTGTGCCGAGCTGTGGACTCTGAGGATTCGAGCGATAGGCGGACATATACACGACGTTAGTTCCTGCCAAACGTCACCGCACGGCACCGCAGACGCGGGAAAGCCCTCGGCCGTCTCGACTCCCGCGACGCTCGCGGCTCCCGTCGGTCGCCGCTCGCGCATCCGGCGGCGCCTCGCGATGCTCGGCGCCGCCGGCTCGCTGCGCTACTCGTTCGCTCCCGGACTCGCGGCTCCGCCGCTCGTCCATTCGGTGGCGCTCACTTTGTTCGCGCCACCCGATCACTCCGTTGCTTGCGTCGTCGGGGTTCGTCGGGACGGCCTCGCCCTTTCGGTCCACCAGGGGCTTCGGCCGGTCGGCACACCGATATCCTGGCGGATCGAAAGGGCGAGCACGAGACGCGACCGACGGGAGCGTCTCGGCACGCGCGAACGGCGAGTGGAACGAGCCGTGAGCGCCGAGGCTCCGGGACCGGAGCCGGGCGAGGGCTTTCCCGTGTCCGCGGTCGCTGTGTTAACACCACCCTCGCCCGGAATACCAAACCCGACGTCAGGTCCCACACCCGGCCCTTCGAAATCCTTTTACCCGCGACAGGACCATCACAGAGCAACTGACCATGGACGTCACCATCCTGGACGAGGAGGCAAACCCCCTCCTCCACCGCACGGACGTGCAGTTCGAGGTCACGCACGAGGAGGCGACGCCGTCCCGACTGTCCGTCCGCGACAGTCTCGCGGCCGCCCTCGACAAGGACAGCGACGAGGTCGTCGTGCGCGAACTCGACACGAAGTTCGGCATGCGGCGCACCGTCGGCTACGCGAAGGTGTACGACACGCCCGACGACGCCCGCGAGATAGAGCAGACGCACATGCTCGAGCGCAACAAGATCGGCGAGGACGACGAGGCCGACGCCGAGGAGGCCGCGTAGATGCCCCGCGGCGACTACTACGACGAGGACGGCGAGGCGACGAAGGACCAGTGCCCCCGGTGTGGCGACGCGTTCCTCGCGGACCACGGCGACCGCCAGCACTGCGGGCGCTGTGGCTACACCGAGTGGGAGTAGGCTCCCTGTCGGCGGTGCGCGCTGACACCCGTCTCACGCGGCTCCGGGGGTCGTAGCCGTGCGCGTCCTCGGCGTCGAGGGGACCGCGTGGGCCGCGAGCGCGGCGGTCTACGACACCGAGACCGACGCGGTAACCATCGAGAGCGAGGCCTACGAACCCGACAGCGGCGGCCTCCACCCGCGCGAGGCGGCCGAGCACATGCGCGAGCACGTCCCGGAGGTCGTGGGACGCGCGCTCGACGCCGCGGACGGTCCCATCGACGCCGTCGCGTTCTCGCAGGGGCCCGGGCTGGGTCCGTGCCTCCGCGTCGCGGCCTCCGCGGCCCGCGCGGCGGCGCTGACCCTCGACGTGCCGCTCGTCGGGGTGAACCACATGGTGGCCCACCTGGAGATCGGACGCCACCAGTCGGGCTTCGACGCACCGGTCTGTCTCAACGCCAGCGGCGCGAACGCGCACGTCCTCGCGTACCGCGGCGGGCGCTACCGGGTACTCGGCGAGACGATGGACACCGGCGTCGGCAACGCCATCGACAAGTTCACCAGACACCTCGGCTGGAGCCACCCCGGCGGGCCGAAGGTGGAAAAACGGGCCCGCGAGGGCGAGTACGTCGCGTTGCCCTACGTCGTGAAGGGGATGGACTTCTCGTTCGCCGGCCTGTCGTCGGCCGCCCAGGAGGCCGTGGACGATGGGGTGCCGGTCGCGGACGTCTGCCGCGGCCTCGAGGAGACGGTGTTCGCGATGCTGACGGAGGTCGCGGAGCGCGCGCTCTCGCTGACCGGCCGCGACGAACTCGTCCTCGGGGGCGGCGTCGGCCAGAACGACCGCCTCTGCGGGATGCTGGCCGAGATGTGCGAGGCGAGAGACGCCGAGTTCTTCGCCCCCGACGCGCGCTTCCTCCGGGACAACGCCGGGATGATAGCCATCCTCGGCGCGAAGATGGCCCGCGCCGGCGACACCGTCGCGGTCGAGGACTCGCGGGTGCGACCGGACTTCCGGCCGGACGAGGTGCCGGTGTCGTGGCGCGCGCCCGATCCGCCCCCCGTCTCGCCGGGGTCCGGCCCGGTCCGCGGCGCGGAGGCCGAGGTGACCGTCGTCGGCGACGGCGCGCGCGTCCGGAAGGTGCGCGGGTCGAAGGCGTACCGCCACCCCTCCCTCGACGACAGACTGCGTCGCGACCGGACCGTCCTCGAGGCCCGCCTCACCGCCGAGGCGCGGCGACACGGGGTGCCGACGCCGGTGGTGGTCGACGTGGACGTGCCCGAGCGGACACTCGAGTTCGAGCACGTCGGCGAGTCGGACCTGCGGGACGCGCTCACCACGGAGCGCGTCGCCGCGACGGGGGCGCACCTCGCGACGCTACACGGGGCGGGCCTGGTCCACGGCGACCCGACGACGCGGAACGTGCGCGTCGCGCCCGGCGAGGCGTCGGTCGCCGACACGGGCGCGGACGCCCGCTGCTACCTCATCGACTTCGGACTCGGCTATCACTCCGACGACGTCGAGGACTTCGCGATGGACCTTCACGTCCTGCGGGGCAGCGTCACCGGCACCGCCGACGACCCCGACCCGCTGCTCGACGCCGTCGTCGAGACCTACCGCGAGCGGGGTGACTCCGCCGTCCTCGACCGCCTGGCAGGCATCGAGGGCCGCGGGCGGTACCAGGGCGACCGCGCGTAGCGCGTCTCGGGGCCAGCGCGCGTGCCAGTCCCGCGCCGGGGACAACTGATTTACCGCCAGCGCGCCATGTCCTGGGTATGGCAGACAAGCCCACGTCCGGCGAACTGCTCGGGGTACCGTACAACTTCGAGCGACCGAAGCTCTCCCGGCTCCTGTCGTCGTACTGGCAGCCCGGGAAGGGCATGCTCGTCGAGAAGCCCTTCGGCATCGGCTACACGCTGAACCTCGCGAACTGGCGGTCCTGGGTCGTCCTCGCCGTCGCCGGCGCGCTCCTGCTGCGCGAGCGGAACGGGGACGACGAGGGGACCGACGAGGACGACGAGGCGGTCGAGGTCGTCGTCGACGACTGAATGCTCCGGTTCGCGACGACGAACGAGGGCAAGGTCCGCGAGGCTCGCGCGCGTCTCGGCCCCGACGTGACGCAACTCGACTACGACTACGTCGAGGTCCAGAGCGACGACCTCGCGGAGATAGCCGCCGCCGGGGCTCGCGAGGCGTTCGACGAGAGCGAGGGAACGGACCCGGTCGTCGTGGACGACTCGGGGCTGTTCATCCGCGCGCTCGACGGCTTCCCGGGGCCGTACTCGGCCTACGTCGAGGACACCCTCGGCGTGGAGCGGGTGCAGCGCCTCGTCGCGGCCGAGGACGACGCCCGCGCGTCCTTCCGTGCTGTCGTCGCGTACGCCGACGCCGACCGCACGGAGACCTTCTCGGGCCGCGTCGGCGGTCGCATCGTCGCGCCTCGTGGCGACGGCGGCTTCGGCTACGACCCCATCTTCGAGCACGAGGGCCAGACGTTCGCGGAACTGGGTCCCGAAGCGAAGAACGCCGTCTCGCACCGCGGGCGTGCGCTGGACGCGCTGGCCGAGTGGCTGGCTGACGTCGAGCCGGCCACCGAGCGGCCGTGACCCGCGTCCGGCCGGCCCGCGAGGAGGACACCGACACGCTCCGGGAG
>Ga0207715_100398_pt1 | contig 10509 bp, 11 predicted proteins | sample A23M3SouthBayCA_FD_187732 | JGI IMG/M metagenome (GOLD analysis project Ga0207715, IMG submission 187732) | Aerobic enrichment media from Eden Landing Ponds, California, USA - A23 M3 (SPAdes) | ecosystem: Environmental > Aquatic > Marine > Unclassified | place: USA: Emeryville, California... | reverse complement strand
GTTGCCTGTCTGACCGTCTCGTAGGGTATGTGAAGGCGCTGGGCGACGCGGCGGATAGAATCGCCACTCTCGATGGCGAGGAGTACCTGGGCCGCCGTGTCGTCGAGCATTTCGTACATCTGTTAGTTACCAATATTCGGGTAATGATTAAAAATCTTACTAGAATCGCCATTCTGCTAACGCTTTCTGACATTCTTCTGGATGGAAGACATTTTCTCGCCTTCGTGGAAATTGTCGGAGAAAAACGAACACATCGAGAACAACGAACGGACACGTTTCCGCCCGTTACAAGCGCGACGGTGGTGTGTCTCCCGAGCAAATTCACGATTCTGGCAACTGACTTCAAGTGGGGATGGTTCGGAGACACACCCCGTGTGCAAGATGAAATTCGACTGCCGAAGCCCGGTACGGAAGCCATGTGGGCCGATTTCGATATCAGTCGTTCAGTGAGCGGTCTAAAGATGAGTGGACGCTCTCACCAGAACTGGCTTTCGGAGCACTCGGCGCATCCTGCTCGGCTAACTGTGGCGTCGTCTACCGGAATCGTATTCTGGGCTGTCTACAACCTCTACCAGGCAAACTGTCACTCGGGACACCCCGTGTGCGATTTGAATTCAGTGCTGGTGGTGTAGACCCCTCCCCGCGTGTAAAATGAAAGTAGCGCACAGTGGGACCCCGTGTGCCGGATGAAATCCAGATTTTGATGACAGCGATGGCCACTATTCTGGCCACCTGTCCCTCTCCTCATTCACGATTTCATATCGCAGACGGGGGAGGGTGTCCAACTGAGCCTCGATCTGCTGGACAACAGAGAAGCACGTATCGCCACGATTTCTGAGCAGATGTTCTCCGAAGACTCGGCGTCAAATCCCATCTTCTAGAGTCGTATCCCGCTACTCGGGTAGTTCTCTACGACCAGTTCGAACACACTCCCAGCACGGAAACTCACCAATGCACTCCGAGCACCCTCCCTCATCACGAGGGGTTCTCTCGTCCTGCAGAGGGCCTGTACCGGGTTCTTCCTCCGTCGGCGTGGTAACGCGCCCACCATCCGCCGCAATCGACTGCGAGCCATCTGCTGCGCCGACGGCATCGAGCAGCGGCCGTCGAATCGCGACCGCGACCCGATGTTTGCACGCACCATCGTAGCGCTCGTCGGCCGGACATTCACAGACCGCAGGAATCCCATCCTCGATTCGGACGAGATATTCGTGTTCGCTCGGATTAGCGTGACTGCCGTTGCGAACCGTGATGCCGCCTGGAGACAGGGAAAACTCGAAGGCTTCGTATTGGGCGCGCTTTGCGACTCGGGTCGAAAACTCCAGTTGTTGCAGTGGATGCATGGGTCTCAGGAGCACCCGAACGCGAGCGCCCCGCCCCTCGGGGGCGCAGACAAAACACACGCGAGCGCTCGCCCGCTTCCCGTCAGGGTCCGCAGCTCGAAGGAGCGCCGCGAGAAGGAGTGATTCCGGACCAGATTCAGCTCACGGAGCTAACTCGGTGCGTGCGATTAATCTTATGTAACAATATCCACCCCAAGAAAGCGGACAGTTACATAAGACTGGGTAGGGTCCCGGACGCAGCGCCACGGGAACCGCTGTATCCGATTCGCCGAAGGCGATCTTGAACGAGTAGCGCGTCCGGAACTCGTCGATTGCGGACCGAGTGAAGCGGAATTCGCCAAGTATCTGGAGAAAAATCGTCGGGCGAGATTTCGGTGACCTCAAAGTACAAGCGACCGGTCGACCCTGACCGATGAGCTCAAGAAGGGGTCTCACCCCACTGGTTCCGCTGCTCAATTCAGCTAACGACTACTATGGCTACTCATCGGTCCTCGCTCGCTTCCCATTCTGGACGTGGCGTCGGCGTTGGGAGCTCGTCAACCATCGTTCGAAGTTCGTCCTCTGTCGTCCACGGGAAGCACCGATCGTGGAGTTCGAATTTGCGGAATTTGTTGAGATGAACCCAACTGTACGTTGCTGGCTCCGCTTCCTCATCCGCCCGGTCGTCGATAATACTCCAAACCGCCTGTTCGTCGATGTCGAGACCGCTATCTTGCGCACGGTTGACGAGCGATTCTATCTTCGACTTGGCCTCATCTTCCGATAAATCGTCTGCGAACGCAATCCCGAGGGCAGCCTGAATGACGTGCTGGTCCGATTTCAGATTGTCGTCAGTCACCCACGCGTAATCACGGGGGAAGACGTACGACTTGTCGAAATACGACTGGTCGTCAATTTCACCTAGCTCAGGGGCCTCACCACCGCTCTCCTTCTCGAAGACACCGACGATGTAGTCGCTGTATGTCGCGAGCAACGAGAACATGATATCGAACGTATTGAGCCGATCAGTCGGGAGTTCGAGGAGATCACCCATGATGAACGGATAGGCACCGAGCTGCTTCGTGAGTTCGTTCTGGACGGCGCGAAGCCGGCGGATATAGGGGTCGCGATAGCTCCCCAGGATGAAATACGACGTTCGCTGACTCCAGAGATACGGCAATTCACGCTTGGTGAATCGCCAAATCTCCCGTTTCTCTGCAGGCTCAAGTTCGATGCCCCCGACGGCCTCGTGAACAACGGTCATAATGTCTCCAGCTTCCGGCGGAGGGCTTGGGTCGGTCATTGGCTGCCAGTTCAAACCACAACACCTTATCGCTTCTGAATCACTTTGGTTTTTTTCCGATTTGACCAACTTGGATGGCCCTAACTGTTATAGCGCCCCTCCTCGTACCATCACGTATGAGCGAAACCGACACTGGCGCGGCCGATGCAGGGCCGTTCGCGGAACAACAGCGGCTGTTCAAGCTGCTGTCCCAGGATACGCGCCATCTCATCATCCAGGAGCTGTTGGGTCACCCTGCCCATCTGATGTCGCTCGCCGAACTCGAGTATATGACTGGCAAGAGCCAAGCAGCAATCAAAGACCAGCTGGAGACGTTGATCGATGCTGGCCTTCTCGGACGCTACACGTACGAACCAAGCGAGGGGAAACGTGATCTCCCCTCCCAGTTCTACGGATTCACGGAGCGGGGCGTCGAGGTCCTCCACGACTACAAGTATCTCCGTGGGCTTCCGGTCGCACGCGCTCTCTACGAAAACACGCGGAAGACCGAGAAAATCGAGCGCCACGAATCGGCGCCCCGTCCGGAGCTTCCGGACGCTGTGGCGGACGCACTCGAGTTCGACGAGCCCGACCTCGACGCCGTCGATAGTGGCACGAGCCCTTGACATCCTCCCCGCGCTAAAGCGCGAGGATTCCCGACCGCATTGGGAGAATAATCCGTCGTCAAACAGCACCGTTCTCGACGCTGGAGAGAAGGGAGGCCAGCTTCGTACCTTGGTCAGGACTCTGTCGACTGTTCCGCACGAAACAAATTGACAGTCGAAACACCAGTTCGTGTGTCAGATGTACAGGTGCGGAATGAATGCGGACTATCTTGATTCAGCCAGAGAATCCCGCCGTTCACGGCGCGGAGGATGTCACCTGACCTCGTAGGTTGCGATCCCCGACCGTCCACAGAGTGGACACGAGTCGGCTCTCGATTCCACGGTTTCCCCACAGTGGCGACACTCGTGGATGCACTCGCCGCCCGACCCGAATTCTGAGAGGAACGCACGAACACCGGGGAGCCGCATCAGCGCCACCCGCTACGGGCTGCTTCGATCCGGTCGCGATGGGCACGCACCGTCACCGGCGTCACGTCCGCGGCTTCGGCGAGCGCTAACTGCGTGATCGCCACGCCATCATCTCGACAGGCGACTTCGAGACAGCCCGCGGCGAAGCCTGCAGGATGAACACCGATGCTCTCGCCAGCGTCTCCTGCACGCTCGGCGAGCGAGCGCGCAACCCCCTCCGTTTCCGATGGAACGTCCATCGCCGACGCGAGCGCTGGGATGTATGCCCGTGGTCGCTGTGGGGGTGTCGGTAGATTCAGTTGCTCGTTGAGCACGTCGTAGGCGCTGATCACCCGGCCACGGTCGACCTGAGCGACCGACACCACCTCACCGCGCGTTCGAGTCGCGGTCGTACACCGACACACCGCATAGATCGCAGCTGTCGCGAACGCTTCGATCGACCGACCGGGGAGGAGGCCGTCGTCCTGGGCCGACCGGAAGAGCGCGCTCGCCTGCTCGCGATGGTCGCGATCGAGGTCGAGCGCGCCGACCATCCTCGCGATCTCCGTACAGCCGTGGGCGAGGTTGCGCTCTGCTTTTGATCCCCACTTCGCCCGGGTGTGCTCGCGACGCAAGCGGGCGAGCTGTCGTTGTTTCTGTCCGGAGAGTGTGTTTCCGTTCCCATCGAACTTGTATCCGATCTCCGTCGACAGCCCGCGGTCGTGTCGCGCTTCGGTGATCGGTGGGCCTGTGCGTTCTTGTTCGGTGTTGTCGTCGGCGAAGGTACGTGGGCCACGCCGGTCGACACGGCAGCCCTCGATGACGAGTCTACAATCGCTACAGCGAGTTTCCCCGCTATCAGTAATGAGCCGTCCGTCGCACTCGGGACACTCGGTCGCCTGGATCGTTCGGCCGCTCTCCTCGTCGAAAGTTCGCTCGAAGTGTTCTGTCGTAGCCATCGAAGGTCAGCGCGAGGCCTCGTGGTGCCCCCCGCACCCCTCAGGGGGAGAAAAAAGACACGCGGTCGCTGATGTCGGAGATTTGACTCATAGATCCTGATCAAAACCAGAGAGGTAGCGAGGGGTATATTGGACGGGTGGTTAACATGTACTGGAACAATTCACGGGGTGATTGGAAATGAATCGGCTGGTAAGTAGATATGCGTATTGTTCATTTTCCGCCCGATACGTTCACAACGAAAGGACGGCCCTTTCGAGTGGTTCTGATTCAACGAACCCTGCCCGGCGTCAGATCCTGCTCGGAGCGATGGCCCCGATCGATCCCACCACTCGATTGGCAAAACATATTTAGCCGATACCGCTGTTCGTTCCTGTAGTTCTCATGGACGCCGCGCTGTAGTTGGGCTCGATATACGCGGGCCCACGGTCGGTCATCTCGCTCGAAAGCTGCTGCTTTCGTAGACCGTCTCTCGTCGCTGAGCCTCTCCTGGCGACGCTCTCCTCACCATCCCGCGTTGTTCGCACTTGGATAGCGAATCGCTCGACGACCACGTAGTCCGACGCGATACACGACACTTCCACATGAGTAGATCGCAACGCAGTCAGTTCAGCAGACCGCCGCATTCAGTTCGAATGCGGGACCCCCGCAGTCGAACAGCCCGAATATTCACTCGGTGGGACCACCGAGTGACCGGGGGGAGACAATGACGAACACGTCGGGTGACCGCTCTGAGCGATTCACCCAGGGATCGGTCGTCTGGCCGCTTCTCGTGCTCGCTGGCCCGCTCACTGCGACACAGCTCTTACAGGTAGCGTACAACCTCACCGATACGTTCTGGGTCGGGCGGCTGGGCGCCGATGCAGTGAGCGCGCTCTCGTTTTCTTGGCCGTTCATCTTCCTGTTAATAAGCGTCCTCGGGGGAATGACCAACGCGGGAACGATCCTCATCTCGCAGAACGTCGGGGCGGGCAACGACGACCGGCTCGGCCACATCGCCGGTCAGACGATCGCGTTCGTCTGCGTCCTCTCAGTCGGCGTGTCTACCCTGGGGCTGGTATTCGCACCGCAGCTGCTCCAGGCGATCGGCGCTCCGGCAGGGACGACAGTCCACGAACTCGCCGTCTCGTACACGCGAGTCATCGTCCTCGGGATGCCCTTCACATCCGGGTTCTTCGTCTATATGGCGCTACTGCGCGGCTGGGGCGATACGAAGACCCCGATGTACCTGATGGCACTCAGCGTCGGCCTCAACATCATCCTCGATCCGTTCTTCGTCCTCGGATTCACCGGCAATCCCCTGTTCGGCTGGCTGGGTCTTGCCGGTCTCCAGAAGTCGCTATTCACTATCACCGGTTTCACCGGATTCGGGGTCACGGGGGCTGCGGTGGCGACTGTCATCTCACGTGCCATCGCAGCAGTCGTCGGCCTGTGGCTCCTGTTCGGTGGGCGCGTCGGCTTGCATCTCCGATTGGAGGACCTCGTGTTGAAACTGGAGACAGTCGAAACGATCGTTCGACTCGGTGGTCCCGGTGCTATCGATCAGAGCACCGAATCCGTCGCGGCGATCGTCATGACGGCGCTGATCGCTACCGTTGGAACTGACGCCGTCGCCGCGTACGGTATTGGGAACCGGTTCATCTCACTCGTCTGGCTCCCCACTGTGGCGATGGGAATGTCCGTCGAGACGATCGTGGGCCAGAACCTCGGTAGGGGACACCGCGACCGCGCTCGACGGACAGTGTACGTCGCCATTGCGATCCTAGCATCGGCCTTCCTCGTCGCCAGCGCCGTGACGGTCTGGTTCGCCCGACCTATCGTCGGTGTGTTCATCACTGGCCCAGAGGCGGCTCCAGTAATCGACCACGGCGCGACGTTCCTCCGAATCGTCGCACCGACGTGGGTCATCATGGCCTCGTACCACATGATGAACGGGGCGTTCTACGGGTCTGGATCAACCCGTCTGGCGATGGGCATCGGCGTGACGACGCTGTGGGGGGTCCGTGCTCTCACCGCAGTCCTGCTCGTCCTCGTGTTCAGTCTCGGTGCAGCGGGCGCGTGGTACGCGATCGCGCTCTCCAACGTCACCGCAGCCATTGCAGGAGCGGTTTTCTTTTTCCGTGGCCACTGGCTGCAAGACGTTCTCACAGACGATTCGATGGAGGAACCATCACGCGACGTGGATTCTGGGACCTCGGATTGATCGACTGGTGTCCGTGTTTCCGCTCTCGAGCTCTGAGAACTATCGATTCACTCCACCATCTGTACTGAATGTTAGGTTTGTCCCCTGTATTGAGCGATGCAGAGGTTCTGTATGTGAGCCGATGTCTGTTCCCTGTAGATTCTCGGGGCATCCAGTACAGTGCTGACAGAAACATCTGAGCCCCAATCAACCTATCCTTGGTTTTCGCTGGGGAGTTGTGGCCGCCTGACCATGAGTTCCTGCTCTTCACCGACCCACTCGTCGAGCTTCTGCTCGATATAGTCGATGGCCTCGGCGTGGGTGAAGACACCGCGATCGACGAGGTCGCCGGCGACGGTTTTCAGCGCGCGGAACTCACCCTGTGCGAAGCCATCACCGACCGGCTCGCCGTTGTACCACCTGACGGTTCTGAGCGCCCCGTTCCCGACTGTGGGTGCGGTTTCGACTGCAGCGCAGTCGTATTGGAGTCCGAACCAGTGTGTTCGGTAGGCAGTCACCTCGAAGTCACTGTCGACGACGTAGAACGCTTCGTGGTGCAGGAAATCCAGCTGCTCGGAGATGATCTCGTCGAGGGTGCAACGCGTCGCCCACGGGTCGATATCGACCGAGAGCGACGATGACTCACGGCCGTCCAAGGCGTCCTGAATCGCTGTCTCGGTCGTTGCTTCGAGCAGTTGCGTACAGATGGATTGGCTCGTCTCGTTCGGTTGCTCACCACCGAAGGGCGCCTCACGACTGATCTCTCGCTTGAGCCTGAGATGCATCCCACCCCAGTGACTGTAGTGGCAGTTGTAGGTACTATCCGGTCGTTCGTAGGCGATGAGTGCACGATGTCCCATTGGAATTCGCGAGGGACTCAGCAGTACCCCCGCGCCCCTCAGGGGGCGAAAGAATACTGGCAGCGCTTCACCGATCTAGAGAAGCCTACCATCATTCGATATAAGACTAACTGACTCAACTTATATTAAGACAAAACCCGAACTGTGCTGTATGACCGAAAACGAATCGAGCTCCGAGGGTCTGATGGAACGCCAGACCACAGGTGAAGACCGCGTGCGGATGGCCGTTCGGCAGCTGTCGGAGCCGCGGACGGCAAATTGGATCGCCTCTGAAGCGGGCTGGTCGCACGAACCAACCAAGCGCGTCCTTGAACGCCTCGTCGACGATGTCATCCTTTATCGCGACGACAGCGGGACTCATACGACGTATTACCCTGACTATCGCCGCCAAGCGATGCAGGAGGCGATGCGTCTTCGAGACAGCGACCACACTGTCGAGGAACTCACGGACCGTCTCGCCGAAATGAAGACGCAGATCCGCGACTGGGAGGAGGAATTCGGCGTCGAATCACCGAACCAGCTTCGCGGGACGCTCGCTGACGAATCGATCGACGCTGCCGAGGAAGACCGCCGCCGTGAGATCGCCCGCGAGTGGGAGCACCTCCAGCGGCGTCTCCAGATCGTCGGCTTCGCCATCCGCGAATGGGACTTTCTCGCTCCGACGACAGAGTCTGCCGAGGCCAGTGACAACCTCCGCGCTGTGAACGGCGCGGCTTCCCGGCATGGAAACACCGGCTAACTACCGGCAGTGGGTTCCGACCCGACCTCTCCGAGCACCATCCACAATCTGTGCCGCGGGCTTGGTGCTGGCGTCCCGAAAAGACGACCAGACGCGTAAGCGACCGCAATGAGCGTCGCGGTCGGGTGCCAGGAAGCGAGCGGTTCGGGCCGTGTACTCATTAGTCAACCAAGGATGTGCACTTGCCCATTGAGCAGTGCGATCAGGTGCGATACCGGAAAGATATAATCGGTACGGGGGCCAACTGAGTCATATGACTATCACTCGTGATGAAGATGTACTCGGTGGCGAGCCACGCATCAACGGAACGCGTGTCGGCGTTCGCCATGTCGCTACACGGGTGGTTGACAGCCGACAATCTCCTGCCCATGTCGCAGATCAAGTTGATGTATCCCTTGCAGACGTGTACGAAGCCCTCTCGTATTACTACGCTAACATCGACGAAATGCGCGCCCTCGAAGCCGACAATGAAGCGGCATTCGAGGATGTTCGAGAGTCGTCTCTGAAACCCAAAGAGACCGTCAAGTGACGGGGCGAATATAATTCTTGATGAACACGTCGGTCGAGTCTTCGAGCGACTTCTCCGAGAGCGCGGCTACGACGTTGTACAAGGAAAGACCAGTTCGGGGAACACACGAGCGACGCCGAACTGGTAGAGTGGTGTGACGAGACTGAAACTGTGTTGGTGTCGAACAACGCAAAGGATTTCGAGCCACTCCACAACGAGTACGACCACGCAGGGATTCTCCTCTACTACGATCAGAACCTTCCGGATCCGTATCCGGAAGGACTCGCTCGAACCGCTGACGAAGTCTTCAACCAGTACGGTACTGACGGGCTCGAAAACCATCTCGTTGATCTCGGAGAGTGGTACGAGTGGCTCCACGAGTGAACGGAGACCGGTCGTGTTGCATGCCCCTCCTACACTGAGTGGAACAAACAAGCGAACAAGAGAGATAGGAACTGTCGCATAGCACCCTCGTTGCTGGAGGTCGTGGCTGCGCGCACAGCGACTGGCTGAGAGCGAGCACGGAGCGGTGGGTGGGGAGGTGGGGTTGGGTCGGTCAGGCACAAAATAAAATGAGAGTCTATACCCCCTACTCGGTCCACCACCGGTCTTTCTCGGGGAACTCCACCTCTGACCAGCCCGTCACGGCCACCGAGACGCGTCCCTGATACCAGCTCTTCTCGACGTTTCGCAATCGCACGTACTCGCCCTCACTGACCCACGATTGGCCGCTACGCTCCCAGATAGTGAACTTGGTCCGTCCCGACTCGTCCTCGATGAGTCCCACCGACTGAATCTTCGCATTAGTCGGCTCCCACAACTGCACGATTTCACCCTCGATGTCCACCGCCGAGCGAGGCACCGTTTCGAGCGTCTCGATCGGGACTGGAACACCCGGGGATGCGTGCAATTCCTCTTTGACCAGCAACGCCGCGTTCAACATATCCACGCCTTCGTGCACCTTCTTCGCGAGTCGGTATGCCGCCCCCGCCCTGGAACGATCTTCGAGGTCATCCGCGATCTGCGCAGCGCGCTTGTTTACTTCCGCCAGTTGCTCGCTACTAAGACGTTCACGCGGATCTTCAGGGGATTCTTCAGTCGCATAGCGCGTCTGTTCGCTCACCACGTCACGCGTTCGTTCCTCACGATCTGAAGATTGCGCTCGGTCCATCCGCTGTCGCGTTCGCCGAATCTCGTCCTCTCTCGCGTGGAATCGCTCCTCCGCTTCCAGGGTCATCCCGGCCAGCCGCCCGTCCGGATGGTTCGTATCGACCTTGCCCTGTATCTCCTGTTCGACCGACGCCCGCAGCTCCGGCTGTTCGTCGACTGCTTCGAAATCCTGTTCGACCGCGCGTTCACTGCCCGAAACTTCATTATCGAATCGAGTTCTACTAGACATTGGGATCTTAGCTGGTTCCGAAGGCGTTCACGCGCCGCCACCGCGATGCTCCAACATCGCGGTTTTCCGACGACACGTCCGACGAGACATATCTGCGCGCGCTCGCTCGCGCCTTCGTTCGCGCCCTCCGGGCGCGACGAGCGCGCGCTTTTGAGGACCCCACATCCAGCACCGCGCGCCGTCTCACCGAGCGCTAGCGAGGTGAGGCTCGGGGCACGAGCGAAGCGAGTGACCCGGTGACCCGCCC
>Ga0207715_100396_pt1 | contig 10580 bp, 8 predicted proteins | sample A23M3SouthBayCA_FD_187732 | JGI IMG/M metagenome (GOLD analysis project Ga0207715, IMG submission 187732) | Aerobic enrichment media from Eden Landing Ponds, California, USA - A23 M3 (SPAdes) | ecosystem: Environmental > Aquatic > Marine > Unclassified | place: USA: Emeryville, California... | reverse complement strand
GTCGCCCGTGAAATCGGACGTTCTGCCACCCGTTACCACGACCCGAAGAACACCCGTGGTATTACGTCTCGCGGGCCCGTCGTGTCGGCCATGCGACCAGCGAACGAGTGGTTCACGCCCGAACGGCTGACGGCGTACTACTACACCCACGTGGCACTGTTTCTCGCCATCGCCCTGGCCGCAGTGGGCGCGCCGCTCGTGGCCGTCGGTCTCGACAGCGAGATACCGACGTGGGTGCTCGCCGTCGTCGGCGGCCTGTTCGTCCTCGTCTTCGGCTACCTTGCGTGGTGGGTGCCGGCCTTCTACGACACCGCGGCCTACCGGTTCACCGACGAGGCCGTGGAGTACCGCCGTGGCGTGTTCTTCCAGCAGCACACGACAGTGCCGTACAACCGCGTCACGAACGTGAACGTCCAGCAGGGCCCCGTCGAGCGCGTCGTCGGCTCCGGCTCGGTCGGCATCCACACCGCCGGCTACGGAGGCCAGTCGGGCGCGGAACTGACGGTGAACGGGGTCGAGGACTACGCGGCCATCGGCGACCAGTTGCTCGAGGCGGTCCGGGGAAAGCGGCCGGTGTCGGTCGAGAGCGGTGCGGCGGACCCGGCGGACGTGCCACAGAGCGACGTGAACGCGGAGCTGCTCGCCGAGGTGCGGCGGATACGGGCGGCGGTGGAGAGCGAGGGACGGTGACCGGGCCAGCGCGGATTTGAACCCGATGGCGAGACGGTCGGCCTCACTGACGTTCGGCCGCTGCGTCTCGCGTGGTTCAAATCCGTGGTCGGCCCACACGCGGTGCTCGCCGACGAGACGGCGAGCAGGAGGTGGGCCAGCACGGATTTGAACCGCGAACTTCCACCTTATCAGAGTGGCGCTCTACCTGATTGAGCTACTGGCCCGGACGAGTCGATACGAGCGTCGTCGCGCATTTAACCGTTTCCTTCCGATTCGTCGTCGAACTCGACGTCGTACTCGTCGGCGTCGAGGTCGTAGGCGTCGCCCGCCCCACCCGGCCGCCCGGCGTCGCCAGCGGTGCCACCGTCGCCGCCCGGGAATCCCCCGACGTACACCCCGCCGGTGACGAAGCCGTCGGTCTGCTCGTCGAGCGCCGGCACGACGACGTAGCGCTTCAGCGCCACGCGGATGGGGTAGCGGGTCACCGGGAACACGAGCAGGAACCCGATGGCGTCCGTGACGAGGCCGGGGGTGAGGAGGAACGCGCCGGCGACGAGGAGCAAGGCGCCGTCCATGAGTTCGTCGGTGGGCTGGCGGCCCTCCGCGACGGCGGCCTGGATGCGGCGGAGGGTGTGACGGCCCTCCGCGCGGACGAAGGCCAGGCCGAGCAGGGCCGTGAGGACGACGAGCGCGACGGTGAGCACCCCGCCGATGCGGAGGGCGACGAAGACGAGGAAGAGCGCGTCGAGGAGGGGGATGATGAGGAGCGCGAGCAGTACCCGGGCGGCGCGTGGCATACCGGGCGTTCCGCTCCGGCGGTGAAAACCCTTTCCCGGCGTCTCGCCGGCGGGCGCGGGCCGGCGCGCGGTCAGTCGCCGTTGACCTCGCCGCGGAGCGTGCCGAGTTCCGCGACGCGCTCCGCGTGGGCGTTGTGCTGGTGGATGCGCGCTCTTCAAGCGCGCCAGGGCTTCTACACGACGATTCACCGCTTTGAGCGGTCGAACGTGGGTGGGTGACGACCCTGTCGGGTGGCCGGTTACAGACTCCACCCATGACCCGACTCCAACCGCTTGGACCCGATGAGGCCATCGAGATGTACCTCACGGAGAGGGAAACCGAACTCTCTCCCGAAACGCACGACAACCACCGCTACTACCTGTGGCGCTTCAGTGAGTGGTGCGACCGAGAAGAGTACGACAACATGAACGACCTCACTGGTCGGGACCTTCACGGGTTTCGGCAGGACAGAGCCGATGACCTCACGCAATCCAGTCTGCAAACACAGATGAGCGCCGTGCGGACGTTCATTGACTTCTGCGAGTCCATCGACGCCGTCGAACCCGACCTATCTGAGAAAGTCTTAGTCCCGCCCCGTCCGAGGAACAGCCGCGACGAGAAGTTAGACCCCGAGCAGGCCGACGCCATCCTGTCGTACCTCGATAAGTACCACTATGCGTCTCGGAACCACGCGCTGTTCCTGACGCTATGGCACACAGGGATGAGAATGGGCACGCTCCAGTCGCTCGACCTCGGGGACTTCGACTGCGACCGGCATGCCCTCGCACTTGTACATCGGCCCGATGAGGACACGACGCTCAAGAACGGCGAGGACTGGGAGCGGATTGTTGCGTTCTCCAAAGACGTAGCCGAGGTACTGGCCGACTACGTGGACCAGAAGCGAAAGGACCGCGTTGACGACTACGGGCGGAAGCCACTATTCCCGTCGAAGAAAGGACGACTCTCGAAGTCGGCCATCCAGCAGATTACCTACAAACTCACCCGACCCTGCTCGTATTCCGGAGAGTGTCCGCATGACAAACAACCCGATGACTCTGAGTGGACAGGTTATCACTCCGCATCGGGCTGCCCCTCGTCGTTAAGTCCACACCCAGTTCGTCGGGGTGCAATTACCCACTTGTTGATCAGCGGACCGACACGTGCCGTTGGCGACCGCTGTGACGTGTCTAATCGCGTACTGGAGAAACACTACGACCGACGCAACGAGCAAGAGAAGATGCAACAACGACGTGAAGTCTTGGCCATCTAACACTCCCAACTGGAACACCTTTTTATTCGTGGTGCGGACACGAACCCTTTGGATTACGGCAGAGTAAACCGTCGTTGGTTTTCGCCCCACAGATGTCTAAGTTATCATCAAGCCACGCCTCAAATTCTCCTTTTGGATACGCCGGAATATCACCACCAACTGACCGAGTCAGGACCGCTTCTTTATGACAGTCTTGGCAGAGGATTGCGAGATTGTCCTTCTCGTCACTCCCGCCATGAGAGACAGGGACAATGTGGTGGGCTTCGAGGTTCTCAGTCGTACCACACCGTTGACATTCATGATTGTCTCTCTCAAGAACGGATTCGCGGAGACTGGATGAGAGTGAAGACCCACCCCTCGGCTCTCGCTGAAGAATTACCGGAGGGTCCCCGGGACTGAAATCTTCATGCTGAAAGTGGCGTGTCACGACTCCATTACTGGATACAGTTATCTCAGCTGATGCACCAAATTCTGAAATATAGCTACGGGACGCCCCAGTGGCCTTTGCCAGTGCCTCATTATTCACATCAAGTCCGAAAGCACGCATGACTGTACAGATTCGGTTCTTCTTAGAAACCTCGGAAGGCTCAGCAAACCTACGGTGGAGAAAGTCTCTGTATTCCTGGGAAAGTTGGTTTACTATCGCGTCACGCCGATTCTCAAATTCTTTCCCATCCTGTGTTTCCCGAAACCCAGTTCTGGCCTCCATACGTTCCCCAATTTCATCAAAATCATAGCCGTGTTGGGATGCATAATGTTCTAATGCTTTATTCTCCTCGTCCCTAATCTGTTCCATCCTTTCGAGGAGTTCCGACTGTCGGTTCCGTATTTCAATCCTTTCCTCAGCCTCCAATTCATCTTCAACCTGTAAGCGAATCCAGTTCAGCAACTCCGAGACCTGCTCTGACTCATTTCGGGACAAGTCGATATCATGTTTTCTCGCCCACCGACTGATAGTTGAACTCGACACCCCGACCATCTCTCCAATCTCTTCCGTCGTCTTCCCCTTTTCAAAGTATTGTTCACGAATCCAGTCCTCGTTCCAGTACGTTTCCCTCGGGTCTATAGACCCCTCCCCGGTGTTCTGTTCCGTCATACCCTGAACATCTCTTTCTAATATTCGGATATCTTAACGTCACCGGCTCTGGTTACTATCCTCAAGTACTCGTCAAGCCTACTTAGTCGTTATAGAGGGGTCAGAATCCCCTTCGTCAAACAGTCGTGTGAGAATCACACCAAGACGGGACCGCACAGACTCTACCTCGTCCCGTAGAACCTCTCCTGATTTGTGGTGGGCCATCCATCGACGTTCTGCCCGTTTTAAGTCTTCAATTCGGTTAATGGTCTTCTGGTCAAGGGTAACGTAGTCAGTGAGTACATCCAGTAGGTTCGGTGACCCATTATCTCCAACTTTTTTTAATACGTGGAGTATTCCACGTCCTCGGCTGACTACAACCTTAGACGCTTGGGTGTAGTACAGTTCTGTCACCAATACCTATTGTAGGTCGGTTCAATTGATGGGTTAATGGAAGTCTATCGAATCGATTCGGAGAAACTGTCGCGCATCGAGGAACAAGAAGTATCAAGCGAAAAGGCCCTTGAAAATGACTTGGTTCGTTCCGATGGCGCACAGATTGGAGGCGTAGAAGTTCTCTACATAGACCGGCAGAGTAGTCCCGGGGAGGGCGGTGTTTTCGACATTGTAGGGGTAGATGAACAGGGGGACGTAGTGATTATTGAACTTAAGCGAGGTCGCTCACCACGGGATATTGTTGCTCAGGCGCTCGAATACGCTGCCAGTATTCGGAACGAGGATTATGAGCAATTGGCATCTCGGTATCGTGACTTCGTTGAAGACGAAGATGCCTCGCTCAAGAGGAAGCACACTGAGTTCTTCGGGAGAGGTGACGACCCTATTTCAAAGCGTGAGTACAATACCGACCAGCGGCTAATTCTCGTGGGGACTGATTTCTCTGACCTATCACTGGATATGGCGGACTTCCTCCGAGAACACGGAGTCGACGTTATCTGTGTCAGGTACAGTTCATTCGCAACTGAGGGTGGAGACTTACAACTTCTTACAACAGAAGGCATCCGGCGACCACTCTCTGAGGAACCCGCTTCCGTTTCTGGGAAGGAGGGTAACTCAAGAAAATCTATTGTCGATATCCTGGACGGGGATACTGTCACTGAGACATTTGAGGAAGAGAATCAGAGTGATGCTATGGAAGCGGTTGCGAACTATCTCATAAACGAACATAATCTACTGAACTATATCTCAATTCCCTATATTCCGGGTCGTGGTGACCGAGCATTAATCAATAACACGCCAACGCATCCTGACGGGAGTGAAATGACTGCTTATCGAGAATTGGGGAATGGGTACTATATCCTCACTAAATTGGATGCTCCCTCTAAGAGACGATACGTCAACCAGCTTGCGCAGGAGTGTGGGTTGACCGCACGACTCGAGATGTGACCCCTGCCGGGAGGACGGATGAATCCAATTCGTGGTTTGTATGGCGTAACCGTACAGATTGACAGTCGTCTATTTCTCGTGAGGCTCGCGTTTTGGGTCTTCGCTACAGAGTGTTCGGATAGCGTCGCGACTTTCGGAAAGGTTAGTGAGTGAAGTCATGGTCCGTTTGCATTAGGAAGGATGCCTCTCGACTACGCCGGCCAAACAAGAGAGATGTTTCTCCCAGCGCCTTTCCAAACTACGTAACCACTGCTGGCGCGCCAATAACGCAATCCGCGGCCTTAGCCACTAATGAAACGGTTAGTGGTGACTACGGAGAAAGTTAAGGCGTGTAGGAGAACCTATAGACGGGGACCAGTCATAATAACTGCCGAAAATCGCGAGACAACGACAAGGTGAGTTTGGGATATAGGCCTCTTTTTGGCCTCTCTAACCCCCGGTAACTGGCCCCAGAAATCACTCCAGTTCTTTAATTGAGCCGTCAAACCAACCTCGGGAAGACGGTGACGGGAGAATAACATGGTTTTCTGACCACTCAAGTCCCAAATGAGCGTCACTTTGTGGGATGGCTTGTCGTTCCGGCGGAGTGTGAGTGTCCCGCTGATATTCACCGGGATCCGGACTGCAAGCTTATGGTCGCGCTGGTGACGGTCGGGAGTGAAACTGTTCTCAACGCTGCAGACGCCTGCGGTTCCGCTGCCGCCGCGTGATCGAGTTCAGTACCGTCCAAGGATATGACCGCCACTGAGGGATTCAAGGCTGACGGCGGAACGGTGACGACCGACGAGCCGGGACGTGCCGGAACGGAAACCCGAGGTGTCCCGGCCCGGACGGGAACCGGCTCCCCTGCTGTGACCGTTACCGGGATATGGACCGATAATCAACCGCGGACGTCATCGGATTAGAACCATGTGACAGGCAATCATCTCGCCTTCTCGCGTCGGGGCGAGAATCAGCGTAATGTTTATCTGTTAAATTACCAATAGTATGTAGTGTGCCCGCAGCACGGCAGGGACCCGACCCACACGGCGTGCCAGAATGTAGATGCCCAACCCGCACGCCACCCAGAAGGTGAGTGGACGGCAGACGCCCGCTATCGGGCGTTAACTTGCGTCGCCGTTCACTTCCCCGCGGAGCGTGCCGAGTTCCGCGACGCGCTCCGCGTGGGCGTTGTGCTGGTGGATGGACTCGTCGTTGGACTGCCGCATCGTGACGACCGCGTCGTCGGGGAGGTGGTCGAGTTCGTCGACGACGCCCTCGGCCATCGAGCGGACGCAGTCCTCGACGAACTTCGCGTTCGCGTGGGCGGCGAACGTCATGTGGTCCTCGTCGGGGCGCTTCGCCATGTTGTAGATGCGGGCGCTCATCGCCTCGCGGGCCACCTCGACGAGGTCGCCGAGCAGCACGTCCGGCGTGCCCTCGGACTCGACGGCGAGCGTGGCGTGCCCGCGCTGGGAGTGGCCCGCCTGCGGGACGTCGGCCAGGAACGCGCGGACCTCGTCGGCCCCGAGGCCCAACTCGCGCAGGCGCTCGGTCGCGCGCTCCTCCATCATGCCCTGCGAGCAGGGACAGACGGTCATCCCCGTGACGCGGGCACCGATCTCTTCGCGCACCGGTTCGCCCTCGGTCGCGGTGGCGCTGGCGAGCAGGTCGACCTGGCTCTGGGTCGGGCGGTCGCTCTCGGGCGTCCGCTCGCGGGTCATCCACTCGGCGGACATCTCGACGGTCGCCGTCGAGGTGTAGTCGTGCTTGTCGAGGAGCCGGCTCGCGGCCTCGCCACAGAGGTCCTCGACGCGGTAGGCCGGCTCGGCGACCGCGTCCTCGAGCACTTCGTCGATGACCTCCATGTTCCGGCTCATGTCGATGCCCTTCCGGCGCTTCGGGAGGTCGACGTACACCTCGAACTCGGCCGTGAGGACGTAGTCGCGGTCGTCGGGCCGCGCGACCTCGACCAGTTTCTCCACCCCGGTGACGCCGACCTGGCCCAGCCCGACGCTCACGTCCGGCTCGGTGGCCTGCACGTCCGGCAGGGTGTCCTGGTTCGTCATCGCCGGCCGGTAGGGTCGGGGTCCGTATGGGCGTTCCGCTTCACTCGAGTTTCCCGAGCGCGGCGAAGAAGTCGACGCCGGGACCGGCGAGGTGTGCGGGTTCGCCCGGCTCGACGGTCACCCGGGTCGGCGGGTCGATGTCGTGCTCGGCCGTGCCGTCGCTGGTCACGACCGCGCGGTCGGCGTCCTCGACGCGCACGGTCACCGCGTCCTTCACGTCGGTCACGAGTGGGGGCATCGGGTCGCTCGCGCACATGCTCGTGACGACGAACGCGCCGACCCCTGGCCTGACGAGGGGGCCGCCCTCGCTCAGGTTGTACGCGCTCGACCCGACCGCCGTCGCCACCAGGACGCCGTCCGCGTGCGAGGCGGTGTAGAGGTCGCCGTCGACCCGCACGGTGACGGTGCAGCCACCGCCGCGCCCCCGTTGCGGGCCGAGGACCGCCACCTCGTTGAGCGCCGGGGGGGTCGACCACCCCTCGCCACCGGCGCGGAGCCGCGGCATCTCCCGGGAGCGAACGGCCCCCGCCTCCCGGTAGCGCGCCACCTCCCGCTCGACGGCCTCGACGGCGTCCTCCGGCGCGACGGCGTTCAGGAACCCCACCTCGCCGAGGTTGACGCCGAGTATCGGCGTCCCCCCGGCGTTCCGCGCGGCGTAGAGGAACGTGCCGTCGCCGCCGATGCTCACCACCAGGTCACAGTCCTCGAACGACGTCGTCGGGTGGCCGGCACGCTCGAGGAACGTCGCCGTGGCCTCGTCGAGACGGACCGGCACGTCCAGGGCCGTCGAAACGTCCGCGGCGAGGGCCGCGGCGCGGGCGTTGCCCCGCTGGGCCACGATGCCGACCTCCATGCGCCGTCCGTGGCGGCCCCTCGGTAAAAGCGCCCGGTTCGGGGGGAAAGGTCTTTGCGCGAGGGCCCCGCCGGCTGACGCATGGACGCCCGCCAGGCGGGCCCGTCGGTGGTCCCCGATGGCTGACGACGACACCGGGGAGAAAGAGGAAAGCGACGGAGAGCCATCTCCCCCGCCTGCGGACGACGACACCGACGCGGACGAACAGGTCGACGCGAGCGAGGACGAACCGGACGCCGACGCTGACTGGTTCGAGCAGGGGGTCGCCGAACTCCGGGGGTCCGGTGTCGACGAGACAGCGACCGGCGACGACGGGCGGGACGCTGACGACCCCGCGCCGGGTGACTCCCCAGACGACGAGGGTCCGGGCTCGTTCGAGGGAGCGGACGAGTCCGAGCAGGCGGGCGACGACGACCTCTTCGGCGAGAGCTTCGCCGACGCGCTCGCGGACACCGGCGGTCCGGGGGCGGCCGGCGTTCCGGGCGAGGGCGCTGGCGACGCCGACGGACCACCCGCCGAGGCGAGTTTCGACGACGAGGACCTCGACTCCGACATCCCGCGCATCTCGCTCGGCGTCGAGGGCCTCGACGAGATGATCCAGGGCGGCGTCCCGGAGCGCTCGCTCATCGTCGGGATGGGCGGGCCCGGCACGGGCAAGACGACCTTCGGGCTCCAGTTCCTCAACGCTGGCCTGGAGAAGGGCGAGCGCGGCGTCTTCATCACGCTCGAGGAGAACCGCGACCGCGTGCTCTCGACCGCCACGGAGAAGGGCTGGGACTTCCCCAGGTACACCGACCGCGGGGACCTCGCCGTCGTCGACCTCGACCCCGTCGAGATGGCGAACAGCCTCGCCAGCATCCGCACCGAGTTGCCGAACCTCGTCGACGACTTCGGCGCGTCCCGCCTGGTCCTCGACTCCGTCTCCCTGCTCGAGATGATGTACGACGACCAGGCCGTCCGCCGGACGGAGGTGTACGACTTCACCCGCGCGCTGAAGCAGGCCGGCGTCACGACGTACCTCACCAGCGAGGCGAGCGCGGACAACCCCTACGCCTCCAGGCACGGCATCATCGAGTACCTCACCGACGCCGTCCTGGTGTTCCGGTACGTCCGCCCCGACGACTACCAGGAGACCCGGCTGGCCGTCGAGATACAGAAGATACGCGACGCGAACCACTCGCGGGAGACGAAGCCCTACGAGATAACGAACGAGGGCATCAACGTCTATAGACAGGCCAATATTTTCTAGCCACCTTTTTGCGGCGAAGCGCCGCAAAAAGCTGGACCAAAAAGGCCGGGCGCTCACTGGCTCACGGGTCGGTCCCCTCCCCGTTCGCCTGCCCGAGGTTCATCCCGGAGGTCAGAACCTCGCACCGCTCGCGCCCGGTCCGCAACCGCTCCGCACCGCTCCGCCTCTGCACCGCTCCGCACCGCTCCGCCTCTGCACCGCTCCGCACCGCTCCGCCTCTGCACCGCTCCGCTTCCGCTCCGCCTCTGCACCGCTCCGCTCCGCCTCCGCATCCGCCCCGCACCGCGGCGGCTCGGACGCTGGTCAGACCATCGCCGAGAACCCTGCGTACCCGTCCAACTCGTCGCTCACGCGCACGATTGTCGCCTCGTTGTGCGGGTCCTCGTACGGCGGGCTGTCCATGTCGGCCGTGCCCGTCCCGCAAGCCCCCTCGCGACGAGTCACGCCGTACGTCAGGAAGACGCCACTCCGCCCGCCCCACTCGAGCGTCTCGAGGACTCGCGAGTGACACCGGTCGACGTTGTACTGGTGAATCAGGAGGTTGTTCGCGTCGAGGTCGGTGTCCGCGACGAACGAGGACGCCGCCTCGACCCCGGGGCCGTTCTCGGCGAGGGTGAGGGCGTCGCGCTGGTCCTCGGTCGTCACGAGCCAGTCCTCCCAGGCCCAACTGACTTCGTCTTCGTAGAATTGCTGTTCGGCTTCGTAGGCCGTCGAGGTCACGGCTGGAGCACCGTCGGTGGTGCGCAACGTCCGGTGGGGCGGTTTCTCGATGGTGTTCTTGGAGGGGTCCTCGGTCGCGTGGGGCGTCGGCGACAGCGTCGTTCGGGCGGTCGGCCGGCCGAACGTGTGCTCGTCCTGGCTGGTGTTCTCGGCGACGCCGTCGGGGTCCGAGTCCCCGCCGGTACAGCCGGCCAGCGCGGCCAGCCCGGACCCAGCGAGCGCGAGGACCTGCCGTCGCGAGGTGCCGCCAGAATCCATACGGACGTGTCACGCACCATCGAGGAAAGTCTTGTGTCCGTACTATCAGGTTCCGACTGCGGCCTGCACCTCGCTCACCGCACCACCGTCACCGGCACCGGCGACCGCCGCACCACGCCCTCCGCGACGCTCCCGAGCAGGATGCGCGAGACGCCCGACCGGCCGTGGCTGCCGGTCACGACGTGGTCCACGTCGTGCTCCTCGGCGTACTCGACGATGGCGCGGGACGGTCGCCCGACCTCGACGGCCGTCTC
>Ga0207715_100395_pt1 | contig 10585 bp, 9 predicted proteins | sample A23M3SouthBayCA_FD_187732 | JGI IMG/M metagenome (GOLD analysis project Ga0207715, IMG submission 187732) | Aerobic enrichment media from Eden Landing Ponds, California, USA - A23 M3 (SPAdes) | ecosystem: Environmental > Aquatic > Marine > Unclassified | place: USA: Emeryville, California... | reverse complement strand
GGGACGCCGTGGTCGACGACGGCGGCGAGGGTCAGCAGAACCAGGCTCCCGGCGAAGTAGGTGACGCCCTCCGCGTACAGCACCTGCTGGCGGTGCCGCCGCACGGCCACCGCCATCAGCGCCGTCGAGGCGAGCAGTCCCAGCAACTGGAGCGCCGTCGTGACCCGGGTGAACAGGTCGAACAACCCGCTCACGACCCCCCACCCCCGGCGGCCATCCGCACCAGGCGGACGCTTGTCAGGAGGACGGCGGCGACAGCGCCGGTCCACAGCAGCGCCGCGGTCACCTCGAACCACCGCTCGGAGATGCCGACGAGCCCCCAGACGACGACGGCGAAGAACACGGCGAGCGCGGGCACGAGCGGTGCGAGCACCCGTCCCCACGGCGTCCCCCGGTACCCGCGGGCGGCGATGGCCGCGAAGGCGACGGCGACGGCGAGCGCGCCGACCTGGACCGACCGGAGCAGCGCGACGGCGACGCTCACGGTCCAACCCCCTCCGGGATGCGTTCGCGCACGACCATGGGAGTCGTCCACGACCCTGCCACGTAGTTCTTGTTGCCGACCCGTCGCCGGGACCGGGGCGCTTTTGCGGGGGGGGCCACAAGCCGGCCCCGATGCTCGCCGTCGAACTCCACGCGCACTCAGAGCACTCCCACGACGGGCGCGACCCCGTCGAGGACCTGCTCGCCCGGGCCCGCGACGTGGGACTCGACGGCCTCGCCGTCACCGACCACGACACCATCGAGGGGAGCCTGGAGGCCGTGGACCTCGCCGACGAGTACGGTCTCGTCGGCATCCCCGGGCTCGAGGTGACGAGCGCCGCCGGCCACGTCCTGGCGCTGGGCGTCGAGGAGGTCGTCCCGCCGGACCGTCCCTTCGGCGAGACCCTCGACGCTATCCACGACCGGGGCGGCATCGCCGTCGTGCCCCATCCCTTCCAGAAGTCACGGCACGGCGTCGGGGCGAAGGTCGACCGCGAGGAACTCGCGCGCGCCGACGCCATCGAGGTGTACAACTCGCGGCTCCTGACGGGGCTGGCGAACCGCCGCGCGGAGCAGTTCGCCCGCCGGCACGGGCTCCCGATGACGGCCGGTAGCGACGCGCACATCGCCGAGATGGTCGGGCAGGCGCCGACCCACGTCGCCACCGACGACCGCTCGGCCGCGGGCGTCCTCGAGGCCGTCGCCGCCGGCCGCACGTCCTTCGAGGGGAAGCGGACCCCCTGGCGCGTCTCCATCCGCCAGGCCGCCGGCGGGGCGAAGCGCCGGGTCCACCGTCGGCTCCGCGACCTGCTCGGGTCGTCGTGATGGACGGCGACCCGGCCGCCGCGGCGCGCGCCGTCGCCGACGAGGACCCGCTTCCAGGTGGCTCCGGCTTCGCCGGCCAACTCGCCGACGGCCGCCTCGCTCGCGACGTCCTCGGGCGATGGCCGCTGTACGTCGACGGCGACGACTGGGCGCACGACCCGACAGCCCTCGCCGACCCGGAGCCGTTCCCGGCGGGCCACGCCGGCGGCCCGCAGGCCCCCGAGAGGCGGTGGTCGCTGCCCGACCCGGCACCGGTCGCCGACCGTGACCGGGGCGTCGCCGCAGTCGGGGAGGCGGTGGAGACGGCTCTCGACGGACTGGACCCGACGGTGCCGGTCGCCTTCTCCGGGGGCGTCGACTCGGCGCTGGTCGCCAGCGCGACCGAGGGCCCCCTGTACGCCGTCGGGTTCCCCGGTAGCCACGACCTCGAGGCCGCTCGCGAGGCCGCCGCCGCGATGGGGCGGGCCGACGACATGCGGACCGTCGAACTCGACCTGTCGACACTCGAGGCGGCGGTGCCCCGGGTCGCGCGGGCCGTCGGGCGGACGAACGCGATGGACGTGGCCATCGCGCTCCCGCTCTTTCTCGCGGCCCGGCGGGCCGCGGCCGACGGCCACGACTGCCTCGCCGTCGGTCAGGGTGCCGACGAACTGTTCGGTGGCTACGCGAAGGTCGCGGGCGCGCCCGAGGACCCCCGGGTCGATGCCGAGACGGTCCGCGGCGCGCGCCGGGAGGTCGCGGCCTCGCTGCCAGACCAGGTGCCCCGCGACGTCCTCGCGTTGCGGGCGGGCGGGGTCGAACCCGTCGCGCCGTTCCTGCGAGACGCGGTCGTGCGGGCCGCGCTGGCGCTGCCGGGCGACCTGCTCGCGGACGGCGACCGGCGGAAGGTCGCGCTGCGCGCCGTCGCCCGGGACCGCCTGCCCGCGGCCCTCGCGGACCGCGACAAGAAGGCGATGCAGTACGGCACGCTCGTGAGCCGGGAACTCGACCGCCTCGCCCGCCGGGCGGGCTTCAAGCGCCGGCAGGCGGACCACGTCTCGCGGTACGTGGCCCACCGTCTCGCGGACGGGTAGCCCGCCACGCTTTTGGCAGCGGGCGGGGACCCCGACCCATGTACCACGCCGAGGACCCCGCTGTCGTGCCCGTGGACGCGGGCGACGCCGCCCTGTCGCTCGTCGCCGACGACGTGGCGACGGTCGCCGTCGCTCCCGACCAGGAACCGGTGGTCGGGATAGCGACCGAGGACCTGGCCGACGACGTCGAGCGCGTCACCGACCGCCGGCCCACCGTCACCGAGGCGACTGCGCCACTCGACGGCCCGGTGGTCGTCGTGGCCGAGTACGGGACGTACGAGGACGTGGACTGGGCCGTCGACGAGCGCGCGCCGGAGTTCGACCCCGACGACCCCGAGAGCTACGTCGTCGCCACCGACCGGCACCTCCTGGGGGCCGAGCGGGCACTCCTGCTCGTCGGCAGCGACCCGCGCGGGACCGCCTACGCCGCGTACGACCTCGCGGAACGCATCGGCGTCTCGCCCTGGTACTGGTGGGCGGACGTCCCGACCGACCGCCGAGAGTCCCTCCACCTCGCGCCCGGCGTCGACGTCGCCGGTCCGCCGTCGGTCCGCTACCGCGGCCTGTTCATCAACGACGAGGACTGGGGGATGCACCCCTGGGCCACGGAGACGTTCGAACCCGAGGAGCCGGAGGGCCTCGGTCCCAGGACCCACGAGAAACTCTTCGAACTCCTCCTGCGCCTCGGCGCGAACCTGTTCTGGCCCGCGATGCACCCCTGTACGCGCGCCTTCTTCCGCATCGACGGCAACGCCGAGGTCGCCGACCGGTACGCCATCGTCGTCGGCACCTCGCACTGCGAGCCGATGCACCGGAACAACGTCGACGAGTGGGACGAGTCCGAGCGCGGCGAGTACAACTACCAGACGAACCGCGAGGCCGTCCAGGAGTACTGGCGCGAGCGCGTCGAGGCCGTCGCGGACGCCGACAACGCCTTCACCATCGGGATGCGCGGCATCCACGACTCCGGCATGGCCGGTCCCGAGGACACCGAGGAGCGCGTCGCCCTCCTCGAACGCATCTTCGACGACCAGCGCGAGATGCTCGCCGAGGCCACCGGGGACGACCCCGAGGACGTCCCCCAGGTGTTCAACCCGTACAAGGAGACGCTCGACCTGTACGAGGCCGGCCTCGACGTGCCCGACGACGTCACGTTCGTCTGGCCCGACGACAGCCACGGCTACCTCAGGCGACTGCCCACGGCCGAGGAGCGCGACCGCGAGGGCGGCCACGGCGTCTACTACCACCTCTCGTACTGGGGTCGCCCCCACGACTACCAGTGGCTCTCCTCGGTGCCACTCGCCGTCGTGCGCGAGGAACTGCACCGCGCCTACGAGTTGGGTGCACAGGAGATGTGGGTCGCCAACGCCGGCGACGTGAAGCCGGCCGAGACGGAACTGGAGTTCTTCTTCGACCTCGCCTGGGACACCGAGTCCCTGGGGACCGCCCCCGTCGACGACTGGCTCGAGTCCTGGGCGACCCGCGAGTTCGGGGGCGCGGTGGCCGAGGACGTCGCGGACGTGCTGGCCGAGTACTACCGACTCGCGCTCGCGCGGAAGCCCGAACACGCCGGCTGGTCGACGGTGTACCCGAACACCGAGCCACGGGACCCGGCGTTCAGCGCCGTCCACGATGGTGACGAGGCGATGCGTCGCCTCGAGGCGTACCGCGCGGCGGAGGCCCTCGCACGAGAGGTCGCGGAGACCTTGCCCGAACGCGCGCGCCCGGCGTTCTACCAGCTGGTGCAGTACCCCGTCAGGGGCGCGCGCTGCCTCAACGAGGTCCACCTCGCCGCCTCGCGGAGCCGACTCGCGGCGGGTCAAGGACGCGCGACCGCCGACGACCACGGGGACCGGTCGCGCGCCGCCCACGCGGAGATCCGGGCGGCGTCGGAGCGCTACGAGTCGCTCCTGGACGGCAAGTGGGACGGGATGATGGACCCGGCCCCGCGCGAACTCCCCGTGTTCGACCAGCCGCCGACGGCCGCCGTGGACGCGACGTCACGACCGGCGCTGGGCGTCGCCGTCGAGGGTGACGCCTGCGCCTCGGGCACGGGCCACGGTGACCTGCGACTGCCGGTCACCGTCGAGGGCGTCGGCCACCGGCGCTTCGTCGACGTGTTCAGCCGGGGCGACGGTCCCGTCGAGTGGGAGGCAAGCACGGAGGACGACTGGCTCGACCTCCCGGAGACGGCTGGCGAGACCGTCGAGCGACGACTGCGCATCGGCGTGGACTGGGACGCGACGCCCGACGAGCCAGCGACGGGCCACGTCTCGTTCGGCGGGGAGACGGGCCGCTGGTACGACGTCGCCGTCCCCATCCGCCCGTCTGCGGCCCGGCCCACACACCCCTCCGACGACAGTCCGGTGTTCGTCGAGACGGACGGCTACGCGGCCGCCTGTGCCGAAGACGCGACGCGTGTCCAGTCCGACCGCGACGCGCGCTGGCGTCGGGTCGACGGGTTGAACCGCACCGGCGAGGCCGCGATGCTCGCCTGGCCGCCGTCGAGCGAGTCCTTCGCCGACCGCGTCGACGACGCGCCGGTTCTCGAGTACGACGTGGTGCTCGACGGCCCGAGCGAGGTCACGGTCGAGTGCCACCTGCTCCCCACGCAGTCGCCGACCGGCGACGGGCCGCTCCGGTACGCCGTCGCCGTCGGTGACGCCGACTGGCAGGTCGTGGACGTCAGCACGCCCGGCCACGAGCACGACCCCGAGTGGCAGCAGCGCGTCCTGGCGGGCCGGACCCGCTCGCGGAGCACCCACACCGCCGACGCAGCCACGACGACCGTCCGGGTCGCGATGGTCGACCCGGGCGTCGCGCTGGACCACCTCGTCGTGGACACCGGAGACGCGCCACCGGCCCACCTCGGTCCCCGAGAGACGTCACTCGACTGACTGAAACGCGTCGTCGCCACGTCTTCGACTTCCCGACCGTCTACACTCGTTCTGTGGAATCGAGAATCGGCCCGCTGAGCTCGCTCTCACCTCGATTCTGGAGGTCTCGTGTCCGAAATGGACCACCTGCCGCTGGCAATATTTCGTATAGCGCTATGCAGTTTACGCGACCGGCACGCGACGCGCCATGTTGGCTGCGTTACACGCCGAAGTACCAACTACCAGTACTGAACGGCGTTCACAGAACGTCAGGAGCGGTCGTCGGTCAGGAAGCGGCCGGTCAGGCCTCGACAGGCGAGTCGCCGTCGGCGTCCAGCAATTCGTGGTACCGGTTGCGGATGGTGACCTCCGAGATGTTCGCGACCTCGCCGACCTCGCTCTGGGTCACCTTCTCGTTCGTGAGCAGCGAAGCCGCGTAGACGGCCGCCGCAGCGAGGCCGACCGGGCTCTTCCCGGAGTGGAGACCCTGCTCCTTCGCTCGTTCCAGGAGCCGTCTGGCCTGTCGCGTCGCGGCCTCGGAGAGGTCGAGTTCCGACGCGAACCGCGGCACGTAACTCGCGGGGTCCGCGGGCTGGACCTCGAGGCCCAGTTCCCGGACGACGTAGCGGTAGGTGCGGGCTATCTCGTCGCGGCCGACGCGGCTGACCGTCTCGACCTCGTCGAGGCTCCGCGGCGTGTTCGCCTGTCGGGCGGCGGCGTACAGCGTCGCCGTCGCGACGCCCTCGATGGAGCGCCCGGGCAGCAGGTCCTCCTCGAGCGCGCGGCGGTAGATGACCGACGCCGTCTCACGGACGTTGTCGGGAAGGCCAAGGGCCGACGCCATGCGGTCTATCTCGCCGAGCGCCTGCTTGAGGTTGCGCTCCTTTGAGTCGCGGGTGCGGAACCGCTCGTTCCAGGTGCGCAGTCGCTGCATCTTCTGGCGCTGCCTGCTCGACAGGGACTTGCCGTAGGCGTCCTTGTCCTGCCAGCCGATGTTCGTCGAGAGGCCCTTGTCGTGCATCATGTTCGTCGTCGGGGCCCCGACGCGGGACTTCTCGTCCCGTTCGGCGGCGTCGAAGGCGCGCCACTCGGGCCCGCGGTCTATCTCGTCCTCCTCGACGACGAGGCCACAGTCCGCACACACCGTCTCGCCGCGCTCCTCGTCGGTAACGAGGTTCCCGCCGCACTCGGGACAGCTGAGTGCCTCCTCGGCCGACTCGGCCGTCGCCTCGCGCTCGTCGACGCGTGTATCAGTCATGGGAAGGGGAAACCCGGCCACATTCTGTGGTCCGGAGAACGTCGAATCCGTCACCAACTGACGGAGTGAAGGAGTAAAAGTATTCGGGCCAATATGTGACCCGACCCCCCGTATCGAAACGCTTACCGCCGCTCTCGGACACGTCGCGAGCATGAGCGACACAGACGTGGACCCCGAGACGGTGCGACACGTCGCGGACCTCGCCAGAGTGGACGTAGCCGAGGCCGACGTGGACCGGTTCACCGAGCAGTTCGCGGACATCCTCGCGCACTTCGACGCCCTCGACGAGGTGCCCGCGGTCGAGGCAGAGCCGGACCTGACCAACGTGATGCGCCCCGACGAGGTCCGCGAGTCGCTGGCCCAGGACGAGGCGCTGCGGAACGCGCCCGAGACGGAGGACGGGAAGTTCAAGGGCCCGCGGGTGTCGTAACCGTGCCGAGAATCGAGGCCGAGGACGAAACAGCGGAGGACCTCAACGCGTTCGTCACCCGGGAGCGCATCGACGGCGCGGACGACGGCCCACTGGCTGGCCGCACCGTCGCGGTCAAGGACAACCTCTCGACGGACGGCGTGCGGACGACCTGTGGCTCCGAGATGCTCGCCGACTACGTCCCGCCGTACGACGCCACGGTGGTCGAGCGGGTGCTCGAAGCCGGGGCGACGATTCCGGGCAAGACGAACATGGACGAGTTCGGGATGGGCACGACGACGGAGACCTCCGCGTTCGGCCCGACGGAAAACCCGGTCGCCCCCGGTCACGTCCCCGGTGGCTCCTCCGGCGGCAGCGCCGCCGCTGTCGCCGCGGGCGAGGCCGACCTGGCGCTCGGCACCGACACGGGCGGCTCCATCCGCTGTCCGGCGGCCTTCTGCGGCGTCGTCGGCATCAAGCCGACCTACGGCCTCGTGTCGCGGTACGGGCTCGTGGCCTACGCGAACAGCCTCGAACAGGTCGGCCCCATCGCGCCGACCGTGGAGGCGGCGGCCGAACTCCTCGAAGTCATCGCCGGTCCCGACGAGCGGGACGCGACAACCCGCGAGCACGGTGCGGACGCGGACTACGCCGACGCCGCGGACGGCGACGTCGACGGACTCACCGTCGGCGTGCCGACCGAACTCGTCGAGGGCGCGGACGACGGCGTCCGCGCCGTCTTCGAGGACGCCCTCGACGACCTGCGTGACCAGGGAGCCGAGACGGTCGAGGTGTCGCTGCCATCAGCCGAGTACGCCGTCGCGGCGTACTACGTCATCGCGATGTCCGAGGCGTCCTCGAACCTCGCGCGCTACGACGGCGTGCGCTACGGCGTCTCGGGCGGCTACGACGGCGACTGGAACGACGCCTTCGCGCGGGCCCGCGAGGAGGGTTTCGGCGAGGAGGTGACGCGTCGCATCCTGCTCGGCACGTACGCGCTCTCCGCCGGCTACCACGACAAGTACTACGAGCAGGCCCAGGACGCCCGCGCGTGGGTCAGACAGGACTTCGACGAGGCTCTGGAGTCGGCGGACGTCCTCGCCAGCCCCACGATGCCGGTGCCGCCGTTCGAACGCGGTGAGAGCCTCGACGACCCGCTGACGATGTACCTCGCGGACGCGAACACGGTCCCCGTCAACCTCGCGGACCTGCCGGCCATCTCCGTGCCGGCGGGCGAGGCCGACGGCCTGCCCGTCGGCCTGCAGTTCGTCGGCCCGGCGTTCGGGGAGCGGACGCTGGTGCGGGCGGGGAGCGCGCTGGCCTGACCGAGGGCAAAGAGACGAGCCGACCTACAGGTCGACCGTCCGGAACCGGAGGTAGCCCAGGCCGACGGGCACGAGAATCCAGAACGCGAGGATGACGAGGCCAAACCACTCCTGCAGGAACCACGCCGAGCGGTCCAGGGCGGTGTTCGTGTCCGGGAGCAGCAGGCCCGTCGCGACGCCGTAGCCGCCGTCGGGGCCGAGGCGGTTCAGCAGGTAGTACCAGTCGGGGAACCGAGCGGGCAGCGACTGGCCGTTCGCGAAGTAGAGAATCACCGTGGTCACCAGGCTCCAGGCGATCTGGAAGATGACCCAGACGGCGAGGGCCAGTGCCGCGGCGCGAGAGGTCGAGGACGTCGCCGAGGAGAACCCGACGGCGACGCTCATGTACGCGAGCCCGAACAGCACCGTGAGCCCGACGAACAGCAGGAAGTCGACGAACGGGAGGGTGCCGATGAGCACGATAGCCAGCACCGCCGCGACGAGGTAGCCGACGACGATGGGCACCGCGACGACGAGCGTACGCCCGATGAGCTTCCCGAACACCATGTCCCGGCGCTCGTGGGGCAGGCCCAGCAGCAACTTGATGGAGCCGCTCTCGCGCTCGCCGGCGATGGACTTGTACCCGACGAGCAACGCGATGATGGGCACCAGTACCGCGCCCGCGGACTGGATGATGCCGATGAGCCCGAGGGCGGAGGCCTCCTCGTTGCCGGCGAAGAGGTCGAAACTGCTGTACGCGTACGTGATGCCGCCCGCAAAGAGCACGAAGAGGACCGTCAGGCCCCAGAGGGTCTTCGAGCGGGCTCCGTCCTGGAAGTCCTTCTTCGCGATAGCGAGCGTGCTCATGCTTCGGCCTCCTGGACGTCTGCTTCCTCGGTGTAGTAGGCGAACAGCTCCTCCAGGGAGGCTCGCTCCGTCGCGAAGTCCTGCACCGTCGCTCCCGCGTCCTCGATTGCGTCGAGGACGTCGCGCTTCACGGAGTCCTCACAGGAAACGACGAGTTGCTCACCGCGGACGGACACTTCGCTGACGCCCTCCGTCTCGCGGACGGCCGCGCCGACACCCTCCGTCACCGTGTCGACGGTGACTGTGAGGGTGGCCTGCCCGCCGACTGCCTCGCGGAGCGCCGCGATGGAGTCCTCGGCGACGACTTCGCCCTGACGCAGGATGCCGACGCGGTCGCACACCGCCTCGACCTGCTCGAGGATGTGCGAGGAGAAGAAGACCGTCGCGCCGCGGTCCCGCTCCTCGCGGATTATCTCGCGCATCTCCCGGGCCCCGTTCGGGTCCAGGCCGGTCGATGGCTCGTCGAGGATGAGCAGGTCCGGCTGGCCGACCAGCGCCATCCCGAGGACGAGTCGCTGGCCCATGCCCTTCGAGTAGCCGCCGGCCTTCCGGTCGGCGGCGTCGGCGATGCCGACGCGCTCGAGCACCTCGATGGGGTCGTCGTCGGCGTGGGGTTTCGAGTCGATGGCGAACTGGACGTGCTGGCGGCCCGTGAGCCGGTCGTACACGTCGAAGGCGTCGGGGAGGACCCCGACGCGGTTCCGCACCTCGACCGACTCGGCCTGTGCGTCGTACCCGAGGACGCGGGCCGTTCCCGCCGTCGGGCGGACGAAGTCGAGCAGGACGTCGATTGTGGTGGACTTCCCGGCCCCGTTCGGGCCGAGGAAGCCGTAGATCTCGCCCTCTTCGACCTCGAGGTCGACGTCAGAGAGGGCCGTGACGTCACCGAACCGCTTGGTGACGCCCTGGAGTTCGATGGCAGGCATACACGGCAAGGCTTGCGCGGACACCTGATAGTTCTTTCCTGTCAACTACTCGCAAACCGGAATGCGTCGGCCCCTCGCCGCCCGGGACCCGCTCACAACGCTTAACGCGGGGCCAGCCGAACCCGTGTCCGTGCCACCGTTCACTGTCTCCGCCTGCATCGAGATGTTGTTCGCCGAGGGCTCGTACCCGGAGCGCGCCCGCCGGGCCGCCGACGCGGGAGCCGGCGCGGTCGAGATATGGGGTCACGACGACGTGGACCTCGACGCCCTGACCGACGCCTGCGCGGACGCCGGCGTCGAGTTGGTCAGCATGGTCGGCTCCGGCGCACCGCTCGTCGACCCGGACGGTCACGACGCCGCCGTGGCGGACATCCGGGACTCTATCGCCGTCGCCGAGGCCCACGACGTCCCGACGCTCATCGTCACGGTGGGCCAGGCGCGCGACGACCTGGACCGCGAGACCCAGCGCGACGCCGTCGTCGACGCGCTGGCGGCCGTCGCCCCCGACGCCGAGGACGCGGGCGTGACGCTCGTCGTGGAGCCACTGAACACGGCGGTCGACCA
>Ga0207715_100394_pt1 | contig 10618 bp, 4 predicted proteins | sample A23M3SouthBayCA_FD_187732 | JGI IMG/M metagenome (GOLD analysis project Ga0207715, IMG submission 187732) | Aerobic enrichment media from Eden Landing Ponds, California, USA - A23 M3 (SPAdes) | ecosystem: Environmental > Aquatic > Marine > Unclassified | place: USA: Emeryville, California... | reverse complement strand
CCGTCGAGGAGCGGGTCCGGGTCTACGGCGTCGCGGTGGGCGCCGACGGGTACAGCGTACCGGACGCCGTCGACGTGCGGCCGACGGCAGACGGCCTCGAACTCGGGCGACCGGACGCCCCGCCGGACTGGGCGGGCGACGCGGTCATCTACGAGGTGTACCTCCGGACCTTCGGCGGGTCGGCCGACAGCGGCGCGCCGTTCGACGCGGTCCGCGACCGACTGGACTACATCGCGGACCTGGGAGCCGACGTGCTCTGGCTCACGCCGGTGCTGGAGAACGACCACGCGCCCCACGGCTACAACGTCACCGACTTCTTCTCGGTCGCGGCGGACCTCGGGGGCCGCGACGGCTACGAGCGCCTCGTCGAGGCCGCCCACGACCGGGGCCTGCGGGTCCTCTTCGACCTCGTGCTCAACCACTCCGCCAGGACCCACCCCTACTTCCAGGCCGCCGTCGCCGACCCGGACAGCGAGTACCGCGAGTGGTACGAGTGGCGCGGCCCCGAGGAACCGGAGACGTACTTCGAGTGGGAGCACATCGCCAACTTCGACTTCGAGCACCTGCCGGTGCGACGGCACCTGCTCGACGCGGTGGACGAGTGGGCACCGCTCGTGGACGGCTTCCGCTGTGACATGGCGTGGGCGGTCCCGGACGGCTTCTGGATGGAGGTCAGAGAGCGGGTGAAGGCCCGCGACGCCGAGTTCCTGTTGCTCGACGAGACGATTCCGTACGTTCCCGACTTCCAGGCGGGGATGTTCGACGTGCACTTCGACTCGACGACGGCGTTCCGCCTGCGCGAGGTGGGTCGCGGCGACGCGCCGGCCTCGGCGGTGCTCGACGCCGTCGCGGAGCGGGCGCGGGTCGGCTTCCCGGCACACGCGGGCTTCATGGTGTACTGCGAGAACCACGACGAGGGCCGCTACGTCGTCGAGGCCGGCGAGGACGCGGCGAGGGCCGCCGCCGGCGCGCTGGCGACGCTCCCCGGGTCGCCGATGGTGTACGCCGGCCAGGAGTTCGGCCAGCGCGGCCGCCGTGACGCGCTGGCGTGGGCCGACGCCGACGAGTCGCTCCGCGCGCACGTCCGGGCGCTGCTGCACGCCCGGAGCGAGGTGCCGGCCCTCCAGGCCGACGCGACGTTCCACCGCGTCGACAGGCGGGTCGAGTCCGGGCCGGACCGCGACCGCGTCGTCGCGTACGGCCGCGTCGCCCCGGGCGGCGACGAAGCGGCGGTGGTTGTGCTCAACTTCGCCGGCGAGGCGGCCACCGTCGCCCTCGACGCGGCCGTCGAGGGCCGGGACCTCGTGACCGGCGAGGACCGCAGGACCGAGAGCGGGGTCGCGGTCGCGGACGTCGCCGTGCTGCCCGCCGACCCCGCCTCCGTCTCGCGGTGACCGGCGAATCCGCGGCATTGATATGCGGGGCGACGCACCGTACCCCAGATGCGGCTCCGGACGGCGCTCAACGAGTTCAAGCGGGCCCGTGACGACGACTTCGCCGGCGAGGCCCGCACCGTCACCGGCGCGTTCTCCGGCCACGGCGACCGCCTGGTGTACGTGGACCGCTCGGGCTTCCTCCGTGACTACTCCGCCGCGCTCTCCGGCCTCTACGGCGTGGACCGGTCGCGTTTCGGCATCGAGACGGCCGAGGGCACGTTCTGGCTCGACGACCTCGACACGGTCCGCCAGCACTACTACCGGGAGACCACCCTCGTCGAGACGGAGTACGACGCCGGCGACTTCACCGTCCACCAGTACGACCTGACCCTCGGCCGGGCCCACGTCACCCACGTCGAACTCCGCGGCGCGGTCCCCTCGGCCGCCCGCCTCGTCGCCTTCCTGACCCTCGCGCCGGAGGGCCGCGAGACCGGCATCGGTCGCCTCGTCCACGAGGACGGCGGCGGGCCGACGGCCGTCGAGGTGTACCACCGCGAGGAACACGACTACGTCACGGCCTCGACCGGCCTCGACGAGGTGCGGGGCCAGGTCCCCGAGCGCTTCGAGGAGGTGCTCGCCGACGAGGCCTACGACTTCCCGCGGGAGGCCGTCCTCTCGAGCTACGAGGACGCGCACCTCTCCGGGGACGTCGTCGTCACCGCGCCGCTCGAGCGCGAGGGGCGCGCGGCGCGCACGACCCTCGTGACCCAGCTCTCGGACCACGACGCCGTCGACCGCTCGACGGCCCTCGCGGACGTGCGGACCTGCGCCGCCGAGCATCGCAGCGCCAGCGACGTGCGCGGGGCCGCTCGCGAGCGCGCGGCGGTCGCCGTCGCCGAGGACGCCCCCCGACCCCGGCAGACCAGAGACGACCTGCGGGTCCTCGACATGCTCACCGCGCCCTCGGGGGCGACGGTGTCGGCACCCGAGTACGACCCCTTCTACGCCCACTCTGGCGGCTACGGCTACGCCTGGTTCCGGGACAACGCCCTCGTCGCCCGGCACCTGCTCGAGAGCGCCGACGTCGTCGACCGCGACGTCGGGCCGACGATGCGCCGCACCGCGCAGTTCTTCTGTGCGACGCAACTCGACGACGGCACCTGGCCCCACCGCGCCTGGGCGACCGACGGGTCGCTCGCACCGGGGTGGGCCAACGGCACGCTCGAACGCGGCGGCGACGCGACGGAGTACCAGGCCGACCAGACCGCCCGCGCGACGGCGTTCCTCGCGACGCTGCTCCGCGAGCGCCGCGACGCGCTCTCGCCCGGGGACGTGGACGCCGTCCGCGAGGCGGTCGCGGCGGCCGTGGACGCGATGGTCGACCACCTCGCCGACAACGACCTGCCGGGCCGCTGCCAGCACGTCTGGGAGGACGGCACCGGCCAGTTCGCCCACGCCGCCGGCACGTACCTCGAGGCGTTCGCCGCCGTCGGCCGAGCGCCGGTCGGTGAGGCCGTCCGCGAGGCGAGCATGGACGCCGCCGAGCGCGTGCTGGACGGCCTCGACCTGCTCTGGACCCCGGACAGCGGCCGCTACGCGACGGCGTTGCGCGACGGCCACCGGGACGTCCGGTACGACGCGGCGACGCTCGCGCTGGTCGACGGCCTCGTCGAGTACGGCCGTCTCGCCGACGCGCACCTCCCCGACGGCACCGTGGAGCGCGTCGCGGCGCACGTCGAGGCCACGCTCGACGGCCTCTCCCGGGACCCCGCTGGGAGCGAGGTGGCCGGCCTGGTCCGGTACGCCGGCGACGACTGGCGCACCGGCGACCAGGACGCGCCGAAGGTCTGGTCGCTCACCACCGCCATGGGCGCGTCCGCCGCGGTCCGACTGGGTCGCCTCCTCGACCGCCGCGGCGAGGGCGGCGAGGCGTTTCTGGAGCGGGCGAGAGACCTGTTCGCGCTCGTCGCGGCGAACGGCCCGCTGACGACGGACGCCGGCTACCTGCCCGACCAGCACTTCGACGACGGCACGCCGGACAGCGCCTGCCCGCGGGCGCTGACCCACGCCGTCCGCCTGCACACGACCGGGTTGCTCGCGGCCGAGGACGCGCTGCCGAGCACCACCACCCTCCCAGAGGGGCCCTCGGAGCGGCCCCGCTGGACGACCGGCGAGAAGTACGGCCTCGGCACCGTCGCCGACCACGGCGACGACGACCCGTCGCGCGTCTGGTTCACGCTGACGGAGGGCGCGCTCACGGAGGTCCGCTTCCCGCGCGTCGACCTGATGAACCTCCGGACCCTCGACTTCCTCGTCCGCGCGAGCGACCCCGAGGACAGCTACACGGTCCGGACGCACAACGAGTCCCGCCGCGACGACGAGGCCGACACCGTCGAGCGCCACGTCCGCCCGGCCGCCGACGACGCCCTCCTCTTCGAGCAGGTCGTCACCGAGACCGGCGACGGGAGCGGCCACGCGTGGCGGCTCACCGTCGAGTACGCGACCGACCCCGACCACGACGCCGTCGTCGCGAACGTCGACTTCGAGGCCGAGGACGGAGCCGAGTACGACCTGTTCGCCGTCGGCGACGTCGCGCTGACGAACACCGGGACCGAGGACCGGGGCCTCCGCCTGGGCAGGCCCGGCAGCCACCACCTCGTCGCCCGCGACGCCGGCGCGTACACCGGCGAGACCGAGCGACCGCTCCTCGTCGACGACGACGGCGAGGGCTACTCCGTCGCCGTCGCCCTCACCGCGGCGGGCCACTTCGACTGGGCGACGGTCGGCGTCGCCGGCACGGACCGCCTCCGGGAACTGTTCTCGGAGAGCGACCTCCCGGAGTCACAGGAGCGCGTCGACAACGAGAACGTCGTGCTCGTCGGCCGCCTCGGCACCGGGAGCCGCGTCGACCGCCGCGTCGCGCTCGGCTTCGCCAGGCACGCCGACACGGCCGCGGCGCTCGGCGAGGCGGCGGGGGCGCTCTCCCGGCCGTACGAGGAGGTCAGCGAGGCCTACGCCGACTCCTGGCGCGCGTTCCTCGCGGACAAGGAGTTGCCCGACGCCGTCGCGGACGACCCGGCCCTCGCGAACCAGTACCGGACCGCGCTGATGACCCTGCTCGCCGTCGAGGACAAGACGTACCTCGGCGCGTCTATCGCCTCGCCCTCGGTCCCGTGGGGCGAGGCCGTCGCGGCCACCGAGCCACGGGGCTACGGCTACAACTTCGTCTGGGCCCGCGACCTCTATCAGGTGTTCACGGCCTTCACTGCGGCGGGCGAACTCGAGCGCGCGGTCGACCAACTGCGCTACATCTACGAGTACCAGCAGGACGAGACGGGGTTCATCCCCCAGAACACCTACGTCAACGGCGTCACCCGCTGGGGCGGCGAGCAGATGGACAACATCTCCTTCCCGCAGGTGATGGCCTACCACCTGCGGGAGGCAGGCTACGGGTTCGAGGACGTCCCCTACAGCTACGAGGACGTCCGCCGCTCGGCGAACTACGTGTCCCGGAACGGCCCCGAGACCGCCCAGGAGCGCTGGGAGGAGGAGGCGGGCTACTCGCCGTCCTCCATCGCCGCCGAGGTGGCGGGGCTGGTGTGTGCCGGCACGCTCGCCCTCGACGCGGGCCACGAGGCCGACGGACTCGTCTGGCTCGCCCTCGCTGACCACTGGGCCAACGAGGTCGAGACCTGGACCGCGAGCGTCACGGGCACCGACCGCCACGGCCACACGCCGTACTACGTCCGCGTCACCCGCGACGGCGACCCGGACGCCGGCCACCTGCGCACGCTCGCCAACGACGGGCCGACCCTGGACGAGCGAGACATCATCGACGGCGGGTTCCTCGAACTGGTCCGCCTCGGCATCAAGCCGTGGGACGACGACGTCGTCCGCAACACGCTCGTGGAAGTGGACGACACCATCCGCGTGGACACCCCGGGGGCCGCCTTCTACCGGTACAACGGCGACGGCTACGGCGAGCGCGAACGGGGCGACAAGGGGGCTCCCTGGTCCGCCGAGAACCACGGCAAGGGGCGGCTCTGGCCGCTGTTGACCGGCGAGCGCGGGGAGTACGAGTTGCTCGCCGGCGGCACGGGGCCGCTCGACCCGCGCGGGCTCCTCGAGACGATGCAGGAGTTCGCGAACTCCGGGCGGATGATCGCCGAGCAGGTGTGGGACCGCGAGTACGGCACGCCCTACAACTGGGAGTTCGGCGAAGGGACCGGGTCCGCGACGCCGCTCGCGTGGTCGATGGCCCAGTTCGTCCGCCTCGCGCACGGCCTCGACGCCGGCGAACCGGTGGAGACGCCGGACGTGGTCCGCGAGCGCTACGTCGAGGACGGCGTCCACGAACCGGACAAGGGGCCGGCGCTCCGCGTCGACACGCACTTCGAGGGCGACACGCTGGTCGTCTCCGGCGAGACGACGGGCGCGGTGGTCGCCATCACCACGCCCACCGACCGGGCCGTCGTCGACGTGGCAGAGGGCGGCTACGAGGCGCGCCTCGGCATCGAGCACGGCGAGAACCTGGTGACCGTCGCGGCCGCGACCGGCCGTCCGCTCGAGGACGCCGGGACGACGGTCCGGCGCATCACGCTCTGAGCCGCGGTGCGGGCGGACCGCCGGGACCGGCCGCCGCCGTGCTCAGCGCAGCGTCGCGTCCGTCTCCGCGGCGAGTGCGTCCGCGAGGTCGGCCGACAGCGCGTCCGCCCGGACGCGCCAGTCCCAGTTCCCCTCGTTCGTCCCGGGCGTGTTGAACCGGGCCACGCTGCCGAGGCCGAGCAGGTCCGGGACCGTCGTGAACGCGACCGCCGCTTCGGAGTTCCAGACGGCCTCGAGGAGGTCCCAGTGGACCGACTCGCCGTCGGTACCGAGGTTGAACTGGAGGCACTCGCGCTGGCGCTCCGAGAGCGCGTCGTAGTAGCCCGCCGCGGTGTCGGTGTCGTGCGTGGAGGTGTACGCGACGGCGTCCGCGGGATAGTGCATCGGCTGGTACATGTCGCCCTCGGCACACCAGTCGGCGTAGTGGGGCACCCGGAGCCCCGGCAGGTCGAAGCGCTCGCGGAGGCCGACGACGCCCGGGTCGAGGAAGCCGAGGTCCTCGACGAAGAAGGGCAACTCGCCGATTCGCTCGCGCGCCGCCTCGAAGAACGCCGCGCCGGGGCCCTCGCGCCACTCGCCGGCTGCCGGGTCGTCGGCGTCGGCGGGGATGGCCCAGAACTGGTCGAAGCCCTTGAAGTGGTCGATGCGGGCGGCGTCGACGAGGTCCAGGAGGCGCTCGAGGCGGCGGAGCCACCAGCCGTACTCTCGCTCGCGGAGGGCGTCCCAGTCGTACACCGGGTTGCCCCACCGCTGGCCGTCGTCGCCGGGGTTCGGCGGCACGCCGGCGACCGCGGCCGGGCGGCCCTCGGCGTCGAGGTCGAAGCACCCGGGGGCCGCCCAGACGTCCGCGGAGTCGAGCGCGACGTAGATGGGGACGTCGCCGACGACGGACACGCCGCGCTCGGCGGCGTAGTCGTGCAGGTCGCGCCACTGCTCGTCGAACACCCACTGGACGAACGCGCGGAAGTCGACCTCCCCGGCGTGGGCCTCGCGGGCGTCGGCGAGGGCGTCCGGGTCTCTGGTCCGCACCGGCTCGGGCCACCCCGTCCACGAGCGCTGGTCGTACTCGCGGCCCAGCGCCCGGAACAGGGCGTAGTCGGCGAGCCAGTCGGCCTCGCGCTCGCGGAAGGCCTCGAAGGCGGCACGCTCGTCCTCGCTCGCGCGTGCCTCGAAGGCCTCGTGGGCGTCCCGGAGCGCCGCCAGTTTGAACGACTCGACGGCGTCGTACGCGACGGCGTCGGGCGAGAACGCGTCGTCGGGGGGTTGTAACTCGTCGAGGTAGCCCCGGTCCTGGAGGTCCCGGAGGTCCACGAGGAGGGGGTTCCCGGCGAACGCGGAGTAGGCCTGGTAGGGAGAGTGGCCGTGCACGTCCACGGTCGGGCCGAGCGGGCAGACCTGCCAGAGCGACTGGTCGGCGCGCGCGAGGAAGTCGACGAACTCGCGGGCTCCGGCACCCAGGTCCCCGACGCCGTGGGGCCCGGGGAGGGAGGTGACGTGGCAGAAGACGCCGCTCTGTCGCTCGAAGCGCATGCGCCCACCTGGCCCGCGGGGGGCCTAAACTGTGGGGTCACTCGAGCCGGTTCTCGACGCGGGTCGCCCGGCCGTCGTCGAGGAGTCCCCGGAGCGCCGCGTCGTCGCCGGCCATCGCCCGCTGGTACCGGACCGGCAACTCGATGAGGAAGACGTTGTGCCGGCCCTCGACGTCCGGACGGAGGTCGTGCTTCCACACCGTCACGACCCCCTCGCCGCCCGGGAGCAGGTGGGTCCGCGAGTCGTGCAGTGGCCGGGGCACCCGGGCGAGGGGGACGTACACCATGTCGCCGCCCTCGAGGAGCAGTCCGGCGTTGACGTACGTCCGCCCGATTCCGCCACCGACGGTGAACGTCCCCCCGACGTCCCCGTCGCCGACGAACCAGTCCCCGCCGCCCGTCTCGACGGGGGTGAAGTGGTGACTCCAGTAGCGTCCCGGGTAGCGACGGCGGGTCTGGTGGCGCTTGGGGATGGGGGCAAAGGGGTCGTCCACGCTCGGGAAGTCGAACGTGACGAGTTCGAACTCGCCCGCAGGCAGTTCGGGATGCCAGACGACGTCGGTGTGACAGCGGCCGTCCGGTGCCCAGAACGGGTGGGCCATGTTGAACCCGGTCCCGCGTGGCCCCGCTGTGTCCCCGTCGGACGCCCAGAACTCGCCCTCCAGTTCGAGGGGTTCGCCCCCGCCGCGGTCGACGTGGCCGACGACGAATCGCTCCGTGCCGAACCGCGAGGAGTTCGGCCGGTCGATCCACTCGTTTATCGCGCGGAAGGTGCCGTCGCCGGCCGGCGAGAACTCGTAGTGGTTCCGCAGGTGCGGCGACTCCCTGACGACGGTGCTGGTCCCGGCCTCGAGGTCGTGGTGTCGCGTCCGGTGCTCCGGGCCGTCGACCGACGGCAGGCGGCCCACGGGCGCCTCGTAGGCGAGGACGTGAGACCCCGCGGGGTCGACGGCGAGCGACCCGGAGATCCGCCATGGGTCGTCGTGTGTCCCGGCGCCGTGGTCGGTCCACGTCATCGCGTCGAGGTCGAGGGCGGCGAGCCAGCGGTCCGGGCCGTCGACGCGGGTCGTGAACAGGTCGGCCCCGCGGACCTGGATGCCCGTCATCCCGTTCCAGCCGGCGAGTGGCACGCGCTCGCCCGTCCGCACGTTCGTCTTGTAGTGGCGCTTGCCCGACGCGGCGACGGTCCACGTGACGACCCAGTCGCCGTACAGCGGGTCGTGGTGGTAGTAGCCCGTGTAGTGGTCCTGGACGTCGGTCACGCCCTCGCCGGTGGTGAGCTGGTGGACCTCGAGGCCGGTGTCCGGGTCCTCGTCGCTCGGGAACGTGTCGGCGACGTCGGGCGGGGCCGGCGTCGGGGTCGCGGTCGGCGTAGAGGACCCCGTCGCCCGCCCGGTCGCTGCGTCGTCCCGGCCGCCGGCACAGCCCGCGAGCACACCGCTCCCCGCGGCCCCGAACAGCGCGAGAGCGCGGCGGCGCGTGAGCGAGCTGGGCCGGTCTGCCGACCCGGGTGGCACGGGGCGCACGTCGCTCCGGGGTCGCAAAAGGGTTCCCCGGGCCGTCGCCGGTCGCTGCTACGCCCCTGGCACCGTCGAGTGCTGGCCGATTCGGGCGCCGTCCAGGTCGACGCCGCGCACGGTCGCCGACTCGTCCACGATGCTGTTCCGGAGGGTCGCGCCCTCGACGACGGCGTCCGGAAACACGACACAGCGCTCGAGCGTGGCGTTCCGGACGGTCGCGCCGGCGCAGACGTGGACGTCGCCAAGGAGGTCCGCCCCCTCGACGGTCGCGCCGTCCGCGATCAGGTTCTCTCCGTCGAGTCGCCACGCGACGGCGTCGAGGTAGGCGTCGGCCTCGCCCACGTCGAACCACGGCCCGTCGAAGCGGAACGCGTGCACGGGCCGGCGGTCCACGAGCCACTGGATGAACCACCCAGGCTCGTCGGGGTTGTTGCCGGCGGCGAGGTACTCGTCGAGCAGGTCGAGGACCTCGGCGGGGAACGCGTAGCACGCGATGGAGGTCACCGAACTCGCCGGGTTCTCGGGTTTCTCCTGCAGTTCGACCACGCGGTCGCCGTCGAGGCGTACCGGGCCGTACGCCCGCGCCGCCTCGCGGCTGCCGACGTCGTGGGCGACGAGACAGGTGGTCCCCCGCTCGGCGAAAAAGGCGGTGAAGTCCGCGAGGTCGGTGCCGACGAGGTTGTCGCCGGCGACGACCAGCAGGTCGTCCTCGACCCCCTCCCGCTCGACCAGTTCCGCCAGGGCGGCGACCACGCCGAACTTTTCGTCCTCGGCCGTCGGCGACTCCACGGAGAGTGTCGCCTTCTCGAAGGGCGACTCGGCCAGGTGCTCGCGGAACGCGTCGGCGAACTCGGCGTTGGTCGAGACGAACACCTCGTCGACGCGCTCGTCGGCCTCGAGGTCGGCGAGGGCGTAGTCGACGATAGCCCGCTCCCCGACGGGCAGGAACATCTTCGCGCGGTGTCTGGTGATGGGCCACAGTCGCGTCGCGAACCCGCCGGCGAGCACGACGGCCTTCATGCAGCGGGAGTGGTGGCGCGCCGTGAAGTGGTTTTCCCCGAGACGCGGACGGAACGGATGCCGCTTCCGGGGTGTCAGAGTCTGGTGTCAGCGCGAAAGCCCCGAGACGTTCGCGGGCTGCGACGCTCGCGGTTCCCTCCGGTCACCGCTCGCGCCGATCGAGGCGCTCACTCCGTTCGCGCATCGTGCTCGCTGCGCTCCTCAGTCGCTCCGCTCCCTGCGGTGCTTACGTCGTCTCGCTCCGCGAACGTCTCGCCCCTTCCGGAGTCCCACCCGGATAGATGCCCGACCAGCCGGCACGGGTGGGACTTCGAAAGGGGCTGCCGTCTCGACGACGGACGGCGACGCAAGCCGCGAGGCGGCGGAGCCGCCTCGGTCCGTGCGAACGGGCCCTGCGGGCCCGTGAGCAGACACCGCAACGAGCGAGCGGAGCGAGCGAGTGAGGAGCGCAGCGAGCGCGAGGTTCCGACCGGTGCGAGGCGCGACCGACGGGAGCGCCTCGATACAGGCGAGCGGCGCAGCCGCGAGCCAGGGAGGAACCTCGATTCGCGCGAACGGCGACCCGGAG
>Ga0207715_100393_pt1 | contig 10653 bp, 9 predicted proteins | sample A23M3SouthBayCA_FD_187732 | JGI IMG/M metagenome (GOLD analysis project Ga0207715, IMG submission 187732) | Aerobic enrichment media from Eden Landing Ponds, California, USA - A23 M3 (SPAdes) | ecosystem: Environmental > Aquatic > Marine > Unclassified | place: USA: Emeryville, California... | reverse complement strand
AGGCTATTCGAATCGGCCGGGGCCGGGAGCAAATACGACGATTTGGGATTGATGATGTTAGTAATCGGTCTATCTTCCACCCGCGAAATTACCTCCCCCCGGACCCAGTTTATTTCTATAAAAGTTTATCTGGATGTTATACATCCCCTACCCAAATAATATTATTTTATGTGTTTTCATGTTTTATAAAATATTGTACTACGTATGGCCGCATTATAGAATTCACAAACCCAAAAAGCATTCCCTGATGGCCATTTTAACCATATCTCCAAAAAATTTAATACGCTTTTATTATCTAATAGTTTGAGTGGTGTATATGCCTGTACCTCATACAGCGGTACTACGTAACAAATTAACGAAAAAATTTTGGGGCTGAATAGTTGGGTAGGATTGAGAAGTGACTATGTCATTTTTTGGAATGGCTAGAGTTTACATTAGCTCGGCGGTGGAAACAACACCCTTAGCGTATTTGATCATATTTCTCCTCAAGTGAGGGAGCTAACTCGGTAATACTATGCCGGTTTTCCATACGTTGAACGCCAGACTGGCCCAACTGGATCATACGTTCGTGGTCGGTGACGCACTGTCGGAGTGCTGAAGCGAGTTCAGAGACGTTTCCAGGGGATGCAAGGATCCCGGTCTCCCCGTCTTCGACGACGTAGGGGATGTCCGCATGGGTGGTTGCGACAACTGGTTTTCCGGTTGCTTGAGCTTCGAGTAGCACCGTTGGGGCGCCGCCTTCCGAATCACCTGATTCTGCTCGCTTACTTGGCGCAAGCAAGAGACTACACTGGTTAACCTCAGCGAGGTAGCTATCGTAATCGAGGTATCCCGTAAATGTGACTTGGTCTCGTACACCAACTGAGTCTGCGACGTGCTCCAATCGACCGCGACCGTATTCGGCGTCGCCGCCAACAATCCGAAGTTCGGCATCCGATCCTCTGAACGCTTCAGCAAAGGCTTTAATTCCGTCGGGAAGACCCTTTTTCTCCACGAACCGTCCAACCATTAGAACCCGAAGTGGGTCGTCCTCGGTCGGATACTTCGGAGAGATTCGAGACATGTCGATAGCAATCCGTTGAATCGCCGTTTTCGATTCTGGACAGCCGAGATCGAGGAGTTTCTCCTGCATCGCTGGGCCCTCTACCAAAAAGAGATCACCGCGTTCGAATAATTCTCGGTAGTTGGCTCGTATCTCCTTGTCCGCTTCTACGAGTTGAGAAGCGTCGTAACCGTAGAACGAGGTGACCAGTTTGCGATTTGGATTAAGGTGTGATGTAAGATCAACTCCCACAGGTCCGAAATGGGCATGGAGTATATCTGGGTTGCGGCGTGTGATAACTCGCGAATAGAATGTCTCGTTGATGCCCAGAATGCCAAGTTTCGCCAAGATACCGTACGTCCAAAAGCGAGGGCTCCACCGAGGGAGCTCCATAAATATTTCGCGTGGCTCAAACTCGAACACATCGAGATTCTCACTGAAGGTTCCGCATACAAAAGGCTCATAGCGGTTGTGATGGGTGATGTATTGATAGATGAACGTCTGTGTTAACGGCAAATAGTTTGAGACGAAGTGACCAACGGTATTACTCATCTATTGGAGCACGAAGTGATGTGACGACTGTTTGTTGTTCAGTATCGGTCATCCCCGGGAACATTGGTAGGGATAGAATTTCTGTGTAAAGTTCATCCGCGGTTTCGTGCTCGCCACGGACGTCGTCGTAATAGGAAAGTTCCGAGAGAGGGGGATAGTGTACACCCGTCGTGATGTCCTCGGTGGATAACTTGTCATACAACTGCTGGCGGGTCAAAGGGTACTCGTTCGTCACTCGAACTACAAACAGGTGGAAGACATGTTCGTCCATAGATTCGGGATCTCCCACCCACTCAATTCCCGGTATCTCAGCTAACGCATCTAAATATTGCCGTGCCACCTCTCGTCGAACGTCATTCATCGTTGGGAGGCGTTTCAGCTGACTACGCCCCATCACAGCCTGGATCTCGCTCATCCGGAAGTTGAAGCCAAGACCGTCGACGTCGTACCCCCAATTCTCCTTTTTTTCATCCGGCGATTTTGTCTGGTGGTGGTTTCGGAGTTTTCGGACTCGACTCGCGAGCTCGTCGTCGCTCGTGACGACCATACCCCCCTCGCCAGTCGTCATGTTTTTCGTTGCGTAGAAACTGTAGCAGCCTGCATCACCGAACGATCCAACTGGCTCTCCCGAGATCGACGCGCCCGGTGCATGAGCGCAATCCTCGATCACGGTTGCCCCATGATTTTCGGCGAGTCGACAGATCTCGGGCATATCGGCCGGCAGTCCATAGAGGTGAACCGGGATCACGGCTGCGACATCGTACCGTTCAAGCTGCCGTGCGAGACTTTCTGGATCCATGTTCCCCGTCTCGGTGACGTCACAGAGCACGACATCCCCGCCCAGCAGGCGAACGACGTTCGCGGTAGCCGAGAAGGTCATCGCCGGAACGACAACGGTATCTCCGTCACCGACACCAAGGGCTCGCAGACACGCATAGAGGGCAGACGTACACGAATTCACCGCGATCCCGTGCTCGGTTGAGTGTGCGGTCGAGAACTCGTCCTCGAACGATCTCGTTTCCGGACCGAGTGTTAGCCAACCAGAAGCGAGGACATCCCGAATTCCCTCGATAACCTCGTCCCCGATGACGTTCTCTGGCTTATATAGAGGAACTGAAACCATACCAAGAATCCACCACAGAGACTCCATAACTGTTTCGAACTCCACTCTCCGATCCAAGCTCAATTCCCGATGTTACTACATCACTATGTCAATTACGGGTACCGGTTGTTTTAACAAACCCAAGCGCTCGCCCTAGTACCACCTCAGACCATTTTCCAAAAAGTCCGTCTGCGTAACTAGCTTTTTCCTGTAGAATTCCTTTCTTAATTGGCCATTCTCCGAACATCGTGGTAGGTTCAGGTGAGTAAATGATCACCCACCCCGCAATCATCAAGGTCCAGACCGCCAGTGGTGTCCAGGTTATCCCAAGGTGTACGGTGATGGGCGCTGCGTCAATATATGCTGCTCTTGACGCGCTTCCCTAACGTGGTGGCCACATCAAACTATCGGGGCAGGGTCCTGACACCGGCGGCACGAACCAGAAAGGGAGAGAATCGAAAATGGTGTGCGGCAGGTCAATTAGGACCTATCAACGGATAGTTCGTTCTCTGTTCAATGAGGGAAAACAAGCATTATCGGTTGAAACTTCGAATGTACTTTGATGGTAGGAAGAACTGGGTTCGATATCGTGAACAAAGGGGCCGACACGGCCCTAGACACGGACATACACAAATTGGGCCAGATAAACGGACTACGTAGCCAGCTTCAGAATGAATTGGGGCCATAGAATCCAGCTAAAGCCACGATGTATTTGCTACTGGAGAATATAATAGAGATCAATGACAACCCCCAAGTCAGTCCTGATTTTTGCAGAACCAAAAACAATTGTGAGCGATGGCTTAGTTCCACATGCAGTAGAGGAAATATCGCGGATTGATGGATTGTCTTTGGAGGGGATTGTAGATGTGAAAGAGGATAGCGACCCCTCCCGCTTTACTGGAATAACCAACTACTTTCGATACCTTATTTCTGATATTTCAGATTTCAAACAGTTTGTTTGGCGGGTGTATCGACGATCTCGAGGGTTCAGAAATCCCACCTATGCACCATATCCGAGTACACTATCCATGAAAGGGTATGATGAGTCAATTCATTGTCTACCGCCCGAAGACGACGTGCAACATCCTGATTTTATATCGGAGATTGGAGAGAAACAACCAGACGTAATCCTTCTACTCGGCTGTAGTAAAATAATCAATGAGCAAATAATCGACATACCTACTCACGGGGTTGTGAATTACCACTGGTCCTACTTGCCTGACTATAGGGGGCGGCGTGTGACATTTTGGGCCGCGTATAATCAAGAGGAGTACTCTGGCGTCACTTTCCATAAAATCGACCCTGAGATTGATCAGGGTGTCCGAATTAATGCTGAACGAGTTAGGATTGAAAAAGGAGGCCGAACTTTAGCCCATGATTGCATCAAAACAGGGCGGCGATTATTGACGCCATTGCTTGAGGCCATATCAGATGGGTGTATCCCCGAGAATGGGAAAATCAAAGGGGGAGAATACTATAGTTTGGAGAGGTTCGAAGAATCGAACACCGAATTTGATCCGAGTGAGGGCTTCAATCATAATTCACGCGTCGTTGCAGCCAGGGAGGGATGTTTGGTAGAGGTTTCAAACGGGAGAAACATCATGGTGACTGGATTGAAAAGTGGGGAAAACCAAACCGCCCCTGGAGAGTGTGGTGAAATATTAGGAGTGGGACTCAAAGGTATAAAAGTCAATCTCGGTGGAGGGGTCCATTATGTCAACAAAATTTTCTACTTGCCAGCGTATCCCCTGGCGAAACTTCTTGGGATCAAGGAGGGGATGAGAATTCAATAATGCCTCAACCGTCACTTAACTCCAAAACCGGAGGTTCTATCCAAAAGCGATAAATTAATGTGATACTTTAGACAACAACGCATAGTACTGCATTGGGGTTTACGGCCTTGAGCCGAGGAAGGACTAATCCTGAGAGCAGACGTCGCCCCTGGCATGCCCACAAAGAATATTCAGAATTTTGGATTCTTACCAACTAGAAAATAACACATTATTATTGAACTATCTCAGATAGAGGCAGCAACCCGTCGTAAAAGAGGAGCCACGCTGTAATTTGTCCACATTTCGACAGTTCCTATCACTATGCAATAACTCACGACCCCTACCACTACTAGCCCCACGAGATTGAAAATGCTGTAACTCACCAATAGAGTATCATTGACTAGGAGGACAACCAAGAACATCAGCGTACTTGCAAACAACGGATAAATCGTTATCAAGGTTAGACGCCTTGCATCCCCCTTAACCATCGAGAGAACAAGGTATAATTGCGGAATCAGAATGGTAATCGAGCCAGCGATAACTGACAGCGCGACGCCGACAATTCCAAAGCGTTCTGATACGGGGATGATAATGAGTGCAGTAACCAAGACTTGGATTGCCTGCGTCCAAGTCTCGATATCCGGCCGCCCCAACGACTTAAAAACTGGCCCAATATTAGCTCCTAACGCCCGCAGACCACCCCAAACACACAATATCTGCAAGAGCGGGACCATTGGACTCCATTGAGCACCTAAAAATATATGGACGAACGGTCGAGATACTGCAGCAATTCCCGCCGCCATCGGAAACGCGATTACAGTCGATAATTGCACGGTAGAGAAAAACCCTGCTCTTAATTTCTCGGTGTCGTCCTGGACCTTCGAGAAGGTAGGGAAGGCAACTCGGGAAATAACATGAGTGATCTCAGTCGCAGGTGCATTGGAGAACCGATAAGCAAGCTGGTAGTAGCCAAGCCCGGTCGCGGTGAAGAACCACCCGACAAATGCGTCATCCCCCTGCCCATAAATAAACACGAGAATAGAGGAGACGAACATCCATTTTCCGAATCCGAACATCTCTCGGCCTAGGTTGAGGTCAAATTCGATACTTGGCCGGTAATCGTGGATTCCGTAGGAAAGCACAGCTTTCACGAGATTCATTGCCACGATGCCTGCGGGGAGCGCCCAGACACTCCGGAATTCGAGTGCGATAGTGACTGCAACCAGTAAATCCATCAGGCGACCACCGACTTGATACACGAACTCGCGGTGGAAGTTCAGGTGTTTCCGGAAGTACATCACCGCCGGATTCTGCACCCCAAGAATCAGCGGTGTGAAGCCGAGGAGTTGAATGAGGGGTTCGGCTTGCGGTTCGCCGAAGAACGTCGCAAGGCTGGGGGCTGCGAGAAATGCAATAATCGCTATTACCGCCCCCCGAATGATTTTGATAACCCATGCTGTGTTGAGATACGCGTCGACGTTCTCCTCCTCACGCTGAATCAGTGCCTCGTCGAATCCGAGGTTCGAAAACCGCCGTAATGCTGCGATCGTTACTAGCGCGATGCCAAGTAAGCCAAACGCCTCCGGGGAAAGCAGCCTCGCGAGAATGATGACTTTCAGTAGCTGTAGCAGTCTGTCACCGACGTTGATAGCGGTAACCCAGACGCCGCTCTGGACGGCTTGCGCTTCCGTTGATCCACCAGCCGTAAGCCGATTGTACATCGAGCGAAGCCGATCAAGCACTGCTATCCGCGTTCATTGCCCGTTATCAAATAAGTCTCGTTTCTTCCTCGCGTTGTACGATACCCACTAGTAATACCCCGTCCGATTTCTTGTTTAAGGTGCAAATCCCATCAGACTCCATATGGGTATGTGCGTAATCCAGTCAACATCGGTGCGGCGAAATACCTTTAGACCGGAGACCACTCTATTCACGCAGGAATGAAGGGCGTGTTACTCTCCGGGGGAACTGGGTCAAGGCTGCGGCCGATTACTCACACAGGTCCGAAACAGTTGGTTCCGGTCGCGAACAAGCCCGTCATCGAGTACGCGATTGAAGATCTGAAAGCCGCAGATATCACCGAGATCGGCGTCGTACTGGGGCATAAGGGGCGCGATGAGATTCAAGAGCTCCTGGGGAATGGATCAAAATACGGGGTTGACATAACGTATATCGTGCAGGGGAACCCGCTGGGATTGGCTCACGCCGTTGGCTGTGCTCGTGAGTTCGTCGGTGACAGTGATTTTGTGGTGTATCTCGGTGACAACATGCTCCGTCACGGTGTCTTGGATCTTATCGAAAGCTTTCAATCGGGCGAGTATGGCGCGGGAATCGCCCTTCAGGAGGTGTCGAACCCGGAAGCCTTTGGGGTCGCTGACGTCGACGAACACGGTACGGTGACAGGGCTTGTCGAGAAACCCGACGACCCACCGAGCAATCTGGCTCTGATCGGGATGTACGTCTTCTCACCCGTTGTCTTCGACGTGATTGAGCGGTTGGAACCGTCGTGGCGAGGGGAGCTCGAAATAACCGACGCCATCCAACTCCTCCTCGACGATGGACACGCCATTGACTCCCATGTTGTCACGGGTTGGTGGAAGGACACTGGAAAACCTAAGGATATTCTGGAGGCGAACCGGCTTGTTCTCGAAGACAAGGAGCTAAACACGGTCGGCGTAATCGAATCGGGTGCGACGACTGACGGCCGGATCGAACTCGCGAAATCGGCGGTCATCGAAGACGGCGCAGTTGTCCGCGGACCTGTTTCTATCGCGGAGAACACGACCATTAAGAAAGGAGTCTATGTTGGTCCGTACACATCTATCGGTGCAGACTCAACGTTGGAGGATATTCACATCGAAAATAGCGTCGTCATCGGCGGTTCCGAAATCACCGCGAACGGCCGGATCGTGGACAGCCTCCTTGGACGGAACGCGAACGTCAAGAGCGCAGAAGACCTCTTACCGGAAGGCCGCCGACTCATCGTTGGCGAAAATTCACAACTCAAACTCTAAAAATGCGTGTCATTACTCATACCTGTCCAATCTGTGGAACGATTGTCGCGGCGAATGTCCTCGAGAATAACCGCGTAATGAAGTGTCCAGGGTTTCGTTGTCAAGAAGTACTTCGATTCGAGGACGTTGATAGGGATGCACGTGAGCACTTCCTCGAAAACCTCGACCGATATCAGATTTAGCACGACGGCTTCCAAGGGAGTTTGCTGCGACAGGACTTCACGACTCCTTCGATATGCTCCCATTGATTAAACGGCCTCTTCCAGGAGTCGTTCGGCAGCGATTGATGCTAGTCTTCAAATAAGAGTGATGGTGATTCGGAGGAGATATTTTACATGAATATAATCAAATTGGGTGATTCTTGCGGTTCAAAATTGGGTGCGAAATGCCAAATTCGGTCCGCCTGTTGGTTCAAGGGTATGGGGTATATGTCACGAAGTCTAGCCGTGCTTTGGCCATACGTACGAAGCTATTACCCAGGAGACCGTCTGCGTCGATAACAACCAGCCACATCCGAAGGTGTACCGACAGTAATGTAAATAGGTGCTGTAAACGCCGTTGTATATGCAAATTCTTGTTACGGGTGGCGCAGGATTCATCGGCTCGAACTTCGTTCATTTCGTTCTTGCCAAATACGAGGAGTGCGAAGTGGTTACGCTAGACTCGTTGACATACGCGGGTTCGAAAGACAATCTAGATGGCGTTCTTGACGACCCACGCCACGAGTTTGTCGAAGGAGACATCCGAAACCACGATCTCGTCACCGACCTCGTTTCAGACGTCGACGCAATCGTCAACTTCGCAGCGGAGTCACACGTAGACCGGTCAATCGAAGGTGCAAAACCCTTCGTCACGACGAACGTCCAGGGAACACAAACACTCCTTGACGCCGCCAAGGACGCGGATATCGAACGTTTTCTACAGATCTCGACTGACGAAGTGTACGGACAGATCCTCGACGGAAAGTTCTCTGAAGACGATCCGCTCAGTCCCCGGAACCCCTATTCGGCAACGAAGGCAGGTGCGGACCTCCTCGCACAGAGTTTCGAAACAACCCACGAGGTACCCGTTCTCATCACACGCACCTGCAACAACTTCGGCCCTCGCCAACACCCCGAGAAACTCATTCCGAAGTTCATCCAGAACGCAGCCAACGCTGAAAAACTTCCCGTGTATGGGGACGGTTCTAATGTCCGCGAGTGGATTTACGTCGAAGACAACTGTCGAGCACTTGACTTGGTTCTTCGAGAGGGGGAGATCGGTGAGGTGTACAACATCGGGGGCGGTACCGAAAAGACGAATCTCGAGGTTACTAGGGCAATTCTGAATGCTGTCGGGGCGAATGAGGAATTAATCGAATTCGTAAACGACCGTGCTGGCCACGATCAGCGATATGCACTTGAAACGAGAAAAATCGAAGAACTTGGCTGGGAACCAGAATACACATTTGAAGAAGGCCTAGAACGAACCGTTAAATACTACCTTGATTAACTCACGTTGACAGCACTGTCCTCTCAAGTGAATGTGTTGTTACTCCACTCCTGAAACGTTCCGGCTCTGAGAAACCCATTTCAACTGAATATTACCCATTGATTAGAATTTGGATATTGAGCAACGACAACGTGGAGATTTGGGAGCGTTCGATTGATTGGCTTACGGTTCCACAGTACCCTCTAAACGCTCCTCGGCCTCATCCCTGTCCTCGGGGTACCCGACATCGATACGCCAACCTTCCATCGGAATCGCATCGATAGTCCGTCCACTCTGTATCAACAAGTCAATGGCGTCCGACAGTTCGTATTCGTCGCGGTCCGACGGTTGGACGAGTTTGCACGCGTGGAAGATAGCAGGTGTGAACGTGTAGAACCCAGTCATAACGAGGTTCGACGGAGGGTCGTCGGGTTTCTCGACGACCTCGATTATCTCGCCGTACTCGTTGGTGTTACAGACGCCGTATCGACTCGCTTCGTCCCAGTCGACCTCCTCAACGAGGAACGCGGCGTCAGCGCGATCTTCACGCTGCCGACACACGACATCCGGGAGGTTCGCCTGGAAGATGTTGTCACCGAGCATCAACATGAAGTCTTCCGTAATTTCGTTCTCAGCTTTGAGGAGCGCGTGGGCGAGTCCGTTCTGTTCACGCTGGTGTTCGTAAGTAATCGGTACCCCCTCGAATTCATCCCCGTAGTGACTGATGATGTCCTGTTTGCGGTAGCCAACGACAACGACGAGTTTATCCGCGCCGAGTTCTACGAGTTGTTCGAAACAGTGCGTGAGAATCGGCTTTCTTGCGACTTCGACCATCCCCTTCGGTTTGTCCTCCGTGAGAGGGCGGAGTCGTGTACCTTCTCCGGCGGCGAGAACGACTGCTTGCATAAGGTAGACTTGACGACGGATGACTAATATATCCTTCCTACAGGAGACCGTATAGGTCGCTTCAACATATAGCACTACACTTTAACGAGGCGGCGATCCATCTGGAACGTATATGCGCCTCTCCGTCATCGGAAGCGGGTACGTCGGAACGACTATCGCGTCTTGTTTCGCGAAGCTCGGACACGAGGTCGTGAACGTAGAAATCGATAAGGACATCGTCGAGTCGATCAACGCTGGTAACGCACCTATTCACGAGGATGGGTTATCCGAGTTAGTTGAGCGACACGCTCTGGACACGAAGCGATTGCGTTCGACGGCCGACTACGAGGAACTTCTCAACACCGACATCACGTTCCTGTGTCTTCCGACCCCGCAGAACGAGGACGGCAGCATTGACCTCTCGATCATGGAAGCTGCCACCGAACAAGCCGGGGAAACGCTTTCAGAAAAAGACGACTGGCACACGGTCATCGTAAAGAGCACCGTCGTTCCACGTTCGACGGAAGACGTCATCACCCCGATTCTCGAAGACGCCTCGAACAAAACTGCCGGCGAAGAGTTCGGCGTCGGAATGAATCCGGAGTTCCTCCGGGAAGGCACGGCAGTACAAGACTTCCTGCATCCAGACAAGATCGTTCTGGGTGCGGATGACGACCGCGTACTCGCGGATATGCGCGAGGTCTTCGACCCACTCATCGACCAAGCGGACGCACCGGTCGTTGAAACTGACACGAAGACGGCGGAGATGATTAAGTACGCGAACAACGGCTTCCTCGCCGCCAAAGTCAGCCTAAT
>Ga0207715_100392_pt1 | contig 10660 bp, 11 predicted proteins | sample A23M3SouthBayCA_FD_187732 | JGI IMG/M metagenome (GOLD analysis project Ga0207715, IMG submission 187732) | Aerobic enrichment media from Eden Landing Ponds, California, USA - A23 M3 (SPAdes) | ecosystem: Environmental > Aquatic > Marine > Unclassified | place: USA: Emeryville, California... | reverse complement strand
CCCCGTCCAAGTGGAGCCGACCAACACGGACGGTCGGACCGTCCTGAAGCTCAACGACTGCAAGCCCGGCGACTGGGTGTGCGGCTACTTCAGCATCCACGTCGACAACAACCCCGCGCACCTCTGGTTCCGCACGCTGAACATGGACCAGAGCGAGGGCATCAACCCCGAGCCCGAACAAAAAGTGGACGACACGAACCATCCGGACCTCGCGCGGAACACGAAACTCGCCGTGACTAAATCGTATGACAGTCTCGACGATATCAGTATCCACGACCCCACGGAGCGCCCGAAGATGGGCGACTTCGAGGGGAACGATAATACGTACTTCACCGGCACCCTCCAACAGGGACTTCACACGTTCCGCAGCGGACAGTACCTCGGTGAAAAAGACCCCGACAATACCTACTACTACGGCTTCTGCCTGTGGGTTCCGAAGTCCGTTGGGAACATCATTCAGGGCGATTCCGTGTCGTTCGACATGGAGTTCTACGCCGAACAGAGCCGGCACAACTCGAACCCGTCGAACCCGTTCGCGCCGGAGACGTCGACCGGGAGCGGATTCAGCGACATCTCGTACGAGAAGGCGCTGAACATGCAAGCGCTCGGGCGTGGCGGCAGCGGGCGCGGCGAGATCCAGATTCACGGCGACAGCGGCGGCGTCGAGGACACCAACGTCTTCGGTAACGACGTCTATCCGACGGACACCGACGTTCCGTTCAAGGCTGAAATCAAGGCGAACGCGGAGAAGGCGTCCCTGACCGTGAACGAAGTCACGGTTACCGACGAGGACGTGACCGACGGCGACGCGAACGGCGAGTCGACCGGCGACCCCGAGTGGCCTGGTGGCGTCTCGGACACGCTCGACATCGCCATCAACGCGCACAGCGCGTCCGGCGGCCTCACGACGAAGGTGAAAGACGTCTCGGTGAACGGCATCCCCGCCTCGCCGGACATCAGCTCCTCGGACGGGACCATGTATCTCGCTATGGAGGACGTCGACGTGTCGGGTAAGCTCACCGTCGAGGGGACGATTCGCTTCGAGGGCGACGAGGCGGACTACACGAGCCAGGACTGGGTCGGCATCGACTTCCGCTGAGCGATAGCGACGCGAGGAATCGCCCTCTGACCACCCGACCCATTCGGAGTACGGCGGTTCGACTCCGCCGGTGGGTCCTCCCCCAGACTGGGGAGCACAACCATGACAGACGACAATATTACTCGGCGTACCGTCCTCGGCGGCCTCGGCGCGCTCGGCGCTGGCGCAGCGATGAGCGGTACGGGCGCGCTCGCGTACTTGCACGACTCCGAGTCGACGTCGAGTTCGGTGACGGCGGGCACGCTCGACCTCGAAATCACGTGGGACGAATACTACAACGGCGAGCGCGTGGACGGCGAACCGGACGGCGACCATCCGGGTCCCGTGTTCGACTTGCCCGACGTGAAGCCCGGCGACCACGGCGAGGCGACTATCTGCCTCAGCATCGACGGCAACCCCGGCTACGTGTTCATGGGCGGCGAACTCACCGAGAACAGCGAGGGCGACCGCCCCGAACCCGAACGGAAGGTGGACGACACGCCGGACGTCGGCGAACTCGCGGACGACATCTGGGCGCGCGTCTGGTACGACGGCGTCGAAGGCGAAGACGACGGCGGGAACAACGAGTACGACGACGGCGAAGTCCAGATCGCCGCGGGGACGCTCTCGGAGGTCCTCGACGAACTCTCGAACGGGATTCGGCTCGCGGACCAGACGTCGTCGAACGCCTTTCACGACGACTGCACGCAACTCGGCGACCAGCGCAACGAAGTCCCGAAAGTCGAGGAGACGATGGGGGATGGCAAGGTCGAGTTCACCGGACTCTACAAAGAGGGCGGAAGCGTCGTCGGGTTCGACTGGGAGAGCGACGTCCCCATCTGCAAGATAGAGGTCGACGGCGGCAACGAGACGGAGACGACGACCTACGACTGTGAAACGTCCGGGACCGCGTACGCGCCGCTCCAGCCCCAGAACCAGAATCGGACACGGTATCCCGTCACGCACGTCCGCGTGTACGAGTGCGCGGAAGACGACGGTGACGGCGATGGAGACGGCGGCGACGGCTGGGAGCCCGACACCACTCAGTGCCTCGGGTTCCAGTGGCACCTCCCCGCCGACGTCGGGAACGAGATTCAGGGCGACGAGGTCGCGTTCGACCTGAAGTTCTACGCCGAACAGACCCGGCACAACGACGACCCCGACAACCCCTACGGGGGCGACGACGGCGACGAGAGCGGTAGCGCCAGTAGTACGACTACCACGACCAGCGACGGCGACTAGGCGCGATAGCGTTCGTCGCTATCGGCCCGTGCGACGGCCCGACCCACGAGTGGTTTCGAGACGGCCATCGGGGCCGTGTTCGGCGGTTCGACTCCGCCGGTGGGTCCTCCCTCACGAGGGAACTACTATGCCAGACGAAACCAATCTCTCCCGACGAGCGGTCCTCGGCGCGCTCGGCGGCATCGGCGCAGGTGCCGCACTCGGCGGCACCGGAACCATGGCGTACCTGCACGACACCGAACGCACCCACGCCACCGTCACCGCGGGCGAACTCGACATCAAACTCGACTGGCGGACCGTCTACAACGGCACCGAACAAACCAAACAAGAAGACCCCGTCGACACCGCCGAAGACGGCACCACCATCCTCACGCTGAACGACGTGAAACCCGGCGACCACGGCTGCATCGTCATCAGCATTCACAACGACACGAACCCAGCGTGGATATGGCACCGCCTCGGCATCGAGAACCGCGACGACAACGGCCTCACCGAACCCGAAGAAAAGAGCGGCGACAGCACGGGCGGAGAGGGTGAGGGCGAACTCCAGAATCACGTCCAACTCCGCGCGTTCTACGACGACAACTTCGACTGCGAGTGGAACGAAGACGAAGAGTGCGGACTCACACCGTGGCGAAAACTCACCGAGTACATCCCGATGGAAACGGACGAGGGAGAAGGAGCGACGACCCTCACCCGCGGCCTCCTCCTCGACGGAGTCCGCGGCACCACCATCTACACCCGCCAGAAGGCCCACGATGGACTACCCGGCCACAACATCAACATCTCTCCGTTCTTCCCGTCCGACGAGCAAGCCGACCGACTCCACGAAGAGTGGTACGACCAAGCCTTCACAGACTACTACGATTCCGACCTCCTCAAGAAACAGACCGGCACCCAGTACCTCACCTACCAGTGGCGCGTCCCCAAATCCGTAGGTAACGAGATTCAGAGCGACTCCGTGGACATTTCGTTCACGTTCTACGCCGAGCAAGCCCGGCACAACGGCTACCCGAAGAACCCGTGGACGGACGAACTCCCCGACTTCTCCGTCGACCTCGTCCCCGGCGTCGACCACGAATCGGACTCAGGAGACTACTATCAGGGGTGAGGCGTTCCGGCTTACTCTTCGTGTCCTCGGGCAGCAACGGAAGTGCCGCATCGAGGGCTTCTCGGATGACTCGTGCGTCCGCCAACGGTGCGTCGAGAATCGTATGCCCGGTCTCCGCACGCTCGACCCGAACGCGCTCGTTCACACACTGGACTCGATACCGTGTCGAATCGATCTCGACGTACACGTCCCCAGTCATTACCCCTCGGGCCCTACCCATAACTCGTGCTACCATACACCAATAGTTTTCGCCGAACCACTCGCACCATCATCGACACCGAAACGGGACCCGCGAACGCGACGCGTCGCCCCTTGGGTGAGTTGCGGGAGACTGTCCCGGCGCGAATAGTGACGTTCGGTCGCAGCCGAACTGCTCCCCACTTCAAATTCTCTGGCCCCATACACCGACCGGACTCGTCGCTGCCGCTCCTCGTCTGTTGGTCGGGGGTAGAAATGGGCCGGCGCGATTCCGGTGTTTTAGCGGTCGTTATCGTCTCTCGGACGGTTCGAGGGGTTTGTGGCTTATTCGTCATCGTCGTGGGTGAGGTCGAGGTCGTCGATGTGCGAACGGCGGCGCTCCATCTGTTCGCGACGCCGTCGCCAGAGCTCGCTCTTGTCGGGTTTGTCGTAGTGCTGTTCGATCACGTCCTTCGTCGCGTTCACGCGCTCGGCGACGATCTCGATGGGGACGCCCGCGTTCAACTGCCATGTAATCGAACCCGTGCGGAGTTGGTGGGGGCTTCGTGAGGACGGACACTTGCTCGCGTGCCGGCGTTCCGTCCACTCGCAGGCGTGGCGGTCCTTCCCGTGCGGACAGGGTCCGTGATTACAGGGGAGGGTCGCGAGGTAGCTCCAGACGCGCATTGTGTTCGTGCTGGGACGGCCGCGGGCGCTCGCGAGAAGCGGCTGGCGGCCGTAGTCGTCGCGCGTGTCGTAACGGTACTTGTTCAGGTAGAGTTCGATAGCGCGACTCGTCTCCTCGGGAATGGCGACCGGGCGCTCTCCCCGCAGTTTGTTCTTCAGCGGCGTGTCCGTCTCGGGCCGGTGGCGGAACTCGACGTAGTTCGCGTCCAGGTCGACGTCGCGAATGTCGAGCGCGCGGATGCCGCCCATCCGCGCTCCCGTGAACCATGCGAGTTCGAGGAAGACGTGGGCGCGAGTGCCGTAGTCGCCGTCACCGTGCCGGTGGTTCCGGATGAGCGCGAACGCTTCCGTCATCCCGAGCTTGGTGTCGCTCGACCGGGCTTCCTCGGGAACGTCGGGGATGGGGACTTTCTCGGCGAGGCCGTCCTCGACCGCGCCCATCCCTTCGAGGAACTCGACGAACTTCTTGAGCGTGTACATCTCGCCCTCGACGGTCGCGGGGCGGGCTTCGCCGCTTCGCAGGTCGTAGTAGTCGTTGACGTCGTAGGCGTAGAGTTCGCCGACCGTGGGGATGCCGGCGGCTTCACACCACTCGACGAAGAGCTTCAGGCGGCCGTGGAATGACTCGATGGTGGACGCCGTCGCGTCGTTCCGTCGACGCCGAAGGTAGCGGTCTTTCGCGGCGCGTGGCGACATCTGGCTGGGGTCGCGGGTTCGTCGACGTTCACTCATCGAGCATCGCCTCCTCCGCGCTCACGATCTCCTTGAAGCGCTCTTCGTCGCCGTCGGGTCGGTCTGGGTGCGTCTGTTTCTTCAGCTCGCGCGCTGCGGCCTTCACGACGTCCTCGGGCGCGTCAGGTGCGACGCCGAGAACGTCGTGGGGTGTGTCCTGGGCGGGCTGGGCGACGACTGCGTTCGTGTCGTCGCCGGGTGGGAGTCGTGCGGCGGCGAAGTCGTCTTCGCCCGTGACGACGGGGCGCTGGCTCCGCATTCGAGTGTCGTGGAGCCAGAGGGAGACGGCGCGGACGTTGTCGCGGAGACGCGAGTAGGCGTCGCACGCGACCGCGTACTGCGCGTCGTCCGCCGTCCACCGAAGAACGAAACCGGGGTCGTCCGGCTGGGCGTTGTGTAGCGGGAGACCGTTCGACTTCGTGTGCTGGTTCCCCGTGCTCGCGCGCCAGTCGTCCGGATCGAGCCGGTCGAGTTCTGTTTCGAGGTCCGACGTCGTCGTCGCGAGCGACGCCTGAAACCGACGGTTCGGCTTCCGATCGAACTCTCGCGTCCGCTCGAACCTGTCCGGCCAGTCGAGGCCGCTCATCGTTGACCGCCCCCGAGAATGTCGGCGAACACATCTTCGGCGACTTCGACGAGGCCGGGTTTCTCGCGACTGACGTCATCGAGGAAGTCCCGCGCGTCGTCGCGCGCGGTGATCGCCGCGGTGAGGCAGGACGCGACCGCTTCGTCGCCTCGTAGCTCGGTGTCGCGATACGTTCCCCAGCCGTCCTCGTTCTCGATGACGACGAAGAGCGTATCGGCGTTCTCGACTTGCTCCGCGATCTCCTCGCGGGATAGCTCTTTGCTCATGGCGACACCTCGCGAACTTCGGCGTACTCCAGGTCGTAGTGAACGAGGCCGTTGTGGATCGCGACGTCTTCTTCTGCAATCGCTTCGAGTCGATGGGCGGTCCACGTGCGATCACAGAGCGGACAGTACGCCTGGTAGAACGTCGTCGTGGTGTCGCGCTTGTGCGCACAGTCTTCGCAGAGCGCTTCGCCCGTGAGCGCGTCGAGGCCGGCGACGGGACACCCGCAGGTGCAGGCCGTCGCGTCGGATTTATCGGGAGTCGGTGCGTCTCTCGTCTTGCGGGCTCTCGTGCCCGCGATGTGTTTCGCTTCCATTCCTGGACCGCGAAACCGCCTTACGGGGCGTGTTCCAGCACGCCCCGGTCTTCACCACCCGACAAGAGTCATCTTCAACCAGCGACAGGGGGTCTCGCATCTACCATCAATAACCCACTACTGCATAAATGCAACGGTGAGGTAAATAGTGCGTAACTAAAGCTATAACTCAACTTTGCGGAGTATTAGGCGCTAGCACAGCAAAACTACAACCAATGAGAAAGTCGGCATCGTGGATGACGATCTGGGACGACAGAATACTCGAGTACATCGATGAGGAGGGGTCGGGTTCTCCCGCCGAGCTCTACCGGTCTGAATATTTCCACATCTCCAAATCCCAGCTATCACGTAGACTCCGTCGACTTGCTGAATACGGGTTACTCAACCATCTCGGTAACGGCGTCTACGTCATTACCCGCAAAGGAGAGGATTACCTGGCGGAAGAACTAGATGCGCACGAATTAGAAGATCCGAGTGAAAACGGCGGCTTCGCGGAATCGTAGGAGGGCCTCAGAGATGAGAAAGACGGCAAACTGGATGCAGCAGGTCGACGAGCGTATTCTCGAACTGCTCAACGATGAGGGGTGGTCGACACCGTGGCTGATATCGAATCATCCCCGACTTGATCGGATGGACGCCTCATCGAATCGGATTCGAGAACGGTGTCGCGTACTCAGTCAAGCCGGGTACATACAACCACTCTCGCGCCGGTACAAGATGTACGAAATCGGCGTGTGGGGGCGACTGTACCTGGAAGGGGACGTTAGAGCAGATTGTTTAGTTCCCGAGCCTGATGCGCGAAGGCCGGGGCATGTGCTAGGGTGACTTCACGATGCCAAGTCCGACCCTTACAGTGTTCGGATTATCCTTGGATATTCTCGGGGCCATGGTTCTGGCAACTCCGGATGTTCCGAGTCTCAGCCGTCTTCATGAGTTCGGTCAGCTCAGAATTGCGGAAGCAAAACTTCAAGAGGAAGGCGTCAAGCCCGAGCAAGATGGCTACAACGAACTGGTTGGAATCCTGGAGACCCTCCCTACTGTAGCCACTGCAGAAGAAAAACCGAGTTGTGAGTATCAAGTGGTTGAACTCCGACGTAGAACCGGCTACGCCCCCTCAAATATCGATTTTCGATGGGGGTCAGAATATATTGAGGCAAGGTATGAAGATACCGATAACTATAGGGCGTCCGATTTCTACCAAGTGAGCGACGTACTTTCTGCAATTCGTTCCGAAGAGCGCCGGATAGAGACGCTCGTTAGGGGTGGAGGACTTTTGTTAATGGCTACCGGATTCGCGTTACAAATACTATCCACGAGTATGTAAGGAAAGTTAGCCTTCAAAATCAAATAAGCTGGCTTGTCCGTTGTCTTCACCGTCTACAGCAGGAATACTAACAAATGATCCAAATCCGGTTTGACCGGTATCTGTCTTAGCCCGCCATTCTCGAACCTCTCTTGCCACATCGTTTTTCAAATCGCTGGTGTAGATGTCATCGATTATTTTGAGGGCGACTGCCTTCTTACTCGCGAAAATTAGGTCGTATCGCCATTCGTTCGACCGTTCTGACTCCATCCGACGGGATACAGATTTCCAACCCATTTTCCCGAAAACATCGTCTTGATAGTAGGAGACATAGTCTTCAGCAGAGCCGTTAACCGGGAATCCTTCACCCAAGTTTGAAGCTACTTTGGCGTGAGCATGGTCAGCGGCGTCACTCCCATTCCGCTCGAAGGCACTTGTTTGGAAGTTGAATAGAATATCCATTTTGCCGCGCCGACAGAGTCGCTCGATTAATTCACGTTCAACAGTGAGTCTCTCGGGATCTACGAAGGTGAACCAATGGGAATTATATCCCGCATGTTCAGCGAGATAGGTCACCCCAGAATTACAATCCATGTTCATAACTTTGACAGAGCCATCCTCGGAGTATGCCATCGGTATCTCCTCGTCTGGAATCTCTCCGTGACTCATCGATCGCTCTGTTTCTTGGTCGATGGTTTCTACTAGGGTCTCAAAGTGACCCACATCCTTCTCGTAAAAATAGAACTTGTCAAAGTCGTGCTTGAGCGCCCTTAGCGCGGATCCTGGAATTTTTACACCTAATTCTTGGGTAAACCCGGTGCCGGAATGTGTATCGATATACCACTTGGGACCGTCCCAATTGGCCTTCATTATGTCTAGATAGGCCTTAAGATATTTATCGAGGATTACGGTCTTAGCGACTGTTTTCTCCCCGCCACCGGAGTAATGCTCACCTTCAGACACGACGATCAGTAATCGGCTAGGGAACGTCCGGCTGCTAAAATGTTTCCCCGGCTAACACAATTGAGTGATTATAGGTAACGCTCCTTCAGTATATCCGGGATTTCAGGTGGAGGGGTGCTAGGAACATCTCGGTTCGCAAAGTCTTCTGGGGATTGTCGCGTTTTCCAATCACGTAACCATTCCTCAACGTCAGGTTCCGCCAGGTTGAGTTGGCGCTTATCAGGCCATAGATGGACTGGCAGATCTAATTTGGACCCGAGATGCTGCATCCATGTAAATTGACGTAGGCAGTAATCAAGCCAATTCTCTTGAGAGGTTAGCCGATTGAGGGCAGTATGTAATTCCTCTTCCCCCTCTTCTAACGCAGCCCGAATTGTCATCTTAAAGTTCCCCGATCGCGGATTAATCGGCTCATGGAATATAACAGACGGTTCTACTTCTGAGATTTTGCGCAACTGTCCTTCCATCTCTGACAACGTCATCGTGGGATACGTCGGCGACATCGAGACGAACGTCTGAATTCCCATATCCGAGAATTTCTTCAGCCCTTCTAAGCGATGCTCTGGAGCTGGAGCACGTGGCTCGATCGCCCCGACCCGGTCTGCATATAGAGAAGATATAGAGGAACCAATCGTAACGTATTCACCTGCGTTCCGAAACACATCCTCATCCTGAAGTGCTAAAATCGGGTTTCGAGTTAGGACTCGAGCATACCGCTCATGGCTTGAAAGTGAATCAACGACTTCCCGAGTTATTTTCCCTGCACGTCCGTCCATGTAGCAATCAGTTCCGAAAGATATTCCCACAACACCGCGGCCTCTTGGCGTTTTCTTCCAAGATTGTTTCCGGTCGAGGATCCCGTCAATACGATTAATGATCCCGTCTCGATATAACACATAATCTCCCCACTCCTTTTGAGCACTATCCACATCAGCCTCCTCCTTCAACATGTCCCCCCTGGTACGGATAGCGGGCGTAGATGGTACGTAGCAGAATTTACACCCGTGCCTACAACCAGTAGCGACATTGATGACGTAGTCACAGAGGTGTTTTTTATTCAGGCTTGATTCGGATAGAACTGCCTCCGTGGGATCCTCCCCAGTTCGAACCGGGTTTTCACCGGTCATTCTATTAGGATTATCCTTTTCACGGTTCTTAGATCTACGGCCCGTATTAGTGTTCATATGGGTGTCGTCTCCTTCGAGGTTATTTGCTTGACCAATGCCTTCAATCTAAGATACATCTCTATGGCCCGATAATAGTGACCCAATCATAGTGAAAGTGAAAGTATACACACTATTAGCACACCAGGACCCCTAAATCGATTGGGTTAGACGGTTGTATGCGAGTTTGTTCACCTACAAGTAGTTTCATGTTCCCCTCAAAATCAATATATCTCTCTAACCCCTATCTATAGCCACTTCACTTTCCCTCTCTCCCGTTTCTGCGCATCAGGCGAGTATGTCCCACGGTAGTGCTCTAGGAACGTCTCCAGGTCGTTCCAGCCACCCCAGTCACACACTACTAGAGAATCCACTTCGGCGCTCTTGAGCGCGGTTGCCCAGGTCCGACGGAGATCGTGGAAGGTTAGGTAGTTCCAACCCGGCTCGCCCGTCTCCTCAGCTAGCCCTTCCGCGGCGCTCTCGACCCATCGCCGAAGCGTCCTGGTGGTCGTGATATCGAGTAGCGACACATCGCTCGGGGCGTCGCGGAACTCGTCGAGCGTGCGGATCGTCGTGTAGAGGTCGCGGGGGATCGGCGTTTCTCGGAATTTATCGCCTTTGCCGTGCCAGACGCGGAGCATCGTCCCGGCGTCCGTTTCGACGACGTGTTCGGGGGCGACGTCGAGGACTTCGTGGCTGCGGAGCCCACAGCGCGCCCCGAGCGCCAGTGCGATTCGCTGCTGTTGTGAGCTGGCGGCGTCAAGGAGATCGTCGACTTCGTCATCGCTGAGCCATACCTTCATGTCGTCGCGGGTGTCGTGCTGCTGGAGATTCATCGGTGTCCGGCTTCCCGGTATATCGGATAAATATCCGTATCCATCTAGGTCTATCGGTGCTCAGAGCGCACAAATCGGGTCGAAAATGTCCGACTCTCTCCCAAGACTCGGACAAATACGCTGTCGATCACTCACAAAGGCCGTGTTCGTCTTCGAAGTGATCGACCATCGCGGTGACGCGTTCCCCCGGTTTGTATTCGAC
>Ga0207715_100391_pt1 | contig 10724 bp, 9 predicted proteins | sample A23M3SouthBayCA_FD_187732 | JGI IMG/M metagenome (GOLD analysis project Ga0207715, IMG submission 187732) | Aerobic enrichment media from Eden Landing Ponds, California, USA - A23 M3 (SPAdes) | ecosystem: Environmental > Aquatic > Marine > Unclassified | place: USA: Emeryville, California... | reverse complement strand
CGGGCTGGTGTCGAACCCGCCGGTCGTCGTCCCGCCACCGGTCGTGGTCTCTCCCTCGGTTGTCCCGGCTGTCGTCCCCGCCGTCGTCCCGTCGGTGGTGTCGCTCCCGTCGGTCGTGCCGTCGCCGCCGTCACCGCCCCCCGAGCAACCGGCCAGGAGGGCCGTGCCGGCGGCGACCGCGGCGGCGAACGACCGTCGACTCAGCCGCCCGCGCAGTCCGTCCGTCGTCGAAGGTGAATCGTCGCTCACGAGTGTGACTCCGTGTCATCGTTCGTCAGCTTCCGCACACATAACTGTACCCCCTCGGGACGATCTCGCCACTTTCTGGGTCGCCCGCCGGCGCGCCGTCGCGGCCCGGGCCGTATCGGGATTCGACCGGTGGGCGGCCGCCGTCTCCGGGGCGGCCGGTCGGACCGGCTCAGACCGGCTTCACGTCGAAGTCCGGCGGGTCGCCCATCCCGCTGCCGATGTAGTAGCTCGGCCACGGCGGCTGGTTGTAGCCGGCGTTCTGCCGGGCCAGCGCGATGCGGTAGGTCGGGTCGTGCAGCTGGCACGGGAGCCGCTGCTCCGTCTCGTAGTTCGTCACGTAGAGCCGGAGGCTCTCGTTGTCCTGGGTACGCCAGACGACCTCCTCGCGCCAGTCGCCGAGCAGGTCGCCGGAGAGACAGGGGTTGCCCTTCGAGCCGTTGATGGCCATCGTCTCCTCGAACTCGCGGAACTCGTCGAGGAGGTCCGCACCGGCGTCGAACTTCAGCAACCGGCCGGTGCCGTTCGGGTCGCCGGAGCCGGCGTCCATCAGTTCGCGCTGCAGGTCGCCGGTCCACCAGATGACGGAGTTGTAGGACTCGAGGTAGTCCTCGAGGAACACGTCGCCGTTCGGCTTCCAGGTCGCCATCCCCGCCGCCCAGAACTCGTTGCCCTTGAACTCGGGGTCGATGTCGGCCGTCACCGCGCGCGGCACGTCGCCGCCCTCCTTCGACCAGATGTACTCGCCCGTCTCGCCGTCGCGGAGCGAGGCGCTCGGCCAGCCTTCCGGCGGGTTCTCGGCGGGGACGAATATCTCCATCCCGTCGCGGTCGGGGAGGAAGTCGCCGTAGTGGAGCACGTCCGGGTTCTGCATCGTGGACGTGTGCAGCGGCGACCCGTCGTGGTCGATGGCCATGCCGCCGTGGATGACCTCGTCCTTGCCGTCGTCGTCGACGTCAGCCGCGCCGATGGTGTGCGAGCCGCGCCCCTCGTAGTCCGAGTGGCCGTCGTCCGAGTCGAACTTCCACTTCAGCGAGAGTTCGCCGTCGCGGAAGTCGAAGGCGGCGACGGCGGTCTTCGCGTAGTAGCCGCGGTTGGAGACGATGGAGGGGCGGGCCCCGTCGAGGTACGCCGGGGTCATCAGGTAGCGGTCCTCGCGGTTGCCGGAGGAGTCCCCCCAGTCCTCGGTGCTCCCGCGGGCCGGTTCGAACGCCGTCCGCGCCAGGAGCGACCCGTCCTGGCCGTCGAAGACGGTCATGAACTCGGGCCCCTCGTTGATATGGCCCGTGTCGTTCGTGTGGTCGGCGTCGGGGTCGCCGATAGTCTCACCCGTCCCCGACACCGCGCCGTCGCTCGTGCGGACGGCGAGTTCGGCGACGCCGTCGCCGTCGAAGTCGTAGACGAGGAAGGGGGTGGTGTGGGCGCCGGCGCGGACGTTCGGGCCGAGGTCGACGCGCCAGAGCTGTTCGCCCTCCCAGGTGTAGGCGTCGAGGTACGTGTTGGCGGTGTCGCCGTCCTGGGCCGGGTCGTTCGCGTTCGACGGCGTCCACTTCACCACGATGTCGAGGACGCCGTTGCCGGTCAGGTCACCCGTGGCGCAGTCGTTGGGGGAGTACGTCACGTCGTCCGGGCCGTTCGGCCGGAGCAAATCGATCTCCTTGTAGTCGCGCTGCCAGGTGTCGACCTCCTGGCTGCGGTCGAGCTCCTCGCCGTCGGCGACGGCCGCGACCTGGTAGGACGCGGTGTACGTCCCGTCCATGTCGAGGTAGTTCGTCGACCCCGTCACCGGCTCGTCCGTGATCTGCTCGCCGTTCCGGTAGACGTGGAAGCCCACGTTCTCCGGGTCGGTTGCGAACAGCCGCCAGCGGAGCAAGATCCCGTCCGCGGCGGGCGGCCGGTAGAGCGGGACGAGCCCCCGCGTGCTGAAGTACTCGACCTGTTTGGTTCCGGAGTCGACCGCCGGCGGTTCGAGGCCGTCCGGCTTGCTCGGCTCCGACGGGCCGGACGCCGTCGTGCCGCTCGTCGTGGCACTCGTCGTCGTTCCGCCGCCTCCGGTCGTCGTCCCCGTCTCGCTGGTCGTCCCGCCACCGCCGCCCTCGGTCGGGGTCTCGTCGTCCCCCCCGCCGCCCGAGCAGCCGGCCAGGAGGGCCGTGCCCGCGGCGACGGCCGCGGTGAACGACCGTCTGGTCAGTCGCCCGCGCTGTCCCCCGGTCCGCGTGCTGGAGTCGCTGTCGGTCACTGTCAGAGGTCTCCCTGTCGTGTCCTTCGGTTCGCGCCATATAACAGTATTTATCAACACGTATTGGTGTCGGCGACACCGGTGTCACGTCACCCCCCGGACCCGTGCGCCCGCCGGGCAGAATCATTATGGTCTCGCCGTCCCGTGGTCCGGTATGGGCACAGGTGCGGACGGCGCCCTCCGGCGCTACGTGGTCCTGGTGGTCGGCCTGGCCATCGTGCTCGTCGCCTTCGCGTCCGGGCCCGTGATCGCCTGGGGCGCCCTGACGCTCGCCGCCGACGGGCTGCCGGCCCACGCCGACGTGTTCGGCGCGGCGAAGGCCCTCGTCGTCCTCGCCTTGCCGCTCTGGATCGTCTGGGTGAACGGCCGGCTGAACGACGGCTCGACCGGTCGCCGCGCCGGCGACGGGGAGTCCGACGGCCGGCGCTGGCAGATGTGGGACAACTGACGGCAGACCGCGTCGCCGCGGCGCGCCACGGCTGCGGGGGCCGAGGACCGGGGAGCGTGCCCCGACGACGGGGGTCGCTCAGTACAGCAGGTCGTCGTCGTTCTCGACCATGTAGAGGGTGCGCGCGGCGACGTTGACGGCGTGGTCGCCGACGCGCTCCAGGTCGCGGATGGTCAGGAGGACGCGGGAGACGTCGGTCATCAGCGCCTCTATCTCGGGGTCGGTCTCGTCGCCGGTCAACTCCGTCTCGATGAGGTCGCGGACGACGAGTTTGGAGGCTTCCCGGCAGCGCTCGTCGACGTCGTCGTCCCGGTCGGCGATGGCGTAGCAGGCCTCGGCGTCCCGCTCGGCGTAGGCCGCCATCGCGTCCTCGACCATCTCGATGGTGGCCGTGCCGATGGCCTGCACGTCCACCTCGGGGAACACCTCGCGCTCGGCGTCGAGCGTGTAGCCGCCGAGGTTCGTCGCCAGGTCGCCGATGCGCTCGAGGTCGGTGAGTATCTTGAACGTGGCCGCGACGAAGCGCAGGTCGCCGGCGACCGGTTGCTGGAGCGCGAGCAGGTCGATGCACTCCTGCTCGAGTTCGAGGTACATCCGGTTCACGTCGTCGTCGCGCTCGATGACCTCCTCGGCCTGGGCCTCGTCCTTCCGCTCGAGGGCGTCGAGACCCATCCGCAGGCGCTCGAGGACGACCTCGCTCATGAAGAGGACATCCTCCCGCAGGTCGTCGAGTTGCTCCTGGAACCCTTCGCGTGGCATGTCAGGGCCCTCCGGCGGACAGCGGTTTGTAGCTTTGGGGCACCCTCATCCGAACTTGCCCGTGATGTAGTCCTCGACGCGCTGGTGCGCCGGGTTCTCGAAGATGGTGTCGGTGTCGTCGTACTCGACGAGTTCGCCGCCGGTGAGGAACACGGCGGTGCGGTCGGAGATGCGCGCCGCCTGCTGCATGTTGTGCGTGACGATGAGCACCGTGTAGTCCTCCGCGAGTTCCTCGATGAGGTCCTCGATCTGGGACGTGGCGACGGGGTCCAGCGCGCTCGCCGGTTCGTCCATCAGGATTATCTCCGGGTCGACGGCGATGGCGCGCGCGATGCAGAGTCGCTGTTGCTGGCCGCCGGAGAGCTCGAGGCCGGACTCGTCGAGGCGGTCTTCCACCTCGTCCCAGAGCGCGGCCCGCTTCAGCGACTCCTCGACGATGGCGTCGTGGTCGCCCTCGACGTCCTGGATGTTCAGCCCGTAGGCGACGTTGTCGTACACGCTCTTGGGGAACGGGTTGGGTTTCTGGAACACCATCCCCACCCGGCGGCGGAGCGCGACGGGGTCCACGTCGTCGTCGTACACGTTCTTCCCGCGGAGGTAGAGGTCGCCGTCGACGCTCGCGCCGTCGATGCGGTCGTTCATCCGGTTGATGCAGCGGAGGAACGTGGACTTCCCGCAGCCTGAGGGCCCGATGATGGCCGTCACGCTGTTCTCCGGGACCGACATCGTCACGTCCGAGAGTGCCTGTTCCTCGCCGTACCAGACGGACACGTCCTCGGCGCGGACGACAGTCTCCCCGCTGGCGGTGCCCGACGAGCCGTCGTCCAGCCCGGCGCTCACGTCCGTCCGGACGAGCGGGTCGCCGTCCGGGTCCTCCGTCGCCTGTGTGTCCTCGCTCATTGGTTCGGTCTCAGTTCCCGCGTTCATACCTGTTTCGCAGCACGATGGCGACGCCGTTCATCGTCAACAGTACCGCGAGCAGCGTGACGACGCCGGCCGGCACGAACCCTTCGCGGAAGGCGTCGTCGGGCAGGAACGCCAGGTCGTATATCTGGAGGGGCATCGCCGCCGCCGGCGCGGTGAATCCCTGCGGGACGCCCAGGTACGTCGCTGGCGCGGCAATCATCAGCAGCGGCGCTGTCTCGCCGATGGCCCGTCCGAGCGCCAGGATGGTCCCCGTCAGGATGCCCGGGATGGCCTGCGGGAGCACGACGTTGCGGACCGTCTGCCAGCGCGTCGCGCCCATGCCGTAACTGGCCTCACGGGCGGCGTCCGGCACAGACCGGATGGCCTCCCGCGCGGAGATGATGACGATGGGCAGGATGAGCAGGCCCAGCGCCAGGCCGCCGACGAGCACGGACCCCGACGGCATCGCGAACTGGTGGATGAAGATTGCCAGCCCGAGCAGCCCGTACACCACCGAGGGGACGCCGGCGAGGTTCGAGATGTTCAGCTGGATGAACCGGGTCGTCCGGCTGTCCGGGGCGTACTCCTCTAAGTACACCGCCGCGCCGACGCCGACGGGGAAGGCGAACACGACCACCACTATCATCAGGAGGAGCGACCCGACGATGGCCGGGAAGATACCGGCGGTCCGGGGGGCGAACGTCGACGGCAGCGCGGTCAGGAACGTCCAGTCCACCCACGGGTTCGGCCCCGCGAGGTCGAGGGCGCCGTGGAGGTACCACGCCGCCGCGACGCCCGCGCTGACGACGACCGGCAGTGCGAGGCCGCCCGCCGAGACGTCCTCGCGTTCGACGGTCGCCCACGCGTGAACGCCGGCGGGGAGCAGGCCGAACACGGCGACCAGCAGGCCGCCGGCCGGGCCGACGCCGGTCACGAGGCCGACCGCGACGCCGATGGCGACGGTCGCGACCGCCCCGAGCGCGCCCGCCCGGAGTCCCCGACGGCGGTCGTCGGTGCGGGCGGCGACGAGCGCGCCGACCGCTGCGCTCGCCGGGAGAGCGAGCGACAGCGCGTAGATGACCACGTCGCTCGGCAGGACCGACAGGCCGCCGACGACGCCCGCGAGGCTCGGGACGGTGCCCGGGACGCCCAGGAGAGCCAGCCACGTCACCACGGCGGCGAACCCGACCCGGGGCCAGGCCGGGAGGCCCGTGTATCGGTTGACCGCGACCGTCGCGCCGACGGTCAGGCCCGCGGCGAGCGCCGTCGCGAACCAGGCCACGGGGTCGACGACGACGAAGAAGATGCCGGCGCCGCCGGCGAGCATCCCGCCGCCGAACAGGGTCACCAGGCTCTCAAGGCCGACGGCGACCGAGTGGCCGCGACGGCGGAGCAGCGCCGCGGCCACCACGGCCGGCGCGAGGCCCACGCCGCCGACGAGGGCGAACCAGGAGGTCGAGGCCGCCTGGAGATTGAACGCCTGCCAGCCGACGTAGACCAGCAGGCCGCCGAGCGCGACGATGCCGGCGAGCGTGCTCGCGAGCAGCAGAGCCCGGAAGGCGCGCTCCTTCGTGCGCCCGACGCGACCGAAGCCGGCCGCCTCGTCGGTGCCTCCCATCTCAGTAGGCCTCCCGGTACCGGGTTGCGATCCAGTCGCTCACGAGGTTCATGACGAAGGTGATGAGAAACAGCGTCACGCCGATGCCGAAGATGGAGTGGTACTCGACGCCGAGCCCGGAGATGTCGCCGGAGGCGAGGCCGACCATCGCCGCCGTCATCGTCTGGATGCTCTCGGTGTAGGCCCCGGGGGCCAGCGGGTTCAGGAGCTTCGGCGTCCGGCCGGCCGCGATGGTGACCGCCATCGTCTCCCCGATGGCCCGGCTGAGGCCGAGGATGAACGACGAGGCGATGCCGGAGATGGCGGCCGGGACCACGATGCCCGTCGCCACGTCGAAGCGCGTCGCGCCCATGCCGTAGCCGGCCTGGCGCAGGTCGTCGGGCACGGCGCTCATCGCGTCCTCGCTGACGGAGGCGACCATCGGGATTATCATGATGCCGACGACGATTGACGCTGAGAGCGCGTTGAACAGGCCGAGGTCGACGCCGGTTGTCCCTTCGATGACCGGCGTGATGTACGCGATGGCGAAGAAGCCGTAGACGACCGTCGGGACCCCGGCCAGCACCTCGAGGGCCGGCTTGAGGTAGCGACGGCGACGCTCGCTCGCGAACTCGCTGAGGTAGATTGCGGTCCCGACACCGAGCGGGAGCGCGATGAGCGCCGAGCCGAAGGTGATCATCAGCGTCCCGGAGACCAGCGGGAGCACGCCGAACTCGCCCTGACCGGGGGAGAACGACGTGCCGCCGAGGAACTCGAGGACGCCGACGGTCTCGCGGCCGTAGTCGAACAGGCCCACGGCGTTGCCGAACGCCGCGGTGACGTCGAAGAAGCGCATCGCGCCGGAGCCAAGCGCGACGACGATGCCGAGCGTCGTCAGCACGGACACGGCGGCACAGGCGAAGAAGAAGGCGCGGGCCAGGCGCTCGCCCGGCGCGCGGCCGGTCTGCTCGGTCAGGTCCAGGGCCGGTCGGTCCTCGCTCATTTCGGTGCCCCCGTCTCCCACCCGCTCCGCCAAGAGCGTGGGGGTTTCGCTCGCGTCGCCGCGCTCGCCCGGTCGCTACGCGGGTCGGTCACGCGCCGTTCGCGTCCTCGATGGCCGCGTTCAGTTCCTCGAGTTCGGCCTCCGCGTCGGCCTCGGTGTTGGGCACGTAGCCGACCTGGTCCGCCACGATTTCGGTGCTCGAACTGTTCTCCACGAAGAAGCGACAGAACTCGGCGACGCGGTCGAGTTCGAGCGCGTCCTTCGCGGGGTAGGTGAACAGCGGGCGGGAGAGCGGATACGCGCCGGACTTCGCGGTGTCGAGGGTCGGCTCGACGCAGCCGTCGCCGCCGTCCAGGGACAGGGCCTGGACCTTGTCGCGGGCGCTGTCGTAGTAGGCGAAACCGAGGTAGCCCATCGCGTACTGGCTCTCCTGCACGCCGGAGATAATCTGGTTGTCCTTCTCCGTCGCGCTGTAGTTGGTGCGGTGGTCGCCCTCCTCCAGGACCGCCTCCTTGAAGTAGTCGAACGTGCCGGAGGTGTCGGCCGCGCCGTAGAGCTCTATCTCCTCGTCGGGCCACTCGCTGTTCACGTCCGCCCAGGTCGTTGCGGGGTCGTCGGCGCGCCAGACGTGGGCCAGCTCCTCGAGGGTCATGCAGTCGGCCCAGTCGTTGTCGTTGTTGACGACGACCGTGACGGCGTCCGTCGCCACGCGCAGTTCGACCGGCTCGACGCCGTTCTCCGAACAGGCCTCCTGCTCGGCGTCGGTGATGGGTCGCGAGGCGTTGTTGACGTGGCTGTTCCCCTCGCAGAAGTGACTCGAGAAGCCCGCGCCCGAGCCCGTCGGGCTGATGGAGAACGTGACCTGTGGGTGGTCTTCCTTGAACAGCGACGACATCCGGGTCGCGAGCGGGTAGACGGTCGAACTGCCGGTGACGGTGACCTGGCCGGAGAGCGGCGGTTCGGTGGGCGTCCCGTCGGTGTTCCCGCCACCGCCGCCACCGTCGCCGCCACTCTGTGTGCAGCCCGCGAGGGCGAGCGCCCCGGCCGCGCCGGCACCGGTCAGAAACGAGCGTCGCGTCCGCGCGCTGGAGCCGTCTGACATCACCTGTTCCTGGCCGAGAGGCGGATAAATACTCTACTATTACGTCTATATAGTTCTCTGTTTGGGACTGGTTCACTGGGTGGGAACGGCGGCACTGTTCGCGGTTCGAGGACACCGTCGAGACGACGAAACTGGGGCCCGTGAGCGCTATCGACGCGCTACTGGTGCGCTCGTGGGCGGCCGAGAGACGCGATATATAGAAACGTGAAAATTTATGTCTCCGGACCCAATCGCTCCCGTATGGAGCGCCGCAAGGTCCAGGTCACGGGCGGGTCGACGTTCACCGTCTCCATCCCGAAGGAGTGGGCGCGCGAGAACGACGTCGCCGCCGGCGACGAGGTGGAGTTCCACCCCGAGGAGAATACCCTCCTGCTGACGCCGCGGACGACCGAGGACACCCGCCGGGGCACCCTCGACGTCTCGGCCCTCGAGGGCGAGCACCTGCGCCGCTCGGTCGTGACGCTGTACGTCAGCGGCTTCGACGAACTCGAACTCGAGGCCGACCGCATCACGTCCGACCAGCGCCGGGTCGTCCGCGAGGCGACCCAGGGCCTCGTCGGCCTCGAGGTGCTCGAGGAGACCGGGACGCGCGTCGTCATCCAGGACCTGCTCGACTCCTCCGAACTGTCCATCCACAACGCCGTCCAGCGGATGCGGCTCATCGCCCTGTCGATGCTCGAGGACGCGACGACCGCGCTCGTCGAGAACGACGACGACCTGGCCCGCGACGTGATAGAGCGGGACGACGACGTCGACCGGCTCTGGTTCGTCGTCTCGCGCATCTTCCGCGGCACCCTCCGCTCCCCGCAGGCCGCCCAGCAGGTCGGCGTCTCGCGCTCGACGTGCTTCGACTACCACTCCAGCGCGCGCCAGTTAGAGCGCGTCGCCGACCACGCGACGAAGATTGCCGGGCTCTCCCTCGAACTCGACGAGGTGCCCGCGCCGGTCGCCGAGGCCCTGACCGACCTCCGCGCGGACGCCCACGACATCATCGACACGGCCATGGAGGCGCTGTTCTCCGACGACGCCGGCGAGGCGACGGACCTAGCGAACGAGACGCGGGCGTCCATTCCCGAGATAGACGAGCACACGCGCGCCCTCGACGACCTCCTCCGCGAGCAGGAGCCAGCCGCCGCGCAGCAACTCGGCCTCGTCGTCGACTCGCTGTCCCGGAGCGCGGACTACGGCGGCAACGTCGCGGAGACGGCGCTGCAGAACGCGGCACCGGAGCCCGAGCCCTGAGGCCGTGGAGTCCGGACGTGAGCGGCCCGCCCACCCCCGTCACAGGTGCCTGCGGAATATGCCCCCGGCCCAAGGGCTTTACAAGGGCCTCTCCAACGGGGCGGCACCGATGAGCACGTTCCCCGCGTACCTCGACGTGGACTACGACGACGGCACCGGCGAGGAGCCGGCGGACTACCCGACGCTGGAGAGCAAGGTGGAGAAGGCCGCCGAGGTCACCCGCGTCGGCCTCGAGCAGTACGAGAACCCCGCGGTGATGTGGACCGGCGGGAAGGACTCCACGCTGACGCTGTACGTCGTCCGCGAGGTGGCGCTGGAGCACGGCTACGACGTCCCCCCCGTGGTCTTCATCGACCACTTCCAGCACTTCGAGGGGCTCCACGACTTCGTCGAGCGCTGGTCTCGCGAGTGGGACCTCGACCTCGTCTACGCGCGCAACGACGACGTGGGTCAGTACGTCGCCGACAACGACCTGGACCCGGGCGACGACGTCCCGGTGGCCGAACTCGACGAGCACAACCGCCACCACGTCCGGGACATCCTCGAGTACGAGGAGGACACGTTCCCGTTCCTCCTGGACACCTACGTCGGCAACCACCTGCTGAAGACCGTCGCGCTGAACGACGCCCTCGAGGCCCACGACATCGACGGCATCTTCTCCGGCATCCGCTGGGACGAGCAGGAGGCCCGCGCCGACGAGACGTTCTTCAGTCCCCGCCACGACCCGGACGTGTACCCGCCTCACGACCGCATCCAGCCCATCCTCCAGTTCGCGGAACCCGACGTCTGGGACGCGTTCTGGCACTACGTCGTTCCCGACACCGTCCCCGAGTTCCCGGAGGAGGGCTACGTGCCCCAGTCCATCGACGACCTGCCCGGTGACCTGACGCCCGAGGACATCCCCGTCTCGCCGAAGTACTTCGAGGGCTTCCGCTCGCTCGGCAGCGAGGTGTCGACGGACAAGGCTGCGGAGGAGCCGGCGTGGCTCCAGGACCTCGAGGCGACGACGGAGCGGGCGGGCCGCGCGCAGGACAAGGAGGACCTGATGGAGCGCCTGCGGGACCTCGGGTACATGTAGCGCGAGGTTCCGACCAAAGGGAGGAACCTCGAACGGAGCGAGCGGGGAACGGAGTGACCCGCGAGCCGCGAGGCGCGACCGGAGAGCGCCTCGAACCGAGAGAG
>Ga0207715_100388_pt1 | contig 10781 bp, 10 predicted proteins | sample A23M3SouthBayCA_FD_187732 | JGI IMG/M metagenome (GOLD analysis project Ga0207715, IMG submission 187732) | Aerobic enrichment media from Eden Landing Ponds, California, USA - A23 M3 (SPAdes) | ecosystem: Environmental > Aquatic > Marine > Unclassified | place: USA: Emeryville, California... | reverse complement strand
GCTCGCTGCCGCTCGCCTGCGCAGGCTGCGTCTTCCCTCATTCAAATTCCCGCGAGCAAATTTCCCACCGTCGGTGCGACTCGCGACGCTACGCGACGCTCGTCGGTCGAACGGTGGGAAAAGTGGGCCGGCGCGATGCATAACTAAACTTATCGACACAATGCTGTCGGTCGGTTTCGGGCTTGTAAGTGTTACTCGGAGTCATTGAACGCAGCCTCCATCGTCTCGATGTACTGCCGTCGCCGCTTCTCCATCCGCTCCTGCGGCGACTCCTTGTCGTAGTGCTCCTCGATCACCGCGATGCTCGCGTTGACCCGCTCGGCGACGACCTCCGGCGGGATGCCGATGTTCAACTGCCAGGTGATCGAGCCGGTCCGAATCTTGTGCGGGCTCCTCGAGGACGGGCACTTGCTGGCCTGGCCCCGCTCGGTGTACTCACAGGTCTCGCGCTCGCGTCCGTGCGGGCACGTGGAGTGCAAGCACGGCTGGGTTGCGAGGTACGACCAGACCCGGAGCGTGGTCTTCGCCGGACGACCCTGTGTACTCGTCAGCAGCGGCGCACGGCCGTTCTCGTCGTGGACGCCGTGACGGTGCCGACGCTTGTACTCAGCCAGCACGTCGGCCGTCTCGGCCGGTATAGCGACGGGCCGCTGCCCGGCTCGCTTGTTCTTCAATCCGGTGTCCGTCTCGGGCCGGTGCGTGAACTCGAGGAACTGCTCCTCGAGGTTCGCGTCGCGCAGATCGAGCCCACGGGTGCCGCCGATGCGGGCACCGGTGTACCACGCGATCTCGAGGAACGCATGTTCGCGCGTCGCCCGTCGCACCTCGTCGGCTCTGAAGTACCGGAGCAGGGGCAACGCCGCCGACTCGTCGAGTCGTTCGTCGTTCGACCGAGCGTCGGCGTCGACGTTCGGGACCCGAACCGACTCGTGAAGGTCGTCCTCGACGGCGTCGATCTGGTCCAGGTACTCGACGAACTTCTTCAACGTCCACATCTCGCCCTCGAGGGTCGAGGGCTGGACCGCGCCGCTGCGGATGTCGTAGTACTCGTCGAGATCGAGGGCGCGGAGTTGACCGACCTCCTCGATGCCGGCACCTTCGCACCACTCGATGAACAGCTTGAGCCGGTACTCCCAAGAGTACACGCTCGACTCTGTTGCGTCCGCGCGGCGGCGTTGCAGGTAACGGGCCACCGCGTCGCGGACCGGGAGCGATTCGGGGCCGTCACTACCCCGCTCGCTCACGCGGCGCTCACCTCGTTAGTGAGCGGCAGCACCCTGCGACCGGCGACCGTTGAGGGAGTTCCAGGTTCCATCTCTGGTCCAACAGACGTGCTCCAGAACTTGAAACGGGGTCGGGGTACGGTGAAAGTAGAACAGTCTATTTTGCGGCTATTCAGACTCCAGAACGCAGGATTTGATTTTCTCTCGTAGAAGTGAGACGTTTCACGACACGCGGGAAACGGGTCAATCCGCTCCGTCGGGATTCGGCTGACCTGCATCGCTATCGATACCAACGACCTCCGACCTTGTATCAGCAAATTCCTAAAGTGAAAGTGTAATCGCCAGATGGCGACACGGCTCACCCTCGACGGTTCAGTTCTAAACCGCACGGTCACTCCCCCTCGGCGCTCGAGATCGGCCGGTACCGCTCCGTCAGGCCACAGACGATGCAGTAGACAATGATCGTGCCATCGTCGAGGGCGACGATCTCTCCTCGAGCGTCGGTTCCCTCGCAGGACTCACAGGACCACGCCGACAGCTCATCAGGGTCGAGGCGGTCGAGCCAGCCACCAGGAGGGTGCGGCTCTCGATTCTGCGACGATTCACCGGTCTGTGCGGGACTTTCAAGGTCCCGCGACGTGTCGAGTGACATGCTTCCGTACCTCGGTTACGGAAGCCGCGCGGGCCCGCTGGTACCAGCAGCGGGGTCCGCTCCTTCTGACCGGACCGTGAGTGGTCAGGCGGCTCCCTGCAATCTGGGGCAAGGAACTAACGCACCAAATAACTACCGCAGCAACTTACTTAGGACAGTTACTTACTAAGTCAGTATCTATCCACCGCATGGTCAAGCGACTAAACGTCCCCCTTGATGACAGTGACTACGAGCGGGTTAGCGAAGTGAAGAACGAGCTAGGTTTGACGTGGGAAGAATTTCTCATCGAGGCAGCAAATTGCCTCGAAGCAAGTTCAAAGGAAGATAAGTAACTCTATTTGATGGGTTATATTGATCGAATGATTGTTTGAACTTCAATTTAATTCCTTGACACCGACCATTCCCGTGATTTTTTCGAGAACCTCCACAACTTCTTCATCTAGTTCGTCCCACTCCATTTTCCTAGCAATCTCCATTCCATGGTGATCTTCCTGGTATATGTCATCTGATACATCTAGATCGGCATTATCTTCAGCATATATTTCGTTCATTACTGATTTCTTATCCTCTACATCCGAATGTTCATCAATTATTTCCTCAATATCCTCATTTTCCAGTTCAACGCATTCGGAGATAGGTCCCGGTTTTAGCAGGTAGCTTTCTATGCCGTATCCTTCCCAAACGTGTATGTTCTCAATTTGCACGTTCCACCAATGCTCATCATCATCACGTCTCATAGATTCATATAACTCTCCACGCACGTCTTCGACAGCTCTTCCGTGACTGTCCGCAAGAAATAGGTAAGGAATATCAAACGAATACAATAGCTTAACCAGCGACTTTGCATCCCGTTTCATAGTCGAATAATCATCTAGTTCAACAATTGAAATCCCATGTTTCTCCAAATCTATATCTGCAGTACCGGCGAATCTCTTCAATACACGTTTATCAGAACGCCCTTCAACAAAAACAACTGCTTCAGATTGAAGCATCCCGCTTTTATCATAACCTAGATCGGATAGCTCTCTATCAAAGGATCCATCTACTTTCCTGATAGAAGTGTCGCCATCACGTTCAACGCGGACTATATTACTTACATCAGTTTGATCCACAAATACGTCGGAGTGAGTTGATACGATGAGTTGTGGACCGCCATCACGGACTATGTCCCTTAGTATATCATATATCTTATTTACGGCTCCGGGATGAACATGCAACTCTGGCTCTTCGATAATTAGGAGTTCCCCAAACTCTTCTGCGGAATAAATTTGCGTTAGTAACACCAATATTTCCTTCGATCCAGATGATATATCTTTTGCTGTGAATTTTGTCTCAAAATTCTCTTCCTCTACAACAATAGTCTTCGTCCTTGACCCCAGTTCCGGCTGATATTCCACCCGAAGATCAGATATCCCCTCCATCATATCGACATATGCCGATGAGATACTCTCAAATACATCAGGATAGTTCGAATCCAGGGTGTCGAGTACTCGAATTAAATTCTCTCCGTGTGGCTCCAATTCGCTCGTAAATGAAGTTTCCTGCTGATTAGTCGGCTCGCGGAAGGGGTCAACAAATAACCAACTTCCAAATATATCTTCATCCATCACATGATTTAGAATACTTGCTCCATACACCTTCTGTGAACCGTTTATATCATTCACATCCTCGTACTCTCCACCATAGTTGATTTTTACTGTCCTTTCAGCAGCTGGATCGGGTGAGTAGGAAAGTTGATATTCCAACTTGGATAGCCAACCATCATCATACATCTCCTCAGGTTCCGGCACCGCAGCAGGGTTTCTACGAGTCGATTCCCTGGCCTTGTCAATCCCTGAGAAAATCGAGTCTCTAATGTTTTCAGGAATCTGAACACGGACCCCGATGCCAAACCCCTCATGAGGGTCCTTTCCAGTTGTATTCTCAATCACCCAATCCTCAGTAAACATGGGAGATTTGGTACCAGAATTGAATTCTCTAATAGTCTTCAAAGAATCTATGATATTTGACTTCCCGGAATTATTCTTTCCAATGATAATTGTGAAGTCTTCCAACTCGAGCTCGCCCTCCTCTATACTTCTGAATCGTTCAACATTCCACTCTTCGGCTCTCATTGTTATGCCAGCATAGTTCGGAGATAGTCTTATCAAACTATGCGTCGAGACGAGCTCAGCCGGCCTTCTAGGCAAACACGCACCTAACCCCTAATCGATGAAACAATCTTTCAATTCCGCACATATACCTCGCTGTTCAAACTCTAAACACGCTTCTGCCGCCCACGGTGTCGCCAAACCCATTTCGACAAGGCGTTCAGCTTGCGTTTGAGCGTTGTAGGACGCCACGTAGTCGGCGTCACCACGCCCAGCGTGGACGATGATGATCGGCGACTGCTCCTCACCGTGGTACTGTAGCCGCGTCTCCTCGAGCAACCGCTTCACCGGCAGCTTCACCTCGCTCATGTCCACACCACCTGAGCCACCGGCTGGGTGCTCCTTGTCCTCGACGATAATCGCGTCAAGCCGCCAGTCCGGCGGCCGGTCGAACCCGACCGGTTCGCCGTGATCGACGCCGCCCTGTACCTGCCGCACGAGATCGGCATCCTCCGGCGACAGCCTACACGCGCCCAGGACCGACGGCACCGACGCTCGCGGGTTCCGGTCGAGGTAGTCCCGGATGGCGTCGAGTTTCTTGTGTTCGCTTGGCGGGACGCCGACCGTCGCCGCCGCTCGCGCCGACGGCCACCGCTCCCGGAGTTCCTGTTCTCGGTCCTCGATCTCCGTGCCGCCGTCGGCCACGGCCTCGCCGCCCCCTCCGTCGTCGGCCGACAGGCGGGCCGACGTCAGCGTGTCGTGGTCCTGGTCGATGCCCCACGGCGACCCGCACTCGCGGCACTCGTACTCGACGCCGCGGCGGTCGGAGACGACGATCTCCTCGCCGTGGTTGACCTCCTGCTCGCTCTTGTCCGACTCGTACCGCTGCTTGCAGGCGTCGGCCGTCGCGGCCCATCCAGCAGCGTTCGAGCGCGTGCGCTGCCGCCGGTTCGCGGCCCACTTCGTCGCGCCCCAGGCGACGTACTCGATGGACCGCTCCAGCAGCCCGGCGGGCTGGATGCCGGTGTAACTCGCCACGTACGCGGCCACGTCCTCGATCTCGTTCGCCGGCAGCACCTCGACCGCGCCCTCGGTCGTGTGCGCATCGGGGCCGGCCCACTCGCACACCTCGACGTGTTTCTCCATCACCGGCGCGAAGTCCTCGGCCGTCACCTCGCCGTCGACGACCAGGAACGTGTGTTCGTGGGTGTAGCACGTGTTCATCCCACCGCCACGTTCGGACTTGTGCGGCTCCTCCTTCCGGTAGTAGTCCCACTCACTGCTGTCGAAGCCGAGCGACCGCAGTCGGTTGCGCAGCGTGTGGTACACCGGTTCCCACGCGCTCCGTATCTCCTCCATGTGGTCCACCGGCGACACCCGCTCGCCGTCCGGCCTCGAGGACGCCGTGCGCGTCAGCAACACCACGTACGGGTTCTCGAACTCGCCGTCGCAGTCGCCGCCACTCGGGCGCGTGCCCCCGAGGGCTTCGCGCACCCATCCCTTCAGTTCGGCAAAGTACCGCTTTTGGTACGACGGCATCCACGAGTTCTCCGCCGGCTTGTGGTACACCTCGTGTTCTGGGTCGTCCTCGTAGCCGCGCTCGAGGCGCAGCGTCGTCTTTCGCGCCCGCTCGTACGACTCGAGCAGGTCCTCGACCGCTGCCTCCCACGTCAGCGGGTGCCGTCGCCGCAGTTCGTGGACAGTCTGTTTCTCGTCCTCGTCGAACACCGGTTCGACCGGCACCTCCGCCCACGTCTCCGCGGTCAGATCCGTCCGGAGTCGCTGGCCTGGCCGCTCGGTCAGCGGCAGCCGCGAGCGCTCGCCGTACGCCTCGCGGAACTCCGCCACCCGCTCGCCCGGAGTCGGCAGGTCCCGTTCTCCAGACCCGCCGTTCTGGGCCTCAGCCGCCGTTACAGAGTTAGTCTTATTGGTGTGCCGAGAGGGTGCCTGCCCGCTCTCGCCGCTCATCGGGCACCTCCCGCACCGCCAGGACGGGGCCGTCGGCCTCCGGCCTCCGGCCCGGGTTCGGTCGGGCTTCCGGGTCGGCCCCCCATGGCAGGGGGGCCGCTTCCGGCGGGCGCGGCCGGCGGCGTCGGCGTTGGCGCCGCCGACGCCGCATGACCCGGCCGCACCTCTCCCTCCCTCTGGGCGGTGTCTCGTCCTCGAGGAAGGCGGGGAAAGCCCGGCCACCCCACAGGGGGGCGGGCCGGGCAGTCACTCAACCCCGTGTGTGGGTGTGAGTGTCTGTAACCACTCGTGACCGCTAGGCGGTCGAGGTGCGCTCGATCAGCTCCGGCAACGGTCGCACCTGGACCGAGATCGACGGCACGGCCGCCGACCCACCGCAGGGGCGGGTCGGCCGGCCGCTTCAAACTGGGTGGGTAGGTAGGTGGGTGGGCACACCGCGTGCCGGGGCTCACTCGTGTTCGAGTGAGTGAGGGAGTGAGAGTTCCCACCGTAGCGCGGAGACCAGCACCTGTCCGGCGGCACCGGGTCCATCGGCTGTTCGCGGCGGCGAGCCGACGCTCCTCGAGGGACCGGGTGCCTGCCATCAGTGGGAGACACCCGGTCAGTCGCTTGCCCGGCGCTCGATCTGGCCAGTCTCGGCGTCGTCACCGTCGCCCCAGAGGATCAGGCAGAACCGGCACTCGCCGCGTTGCGCGGCGTCTGTGTCCTCGTGGTTGAGGCAGTCGCTGTTGCACTGCTGGCACCGATAGGACTCCATTTCAGACCACGGGACCTCCGGCGGTATCGGGCCGGACTCCCTCGAGGGCGAGGGTGCCGACAGGTCCCACGTTCCGAGCCGTGGGTCTTCGTCGGACTCTCCTTCGCTCTCCGGGTCGAGATCGGGAGGCAGCGACTTGTCAGGTCCCCACGGGTCGATATCTACGTGTTCGTTACTGGGGACGACCAGCAGCCCGAGCGGATGCTCGTGCATTCGGAGCTTGTCGCCGCGCTCCACGAACAGCTTCTCCAGGACTGCATCGTACAACCCGGCGTACAATTTGCCGTCCGCAGTCTCGCAGACCGTGTACTCACCGAGGTGATTCGGCTTGTAGAGTTCCGGCGTCGAATCCCTTCGAGGCCTCGTGGCGAGGGATTCCAGGTCCTCGAAGTCGATTGAGAACTCCTCTTGACTCTCGATCTCCGCCTCGAGTTCCTCATCGGAGAGCCACACCTGACCGGTGTGGTCGATATCAGAGCCCTCGCTCGGCTCCAGGCCGGGACCGTCGCGCTCCGCGGCGTCGCTCATCAGACGACACCTCCGGTCACGACAGCGGCAGCGCCACCCGGCAGGAGCGCAAGCTGCACGAGCCACAGGAGCACGGCGACGCGGACCGCGAGCCCGCGGCTCATCGGCTCTCGACCTCCCGGAGCCTCGAGGCGGTCACGAACGCCATGGGCGGAAACGGCCAGTCGTCGGCCGTCGCCCGGCGCGAAACCGCCGGCGTTCCGGGGCTACCCGACTCGCCCGGCTCAGACACGGTGACCCCTCCTGCCGGGCTCGTGCGCTACGACAGCGCCACAGTTCGCGCAGGTCGAGACGGGAGTTCCGTCCTCGTCCCGCTCGGTCTTCGAGACCTCTCTCGAGCCGCAGTAGGGACAGAACCAGTTGCTACCGCGGAACCTCACGGCGCACACCTCCCGGTCACGGCGGCGGTCGCAGCGCCCGCCAAACCTGTCGCTACACCCTGGAAAAAGTGTAAGGGGGTAGTGGGCCGGCGCGAATTTGAATCGCGGTTACGGCCACCCGAAGGCCGAAGGATACCAAGCTACCCCACCGGCCCGCAGGGAATCCAAGCCGCGGGCCGGATTTAACGCTTCCGAACCCTCACCCGTCAACGACCCGCTCCACGTGCTCCACCGCCGCCTCCGGCCCGTCGACCGACGCGACGTGCCCACCGTCGTGCTCGCCCAGACTCGCCACCGGCCGCCCGTAGGCCCCCGCCAGCCCCACCTCCGAGCACGTCCCGGGCCCGCCCGGCAGCGCCACCACGGCGTCGCCGTTCAGCACGACCAGCGCGTTCCGCGCGTGCCCGAGTCCCGTCGCGACGGCCTCGTCGACGTGCGGGTTCGCCGCGGCGCGGTCCTCGCCCGGCAGGATGCCGATTGTGTGCCCGCCGGCCTCGCTCGCCCCGCGGCAGGCCGCGGCCATCACACCGCCGAGGCCGCCACAGACGACGGTGTGGCCCCGCTCGGCGAGCGTCCGGCCTACCTCCCGGGCGTCGTGCTCCACGTCGGGGCCGACACGGCTCCCGCCGACGACGCTCACGCGCACGTCAGTACGCCTCCGGGTCGTACCCGCCGGTGTCCAGGTAGTTGTGCGCGACGGCGATGGTGTGGTCGGCGTGGATGGCCCGCGGCCCCAGCGACACGCGGCGGTCGGCGGCGTCCTCGAGCACCGCGCGCTCCGCGTCCTCGAAGTTCCGGTGGTCTGAGAGCACGAACACCGGGTCCGCCGGCGGCGACGCGGCGGCCGCCGGCTCGCCACCGGGGTGCAGCCAGCAGACGGTTCGGTCCCGCCCGACGTCCGCGAGGGTCGGCTCGAGCCCCCGTTTGCGGACCGTCACGCCCGGGGAACTCTCGACCGGTCGGTGGCCGACGGCGTCACCCGCTGCCTCCAGCGCGGCGTCGACCAGCCCCGCGAGCGTGCGCTCGTCGGGGCGGGCGTTGCGGACCGTCGCGCCGTCGAACGACACCGTCAGTTCGTCCTGCAGGACGAGGTGCACGCGGGCGTCCTCGCGGATGCCGTGCGAGAGAAACAGTCCTGCACCGACGCAGCGACAGAGCAGGTCGAGGCGGCCCGCGCCGCCCGCGAGGTCGTCGAGCGGAAATCCCGGTTCGAGGGGCGCGTCGTGGCCGCAGACGACGTACTGGCGCATGCGTGAGCGTGTCCTGCCGTCACCAAGTGCGCGTCGGTGCGTGGTGAATTGTGTCCCCGCGTATCAAATCCCAGAAACCCATCGCACGACTCCAGTCCCGCGCTCGCCTTTTCGTCCACCAGGGATGCCGGCAGGTCGTCCGGCCGAGTCCTGGTGGATCGAAAGGGCGAGGCCGTCTCGACGAACCCCGGCGACGTAAGCACCGCAGCGAAGCGAGGAGCGCAACGAGTCGCGGGAGTCGAAACGGCCGAGGGCTTTCTGGCGTCCGCAGTGCGGTTGCGCGGCGCCGTGTCGGAACCAAATCCGTCCGACACCCTGCACCGTCGAACGCGTGTCCTCCACGCCGCCGGACCCGACTCGGACGCCGAATCCAGCGTCCCCGGGATGGCAAGACAGTTACGCCCCGACCACCCACCGAGACCCAATGGACGCGGACGAGGACCTGCTCGACGTGGCCCGCGCCGTCATCGAGGCGGGCCCGGTCTGCGACGCCTGCCTCGGGCGCACCGTCGCGGACCGCAGCCACGGGCTCCGCAACGACGAGCGCGGACGGGCGCTCCGCGTGGCCGTCGCACTCGCCGACGACGAGCCCTTCGAGCCGACGGCCACCGACGACTGCTGGGTCTGCGAGGGACTCACCGGGGACTACGACGCGTGGGCGGAACGGGCGGTCGACGCGCTCGACGGGCACGACTTCGAGACCTACCAGGTCGGGTGCCGCCTGCCGCCGCTCTACGCCGAGAACGACCGCCTGCTGCGCGAGGACGCCGGCCTCGACCCCGAAGCGGGCGAGACGCTGTCCTCTGAGTTCAACCGCGAGGTCGGGCGAAGGGTGGGGCAAGCCACCGGCGCCGAGGTGGACTTCGAGCGGCCGGACGTGCTCGCGCTCTGCAACGTCGCCAGGGGGGACGTCGACGCGCAGGTCAACCCGGCGTTCGTGTACGGCCGCTACAGGAAACTCGAGCGCGACGTGCCACAGACCGAGTGGCCCTGCCGCGAGTGTGGCGGGTCCGGCGTGCAACTCGGCGACGACGGCGAGGAGCCCTGCGGGCACTGCGACGGCGTGGGCTACATGTACGAGACGTCCGTCGAGGAGGAAATCGCGCCCCACGTCCGCGCGGCGATGGACGGCGCGGACGCGACCTTCCACGGCGCCGGGCGCGAGGACGTGGACGCCAGGATGCTCGGCCCGGGCCGGCCGTTCGTCGTCGAGGTGGCCGAGCCACGGGTGCGCTCGCCGGACGTCGACGCCATCGAGACGGCCGTGAACGAGGCGAGCGACCTCGTCGAGGTGACCGACCTCGCGCTGGCGACCTACGAGATGGTCGAGCGAGTCAAGGAACTCGACGCGCAGAAGACCTACCGCGCGGCGGTCGCCTTCGAGGAGTCCGTCGCGACCGACGACCTCGACGCGGCCGTCGAGACGCTCGACGGCGCGACCGTCGCACAGGAAACGCCCGAACGCGTCGACCACCGGCGCGCCTCGAAGACGCGGACGCGGACCGCGTACGAGGTGACAGTCGAGCGCGAGGACGACCGCCACGCCACGCTCGAGATCGTCGGCGAGGGCGGCCTCTACGTCAAGGAACTCGTCAGCGGCGACGGCGGCCGGACCGAGCCATCGCTCGCCGGGGAACTCGGCGTCGGCGCGACCGTCGAGGCCCTCGACGTGCTCGACGTGACCGGCGAGGACGAGGCCTTCGCCGACCCCGAGTATCTGCGCGAGGCCGAACGAAGTGAGGCCTCGGACTGAGCGAGCGGGAGCGGGTGGCGCGACCACAGGGAGCGCCACCGAACGCGCGAACGGCGACCAAAGGGAGCCGTGAGCGGAGCGCGACACGCGAGCCGACAGGCCGACACCTGAGCGCACGGGACGGCAACGCTTTGTGCGATGCGTGAGTCGGCCCGCCCGTGACCGGACGCGTCGCCGGCG
>Ga0207715_100386_pt1 | contig 10893 bp, 14 predicted proteins | sample A23M3SouthBayCA_FD_187732 | JGI IMG/M metagenome (GOLD analysis project Ga0207715, IMG submission 187732) | Aerobic enrichment media from Eden Landing Ponds, California, USA - A23 M3 (SPAdes) | ecosystem: Environmental > Aquatic > Marine > Unclassified | place: USA: Emeryville, California... | reverse complement strand
ACGGCGAGTTCGCCGCGCTCGTCGTCCCCCCGGATGGACTGGTAGACCACCGCGACGGCGAGCGTCGGCACCAGCACCTCGACCACGGTGAGCAGGTCCAGCGTGAGCGAGACGTACCCGCCGGGCGACCCCGTCGCGGCCCCGCCGAGGCCCACCACCGTGGCGAAGAACGCCAGCGCCACGAGGAGGAGCGTGCGGTTGTGGCGGACCTTCCGCAGTTCCCGGTCCGCGACCGCGAGGGTCCGGTCGAGGCGGTCCATCAGCGAGCACCCTCCCGCGAGAGGCCGTCGCCGACGGTGGCGCGGAACGCCGCGCGCAGCGAGTCTGTACTGGTGGCCTTGAGGACGGCCGCCGGCGCGTCGTCGAAGGCCACGCCGTCACGCGTGAGCAACACGACCCGGTCGGCGGCCGCTTCGACGCCGCCCAGGTCGTGGCTCGCGAGGACGACCACGCGGTCCTCCGCAGCCACCTCGGCGGCGGCCTCGAAGATGCGGTCCGCGACGTCGGGGTCGAGGCCGCCGGTCGGTTCGTCGAGCAGCACCACCGGCGGGTCCCCGACGAACGCCTGTGCCAGCCCCAGGAGCCGGACCATCCCGCCGGACAGCGCTTCGACGCGCCGGTCGGCGACCCCGTCGAGGCCGACCCGCTCGAGGGCGGCCGCGGGGTCGACATCGCCCGCGACGAGGTCGGCGTAGAAGGCGACGGTCTGCCGCACGGTGAACCCCCGGCAGAAGTCGGGGTCCTGTGGCAGGTACGCCACGGTCCGGCCCGGCGTCTCCGGCCGGGAGACCGTCCCGCCGTCCAGGGTGCGGAGCCCGCCAAGCAACTCGAGGACCGTCGTCTTCCCGACGCCGTTCGGCCCGACGAGGCCGACCAGGCTCCCGCGTTCGAGACCGAGGTCGACGCCGTCGATGATCGCCCTGTCGCCGAAGGCGAAGGAGGCGTCCTCGAGCGCGAGGTCGCTCACGCGCTCACCTCCCGGGCAGTCGCGTTGGCGCGCACCGCGGCCAGCACCGCGGGCCGGGTCGGGGTCACCCGGGGTGCGGCGTCGACGACGCCCGCGGACCGGAGACTCGGGACCCTGCGCTGGAGGTCCCGGAGCACCGCGACGGCCGGCGACTGGCCCAGCGTCCACGCGCCGACGGCGTCGTGGACGTGTCGGTCCAGCGGGCCCGTCGGGCGGAACGGGCGGTCGTACGTGCCGCCGGTCACCGTCCCCGGGAGCGGCCCCCAGTAGTTCCCGACGCCGTCGACCGTCCAGACCCGGACGGTGGCGAACCCCGTCCGCGCCGGGCGGCCGTTGTCCACGACGTCGTTCGACGTGACGAGGTTCGTCGGGAGCGCCGACCCGCCGCGGAGCCCGACGCCGTTGCCGACTATCGTGTTGTGCGTGAACAGCGACCGGTAGCCGAGCAGGTCCATGCCGCGGCCGTTGTCGACGAGGACGTTCCCGGCGTAGTAGGAGCGCGACCCGGCGACGGAGATGCCGACCTCGCTCTCCCGCACGTCGTTGTCGACGACGGCGTTGCCGGTCGGTCGCGTCATGGCGATGAGACCGATGCGCTCGTCGCGGACCGTGTTGTTCGCGATGAGGGTGTCCCCGGTGTACATCAGGTGGACGCCGTACCGCGCGTCGGCGAAGTAGCTGTCGCGGACGACGGTCCCGTCGGCCCGGTGCGTGTAGATGCCGTCCCGGCCGTCCACGAACTGGCTCTCCTCGACGACGAGTGGCTCGTACATCGTCACCAGGCCCATGAACCCCTCCTCCGGCGTCGGCCCGCCGTCGACGGAGACGTTCCGGAGGACGGCCCCGCGGCTCCCGAGGGAGATGAACCCGTTCGACGGCGTCTCCACGCTCACGTTCCGCACGAGCGAGCGGTTCGCCCCGAACAGTTTCACCGCGGCGTCGCCCCGGCCGTAGGCGACTTCGACGACCCCCGACCAGCCCAGGTCCTCGCCCCCGGTGGCGTTCTCCCGCTCGAACCCGCTGCCGACGGGGCCCACGCCGTCGACCGAGAGGTCGGCGAGCGCCGAGCGGGGCGCGCCGAACCGCAGCACGCTCCCGTTGTTGTCCCCGTGGAGCGTCGTCGCCTGGCCGGCCCCCCTGACGGTCACCGGTTTCGTCACGTCGAGCGTTCCCACGTCGTAGGTCCCCGCCGGGACGCGGACCGTGGTGTTCGGCGGGGCCGCCTCGACGGCCGCCGCGACGGTCGGCGCGTCGGTCCCGACCACGACCGAGACGGGGCGGTCGAGCAGTGACGCGGTCGCGGCCACCCGCGCGTCCGCCCAGGCGCGGCGCTCGGCCACCTCGCCGTCGAGCGCGGTCTTCTCGAGTTCCCGGGACTGCCCGAGGCGGTCGAGCGCCGCGTCCCACTCGTACACCTCGCCGCCGTACTCGTCGGCGAAGGCCCGGGCGCTCGCCCGGTCGCCGAAGGGCACCGCGACCGGGCCGCCCGGGAGTCGGGCGCGACTCCCGACGACCACGACGGTGTCCTCGGCAGGCGTGAAGTCGGCGACCTTCGTCGCGGTCAGATACCCCGACGGGGTGAGCGAGACGTTCGCGTCGGCGAAGTCGGTGACGAAGAGCGCGATGGGGCGGCCGAACTGGCGCTCGTGGCCCGCCCGGGCCTGCTCCGTGACGAACGCCTGGATGCCGTTGAAGCCGACGACGTACTCGAAGCCGGAGTAGTACGCCTCGACGCGCGGCACCGAGAGTCCGGCGGCCTCCGCCTGGCGGAGCGTCTCCCCGGTCATGCCGAGCGTGAACGTGTCGTCGAAGGCGACTGGCTCGGTCTCGCCGCCCTGCACGGGCACCGTGAGGGAGAGGCTCAGGAAGACGAGCACGACCAGGACGGCGAGCACGGCGCCACGGGTGACGGCGGTCACGACCCCAGCGCCGCCACGAGCGACGGCGTCACCTCGTCGAAGGCCGCCGTCTCGCCACCGTACTGCTCGCGGAACGCGTCGGCGTCCTCGGAATCCGAGAACGCCAGGAGGTCCCGGCCCATCGCGCCGACGACCGACGAGCCGACCACGAAGGTGACGCCGGTGGCGTCGGCGAACGACGACGCCTCGACGTGCCGGGAGATGGTGGGTTCGGCACCGGACTCGTCGACGGTGGAGTCGACCGCGGAGTAGTCCGTGACGTAGAAGGCGCGCCGGGACCAGTTCTCGCGCTCGAAGTCGAAACTGAACGCCTCCCACGTGCTGTCGAAGCGCGCCGGGTTGTCGTGGTCCGCGGGCCGGCGGTCGGCGTAGAACACCTCCGCCGTCGGGCCGGGGTGCTGGACGATGACCATGCCACACACGTCGCAGGTGGCGTCGTCGGGGAGCGTGACCGGGTCCGGTCGCTCGCTCCCGTCCCCGCCCAGGCACCCGGCGAGGGCGACCCCCGCCGCCCCCGCGACACCGAGGAGGGACCGGCGGGAGACCGCGACCCTGTGTCCGCACTCGGCTGTCCGGGCCTGCGTCGACGTCGGAGACGGCTCGTCGGGAGACATTGAGTGACGTCCTGTCCGGACGTTCGCGGGCGACGGCCAAAAAGAACCGGTCCGCTCCCGGGCGGCGGGAACCGGGAGTAAAGAGTTTTCACCCGCCACCCAGAAGGCACGTCCATGACCGAGCACACCGTGGAGTTCGTCGGCACCGGGGAGACCCTCCAGGTGTCCGAGAAGGAGACCATCCTCTCGGCCTGCATCGAGGCGGGCATCGCCCAGGAGTACTCCTGTCGCGTCGGGATGTGTCTGGCCTGCTCCGCGGAGATACTCGAGGGCGACGTGACCCAGCCGGCGGCGCGGGGACTCACCGAGCGCGAGCGAGAGAACTACGCGCTGACCTGCATGGCGCGGCCGCAGACGGACCTCGTCCTCGACCGGGGCCAGTACCCGCCGAGCATCGAGGGCGACGTGCCCGGCAGCGCCGCCGCGGCCGACGACTGACTCAGGCCGCGCAGTTGTTCGGCCCGAGTTCGAGTTCGTAGCCGCCGGTCTCCCCCCGCCCGAGGTTCCACGCCACGATGGCCTCGTGGTTGACCGGGCGGGGCCGGTCCGCCGCCGCGACGCGGTCGACGAACGCCGTCCGGTCGACGCCGAGCAACTCGAGTCGGTCGCGGAGGTCGCCGAGGGGCGCGGCGAACGCTTCGCCCTCGGGCACCGACCCCGCCTCGTGGTGGCCCGGCAGGGCGACGGTCGCCCCGGGGAACTCGAGGAGGACGTCGTGGAGCGTGTCGTACAGGGTGGCCGCGCGCTCGCGGTGGCGGTCGTCGCCGAGGAGGTCCGGCCGGCCGACGCCGTCGAGGAACAGCGCGTCGGCGGTGAGACACACGTCGCCCAGGCAGAGCACCTGGAGTTCCGGCGTGTGTCCCGGCGCGTCGACCGCGGTCAGCGCGTGGTCGCCGACGGTCACGGCGTCGCCGTCGGCCAGTGTCCGGACCTCGTAGCCGAGGCCGCGGTCGGCGGCGCCGGCGGGGAGGACCGGGTCTGCGCCCGTCGCGGCGGCGAGGACACGGACGGCGCTGCGGTGGTCGGCGTGGACGTGCGTGTCGACGGCGGCGACCAGGTCGGCACCCCGGTCGGCCGCGTCGGCGGCGTAGCGGCCCGCGAAGGCGCGGAGGGGGTCCACCGCGGCGGCCGCGTCGCCGGCGACGACGAGGTACGAGAGACACCCCGTCGCCGGGCGGTCGTACTGCACGACGGTCGCGCCCTCGGGGCCGCCCGGCACCTCGCGGGCCACGAGGAGCCGCGCCCAGCCGCGCATCCCCTCCTCGAGGTTCGCGGCCTCGATTCCCGCCTCTCGCAGGAGGCCAGCGACGTGGTCGCTCGACTCCCCTTTCGCGCAGACAACGACGACGGGACCGTCGAGGGCGTGCTCGGCGGCCAGGTCGGCCACGTCTCCGCGGGCCTGCGCCGCCAGGAACTCGACCTGGGGGACCTGGACCGCCCTGACGCCGGGGCCGTCGACGCGCCAGGCCTCGAAGTCCGTGCGCGAGCGCACGTCGAGCACCGTCGGGGAGTCGCCCTCGACGAGCCACCCGTAGAGCGTCCGCGGAGCCACGGAGTCGTCCATACCGGGACGGTGAGCGCCCGCACGTATCACTCCGGCGGCCCCACCGGCGGACCGTTGAAGGCGGTGGCCGCCCAGGCGACGCCATGGACGGCACCTCCCTCGCAGACGACGTCGCGGCGGACCGCGCGACGGAACTCGAACGGCTCGGCTCGAGTCGGGCCCTGCTCTGGCTCGTCGGTCCCGACCTCGACGCAGACGCCGTGCTGGCGACCGTCGCCGCGGGCGAACGGGCGGCGCGTGACACCTTCGAGGCCTACGCCGCCGTGGAACCCCACGACGGGGCCGCGTCGGCGTTCCGCGAGGTCGCCGACCGCGAGGCCGACCACTACGAGCGGGTGCTCGCCGAGCGCGACGGCGAGGCACCCCCCGAGCGGGAGCCCGGACCCGTCCACGCGCACCTCCGGGCTCGCGAAGACACCGTCGAGCGCGTCGCCGCGGGCCTCCTCGGCCGGGCGCTCGTGAGCCACCGGACGCTCCTGCAGGTGGTGAACTACTTCGTCGAGGCCGCCGACGAGGCCCGCGCGGCCCTGTTCCGCGAGTTCCGCGAGAGCGCGACCGAGGACCGCGAGACGGCGGCCGCACTGCTCGACGACGTGTGCGACGGAGACGAGGACTGGAGGCGCGCCCGCGACGCCGCGACAGCGACCGTGGACGTCGCGTACGACGCCTACGCCGACGCGCTGGGTGGGATGGGACTCGACCCGACGCCGGTGTGCTGACTACCGGCCAGTGCCGCGGACGTGGTCGACCTCGACCGCCACGTGGACGCTGTCGGGGAACCCCTCGTCCACGAGTTGCCCCGCGAGCGTCTCGTGGCCGACGATCTCGATGCGCCGCCGATAGACGGTGTAGCGCCAGTCGTCGAGGCGGTCGCGGCCGTCGAGGCGGGCGTAGAGCGGGACGCGGTGCTCCGTCGGCGAGTCCGAGTGTGGCCCCGTGAACTGCGCGCCCTTCCGGCGCGCGGTGGCCGTGATGTCGTCGACCACGGCGTCGAGGGCCGCCCGGTCGCCGCTCTGGAGGGTGAGCCGCGTGACGTGGGGCACGTCAACGCCGAGAGCGCGAGTGACCAAAAGCGATGCGCTCTCCGACATTCCTTTAATCCACGACCGACTACAGACCCCTAATGACAGTGGAGGCAACAAGCGCCGGGTGCATCCTGTACCGGGACACCCGCGAACGGCGCGAGTACCTCCTCCTCAAGAGCCGCCCCGGGGACTGGGAGTTCCCGAAGGGCGGGGTCGAAGGCGACGAAGAGTTGCAGCAGACCGCCATCAGAGAGGTCGAGGAGGAGGCAGGCATCAGCGACTTCCGGATCGTCGACGGGTTCCGGGACGACTACGACTACGTGTTCGAGGCGAACGGGACGCGCATCCACAAGACGGTGCACCTGTTCATCGCCGAGTCCAACGAGGCGTCGGCGGAGCTCTCGAAGGAGCACACGGACATGCAGTGGCGCGACTACCAGCAGGCGGTGAACACCATCACCCAGGACGGGCCACGCGACGTGCTCCGGGACGCCCACGACTTCATCGACGAGGAGGTCCTCGAGGGCGACCCCGGCGGCGAGACGGCACGGGGGTAGCGCCGGTCGGTGCGTCCGGCACCGCAACGGCTTAGCCGTGCCGCCGCCCAGTCGCGTCCGTGCCCGACCACGAGTTCGGCTTCGAGCTCCGGGTCTGCGGGTGGGCCGAGCGGGCCTGGCCCCCGGACGGCGACGGCGACCCGGACACCGCGGTCGTGGTCGGCCGCCAACTCGGGACGCGCGACCGGCGCTGGGACACCGTCGTCGTCGAGGCCGACACCGACGCGCTCGAGCAGCGGGCCGTCCTCGGCGACCGCGAACTGGACAGTGACCTGCGGCACGTCGTCGGGAACGCCCCGCCGGACTGGGCCTGGTACCGCGACGCGCTCCCGGACCCCGGCTACCCGTGGCGCTACGTCCGCGCCGCCGTCCACCGCGCCGCCGACCGCGAGTTGGTCGAGACGCGCCGGCGGAACAACCGCGTCGAACTCCGCCGCGTCGCGCCGTACCCCGACTGGGTCGAGCGCGTCGTCGCCATCGAGAACAAGCCGGACCTCACCGCGAGCGCCGCCCGGGACCTCGCGCCACAGCTCGAGCGCGACGTCGCCCGCGGCCTCGCGGACGAGGTCTGGATAGCCACCAGCGCGACCGGCGAGCGCGTCGAGCCGGTCCTCCTCGAGGACGTGCCGGTCGAGGCAGGCGTCCTCGTCTTCGACTTCGAGGCCGCGGACCCGGCGACGGTCGCCTGGCACCCCCGGAGTCTCGACGCCGAGGGCCTGGGGACGCGCATCGTCGACCGCGGTGACGGTGACGACCGGGGAACCTTCGAGTACACGGACCCGGCGGCGAAGCGCGACCGCCGCCTCGGCATCGCGGAGCGCGCCTACGGCCGCGGCTGGCGGACCTTCGGCGACGCGATGCGACCGGACTGCCGGCACTTCCGGCTCCGGCGCGACGAGACGGGGCGGACGCTGGTCCCGTACTGCGCCGCGAAGGGGCGGGAGCCGACGACCCGCGAGTGCAGCGGCGACTGCGCCGACTTCGAGCCCGAGCCGCCGCGGTGGCGACAGCGCGGGTGGCCCATCGAGGGCGGGCCCGGCGCGCGCCTGCGTGCCCTCCTCGGGGCGCGGACCGACCGGGCGCGGCGGTGACTGCCGGTCACTCGGTCCGCTCGACGGCCAACTCCTCGCGGGGCATCGACAGCCGGAACGTCGGCACCGTCCGGTACTCGACGGTGACGGCACCCTTCCGCTTCAGGCGCTGGAGCGCGCGACGGACGTCCTCGGCCGCGAGTTCCTCGTCGGCGTCGCCGGCGTCCCGGAGGCTGTGAAGCACGGAGACGACGCTCTCCGAGCGCTCCTCCGGACCGGGGAGCACGTCGAGGACGCGCGCCTCGAGGTCGGTGACCGCCACCGTCCGCGCGGCGTCGTCGGTCTCCACGAGGTCGGCGACGAGGTCCGCCGCCTCGGCCGTCGCCCGGACGAGGCTGTCCTCGTCGCGGTAGTAGTAGTCTCTGAGCTCAGACTCGAGGTAGCCGTGGACCTCGCTGCCGCTCTCCATGTCCCAGCGCTCCTGCAGTTCGGCGTTCTTCGTGGGCTGGAGCTCCACGACGTCGGCGAGGCGCGCCCGCGCCTCCTCCGAGAGGGACATGGCCGCCGCTACGCCGGGGGGTCTCTTTGCCCTTGTGAAGCGGTGGACGGGGCAAGTGGAGGCGTGCCGCCGACCAGGGATGCCGACCGCCGACCGGTTGTGCGAGATGTGTGCGGTCCTCGCCAGAGTCGAGCACCCGGGGACAGACCGGACGTGTCGCTGGTCTCCGCCGGCGGCCGCGAGACGCTGCTCGACGTGTGCGACCGCGTCGGCGACGACGCGTTCACCGACCCCGCGGCCCAGCGGAACGCTTCCGCCGCGACCGCCGAGGCCCTCGGCGACCCCGGCCAGCCGGGGGCGACGCGTGAGCCGCGCCACTTAACCAGCGGGGCCGACAACCCGATGCCAGTCATGGAGTTCTGCGACGACTGCGGGTCGATGATGGTCGCGGAGGACGAACTGTGGGTCTGCACCAGCTGTGGCAACGAGCAGCCGAAGGACCCCGACGCCGACTACGTGCTCACGGACGACCAGGAGGTCAGCGAGGTCATCGAGAGTTCGAGCGAGGGGGCCGGCCTGCCCACGACGGACGCCACCTGTCCGGAGTGTGGCAACGACCGCGCCTACTGGTACATGCAGCAGATACGCGCCGCCGACGAGTCCGAGACGCGCTTCTTCGTCTGCACCGACTGCGAACACAAGTGGCGCGAGGACGACAACTAACCACCTTTTTGGGGCGAGCGCCCCCGCAGGGGCCGCTCGCCCGAAAAAGCTGGACCAAAAACGGGCCGCTACCGCGACCGTACGGCGTCCGCCTCCGCACCGCGACCGCACGGCGTCCGCCTCTGCACCGCGACCGCACGGCGTCCGCCTCCGCACCGCGACCGCACGGCGTCCGCCTCCGCACCGCGACCGCACGGCGTCCGCCTCCGCACCGCGACCGCACGGCGTCCGCCTCCGCACCGCGACCGCCGCCGCTTCCGCCCCCGCCCCGCTTCCGCTTCCGCCCGTTGCCGACGCACCGCTCGGGCCCCGCGCCGGCTACAGCTTCCGCGCGACCGTCAGGTAGCCCGTGTGCCCGACGCCCGCCGTCGACGGCCGTGTGCCGCGCTCGCCCACGTCGAGTTCGCGCTCGATTGACTCCGTGGTCTCCACGTCCGAGAGGCCCGCCCCGCGCGCGGCCTCGTTGACCTCGCGGGCGTCCTCGACGAACGGCGAGTAGGCCGCGACGAACCCGCCGTGGACGAGTAGGTCGGGGGCGTGCGAGACCGCCGCCGGCGCGTCGGCCGTGTCGAGCGTGAGCAAATCGAAGTCGCCGTCCAGGTCGGGGACGGCCTCGAGCAGGTCGCCGGTGCGGACCTCGACGCGGCCAGCGACGCCCGCGACGGCCATGTTCTCGCGGGCGACGTCCGCGAAGTCGGCGTCGCCCTCGAACGTGAGCACGTCCGCGCCGAGGCGGCCGAGGGCGGCCGCGAGGACGCCCGTGCCCGTGCCGGCGTCGAGCACGCGGTCGCCGGCCTGCGCCCCGGTCTTGCCGACGAGGCGGCCGATGTCGGGCGGCATCATCGGCGCGCCGGTGCGCTCCAGGTGCTCGAAGAGGTCCGGCCCGCGCAGCGCGCGGACGGTGAACGCGTCGCCGAGGTGCGTCTCGACGGTCTGACCGGGTTCGGGGTCGTCGGGGACCTCCAAGACGCCGAGGTCCGTGTGGACCTCCTCGCCCGGTTCACAGCGGAACGCCCGGTCCCCCTTCGTCAGGAGGACCGTCACTCGAGCAACTCGACCGCGGCCGCGAGGTCGCCCTCGGTCGCCTCCAGCGCCTCGCGGGCGTCGGCCTCCGACGCGCCCGAGCGCTCGGCGACGATCTCGACGTCCGCGTTCGGGATGTCGAGTTCGTCGGCGTCCGAGGGCTCCTGCTCGTCCCGGCGACGCTCGTCGGGTTCGCCCACGACGCTGTAGGTCTGCTGGCCCCGCGCGTCCATCCGGGTGACCTCCGGGTCCTGGAAGACGAGTTCGTCGCCGTCCGACAGCCGGATGACGACCTCGTCCGCGTCGAGTTCGTCCATGTCCACGCCCATCTGTTCCATCATCTGCTGCATCTTGCGCGGGTTCATCCCGCCGCCTCCACCTCCGAACATGTCCCGGGAGTCGCGCCCGGCGGGCAAAAGCGTGTGGGAACGGGTCAGGCCGGGTCCGGGACGACGACCAGCACCACCGGCAGCGCGCCGACGAGCGCTCGCGCCCCATCCCCGGCCGCGACCACGCGGTCCGCGTCGAACTCGGCCGCGGCGTCGGCGACCGCAGTCGCGGGGTCTCCCTCGACGACAGCCGTCTCCGCGCCGGGCAGGCGCGCCGTGGCGACGTTGACCGCGTCCGCAGCGTCCCGTTCGCCCGCGGCGTCCGCGAGACCGACGACCAGGACCGGATCGTCCGGCCCGCGACGGTCGGCCAGGTGGTCGCAGACCGCCGCCGTCGCGTGCACGGAGTCCGTCGCGACGAGGAAGCGCGTCACGCCCCGGTGCCCTCCCGGACCGACACGGCGACGCCGACCTCGAAGTCGAGCATCGCGTCGGCGTCGAGTTCCGCGCGACCGACGCCGAGCAGCGTCCCGTCCGCGTGGACGACCGCGACTTCGTCGCCGGCGCGGACGGCCGGGTCGGCGTCGCGGACGAACTTCGCGAAGGCGTTCCGGCCGTCGCGGACGAAGGGCGCTGACTCGT
>Ga0207715_100385_pt1 | contig 10904 bp, 8 predicted proteins | sample A23M3SouthBayCA_FD_187732 | JGI IMG/M metagenome (GOLD analysis project Ga0207715, IMG submission 187732) | Aerobic enrichment media from Eden Landing Ponds, California, USA - A23 M3 (SPAdes) | ecosystem: Environmental > Aquatic > Marine > Unclassified | place: USA: Emeryville, California... | reverse complement strand
GAAACGTCACTGTCGACACCCGTTCGCTGCCCCCGGACGGGCCGGCACCGTTCGTCGTGATCGAGGACGACGGGGCGTTCCTCGGTGCGATCAGCGAGGACGACCTCCAATCGTTCCTCTCGCCGTCGACGACGCCGCCCTGGCGGATGGACGAAGCAGGGGACGAGTACAGCGTGCTCTACACGCTGCTGGAGGACACTCTCTTCACCTCGCTCGACCGCCGCCAGCTACTCGGTGCCGCCCGCGAAATCGAGGACCGCGCCTACCGCGTGGGCCGCGGCCACCTCTCGGTCGGCTTCCAGTCGCGTACCGCGTTCGAGGCCCAACGTGACCTCTACCAGCGACTGGCCGGCGAAACCGACCTCGACATCGACGTCTACGTCGTCGACGAGACGCCGACCGAGGAGCTGACCGGTCTCACTGTCCACGTCGAACCCACCCCGGAGATCGGTCGCTACTGGACCATGGCCTTCGACGGCGGCAACGATCCGTCCCAGCAGTGTGCCCTCGTCGCCGAACATCGAGGCGATAGCTACGAAGGTGTCTGGACGTACGACCCTCGGCTGGTCGACCGCGTGTTTGCAGCACTGGACGGGTGACCGTCTCTAGAACGGGACAGCGAAACTGAGAAAACCTCGCTCCGGTCACTTCTCGAAACACCGGGAGAGCAAAGCTCTCCCGAGCAGACGAGGACGACTCGGACTCGTCCTTTCAGCCCTCGTCCTCGTCGTCGACGTCTTCGAAGTCGGCGTCGACGTACTCCTCGCCCTGGCCGGCCGCGCCGCCAGCGCCCGCCGCGCCGCCGGGGCCAGCGCCGCCCATGCCGCCCATGCCGCCGGCACCGGCCGCGCCGCCAGCGCCCGCAGCGCCTTCGGCGGCCTGCTCCTGATACATCTGCTTGCCGATCTCCTGGAGTTCCTCGGTCAGGGTCTCGGTGGCGTCCTCGTAGTCCTCGCGGTCGGCGTCCTCGTCTGCGAGGACTTCTTCGACGTTCTCGATCTCGGCTTCGATGTCCTCGATGAGTTCGTCGTCGACCTCCTCCTCGTTCTCCTCGATGAGGGTCTCGGCACGCTGGACGGCCGACTCGGCCTCGTTGCGGGCCTCGATCGTCTTCCGGCGTTCCTCGTCTTCCTCGGCGTGTTCCTCGGCCTCCTGCTGCATCTCTTCGATCTCCTCGTCGGAGAGGCCAGCGCCGCCCTCGATCGTGATGTTCTCCTTGTTGCCCGAGCCCTTGTCCTCGGCGGAGACGTTGACGATGCCGTTCTCGTCGATGTTGAACGACACTTCGATCTGGGGCGTTCCGGCGGGCGCGGGCGGGATGCCAGTCAGCGCGAACTCGCCGAGCAGTTCGTTCTCGTTGGCGATCTCGCGTTCACCCTGGAAGACGCGGATCTGGACCTGTGTCTGGTTGTCCGCGGCGGTCGTGAAGATCTTCGACTCCTCGGTCGGAATCGTCGTGTTCTTCTCGATGAGTCGCTCGAACAGGCCGCCCTTGACCTCGACACCGAGCGACAGCGGCGTCACGTCCAGCAGGACGATGTCGTCCACGTCGCCGGAGAGGACGCCGCCCTGGATGGCCGCGCCCAGCGCGACGGCCTCGTCGGGGTTGACGTTCTTCTTCGGTTCCTGCCCGGTCATCTCCTCGACCTTCTCCTGGACCTGGGGCATCCGCGTGGAACCGCCGACGAGGATGACCTCGTCGATGTCGCCCTTGTCGTAGCCGGCGTCGGCGAGGGCCTGCTCCGTCGGTCCGACGGTGCGATCGATGAGGTCCTCGGTCAGGGACTCGAACTTCGCGCGCGTGATCTTCTCTTCGAGGTCCAGCGGCCCGTCGTCGGTCGTCGTGATGAAGGGGAGGCTGATCCGGGTCTCTTTGCGCGAGGAGAGTTCGATCTTGGCCTCTTCGGCGGCCTCGGTCAGGCGCTGGAGGGCCTGCCGGTCGTCGCGCAGGTCGATGCCGTGTTCCTCGGCGAATTGGTCGGCGAGGTAGTCGATGATGGCGTGGTCCCAGTCGTCGCCACCGAGGTCGTTGTCACCGTTCGTCGCGACGACCTCGTAGACGCCCCCACCCAGATCGAGGATGGACACGTCGAAGGTCCCGCCACCGAGGTCGTACACGAGGACGGTCTGGTCGGAGTCGTCGTCGAGGCCGTAGGCCATAGCGGCCCCGGTCGGCTCGTTGACGATGCGTTCGACCTCGAAGCCGGCGATCTCGCCGGCGTCTTTGGTGGCCTGACGCTGTCGGTCGTTGAAGTACGCCGGCACGGTGATGACGGCTTTCTCGACGTCGTCGCCGAGGTACTCCTCGGCGTCGCGCTTGATCTTCTGGAGGATCATCGCCGAGACCTGCTCGGGTGTGTACTCCTCGCCGTCTAATTCGACCGTATAGTCGTCTTCGCCCATGTGGCGCTTGATCGACTGGATCGTCTCGTCGGGGTTCTTGACGGCCTGGTTCTTGGCCGGCTTGCCGACGAGGCGCTCGCTGTCGTCGAACGCGACGACCGACGGTGTGGTTCGCTCGCCTTCGCTGTTCACGATGATCTCGGGGTCGGCCCCCTCCATGACCGCGAACGCGCTGTTCGTGGTGCCGAGGTCGATTCCGAGAATCTTGTTGCTCGCCATCTTACCAGTCTATACCCGATTGTAGCGGTTAAAAGTTGCTAGATCCGATAGGCACGAACCGAGAGAAGGGACCCCAATCCTGCCGTTTTCTCTGCGACGAACGCACCGGACCGGAGAATATAAATCCAACCGCAATACCACCGTCCAGAGCCGATCTGCGACCGCTCTGGTCGGTCAGTCGCCGCCGTCGCTGACGGTGACCTGGGCCTCGCGCAGGACCTTCTCGGCCATGACGTAGCCCGGTCGCTGTACGCCGTCGATGGTGCCCTCGGGCTGGTCGGAGTCGACGCGGGCGAGCACCTGGTGGTACTGCGGGTCCACGTCGGCACCGGGTTCGGGCTCGATCACGTCGACGTTCTCCGCGTCGAGCACGTCGTCGAGCTGGCGGGCGGTCGACTCGACACCGTCCCGGATGTCCACGTCCTCGTCCTGTTCGAGCGCGCGCTGGAGGTTGTCCCGCACGTCCAGCAGCTTCGAGACGAGGTCCTCGGTCGCCCGCTGTTGCTCTTCCTCGCGGCGCTTTTTCATCCGCTTCTTGTAGTTCTGGAAGTCGGCCTGCTTGCGCTTGAGCTTCGACTCCAGTTCCTCGATCTCCTCGTCTTTCGCGTCGAGTTTGCCCTCCAGTCCCTCGACACGCGTGCGCAACGACGCCAGTTCCTGTGCGATCGGTTCCGGATCGGACGTTTCGACGCGGTCGATCAGTTCCTCGTCGACCTCGCCGTCGAGGCCGGCGTCGGCGGCGTCTCCGTCTCCGGGCTCGTCTGCCGCCGTCGTGCCGTCCGTGTTCTCGGACGGTCCACCGCTGTCTGCTGCGTCCTGCTCGGTCATACTCGTGGAACGGGCGCGAACGAATAAAAGAATTCAGAAATCCGCCGTTCGCGGGACGGGCGTCGCTGCCGGTCGTCGACGACCGGCGTGGTGGGGACCAGCCGAGTCGGGTCCGTCGTCAGTGTTTTGCCCGGGACCGTCGAACCGCGAGTCGATGGCACGACTGTCGTTCGAGTCGGGAACGATACGCTTGTCCGGTGATCTCCCCGGCGACCTGCCGGGCGTCGAAGCCGACGCGCGCAGCGAGAGCCAGCGCGCACCGGCCTACCGCTACGCCGAGGTCCGGGCGGCCCTCCACGCCCGCGGCGTCGACTACGACGACGACGTGCTAGACCTGCCCGCACTCGTCCTCGAATCGACCTACGACCTCCGGGACTACCAGCAGACGGCCCTGGACGCGTGGCGGGGCAACGCCGACCGGGGCGTGCTGGAACTGCCGACCGGCAGCGGCAAGACCGTCATCGGCATCGCGGCCATGGAGGCGCTGGGAACGCCGACGCTGGTCGTCGTACCCACCGTCGACCTCCTCGAACAGTGGCAGCGGGAACTCGAACGGGAGTTCGACCGCGAGATCGGTCGCCTCGGCGGCGGCGAGCAACGCGTCGAGGACGTGACTGTGGCGACCTACGACTCGGCGTACCTGCAGGCCGACGAACTGGGCGACCGGTTCGGCCTCGTCGTGTTCGACGAAGTGCACCACCTCGGCGGCGAGGGGTACCGCGACATCGCTCGCCTACTGGCCGCACCGGCGCGCATGGGTCTCACAGCGACCTTCGAGCGTCCGGACGGTGCCCACGAGGTCGTCGCAGACCTCGTCGGCGACCTCGTCCGGCGAGTCGACGTGGACGACCTCGCAGGGGACCATCTGGCGAACTACGACATCAAGCGTATCGAGGTCGCGCTGACCGCCGAGGAACGCGAGGTGTACGACCGTCACCAGGCGACCTTCACCGACTATCTCAAGCGGTCCTCGATCACGATGCGGTCGGGCAGCGACTACCAGGAACTGGTCAAACGGTCGGGCACCGACCCCGAGGCCCGGGAGGCGCTGCTGGCCAAGCAGCGCGCACGCGAAGTGATGATGAACGCCGACCGGAAAGTCGAGCGGCTGGCCGACATCCTCGACCGCCACCGCGGGGACCGCGTGATCGTCTTCACCGCTCACACCGATCTGGTCTACCGGCTCTCGGAGCGGTTCCTGCTGCCCGCGATCACCCACGAGACCGGCGCGAGCGAGCGCCGTGAACTCCTCGAACGGTTCCGTGAGGGGGAGTACAGCCGAGTCGTCACCGCGAACGTCCTCGACGAGGGCGTGGACGTGCCCGACGCCAACGTCGCCGTCGTTCTCTCGGGCAGTGGCTCCGAACGGGAGTTTACCCAGCGCCTCGGTCGCATCCTGCGGCCGACGGCCGACGATTCGCGGGCGCTGCTGTACGAACTCGTCACCGAGGAAACCGCGGAAGAGCGGGTCGCCCGGCGACGGCGGTGAGCCGCGAGACAGATCGCGTGAGGGGGGCGATAGCTCCCCTCAGTTGGCGTCGGCGAACCGGACGCCCCGGAGGTTTCGGTTGTCGCCGAACCACGACCACGACACGTCGACGGGCACCCGATAGGTGGCCTCGCCGCCGGCCGCCACGTCGATGTCGGTCGAACCCGTGACTGCCTCGCCGTCCGCGTTCTCGACCACGACGGTCATGGTCGTGTCGCGGCGCTCTTCGCCGGGGTTCGACAGCGTGAGGACGACGACGGTCGTGCCGTCGTCCCCCTCCTCGAACGAGTAGGTCGGAAACGTCATCGGAACGGGCGTCGGTTCGGGTGTCGGTTCGGGCGTCCTCTCCCCGGGGCGTTCGCCCCCCGGCGTCTCCGAGTTGGACCCGGAACAGCCGGCCAGCGAGCCGAACGCGGCCCCGGCACCGACCAACAGAGTTCGGCGATCCATATCGCTACTGGACCGTCAGTTCGAAAGAAGGTTTCCATCTCGAACACGACGGAGAGTGACGCTGCCCTTTAGTCGCTCCCCACCGCACCCCCGGACGTGCTCACCAAGGACCTGTTGCGCGTCTCTCGGGCCGGCGGTGGCTACCGCCCGCAGTTCGTCGAAACGGACGCGGAGCCACTGGCCGCCCGCGTCGTCGGCGTGTATCAGGGCCACGTCGGCGAGCGCCGTGGGGACCTCGACGCCGCACTGACGGAACTGGAGCGGGAGGCCGACGACTTCAAACTCGTCCGCGGGCTGGCCAAACTCGTCGAACGCGAGGCGACCTTCGAGACCCAGTCCCCGCTCCCACCGCAACGAGCGCGTCGCGCTACCTTCACCGCCGCCGGGGAGGTCGGCGTCGTCACCGAGGCCGAACGGACCGCGGCCGTCGAGCGGGCCGCCGAGGGGTTGGGCGTCGACCCCGGCGACGTCGAGGACTCGCTCTACGCCGACCGCGAACGGAACCAGATCCTGACCGACGTGGAATCGCGCTGGGACCCCGCCGAACTGATCGAGCAGTACAACCTCTCGCTGGCTCAGACGGCCCTGTTCGACGCGACCGAGGTCCGGCTCCGGTCGAGCGACCCCAAGGCGCTGGTCTCGGCGGTCAAACGTCTGCGCCTGCTGTACGAGGTCGAGGCCACCGACGACGGTCGCGTGGTCGTCGTCACCGGCCCCGACCGGCTCTTTCGCCGGACTCGCCGCTACGGTACCCGCTTCGCTCGGCTCCTCCGGACGGTCGCCAAGACCGCCCACGAGTGGTCGCTCGAAGCCGCTATCGACGACCGCGGCACCGAGCGTACGCTCCGCCTCTCGCAGTCGGACGTGTCAGTCCCCGGCGTCGATCCGGTGACGGAAGTCACCTACGATAGCGGCGTCGAGGCCGACTTCGCCGCCCGCTTCGAGGCGCTCGACCTCGACTGGGAACTGATCCGCGAACCGGAACCGCTGGCCGCCGGCGCACACGTCGTCGTCCCCGACTTCGCCTTCGACTACGAGTTCGGCGACTTCCGCGTGTTCTTCGAGATCATGGGGTTCTGGACGCCCGAGTACGTCGCGAAGAAACTCTCCCGGCTGGGGGACGTCGACGCCGTGGAGATGGTGGTCGCCGTCGACGAGAGCCTCGGTGTCGGCGAGGAGATCGAGGCCCGCGACCACCGCGCGATCCCCTACTCCGGAACGGTCCGGGTCAAGGACGTACGGGACGCGCTCCGGCGCTACGAGGCCGACCTCGAAGCCGACAGCGCCGCGGCGCTGCCACAGGAACTCACCCCCGACGCCGACGTGATCGACCTGTCGACGCTGGCCGCCGACCACGGCGTCAGCGAAGACGTGATCGAGGACCGCACCTTCCCCGACCACGACCGCGTCGGCCGAACGTTGATCCGTCCCGACGTTCTGGCCGCCCTCGACGACCGAATCGAGGTCGGACAGTCGCTGTCGGCGGTCGACGACCTGCTCGACGAGTACGGGATCGACGACGCCAGCGCCACTCTCTCGGCGCTCGGCTATCACGTCGAGTGGGAGGGGCTGAGTGGCGGGACGGTGCGGTCGCTGGACCCGCCTCCATCGGATCGAGAACCGCAGTAAGGAGGGTGTCCAAAAAAGTTATCAGCGTCACATACTGTGATCAACCGATGAACTTCGACGGCGAACGTGGGCTCTCGCGGCGCGATTTCGTCGCCGCCGCAGTGGCGATCGGGGGGACGAGCGCGCTGAGTGCGTGTCAGGGGGTCGAACAGTCGGAAGGTGGGACGGAGACCGGGACCAGCGACGGAGGGACCTACCCGCGTGGCGTCGAGGACCCCGCCGAGCTGCCGGCCCGCCAGCACGCCTGGGACGAGTACCTCGTCCACGGCGCACACGGGACGACGATCCAGGGCCAGCACCAGCTGATGCTCGGACTGTCCTACGACGGGTCGGTGCCGCCGACAGAGGACGAACGCGCGACGGTCGAGGACGGCCTACGGACGCTCGAACGCGCGTTCCAGTGGGGAAGCGGGCTGGACAAGAGCGGCGAGGTGAACGACGGCCTCCTGTTCATGCTGGCCTACGCGCCAAGCTATCTCGACAGCGTTGGCATCGGGGTCGACGGGCTCCAGCGCGCCGAGACGCTGCTCGAAGAGCTGGGCGAGGACCCGGCGAAGGCCGACGGCTTCGACGCCCTGCTCCTGCTCGACAGCGACTACGGCTCGATCCTGCTGTCGGTCGAGGAAGCGATGTTCGGCGAGCGCGAGACCGTCAACGGCGTCGACGTGGGATCGCGACTGGGCGAGGTCTTTTCGGTCACTACGCGGCGCTCGGGCGTACTGGGTAAGGGCGTGCCGGCCGACGAGATCGACAACGATTCGATTCCCGAGGACGCGGCGCTGTCGATGGGGTTCCGGGCGGGCTTCGACAACAGCCTCCCGACGGAGGACTCGGTGACCCGGACCGAAGGGCCATTCGCCGGCGGGACGACGCTCGTCACCTCCCGTCTCGAAACGCGACTGGACGACTGGTACGACCAGCCCCACGAGGACCGGCGCAGGGAGATGTACTGTCCGGCCCACACCGACGAGGAGGTCGGCGAGACGGGCGAACGGCTGGGCAACCACAGCCAGATCACCCACGAGAACGTCGAGAACATGGACCAACTCGCCGAGGAGCACGGCATCGTCGGCCACGCACAGAAGGTCGCCAGCGCACGCGACGAGAACTTCGTCCCGCAAATCCTCCGCCGCTCGGAGGGCGTCGCGACCGACGAAGTCGGCGGGAGCGTGTTCAACTTCTCGTCGATCCAGCGCGACACGGCGGCCTTCCTCGACGTGCGACGCGCGATGGACGTCGAGGAGTACGACCACGACGTCCCCGAGGAGAAACACGGCATCGTCCACTACCTCGAAACGAAGGCCCGCGGGACGTTCCTCGTCCCGCCCCGTGACCGTCGCGCACTCCCGGTCCCACGATGAACGGGCGACGGGTCACCGTGCTGGCGGCGCTGGTGGCGATGGCCGTGCTGGCCGGCTGTGCCGGATCGGCACAGTACACTGCTGGCACGACCATCCAGTTCGAGAACGCGACCGCCGAGTCCGGGATCGCCTACCAGACCACCGGTGGCGGCGCTGGCAACGGCGACGACGGCGTCTTCGTCGCCGACGTGAACCGCGACGGCTGGCGAGACGTGCTGGTGTTGGGCGGCGACCGCCCGGCGCTGTACGAGAACACCGGTGGTAACTTCACCCGCTCGGACGCCCTGCCGGAGCTCTCGGACCCGTTCAAGAGCGCGCTGTTCGTCGACTACGACGACGACGGCTGGCAGGACCTGCTGTTGCTCCGGCCGTACGAGCAGCCGGTGATGCTCCACAACGACGAGGGCCGCTACGAACGGGCCGACGTCGGCCTCGGGAATCTCACCTACCCGCTGGGAGCGACGGCCGCCGACTACGACGGCGACGGCGACACGGACCTGTTCGTCTACCAGTCGGGCGACTGGGCCGATGGCAAGCCGAAAGGGTACTTCAGCCTGCACGGTCACGTCCCCGACGACAACGGCAACCGGAACGTCCTCTACGAGAACACCGGCGGCGAGTTCGAGCGCGTCACCGACGCGGGCATCGAGGGGACGCGCTGGAGTCTCGCAGCGAGTTTCGTCGATCTGAACGGCGACGGCCGGCAGGACATCCACGTCGCGAACGACTACAACAACGACACCGTCTACATCAATCGGGGCGACGGCACCTTCCGCCAGCGGCTCCTGCCCGGCGCGACGGCCAGGAACGGCATGTCCTCGGAGATCGGCGACGTGAACGGCGACGGCCACCAGGACGTGTTCACGACCAACATCGAGTTGCCGATCCGCGACGGGATGAGCGCGGAGCGCTACGAGCGGATCAAGCGCCTGTTCGCCTTCGTCATCCAGTCGGGCCGCACGGAGGGCAACACGCTCATGCTCAACGACGGTACCGGAAACCTGAGCGACGCCGCCCCCGAGTACGACGTGCGGGTCGGTGGCTGGGGCTGGGCCAGTTCCCACACCGACTTCGACAACGACGGCGACGCCGACGTCATCCACGCGACCCAGCACGTCGTCCGGATCGACAAGGACGAGCCACACTTCACCTACCCGATGGTGTTCGAACGAACCGGCGACAACTTCACCAACCGCGACGCCTCGGCGCGGGGCTTCAACGAGACCGACGGCCGCGGGCTGGCGACACTGGACTACGACCGGGACGGGGACCGTGACGTCGTCGTCGCGCCATACGACGGGACGATCACCGTCTACGAGAACGTCGGTGCCGAGGCCAACAGCCTCCACTTCCGCGCGGTCGAGGACAGCGGCGGGACCGCGCTTGGCGCGACGGTGACGGTCTCGACCGACGAGCGTGAGACCGTCGTCCAGCAGACGATCCGCTCGGACTTCCTCTCACAGGAGAGCCGCGTCAACCACGTCGGTCTGGGGAGTACCGAGTCGGCCGACATCCACGTCACGTGGCCCGATGGCACCGAACGGACCTTCGGGAACGTCGACGCGAACCAGCACGTCAGGCTGTCGAAGGGCGGTATCGAGACGGTCAACGCGACGGGCGAGCGACACGGACAGTCGTAGCTTCGTACCGAATCGACACGCGAGCGTGTGGTCGACCGGCTAAACGGCTACGACTGTCCGTATACCGACCGCGGCGGGACTACGACCAGCTTTCGTACAGCCGACGGCCGACGACGCCGGTCCCCAGCAGCGAGAGGATCTGGGACAGGAAGTTCCCGAGTATCGGAATCGCCCAGAGACAGGACAGCACCGCTGCGCCGACGACGAGGGCTCGAGCGCTGGGATCTCGGGCGTCGCCGGCGATCGCGCTGCCGACCCAGACGATGGTGACGGCGTTGCCGACCAGACTGACGATCGCGAGGACGAACGCCCCGGGCACGGCGACGAGGAGGCCGACGATCGTGATCGCCAGCAGGAAGAGCGCGATCGGCACGCCGACGGCGACCAACAGACCCCAGACGAACGCGCCGCCGGGGTCGTCGCTGATCTCGCGAACGCAATTGCGGGTGTACTGTGGAGCGAGTGCGAGCGCAAACCCCCCCAGCAGGACGTTCCCGATCAGAGCGACACCGAAACTGGTCCCGATCCGGACTCCGAGCCCGAGTTCCGAGGCGGCACCGGAGGACTGTCCAGCGGCGATACCAGCGAACGCGAGGAGTGCCAGCGCACTCGCTATCGCGGCGGGCAAGCGATTGGAGGGCATCGTTCGACGGTTCCGGTCACCGAGGCAAATCGTTTGTGGAACCGCGTACCGACGGTCAGACCGTTACTCCGACAGTTCGCGCTGGCGACCCTTGGCGATCTGGGACTTGAGTTCGCCGTAGGTGTACAGCCCCACGCCCAGCGGTTCCACGTCGCCCGCGAGATCGTGCGTGACGATCAGGAACCCCCAGTCGCCGTCCCACTCGACGTCGAGGGTCTCGCCGTCGACGAACGCCGCCGCCT
>Ga0207715_100384_pt1 | contig 10932 bp, 11 predicted proteins | sample A23M3SouthBayCA_FD_187732 | JGI IMG/M metagenome (GOLD analysis project Ga0207715, IMG submission 187732) | Aerobic enrichment media from Eden Landing Ponds, California, USA - A23 M3 (SPAdes) | ecosystem: Environmental > Aquatic > Marine > Unclassified | place: USA: Emeryville, California... | reverse complement strand
GCGAGGTCGTCGTCGAGCGCATCCTCGAAGAGATCCGCGAGGACGACCTGAAATACCGCACCTTCGCCCGCCGGGGCGACGAGGAATGAACGGCGACGGCGCCCGCGAAAGGGACGCCGACAGCGGCAGTGACCCAACGACGGGGACGCGCGACCCCGACGCCCTGCTCCGACAGGCGGGTGTCCGCGGCGACCCCGACCGGGACCAGCACTTCCTTGTCGACGACCGGGTGCTCGACCGGCTCCCCGAGTACGCCGCGGAGGCCGACGTGGATCTGTCGCACGTCCTGGAGATCGGCGCGGGGACCGGCGCGCTGACCGACCGCCTGCTCGCCGCGGCCGACCGGGTGACCGCGATCGAGCGCGACCCCGCCCTGGCCGCGTTCCTCCGCGAGGAGTTCGCCGCCGAGATCGAGGCGGGCGATCTCACCGTCGTCGAGGGCGACGCCCTGGAGGTCGAACTGCCCGAGTTCACCGCCTCGATCTCGAATCTCCCCTACGGTCCCTCCAGCGAGCTGGCCTTCCGGCTGCTGCCCGAGAAGCGGCCGCTCGTGTTGATGTTCCAGCGGGAGTTCGCCGAGCGGATGGCCGCCGAGCCGGGAACCGACGACTACGGCCGGCTGTCGGTGACGGCGGGCCACTACGCCGACGCCGAGGTGGTCGAACCCGTCCCGAAAGAGGCGTTCTCACCGCCGCCCGCGGTCCAGAGCGCGGTCGTGCGGACGACGCCCCGCGACCCGGACTACGAAGTCGACGACGAGGAGTTCTTCATGGATTTCCTGAAGGCCGTGTTCACCCAGCGCCGGAAGACGATGCGTAACGCCGTCCGCAACACCGCCCACATCTCCGGACTCGGCGACCCCGACGCGGTGGTCGAGGCCGCGGAAGAAGATCTGATGAGCGCCCGCGCCGGCAACGTCACGCCCGCCGAATTCGCGGACCTGGCGACGCTGGCGTACGAGGTCGGCGAGCCCGGCGAGCATCCGTCGGCATGACCGACGGAGCGGACGACTCTGACGGCAAACCCGGCCTCGCCGCCCAGCGCGACGTGGAGCAGGTGTACCAGCCCGCGGAGGACTCGAAGCTGCTGGCCGACGCCGTCGTCGAACGCGTCGAGGGCGGCGAACGAGCGCTGGACGTGGGGACCGGCTCGGGCTACGTCGCCGCGCGGATGGCGGAAACGGGCGCCGACGCCGTGGGCGCGGACCTGAACCCGCACGCCTGCCGGCAGGCGGCCGAGGCGGGGATTCCGGTCGTCCGGGCGGACCTGACGACGGCGTTCCGGGACGGCGCGTTCGACGTGGTGACGTTCAATCCGCCGTATCTGCCGACCGAACCCGACAAAGAGTGGGACGACTGGATGGAGCGGGCGCTCTCCGGTGGTGAGGACGGCCGCGCGGCCATCGACCCGTTCCTCGACGACGTGGCGCGCGTCCTCGCTCCTGAGGGCGCGGCGTATCTGCTCGTGAGTTCGCTGACCGACCCCGACGCGGTGCGAGAGCGCGCGGCCGAGAACGGGCTGGCGAGCGAGGAGGTCACGAGCGAATCGCATCCGTTCGAGACGCTGCTGGTGATGCGGTTCGCGGTCGGGGGCTGACTCAGGCCGAGACGGCGACCGCACCGTCTGCGTTCTCGGACTCGGGTTCGTCCCCGCGCGGAGCGGCGAGCCTCACACCGGCGGCGAACAGCACCGCACCGACAGGCGCGGCGACGAGCGGGCGGAAGACCATCCCGTGCAGGAAGCTCGTGGTCGCGGCGCCGTGGGCGCCGCCGTAGCAGACGAGCGCGACGCCCGTTCCGTACAGCCAGCGGCGCTGTCCACGCGCCCACGCGACGCCCGCGACCAGGAAGAGGACACAGCCCAAACGCCAAAAGCCGACGATTTCGAACGTCTCTGTGGCGACTTCGACGGGACCGGACGGCGGCGTCCACTCGGTGATGTGCTCGGGGACGGGTACGACGTCGGTCCGGGGACGCCGAAACGTCTCGGCGACGAACGGGAGCGGCGCCGCGAGGACCGATATCGAAGCGGTGGCGGGCGTCAGCGACCGCGTCCGCCCCCTGACGGCCGCCGCCACGCCCCACGCGAGCGTCGACGCCCACACGAACTGGAGGAGCGCCGCGAACAACGGGAAGACGTAGTGACCGACCAAACCCGGCGGCGCGTAGTGGACGAACATGTGGAACGGGTGCAGCGCGAGCAACCCGGCGGAACCGAGAGCGACACCAGCCCCCACCGCGCGAACCGACTGTCGGTCGAGCTGTGGGAACCTGCTCACGGATCCCGATCCAGACAACTCGACAATATGTCTTCCGGACCGACGGCCGTGAGTCGCCACCCCCAGAGATTACCGTTGCGCATCAAACGAGATAAGAAATATTATAGGGCGTCATTTCGTACGTCGGTTCAATGACGCAGGTACTCTCCACGACGCCCGGCCTGTTTCCGTTGCCGGACTGGGCGAAGGACGAACTGGCGAACCTGAAGGGGCGACAGAAAGGCGGGCTGGTCTCCGGTGACGAGAGCGCCGAGATCAGCGACGCCTACGACCGAGCGCGTTCGGAAGTCGTCGGTCTCCAGACCGACGCCGGTCTCGACCTGGTCGTCGAGGGCCAGCTGCGGTGGGACGACATGCTCACCCACCCGCTGGCGGTCGCCGACGCCGTCGAGACCCGCGGGATCGTCCGCTACTTCGACAACAACAACTTCTATCGAGAGCCGGTCGTGACCGGCGACCTGAGCGCGACCGGCGACGTGGCGACCGACCTCGAAGCGACCGCGGAACTCACCGACGAGTCGCTCAACGCGGTCCTCCCGGGACCGTACACGCTCAGCCAGCTGGCGACCGACGAGCACTACGGCGACGAGAGCGCCTTCCTCTCGGCGCTGGCGGAGTTCCTCGCGAGCGAGGCCGAGCAGTTTCCCGAGGTCGAGACGCTGTTCCTGCTCGAACCCTCGCTGCTCGAATCGCCGCCCGGCGACGGTGCAGACGAGCGCGCCAGCGAGGCCATCGACACGGTCGCGCAGGCGGCCGACGCCGACGTGGTCGCCCACACCTACTGGGAGTCCCACGGCGGGGCGGGCGGCATCGACGAGAAGGTCTACGCCCACCTCATGGACGCCGACGTGGACGCTATCGGCTTCGACTTCGTGGCCAACCACGAGGACAACGCCTACGTCATCAGCGAGTACGGCGCCAAAGACGACATCGCGCTGGGGATCGTCGACGGGCAGAACACGCTCGTCGAGGAGTCCTCGGAGATCGCCGAGCGCGTCGAGTGGACGCTCGACAACGCCCACGGCGTCGACTTCGAGACCGCCTACGCGACGATCAACACGCCGACGTTCTACCTGCCCTCGGGCAAGTTCGAGGAGAAGCTGGCGGCGCTTGGCGCCGTCGAGCGCGCGGAGGTGAAAGCATGACCGAGCGACCCGCCGACAACCGCGAGCAGTTCCGCCCGGCCGACCACGACAACGACCACTTCCTGCTGACCAGCGTGGTCGGCAGTTACAAGAAGCCCAAGTGGCTCGACCGCGCCCGCGAGCTCTACGAGGACGACGAGGACAACTTCGGCGACACCGAGTGGGAGGAGGCCAAGGACGACGCCGCCCGTCTCATCACCGAAGAACACGAGCGAGCCGGCCTCGACACCGTCGTCGACGGCGAGATGCGCCGGACGGAGATGGTCGAGTACTTCGCCGAGCGCATCGAGGGCTACGAGTTCAACGGCCGCGTGAAGGTGTGGGGCCACAACTACTTCAACAAGCCCTCGGTCGCCGAAACCGTCGAGTACGGCGAGCAGTGGCTCGTCGACGAGTTCGAGTTCACCGACTCGGTGGCCGACCGCCCGGTCAAGGTTCCCATCACCGGTCCCTACACCCTCGCGAACTGGACGTTCAACGAGACCTACGACGACGACGAGGCGCTGGCCTACGACCTGGCCGAACTGGTCAACGAGGAGATCGAACAGCTGGTCGACGCCGGGGCGCGCTACATCCAGATCGACGAGCCCGCGCTCGCGACGACGCCGGACGACCACGCCATCGTCGGCGAGTGTCTCGAACGCATCGTCGAGGACATCCCCGAGGAGGTCCGCATCGGTCTCCACGTCTGTTACGGCGACTACTCGCGGATCTACCCCGAGGTACTCGACTACCCCATCGACGAACTCGACCTCGAACTCACGAACGGCGACTACGAGCAGATCGACGTGTTCACCGAGCCGGAGTTCACGCTCGATCTCGCGCTGGGCGTCGTCGACAACCACACCGCCGAGGTCGAGACCGTCGCGGAGATCAAAGAGAACATCCGCCAGGGCCTGAAAGTCGTCCCGCCGGAGCAGCTGACCATCTCCCCCGACTGCGGGCTGAAGCTGCTGCCCCGCGAGAAGGCCTACGCGAAGATGGAGAACATGGTCCAGGCCGCCCGCGAGGTCGAGGCCGAACTCGACGCCGGCGATATCGACGTGCCCGCCGCCGGCCGCACCGCCTCCGCCGACGACTAACTCCCAGTTCTGCTCCGTCCGCTCCGCCCGAGTGGACTACTCGGTCGGCGCCTCGACCGCTCCGACCTGTTGCAGTATCCCGAGGAAATCCCAGGTCGCCCACGTTTCGGCGATCTTGCCGTCTTTGACCCGGTGCATCGCGTTCCCCTGGACCTCGAATTCGATGTCGGTCGGTTCGACCCCCCGGAACTCTCCCCGGTGGGTCCCCGTCATCGTCCCCTCGAACGCCACGAGGTCACCCTCGGAGACGACCTCACCGACGTGGACCTCGCTATCGGGGAACGCCGCGTGTAACTGCTTCAGCGATTCGGCCCACGCGTCGGGGCCCGGTTCGATCTCCGGACTGGCCGGGTCGTGTCGCGTGTAGTCGTCGGTGAACAGGTCGTCGATCCGGTCGTACTCCTTCCCGTTCACCACTTCGTCGATAAACTGCTGTACCACGGCTGCTTCGGTTCGAGTGTCTGTTGCCATGTGGTTCCTCCGCGTCGTCCGCCCCCCGGACTTCGATACCCACCACTCCTCGCGACGAACGCACACGTGACGTTCGCAGAGAGCCGTGTTAACAGTTGTCGCGGCTCGGATACCACTCCCGAGGAGATAGCTACCAGATTGCCGGTGCCACGCCTTCGAATCAGTCCGAACGAGGTGATCGAAGCCGCCCGCAGGACGTAAACGCGGCACATACTAGGTCCCTAGAGTCCCTCGAAGGAATACGGCGGAAAGCGTTTTGAGGGGCCCACCCGAGAGATCGATCAAGTGAGAGACACCATGTCGACGAACACCGACCAGCGGATCGAACTCTACCTCCGGGGGGACACGTACGGCAGCTACGACCGCCAGCAGCGCATCCTCGACCGCGTCGAGAACCTGGAGGCCGACGGCGTCGTCACCGACACGGAGGTCGACGCCTCCTGGCAGCGCATCCGCACGCCGGAGCAGGACGGCCGCGACGCGGCGCTGGCCACCTACGAGGAGTTCGGCGAGTGGGCGACGGAGAACGGTTACCGCCTCGAACCGGCCTTCGAGCGCCGACAGCGCTCGTACGTCGGCAGCGACACCGTCCACGACGTGGTCGTGTTCCCGATGGCGTCGCTGGCGGTCTACCAGGGGAGCGACCTGCAGGCCGTCTTCCCCTGTGCCGACGAGACCGGCGAGATCCACTTCACCGTCCAGGACTGCCTCGACGCCTTCGAGGCGGGTGAGACGGAGTGGTTCGAGCAGTTCGCGGCCGTGTCCGTCGACCGCGCGAGCCCGCGGCTGACGGTCAACGCGGACTGAGCGGAAAACGGCGCCGGGTGCGATTTTTCAGCTCCGCAGCGCCTCAACGGGCCGCTCGTTGGCTGCCTTCCACGCCGGATAGAGCCCGCTCAGGAGACTCGTCCCGACGCCGAAGGCGAACGCGAGGCCGATATAGAGGAAGTTCCCCGGTCGGAGCACGAGCGTGGCGTCGCCGACGACGAAGTGGTTGAGAACCAGCCCGGCGACGATCGAGAAGCCCGCGCCGACGAGACCGCCGATGATCCCGAGCAAGACGGCCTCCGAGAGCATGATCTTCAGCACGTCGAGTTTCTGGAAGCCGACGGCACGCAGGACGCCGATCTCCTGGCGGCGCTCGACGGTGCTCATCAGCATGACGTTGAGGATGCTGACGCCGGCGACCAGCAGCGAGATGGAGCCGATCCCGATGAGGAAGAGGTTCAGCGCCTGGAACGACTGGCCGATCTGGTCGGCGACGCTGGAGAAGTCCCGAACGGTGACGCGCTCGCGGCGCTCGTTGAGCTGGGCGCGGATCGCCATCGCGGTGGCGTTGGCGGCGGTGCTGTCCGTCTCGGTGACGGTGATGGTGTCGTAGCCCCGCGTGTCGAAACTGCGCGTCGGGAGGACGATCTGGTTGCTCGGGTCGGTGAACCCGAAGCCCTGGCTGGGCGAGAGCACCGCGACGACTCTGACCGTCGAGCCGTTGACGGCGATCGTGTCGCCGGGCCCCAGGTCGCGCTGGTCGGCGAGGTTGGGCCCGATCAGCGCGCCGCTCCGGTAGGGGTCGGGGATCGACCCGTCCCGAGCCTCGAACAGCTTGCTCGGTTGGTCGATCCCCATCACCGCCCTTGTCTCGGATACTCCCCTGCCGTAGGAGACGGTGGTGAACCGCTGGACCGCGGGGGCGACGGTCGCGCCGGACCCCGCGACCGACTCGATCTGGCGGAGGTCCCGTTCGCTCAGCGTGTCGGGTGCCCCCTCGGAGTCGGCAGGCATGACCATCACCTGGTTGCCGATGTCGCCGAGGTTCTGGCTGAGCTGGTACCGCAGCGTCAGGCCGAACATCCCCAGCGACGCGATGGCGATGACGCCGATGACGATACCCAGCGCCGCCAGCACCGAGCGGACCTTCGTCCGGCCGATGTTGCGCCGGGCCATCAGCAGAGCGGGGAACCGCCGTCGCAGCCAGCCCATCACGGCCGATCACTCCCCGTGAGGCCGTCGTCGGTCGGACCGGGAACGTCGGCGTCGGGGGACGGGGTCGGATCCGGGGTACGGCCGGTCGCCGGCGCGTCCTCGCCCATGAGCCCGTCGACGAGGCGGACGGTGCGGTCGACGTAGTCGTTGACGAGCTCGTCGTGGGTGACCGCGATGACGGCCACGTCGCGTTCGGTGATGTCGACGAACTCCTCGAGGATCTTGCGGCCGGTGTCCCGGTCGAGGTTCCCCGTCGGCTCGTCGGCCAGCAGTACGCGCGGCTCGTTGATCAGCGACCGGGCGATGGCGACACGCTGTTTCTGCCCGCCCGACAGCTCGTCGGGCTTGTGGTCCAGCCGCTCGCCCAGCCCCATCCGTTCGAGCAGGTCGACCGATCGCCGTTCGACCGTCGAGTCGTGGTCGAACAGCGCGGGCACCTCGACGTTCTCCTTCGCGGTGAGCGTCGGGATGAGATAGAAGTTCTGGAAGACGAACCCGATGGTACGCTTGCGAGCTGCGGTCTGCTCGCGGTCCGTGAGGCCGGTCACGTCCTCGCCGTCGAGCAGGACTTCGCCCTCGCTGGGGTCGTCGAGCAGGCCCAGCAGGTTGAGCAGCGTGGTCTTGCCGCTCCCGCTGGGGCCCATGATGGAGACGAACTCGCCGGGCTCGACGGCGAAGTCGATCCCCTTCAGCGCCTCCAGCGTCTCCCCGCCGGTCCGGTAGCGCTTGACGACGCGCCGGGTCTCAATCACCGCCACGGCTCGCCCTCCAGGCGCGGACTATCACCGCCAGGACGACGATCACGACGACGGCGCCCACCGCGATCGGGAGGAGGAGTCCGCCGCCGGAGGTGTTCGGTTCGACCTCTGGACCGGCGGCCAGCGCGCGGCTGGCGCCGGCGGCGTCGACTTCGACGGTGCGGGTGACGCGCTGGCCGTCGACGAGGTACTCGACTCGCAGCGGGACCGTCGAGACGTTGCCCTCCGTGGTGGCGTACACGTCGAACGAGACGAAGTCGCTCGCGGGGACGGTGCCCACGAAGTACTCGCGGTTGGGTGCGGTCGGCGTCACCTGGTCGGTGTCGACGACGCTGACGAGGACGCTCTGGGCGTCGGTCGTCCCGAGGTTGCTCGCGCTGCCCGAGACCCGGAGCCGCCCGCCGTCGGGGACGACCTCCAGGCCGGTCAGCCCGATCGTACCGGGCGTCTGCGTGAGCGCCGTCGACGCCGAGGCCTCGCCGCGCTGGCGGGCCACGTCGTAGGTGGCGACCACGTCGACCGCCGCGCGGTCGCCCGACAGCGTCGCGTTCAGCCGGACCGTCCGGGACTCGCCCGCGGCGACGCGGTCGACGAGCGCCTGCCCGACCGTGGCGTTGGGCGAACTGGCGCGCACGCTGACGTTCGAGATGGGCGCGTTGCCCCCGTTGAGCACCGACACCGTGACCGACTGGGAGTTGCCCCCTTCGCGGGTGCTCAGGTCCAGCGCGACGCTGTCGCGAAGCGGGTCCGTCCGAACGGTGACCGTCTCGGTGACGGTGCGGGTCGCCCCGCCCGGCGTCGAGTACGAGAGCGTCGCGGTCAGCTCGTGGTCGCCGGGTGCCGACGGCCGGAAGTCGAAGGCCGCCGTCGCCGACTCACCGTCGGCGATCCGGGTGAACACCGAGCGGTCGTTGCGGACGGCGACGCCGTCGCCGGCGACGGTCAGCTCGGCGTTGGTCACCGCCGCGCCGAGGCCGTTGGCGACCGTGACGGTGCCGTCGGACTCCAGCCCGACGATCGAGGCGTTGGCGTCGATGTCGAGCTGGGGCCGCTCGGTCTCCGTGCGGACGGTGACCGTGTCGGTGACCGTGTCGGTCACGCCCCCGGCGGTCGTGTAGGTCAGCGTCGCCGTCAGCGGGTGGCGACCCGCGTCGTCGGCGCGATAGTCGAACTCGACGGTGCGAGAGGCGTTGCTCCCGACGGTCGCGAGCACCTCCCGGCGGTTGGTGATGCTCACGTTCTCCCCGTCGACGGTGAGCTCGACGCTCTCGATGGGGCTCGACAGGCTGTTTGCGATCGTCACCGAGCCGTCCGCGCGGACGCCCGCGACGGAGTCGTCGGCGTCGATGTCCAGCTGCGGGTAGCGCTGTTCGACCGTGATCGATACCGGGTAGCTCAGCCGCGTCCGCCGGTCCTGTTCGGTGTCGCGGCCGGAGACGTTGACCTGCAGGTCGTAGGTACCTGGCTCGTCGAACGAGACCGAAAGCGGCACGGCCTTGCTCGACCCCGCCGGGACCGTCCCGATGTTCTTGACGTCGGCGTACTCCTCGGGAGTGGGGCCGTCGTCGGCCTTGACGAGCCGAACGCGGTCGACGAAGTAGCCAGCGGAGCTACTGCCGAAGTTCTCGATGGTCGGTTCGACCGTGATTTCGTCGCCGGGGACGGGTTCGGCGGGCGTCACGTCGACCGAAGAGACGGTCACGTCGACGCTGGTGGCGGCCGAGACGGCCGGAAGCGATGCGACTGCGAGGACGACCAGTATCGCGAAAGCGTGTGTGCGTTTCATAGTTGCGAACGGAACCTGGGGTTCACCTCTCTCAGAGGAGGAGGGAGCCGATAGCGAACAGCGCCAGCTGGATCAGAACGACGATACCGACGGGCACGCCCACCGAGACCGCGGCCTGGCGGGTGCTCACGTCGCGGGCGTGTTTCGTCGCGAACAGCCAGATGAACGCCGCCCACAGCGTGAACAGGAGCCCGAAGACGGTCGTCAGCGTGACCAGCGGCCCAGCCTGAGCCTCCTGGAGCGCCCGAGCGTACGCCAGCGCCTGTTCGCCGGACATCTGTGACGGCGGCGTCCCCGCGAGTTCGCTCGGGAACGTCACCGAGACGCCCCTGACGTTCCACCGGTAGAACTGTACGAGGGCGGTCAACGCAGACCCGACGATCTGCGGGACGAATCCGTACCCGACGAACGTCAGGAGCCGCGAGAACTCGCCGTCGCCGTCGAAGACGGTCGACAGCAGGTAGAACAGCCCCGCGTAGAAGATCCACGCGACGAAGGGCACCGCGAACGCGAACGCGAACGCGAGCGGGCCCGACCCGGCCTGCGATGCCGGCAGACCCTGGCTGGAGAGCAAATCCGAGAGTCCGCGCGAAGTGACGACGCCGGTCACCAGTCGCAGGACGCCGACCAGCGCGATTATCACCAGCGGCCACTTCAGCGACGGGTCCGACTCCTGCTGCCGGAAGAACCCGTTCGGGTCGGTCAAAAGGGTCGATATGGAGGGCATCTCGCCGGAGAGTCCGTAGAGTGGTCACTTAATAATTTTGTTATGTGAAACAGGTCCGTAGTCGAACAGCTTTGTTCGCGCCGAGAGCGTGTTCGAACGCCGCCTGGGGTCGGTAACGGAGTCGAGACGGCGCTCACCGCGGGAGTTCCGCGAACAGACGGTCGAACTGCTGGCGGTACTGGAACTCCGCGCGGGCCCGTCCCAGGTCGTCCTCGGCGAAGGCGTCGTCGAAGCCGGTCATCCGCCACAGCAGCGTCGATAGCTGGTAGATCGGTTTCGTCCGCTCGTAGGTCTCGCCGGGGTCGAACTCTGCGTGGGAGCGATAGCCCTCGTACAGTTGTTCGCGCAGTCGCTCGCGGACCTGCGGGTCGTCGAACGTCGAGTCGATGTAGAGGAACTCCGACTGAGCGAGCTGGTAGTCCCGATGTGCGGCCAGGGTGTCCTGCCAGTCCAGCACCGCGGTGATGGGGTCGGACTCGTCGAGCAGGCAGAGCAGGTTCGTCGGCTGCATGTCGTCGTGGACGAGCCGTGGCATCCCGTCTTCGGGCACCAACGAGAGGGTGTCCTCGATGGCGTCGCGGGCCCGCGACTGAACCCCCTCGAAGGGCGTCCCCGCGAGGTGGTCGATGTGCGAGCGGGTCAGGTCGGCGAAGTACTCCCGCCAGTTGCCTCGCCAGTTGCGGATGGTGATCCGGTCGTCGT
>Ga0207715_100383_pt1 | contig 10971 bp, 11 predicted proteins | sample A23M3SouthBayCA_FD_187732 | JGI IMG/M metagenome (GOLD analysis project Ga0207715, IMG submission 187732) | Aerobic enrichment media from Eden Landing Ponds, California, USA - A23 M3 (SPAdes) | ecosystem: Environmental > Aquatic > Marine > Unclassified | place: USA: Emeryville, California... | reverse complement strand
TACCCCGCCGACCGGCACACGCTCGAGACGGCCGTCGAGCAGGTCGCCCGCCAGGTCGAGGCCGACGCGCCGGTCCCGACCCGCGACCGCGTCGTCGTCGAGCGCGAGGCCCGCGGCGTCGTCGTGAACGCCGCGTTCGGCCACCAGGTGAACGAGACGCTCGGCCGCCTGCTCGCGGCGCTCCTCGGCCAGCGCACCGGCTCGACGGTCGGGATGGACGCCGACCCGTACCGCATCGAACTCGAGTTGCCGGGCGGCCTGGGGGCGAGTGACGTCCGCGAGGTGCTCGAGACCACCGACCCCGACCACGTCGAACCGCTCGTGGAGTTGAGCCTGAAGCGCTCCGACACGCTGCAGTTCACGCTCGCACAGGTCGCCGCGAAGTTCGGGACGCTCAAGCGCTGGAAGGGCGACTCGACCCGCGGCGTCTCCGGCGACCGGCTGATGGCCGCCCTCGAGGACACGCCGCCGTACCGCGAGGCCGTGCGCGAGGTGCTCCACGAGGAACTCGACGCGCCCGGTGCCGCCGACGTGCTCCGCGCGGTCCAGGCCGGCGACCTCGAGGTCGTGACCCACGCTGGGCACACCCCCATCGGCACCGACGGCCGCTCGAGCGGGCGGGAACTCCTCGCCCCGCAGAACGCCGACGCCGACGTGGTCCGGACGGTCCGCGAGCGCATCCTCGACGACCGCGTTCGCCTCGTCTGCCTGCACTGCCTGGACTCCGACCGCGAGCGGACGGTCCGGAGCGTCGCCGACCAGCCGCAGTGTCCGGAGTGCGAGTCGACCCGCGTCGCGGCGCTGAGTCCGTGGGCCGACGAGGTCGTCGCGGCGCTACGCGCCGACGACAGAGACGCCGAGGAAGAGCGGATGGTCGAGCGCGCTCACCGGAACGCGAGCATCGTCCAGAGCCACGGGCGGAAGGCGGTCGTGGCGCTCGCGGCCAGGGGGGTGGGTCCGCAGACCGCGGCGCGGGTCATCAACAACCATCGCGAGGACGAGGCCGACTTCTTTCGGGACATCCTGGCCCGGGAGCGCGAGTACGCAAGAACGAAAGCGTTCTGGGACTAGCGTGGCGCGACCGGAGGGAGCGCCACGAGACCGGAGGCGGTGAGCGAAGCGAACCGCCGGAGGAGCGGTGCGTGGCGCGACCGAAGCGAACGCCACGGTAGGAGCGAGCGGCGAACGAAGTAAGCCGCGAGCCAGGGAGCGCCCGGAGCGCTCAGTGCGTCCCGGCCGCTCGACGCGTCCGCGTCGAAATATCCACTTCCTCTCCGCTCCGTGCCGACTCGTAGATGGCCTCGATGGCCCGCATGTCGACGAGGCCGTGCTCGCCGTCGGCGTGTATCGGCTCGCCGGTCAGCACGTGGTCGGCGAAGTACGCGAACTCCTCGGCCATCTGGTCGACGTGGTCGAAGCGGACGTCGACCGACGTCCCGCCGCGACGGAGCGTCAGCGACCGGTCGTCGCTCATGCCGTAGGCGGGGTCGAAGACGAGTTCGCCCTCGGTGCCGACGACGCGCAGGTGCCCGCTGCCGTAGGCGTTCTGGCTGGTCGTGCAGGCGGCGTAGACGCCGTCCTCGAAGGTGAGCTGGAAGCCCGCGCGCTCGTCGGGTATCGACTGGAACCCCTCGGACTCGGAGTGCATCGCGGCCTGTGCGCTCACAGGGTCGCGGCCGAGGACGAACCGCGCGGTGTTGAGCGGGTAGATGCCGATGTCGGTGACCGACCCGCCCTCGCCCGCGAGGTCGGGGTCGAGGCGCCACTGGTCGGGGTCGGGGATCATCTCGAGCAGACGCTGGGAGTTGTGCCCGTGGACGAAGACGGGGTCGCCGACGAGGCCCTCCTGGAGCGCGGCGCGCATCTGCCGGACGCCGGGTTCGGTGTGCATCCGGTAGGCGACCATCAGCGGGACGTCCGTGGCGGCCTCGACCAGGTCCTCGGCGCGCTCGACGCTCGCCTCCATCGGCTTCTCGCAGAGCACGGCCTTGCCCAGGTCCGCGGCCGTCTCGACGTATGGAAGGTGCAGTGCGTTCGGCGTGCAGATGTACACCGCGTCGTAGGCGTCGGCGGCGACGCCGTCGTGGAACTCGTCGTAGGTGATGCCGGCCTCGGCGTCGCAGTCGTCGGCCACGCGCTCGGCCTTCGCCTTGTCCGAACTGACCAGCACGGTCGTCTCGCAGTTGTCGATGGACTCGACGGCCGGGATGGCGAAGTCGGTCACCCACCAGCCCACCCCGATCATTGCGACGCGCACGGTGCCCGCCTGGGCCCGCTCCCAATCGCGCGCGTCGAACTCGTCGAAGAACCGCTCTGGGTCCATGCAGAAATGTTTACACGGACCCGAGTTAACGTTTGCGCTCCCGGGGAGGGGGTGCGGGGCGCTCTCGTGGCCGTCCACGGGGCCTGCCGGCCCGTTCACCTACCAGGAGGTCACGGTCACGTCGCACAACGGCTCCGGGAGCGGCAGGTCGACCTGGCTCGCCGTGTAGTGTGCGACGTACGTCGCGACGATGACCGCCAGTGACTCGACGGCGACGCGGCCCGGCGACCGGTTCTCGGCGGTGCCGTCGAGCAACTCGACGACGTGCCGCGCGGCGTTCGGGAACGCCGAGGCGTAGTCCTCGGCCCAGGTCCAGCCGTCGGCGACCGCGGGGTGGCCCGTCTCGACGTGCGCGCCGTCCTCGAGCGCCCAGTAGCGCCACTCGGCGTCGTCGTTGTTGAGGTAGAGTTTGCCGTCGCTGCCGAGGACCTGGAACGTCATCGAGGAGGCGTCGCGCGGCACCGTGCAGTCGACAGTCGCGAAGGTGCCGTCGTCGTAGACGACGAACCCCCCGCCGCCGGCGTCGTCGACGCGGCGGTCGGCCTGCAGCGCGTCGACGGCCTCGTTCTCGCCGGTGACGTGGCCGGCGACGCGCGCGGGGTCGGCGTCGAGCAGCCAGCCCAGCAGGTCGAAGACGTGCGTGGCGTTGCGCATCAGCTCCATCCGGAACTGGACGGAGACGCTGTGGACGTTGCCGACGAGGTCCTCCTCCGCGACGGCGTCGCGCAGTCGGCGAATCTTCTCCGAGAAGCGAAACGAGTGGTTGACGAGGAGGTCGGTGTCGGCCGCCTCGCACGCGTCGACCATCTCCTCGGCGTCGCTCACGGAGGCGGCGATCGGCTTCTCGCACCAGACGACGTCGGGGTCGCCGACCTCGACGGCGTCGAGCACGTGCTCGGCGTGGAGCAGCGAGGGGGTGCAGACGGAGACGGCGTCGAGGTCCTCCGCTTCGAGCATCGCGCGGTGGTCGTCGTAGCGGCGCTCGGGGGGAATCTCCCACGCCTCGCCGAAGGTGTCGAGTTTCTCCCGGTCGACGTCCGCCGCCGCGACCAGTTCGATGCCATCTGCGGCCTCGTAGCCGCCGGCGTGGCTGGCGCGGACCTTCTCTGAGCCGATCTGGTCCTCGTCGTGCAGGCCGAGGATGCCCAACCCGGCGATGCCACCGGTGCCGATCACGCCGGCGCGGTAGGTCATGGGCGAGGTTCGGGGGGTCGATTGAAAAAGGCGTGCACGTGTCCGGACCCGGTGACGCTGTCCGCGTCAGTGCGGCTGGGCGTAGCCGATGAGCAACACGTCCACCGGCACCCGGCAGGTGCGCTCCTCGCCGAACAGTTCGAGGTGGACCGCCAGCCCCGCCGGGAGCGCGTCGACCACCCGCCACAGGTCGGCGGTGGCGACCGAGACCGGGAGTGAGACGTGGAGGGTGCCCGACCCGTGGCCGACGCTGGTCGGCGCGTCCGCGTCGACCCGCCGGTCGAGGAGCGTCCGGAGGTGGTCGACGCTCCGCTCGGCACAGACCGACGCCGCGAACGCCTCGACGGGCCGGTAGTCGTACACCGCACTCTCGTCGCCGCGCATCGTGGCGACGCGGACCGTGTCGTTCCCGGGCACGTAGGTGCCGTCGTCGACGTCGACCGAGCCCAGGGTGACGTCGTGGTAGCCGTCGCCGGCGACCGTCGCGAGGAGGCCGGCGCAGGCCGTGAGGACGAGCAGCCAGGCGGCGAGGACGGCGGCGTGCCGCCGGCGGTTGCTGCCGGTCACGGTGGCCAGTCACGCCCGGTCGGGAAGTGTCTTCCGGCACACATTACTGCTCGGCCGGCTGTCGACGCCGGGTGCACCTGGCCAGCCGCCCGTCGTCGACAGCGCCCGACCAGACTCACACCGGCTCCGGCTGCCCGGTCTCCCCGACGTCGACCTCGACCCGACAGGTGTGGTTCCGGCCGAGGACGGTCACGTCGAACTCGTAGCCCGCCGGGAGCACCGACCGGACGGTCTCCACGCCGACGGGCGACGACCGGTACACCCAGACGTGCACGGAGTGGTCGTCGACGCCGTGGCTGTACTCGACGGTCCCGTTCACCCGTTTCTCGACCGTCTCGACGACGTGGTCGTGAACGGCCTGTGGACACTGCAGGTCCGCGAACTCCTCGAAGGGCACGTAGCGGTAGTCGGTGTCGTTCCGGCCGACGGCCGCGGCGTAGCGGACGGTGTCGTTCTCGGGGACGTAGACGCCGTTCTCGACGTCGGCCGTCACGGTACCGGGACCGTACTCGACGACGGTCCCGGTGTCGCTTCCGCCCGAGTCCCCGGCCGGTGACCCGACACACCCCGCTGCGACGGCCAGCGCGAGGACGGCGAGTACACGGAGTGCGACGGACCGGCCACCGGTCACGGGCCGAAGTGGGACGCCTGTAACAAGTCGGTTGTGGCCTCACCGACCCGGCCGCTTACGGTCCCGGCCGTGCACGAGTCGGTCATGTCGGACCCTTTCGTCGTGGTCGGCGGCGACGCCGCCGGCCTCAGCGCCGCGAGCAAGTGCAAGCGCGAGGACCCGGACCGCGAGGTCCTCGTCTTCGAGCGCGGGCGCTGGGTCTCCTACGCCCACTGCGGCGAACCGTACTTCGTGAAGGGCGAGGTCGAGCACCTCTCGGACCTCATCTCGCTCTCGCCCGACGACGTCGCCGAGCGCGGCATCGACCTCCGCCGCGAGTCCGAGGTGACGGCCGTGGACACCGACGCCGAGATGGTGACGGTCGAGGGCCTCGACGGGACCGAGACACGGCCCTACGGCGACCTGCTCGTCGCGACCGGCGCGAGCGCGTCCATGCCCCTGCCGGGGTCGGACCTGCACGGCGTCCTCCCGATGCACGGCCTCGACGACGCCGCGGCGATGCGGGCGTTCCTGGCGCCCCCGACCGACGCGTTGCCCGACGCAGTCGACCATGACGCCGTCGACGCCGAGCGGGTCCGGCGGTACGCCGCGCGCGACCCACCGGAGACCGTCGCGGTCGTCGGCGGCGGCTACGTCGGGGTCGAGATGGCCGAGGCGCTGGCCGCGGGCCACGACGTTCGTGTCCAGGTGTTCCACCGCGGCGAGCGCCTCCTGTCGCCGTTCGGCGGGGCCGTCGGCGAGCGGGTGACAGAGCACGTCGGCGAGCGCGTCGACCTTCACCTCGAGAGCGAGGTGGCGGGCCTCGACGGCGAGGACGGCCGGGTCACCGCCGTCGAGTGCGAGGGGGGCGAGCGACACGCCGTGGACGCCGCCGTCGTCGGCGTCGGGGTCACGCCGAACAGCGACCTGCTGTCGGACACGCCAGTCGAGACCGGGCCGTCGGGGGCGGCGCTCACCGACCGCTACGGCGAGACGGCGGTCGACGGCGTCTACGCCGCCGGGGACTGCGCCGCCGACCGCCACGTCGTCTCCGGCGAGCAGGCGTGGGTGCCGCTCGGCCTCACCGCCAACCGCGCGGGGCGAGCGGTCGGCGCGACGGTGGCGGGCGACCCGACCCCCGTGGGCGGCGTCGCGGGCACCGCGGCGGTCAAGGCCTTCGAGTTGGAGGCCGCGCGGACCGGCCTGCTGCCAGAGGAGGCCCGCGAGGCCGGGTTCGACCCGGTCGCGGAGACGGTGACCGCCGGCTCCCGGTCGGGCTACTACCCCGGCGCGGCGGAGACGACGGTGACCCTCGTCGCGGACCGCGGGACGGGACGGTTGCTCGGGGGGTCCATCGTGGGCGCGGACCGTGCGGCCGTCCGCATCGACACCGTCGCGACGGCGCTTGAGGCGGACCTGACGGTCGGCGAGGTGGAGCGACTCGACCTGCAGTACGCGCCGCCGTTCAGCCCGGTGTGGGACCCGGTGCTCGTCGCGGCGAAGGTGCTGCGCGGGTCGCTGGACGGCTGATTACTGCACCGCGACCCGACTCAGTTCCAGGTGAGCACTTTCTCCGGCCGGATGCGCAGGATGACCCGCTCGGTCTCGATGGGGTTCTGGTACTCGTCGGCGTCGGTGTAGCGCCGCGCGAGTGCGTCGATGTGCTCGCGGGCGCCCTCGGTCGTCGTCTCGCTGACCTCGCCCGTCACCGAGAGGTAGCGGTAGGGGTTCTCGGGGTCGGTCATGCTCGCCGCGACCGACGGGTTCCGGGCGACGTTGCTTTCCTTCCGCCGCCCCCGCTCGGTGTTGACGAGCAGGCGGTCGTCGTCGGCGTCGTAGCCGACCCAGACCGGCGTCGCCTGCGGCGTGCCGTCGGGGTTCAGCGTCGTCAGGTGCGCGATGGTCGGCTTCTCGAAGAGGTCGTGGTACGCGGGCGGGATCTCGGTCACGGCGGCTGGTCGGCCGGGTGGGGGAAAACGGTGCCGGCCCCGGCTCCGGGACCCGCTACTCGTAGACGTGGACCTCGCCGGTGCTGTTCGCCTCGACGTAGTCCCAGTCGTACTCGACGCCGAGGCCCGGGCCGTCGGGGACGCCGACGGTCCCGTCTTCGTCGATGGTGTCGATGGCGTCGCTGTAGTCGCCCTCGTAGACGGGCGGCGGGGTGTTGTCGCAGTCGGGGTGGACCAGCGCGAGTTCGTAGTAGTTCGTGTTGCGCGTCGCGGCGATGCAGTGCCGGTGGGCCGGGCCCGGCGCGTGGAACTCCACGTCGAGGCCGAAGCCCTCCGCGACCGCGACGCGCTTCATCGCGCCGGTGATGCCGCCGTCGTACTCGGGGTCGGCGCGGACGAAGTCCGTCGACTCCGTCGACACGAAGTCAGTGAACTGCTCCAGTCCGCGGACGTGCTCGGTCTGGAGGAGGGGAGTCGAGAGGTGCTGGCGCAGTTTCCGGTGGGCGTGCTGGGACGTGCCGCCGTCGCGGTAGGGGTCCTCGTACCAGAGGAACCCCTGCTCGTCGGCGGCACGGCCGACCTTCAGCGCGTCGGCGAACGTCTCGTACTCGCAGGCAGGGTCGAGCATCAGGTCCATCTCGTCGCCCACCCGTTCCCCGACGGCGTGGACCGTCTCGACCTCCCGCTCGACGTCCCGCGAAGCGTCGGACCCGCCCCAGCCGTGTATCTTGAACCCCGGGTAGCCCATGTCGCGACAGTCGGCGGCGAAGTCCGCGAACGCCTCGGGGGTGTCGAGGCCGCCGTTCTCGTCGCCGTGGTACGTCGAGGCGTAGGCGGGGATGCGCTCGCGGTACGCGCCGAGCAACTCGGAGATGGGGGCGTCGTAGTACTTCCCGGCGAGGTCCCAGAGCGCGATGTCGAGGGGGCCGATGCCCATCCGGTCGTACTTGCGCAGGGCGCGTTTGACCTCCGACCAGTGGCGTTCCCTGTCCAGGGGGTTGCGCCCGATTAGGTAGTCGGCGACGATGTTGTACTGGGCGGCGGCAGGGGAGTTACCGCCGACGTACTCGCCGGTGACGCCGGCGTCGGTCTCGACGCGCACGCCGAACAGCTTCCGGTGTGTCGTCTCGCCGGGGTCGTACACGAGGTTGAACCCCGCGCCGTCCGTCCCCACGTCCTCGAGGGGGTACTGGAACTCGACGCTCTCGATGCGGGTTATCTCGGGGGCCATGTCCGTGAGCGCTCGGCGCGGGCACAAATAGGTCCCGACCGGCCTACTCGTCGTCCTCGTCCACCGTCAGCATCGAGTAGCCGATGCGGTAACCGACGGCGACGGTCACGAACATCACCGCGAGCGTGACGAGCAGCGCCGGGTCGGAGACGTTCCCGCCCCACAGCGCCGCCGGCACCGCGAACAGGACCAGGACGACGGTCGCGTACACCAGGACCTTCCAGGCGGGTGGCACGGGCGCGCTTCGCGGTCGGTCAAGGTGAATCTGTCGCTCGCGCGGGCGGTCAGGCCGGCGGGTGCCGGTCGACGACAGTCACGTCGGCGAGCGTCAGCGCCTCCGGGTCGTAGTCGTCGGCCGGCTGGTTCATCGAGTCGCGGGGCTGGCCGCCGGTCGCCGCGAGCGTCGCGCGGACGAGGAGCACCTCGGCCCCCCAGCCGGCTTCCGTGGCGGTGAGGTCGGTCCGCTCCTCGTCCGCGGGCAGCGCGGTCAGCGGCTGCCACTCCCTGGTCCCGAGACCGTCCGGGTCCCGCTTGAGGACGAGGTACGCCTCGTCCCCGGCCTCGAACGACGGGCCCTGGACGAGGTACGTGCAGAGGCCGGTCAGCTCTCGGGCCACGTCGGCGGCGGAGGGCTCTGCCATCGCATGCCCTTACCGCCCGCGACCACTTGGCGGTGTCGGGAAAGGACTTTGGGGCCGCTGTCACGACGTCTTCGCATGCGCTACTACCGGATTCGGCCCGGCACCGCCCACCGTCTCCTCGCCCGCGAGGGCGACACGCTCTACGACCTGACGAGCGCCGACGACCGACTCGACTCGTTCGGCGCGCTGGCGGCGGAGGCGGTGACGATGGGCGCGGGCCTCGATGACGCGGCGACGGAGGTCCTCGACGACGCCTCGACGCTCCCGCTCGAGGCGCTCGACGACGCCTCGCTCCCGGTCGTCCCCGGCGAGGTGTGGGCCGCCGGCGTCACCTACAAGATAAGCGAGGAAGCCCGCGCCGAGGAGTCCACGATGCCCGAGATGTACATGGACGTGTACGACGCGGAGCGGCCGGAGGTGTTCTTCAAGGCCACGCCCGAGCGCACGGTGGGCCCGGGCGACGCCGTCGGCATCCGCGCGGACTCCGAGTGGGACGTCCCGGAGCCGGAACTCGGCGTCGTCCTGCACGAGGGCGAGACGGTGGGCTACACCCTCGGCAACGACATGAGCAGCCGCGACATCGAGGGCCAGAATCCGCTCTACCTCCCGCAGGCGAAGGTGTACGACCGGTGCTGTTCGCTGGGTCCGAGCGTCGCCTCGCCCGCCACGGTCGGCGACCCACACGACCTCGAGATGGCCGTCCGCATCGAGCGCGACGGCGACACCGTCTTCGAGGACGCAACCTCGACGGGCGAGATGGTCCGGACGTGCGAGGAACTCGTCTCCTACCTCTCCCGGCACAACGTCCTCCCCGAGACGACGGTCCTGCTGACCGGGACGTCGCTCGTCCCGCCGGACGAGTTCTCCCTGGCCGTCGGCGACGTGGTGACCATCGACCTCGAGGGCGTCGGCACGCTCGAGAACCCCGTCGTCGAGGTCTGACCGGACGACCTTTCACCCGGGCGGTCCGGTGGCCTCCATGGCCGACAGCCCGCGCGTCACCCTCTCCGGCTTCGCCGACGAGGTGGCCGACGACCTCGAGACGCAACTCGACACGTTCCAGGACCTCGGCATCGACCACGTCGACCTGCGGTCGGCGTGGGGCACGAACGTCCTCGACTTCACCGACGAACAGGTCGAGCGGGTCAAACGCGGCCTCGACGAACGAGACATGGGCGTCGCCTGCATCGGCTCGCCGGTCGGGAAGGTCGATATCGACGCCGACTTCGACGCACACCGCGAGCGCGTCGCGACCGCGCTCGACCGCGCCGAGCAGTTCGACGCCGACTACGTCCGCGTCTTCTCCTACTGGATGCCCGAGGACGAGGACCCGGCCGACTACCGCGAGGAGGTCCTCCGGCGGATGCAGGAGAAGACCGAGATGGCCGCCGAGCGCGACGTCGTGCTCGTCCACGAGAACGAGAAGGACATCTACGGCGACACGCCCGCGCGCTGCCGCGACCTGCTGACCGCCGTCGACTCGCCGCACCTCCGCGCCGCCTTCGACCCGGCGAACTTCCTCGAGGTCGGCGTCGAGCCCTACCCCGACGCGCTGCTCGACCTGGTGGAGTACATCGCGTACCTGCACGTCAAAGACGCCCGGTTCGGCGAGCGCGGCGCGATCGAACCCGCCGGGGAGGGCGACGGAGAGATTCCGGCCGTCCTCGCCGCGCTCCGCCGGCGCGGCTACGACGGCTTCGCCGCGCTCGAACCGCACCTCGCCGAGGCGACGGCGACCGGCGGCTACAGCGGACCCGAGGCGTTCGCGGTGGCGACCGAGGCGCTGCGGGACTGCCTCGAGGAAGCCGGCTACGAGGAGCGCTGAGGCGGCCTCGCCTCCGCGGCGCGCCGTTCCCGGCCCGCCTACAGCGAGTCCAGGAAGGCCGCGCCGGTCTCGATAGACGCCGCCGGGTCCTCGGGGTCGTCGTGCTCGTAGACGAGCCACTCGGCGTCGACGTCCCGTGCGGCGTCCGCGCAGGCCTGCATGTCCACGTCGCCTTCGCCGATCTCGGCGAACTCCCGCTCGTCGACGTGCATGTCCTTCATGTGGACGACGTCGAGGCGGTCGTCCAGCCGGCGCAGCAGGTCGGCGGGGTCCTCGCCGCCGACCTGCGCCCACCCGACGTCGAGTTCGAGTTGCGCGCCGGTCCCGGCACAGAAGCGGTCGTAGGCGGTCTCCTCACCCAGGTCGGTGAACTCGAAGTCGTGGTTGTGGTAGTGGAGGTCCCAGCCGCGGCCGTCGAGCGCGACGGCGACCTCGTTCACGTCCGCGGCGAAGGCGTCGACAGCGCCGGCGTCGGCGAAGTGCTCGTGGTCGACGTGGGGGATGACCGCGCCGTCGCAGCCCAGCGTCTCGCCGAACGCCTCGTACACGGCGTCGACCTCGTCGGTCAGCTCGTCCATCCCGACGTGGGGCGGCGTCGGCTCGAGGCCGTGCTCGTCGAGTCGCGCTGCCA
>Ga0207715_100382_pt1 | contig 11002 bp, 10 predicted proteins | sample A23M3SouthBayCA_FD_187732 | JGI IMG/M metagenome (GOLD analysis project Ga0207715, IMG submission 187732) | Aerobic enrichment media from Eden Landing Ponds, California, USA - A23 M3 (SPAdes) | ecosystem: Environmental > Aquatic > Marine > Unclassified | place: USA: Emeryville, California... | reverse complement strand
CGCTTCGTGGTCCTCTTCCCCATCCTCGGATTCCTCGTCGTCTTCCTCGACTTCGACCTCCACCTCGACCTCGATCTCGACGCCGTCGGCCTCCAGCTCGGCCTCCGCGGTGCGTGTGTCGCCGACCTCGATCTCGAGTTCGTCCCGGTCGACTTCGACCTCTACCTCGACGTCTACGGAGATGTCGTCTCCCATACATCGACCGACACCGCCAGTCGTAATAAAAGCAGATGTTGACGGGTCGCCTACGGCCAGTCGTCCCGCACCGGCTCCTCCGACTCCTCCTCGGTCTCGGGCTCGCCCATCTCCCAGCCCGCGGCGTCGGCGGCGTCCGCGATGGGGAGGTACTCCCAGCCGACCTCGTCGGCGAGGGCCGCGTCGTCGTCGGTGGTGCCGACGAAGACGTGGCGGTCGGTGTCGAACTGCTCGCCGACGCTCTCCAGGCTCTCGCCCTTGCCGCGCGGCCCCGAGAAGAAGTCCTGCCGGATGCGGTTCTTCCGGGTGAAGTTCGTCACGACGTAGGTCGGTTTGTCGGAGACGACACCGACGTACTTGCTCCAGCGCCGTGCGTCGTCGAACACCGTCTCGGGGTTCGCGAGACGCTCCAGCGCGGAGAGTTCGAGCGCCAGCGTCATCGTGCCGTCGCCGTTCATGCGAGACCCTCGCCTCGGAGCGCTGAAAACGATGTCGATTGGAAGAGGGTCGGGTACTCGGCTATCGGACCGTGACCCGGAAGTAGGCAGTGTGGACGATGATCTCGCCGTGTTCGAAGGGTACCTCCTCGGCGGGTTGTACGTTCACTGTGTCGCCGTCGACGAGTCTGCGGAACTGGTCGAACGCCTCGTCGTCGAGCTGGTCGACGTGGCGGAGCGCCGTCGCGTCTGCAGGAACCGGTTCGACCTCCCGTGCGCTGAGGTGAACGTGCTGTCCAGAACTGGTGCCAACTGCCATGAGTCATGGCAACGTATGTCATGGTGCAGCTTAAATGTTCGCCTACCGGACCTGAAAGTCGGTGGGCGGCACCGCCGAGTCGAGAAACGGGTGTCGTCGCCGTGGCTACTGCTCCTGTGCTGCCGCGTCGAGCATCTCTATCTCGAAGTCCTCCTCGATCAGGAGGTCCTTCTGCCCCTCGAGGTCGCGCTCCTCGCGGATGATACGCTTGAACGCGGACTGGAGCTTGAGGTTGCCGATGAGGACGCCACCGATGAGCTTCCCGTTCTTGAAGGTGAGCCGCCGCCACTCGGTGTCGGAGTACTTGCGCTCGCGGTCGTCGTCCCCGATGGTCGGGTGCCCGAAGGAGACGAACGGGAGGTCCTTGAAGTGCGAGATGGAGTACGAGGAGACGTGGCGGAACTCCTCGGCCTCGCCGTCGGCCGCGGTCATGTTCTTCGCGGCGACCGCGCCCTGCTTCTTCGCGGAGTCCCAGGAGCCGTTCTGGGCGTGCTCCTCGAGGATGACGTCGTAGAATCGCGTGATGTCGCCGGCCGCGTAGATGTCCTCTGTGTTGGTCTCCATGAACTCGTCGACGACGATGCCGTCGTCGGTCTCGATACCACTGCCCCGGAGGAACTCGGTGTTGAAGTCGAGCCCGATGGAGACGCCGACGAACTCGCCCTCGAACTCCTCGCCGTTGGGGTCGACAGCGCCCGTGACGTGGCCGTCGTCGTCCGTGACGAAGTGGTCGACGCCGGACTGGAAGACGGGCTCGACGTCCAGCTCGCGCAGCGCGTCGTGGATGATGCCCGCACCGTCCTCACTGAGCGCGTAACGCCACCAGCAGTCGCCGCGCATGAGGTAGTTCGCCTCGATGCCGCGGGCGCCACAGATGGCCGCGAAGTCGATGCCGAGCAGGCCGGCGCCGACGACGATGCCCTGCTCCGACTCCTCGGCGTGGTCGGCGATGCTGCGGGCGTCTTCGAACGTCCAGAAGTGGTGGACGCCGTCGGCGTCGGAGTTGTCGACGGGGAGCTGTCGCGGGGTGCCACCGGTCGCGACGAGCAGCGCGTCGTACTCGTAGTCGTCACCCTCGTGCGTGTGAACGACGTGACCGTCCGGGTCGATGTGGGTGACGTGCGTGTTCAGTTCGAGGTCGATGTCGCGCTCCTCGTACCACTCCTCGTCGTGGAGGAACAGCGGGTCCTCCATCGGGATCTTCCCCTTTGCGTACTCCTTGATCAGGATGCGATTGTAGAGGGTCTCACCCTCGTCTGTGATGACGGTGATGTCGGCATCGGGTGACTCCTCCCGAAGTGTCTTCGCCGCGGACCCACCGGCGATACCATCGCCGATGATGACGTACGACTCGGTCATGTCCCGAGGGTTTGGTGCGGGGGTTAAAGTGGATTGCTATCTTCGCAAACGTTCGAATCGTTGTTGGCGAGGGCCACGGCGAGACGTTCTTGGTGGTCCACTCCCAACCGCCCAGCATGAAGATACGCCAGAACGTCAAGCACTTCGCCTTCAAGGCAGCGCTGACGGCCCCGGTCGTCGGCGACGTGGCGAACGACAAGCTGGTCGACATGCACACCGGTATCTTCCTCGACCGGGCCGACGAGCTCCACCGCGAGGAGCGGCGCGAGCACCTCGACGGCTTCTTCGACGCGACGATGGACACCTACCTCGCCGCGCTCGACTACATGCCCGAGGCGGAGGCCCGCGAGATCACCCACGTCCAGGCGAACTTCGACTTCTACAACCACGGCTGGACCGAGATGATGGAGTTCCCGGCCGACGAGCTGGAGGAGCACTACGAGCGCTATCGCGACTTCTTCACGGACTACGGCATCACCATCGACGACCCGCTCGGCGAGTTCACGCCCGCGGACGGCGTCGCCGAAGCGCCCTCGACGCCGGAGAAGCTCGACGACCCGGAGCACCCCCACGCCGAGGGCGGCTTCGCCGACGACGTGTACGTCGAGACCGACGACGGCGAGGTCGTCATCGGCGGGCAGGACGAACCCGAGGATATCTCGCCGGAGGACGCGCCCGGCGTCGACCCGGACGAGGTCGAGGGCTGAGACGGCCAAGGAACGTTCCGCCTCGAGCGGCCGATGGAGCGCTTCAGAGGGTATCGGATCCGCAGGGGGCGCTCTTGAGCCGACGGTGCGACGGTGCGACGGCCGCGCCTACTGCTCACCCAACGCGTAGAGGTAACTATCGTGACTTCCAACGAAGACGGTTCCCTCCGCGACCGCGGGTGACCGCACTCGGTCATCGGTTTCGAAGACCCACGTCTGGTCGCCGGTATCCGCGTTCACTGCGTACAAATTCCCGTCGTAACCGCCGACGTAGACCGTGCCGTCCACGACTGCCGGTGACGACCCCACGGAGCCGTCTGTCTCGAATCGCCACTGTTGCTCGCCCGACTCGGCATCTACCGCGTAGAGGCTGTTGTCCAGACTACCGACGTAGACCGTGTCGCCGGCGACCGCCGGTGAGGAAGCGACAGACCCTCCGGTCTCGAAGAACCACTCCTGCTCTCCCGACGCTGCATCGACCGCGTACAGGTTCCCGTCGTAACTCCCGATGTAGACCGTGCCATCGACGACTGCCGGCGACGAGAATGCACCCTCGATCTGTTCGAACACCCACTGCTGGTCGCCACTCTCGGTGTCCAGCGCGTACAGGTCCGTCTGTGATCCAGCGACGTAGACCATCCCGCCGGCGACCGCCGGCGATGAATACATGCCGCTGCCCACGTCATAGCCCCACTGCTGAGTACCGGTCGTCCTGTCTATCGCGTGGAGAGTCTCGTTACTGCCGACGTAGAGCACGTCACCCACTACTGTCGGCGACGGTGACACGCTGCCGTCCGTTTCGAACACCCACTCCTGGTCACCTGTGTCCGCGTTCACTGCGTAGAGCCCCGAGTCAGTACTGCCGACGTAGACGACACCGTCCGCTACTGCAGGCGAAGAGAACGTACCGGCGATCGATTCGAAGACCCACTCTTGCTCGCCCGTAGCTGAGTCCACTGCGTACAGCCCGGTTCGACTGTTCCCCACGTAGACGGTTCCGTCCACGATTGCCGGTGCCGTACTCACACCCCCGTCCAGCTCGAAACTCCATCGCTGGGCACTGTCGGCCGGAGGGCCGGTTCTGTCGCCGACCGAACCGCTGTTAGCGTGGTCGTAACGGAACATCGGCCACCCACCTCGCTCAGCGGCGGCGTCCGTCTCGGTCGACGACCCCGTTTCGGTGGGTGACGCTGCCTCAGTGGACGGGTCTCGGTCCGTCGTGGAGTTCCCCGCTGTCGTCGTCTCCTCGACGGCGGTGCTACAGCCTGCGATTCCGACGGTTCCGATGACTCCGAGCGTGCGAAACCACGCCCTTCGTGTTGTATCTTTCACATGTTTTCCAGGCGACTCCGCCCACGTTACTCTTTGGTCGTAGTAGTCGGCCCTCGCTTCGGGCTGGCAGACAGAGTGGCACCGGTCGTCGTCTCTCGAGCGTCGCTCAGAACTTCTCGTCGATACGGTCCGCACACTCGAACCCGGCGAGGATGCCGCCGTTCAGCGACCGCTCGGGGTACTGCGCGCGGCTCGCCATCCCGGCGTAGTAGACGCCCTCGGCCACCTCGTCGGCGAGGTCGTAGGGGACGACCATGTCGAGGTAGCCGCGCTCGTAGACCGGCGCAGCGCGGGGGTTTCTGGAGATACGCACGTCCTCGACCTGTTCCTCGTCGAAGTCGGGGAACATCTCGCCGATGTGCTCCAGCCATCGCGTCTCGACCTCGTCGTCGTCGGCCTGCCAGAGCCACTCCTCGGGCGACTGCACGTAGCTCGCGACGTACAGCAGGTGGTCGCCACCGTAGCGCTCCGGCGGGACGAAGTTCGTGTGCTCGATGAGCGCGCCGAAGGGGGCGTCGTGGGCGACGTTCAGCCAGTACGTCTCCGCCATGAGCGACTCGGAGAGCGTGACGACCGCACAGACCGCTCCCTGGAAGTCGATGTCGCACTCGAAGCCGGTGAGGTCTTCGAGGACGTTCGGCATCGCGGCGACGACGAGCGCGTCGAGGTCCTGTGTCTCGCGGCCGTCAGCGGTCTCGACGGTGACGGACTCGACCGCGGCGGACGCCGTGGTGTCCGGACCACCCTCGGCCGTCACCGCCCCGCCATCGGCCGTCGCGGAGCCGCCATCGGCGGTCTGGAGGTCGACGACGCGAGCACCGGTCTGGACGTTCTCCCGACCCACGCCCTCGATGAGCGCGTCGATGAGGACCGCGAAGCTGCCGTCGAAGTAGCCCAGCTGTTCGCCCTTCAGGAGGTCGCGCTCGCCGCGGAACTTGATGCGGCCGAGCAGCCACGCGGCCGACACCTCGTCCTTCCGGTCGCCGAACTTCGCGTCCAGCAGCGGTTCGAAGAAGTTCTCGTAGACGCCTTTCGTCGTGTGCCCGACGAGGAACTCGCGGATGGGGACGTCCTCGTAGGCTTCGAGGTCGTCGTAGGTGTCGAAGCTCGGCACCCCGCCCCGGACGTCGATCTCCATCGTGAGCATCCCGAGCCGGAACTTGTCGTAGAGGCTCATGTGGGGGTAGGCGGCGATCTCCCAGATGGTGTTGAGGGGATGGACGACGCCGTCGACGTAGTAGCCGTCGTTGCCGTAGATCCACTCGACGTGGTCGCCGACGCCGAGGTCCGCGGCCAGCTCGACGATGGTCTCCTCGGACTTCGAGAGGTGGTGGTAGAACTTCTCGATGGGGTCGCCCGATGTCTCGTACACCGCAGCGAGGCCGCCGAGGTCGTCGCTCGCCTCGAAGACGCGCACGTCGTGGCCGTGGCGCTGGAGGCGGTACGCCGCGGCGAGCCCGGCGATGCCACCGCCGACGATGCCGACTGTCATGCTTCGTGGTCGGACACCGGGGGCGATGTGTCTTTTGGATGCCGGTGGGCCGATTCGCGGCTGGCTCTGAAGTTTACAAATATGGTGGACCACGCAGGCGGCGAAGTGTTTTTACAGATTCACCGGCAATCGGCTAGCAGTGACGCAGCCGACCCACCGCGTCCCGACGAACCGCCGTATGCGCCCCGCGTGAGCTGTGCGTGGGGATGGACGGCGGCCCGGGTCGGTCATACGACTGTTTGCTGCCGCACTGAACTCCCGACGACGACGGGCACCGATTGCTGACCGGAATCAGCGGGTTTTAGGCCCGCACGAGAGTTCACGACAACATGAGCCACGACGACTTCCCGACGGAGCAGCCAGCGGTGGTGACGTGTGGGTTGCCGTACGCGAACGGCGACCTGCACGTCGGCCACCTCAGATCGTACACGGCCGGTGACGTGCTGAGCCGCAGCCTGCGGAAGCTGGGCCAGCAGACGGCGTTCGTCTGCGGGTCGGACATGCACGGCACGCCCATCGCGGTGAACGCTGACGAGGAGGGCGTCTCGCCCGAGGCGTTCGCGACGCAGTACCACGAGCAGTACCGGGAGACGTTCCCGCAGTTCAACGTCGAGTTCGACAACTACGGGCACACGCACGACGAGACGAACACGGAGCTCACCCAGTCCATCGTGGAGACGCTGGAGGACGAGGGGTACGTCTACGAGAAGGAGATCAAGGTCGCCTGGGACCCCATCGAGGACCAGCCGCTCCCGGACCGCTACGTCGAGGGCACCTGCCCGTACTGCGGCGAGCACGCCCGCGGCGACGAGTGCGACGAGGGCTGCGGGCGACACCTCGAACCCGGCGAGATCGAGGACCCCGTCTCGACGCGCACCGGCAACCCCGCCGAGTACAGAGAGCAGCCGCACCGGTTCTTCGAGGTTTCGGAGCTGTCGGAGTACCTGAGCGGCTTCCTCGACCGGCTGGAGGGCACGTCGAACGCCCGGAACCAGCCCCGGGAGTGGATCGAGTCCGGGCTGGAGGACTGGTGCATCACCCGGGACCTCGACTGGGGCATCGACTACCCCGGCGAGGAGGACCTCGTGCTGTACGTCTGGGTGGACGCCCCCATCGAGTACATCTCGTCGACGAAGCAGTACTCGGAGCGCGTCGGTGCCGACGAGTACGACTGGGAGCAGGTCTGGCGGGAGACCGAATCGGGCGAGGCGGGCGGCGAGGTCGTCCACGTCATCGGCCGCGACATCATCCAGCACCACACCATCTTCTGGCCGGCGATGCTGGAGGTCGCGGGCTACTCGGAGCCCCGTGCGGTCTGTGCCACTGGGTTCGTCACCATCAACGGGAAGGGCCTCTCGACGAGCCGGAACCGCGCCATCTGGGCGCAGGAGTACCTCGACGAGGGGTTCCATCCGGACCTCCTCCGGTACTACCTGACGACGATGGGCGGCTTCCAGCAGGACCTGGACTTCTCCTGGGACCGCTTCCAGGAGCGAGTCAACGGCGAGCTGGTGGGGACGGTCGGGAACTTCCTCTACCGGAGCCTCCTGTTCGCGTACCGGAACTTCGGCGGGACGCCGGAGGCCGAGCTCTCCGCCGAGGTCGAGGAGCGCATCGAGCAGGCCGTCGACGACTTCAGCGCCGCGGTCAACGAGTACGAGGTCCGGAAGGCGGGCGACGCCGCGGTGAAGCTCGCCCAGTTCGGCAACGAGTACATCCAGCGCAACGAGCCCTGGAAGCTCGACGACGATGAGGCCGCGCCCGTTATCCGCGACTGCGTGCAGCTCGCGAAGGCGGTCACGGTGCTCATCGAGCCCGTCGCACCCGGGAAGGCCGAGGCCGCGTGGGCCCAGGTCGGCGGTGAGGCCGACGTGCACGACGTGACGCTCGACGCCGCGTTCGAACCACCCGCGGCGACGTTCGACGAGCCCGCGGAGCTGTTCGAGCAGGTCGAGGACGAGCGCGTCGAGGAGCTGAACGGGAAGCTCGCCGAACGCGTCGCCGAGGCGGCGTCGGACGACGACGCGGACGACGGAACCGAAAGCGACGAGTCCACGGACGCCGACGAGGCGGACGTGAGCGACGAACTCGAACCCCTGCTGGAGGACCGCATCGGCTTCGACGACTTCGAGGCGCTCGACATCCGCGTCGGGCGCATCGAGAGCGCGGAACCCGTCGAGGACGCGGACAAGCTGGCGAAGCTCGCGGTCGACATCGGCGTCGAGACGCGCCAGGTCGTCGCGGGCATCAAGCAGCTCCACGACCTCGACGCGCTCCCGGGAACGAAGGTCGTCCTGCTGGCGAACATGGAGAAGGCAGAGCTGTTCGGCATCGAGTCCAACGGGATGGTGCTCGCCGCGGGCGAGCAGGCCGACCTGCTGACGACCCACGACGACGCGGAGCCGGGGACGAAGGTCCGCTGAGCGGGCGGCGAACCGGGCGCTGTCGTCCCGCGTGACGGCTCAGATGTCGGTGACGAGGTCGGCGAAGTCCTCGGTCGGGATGGCCTCCATCGTCTGCATGTCGAGCCCGTGGCGTTCCATCGCGAGTGCGACCCGGAACGCCTCGTCGCGGCCGGCCGCGTCGAAGACGACGACGAAGTCGTAGTCCCCGAGGATTGCGTAGGTGTCCTCGAGCGTCGCGTCGAACTCCTCGGTCTCGACCTTGAGTTCGCCCCAGACCGTGGCGAGCTCCTGCACGTTGCTGATGTTCCTGTCACGGAGCCGGACCAGCGAGATGTACGTGGCCATGCCCGGGAGAACTCACCGGGGGCTTGTGAGTCTGTTGCCGACGGAAATTGGGACTCCACCGTCGGTGGGTCTACGTGACAGAACTACTCGAAACCGAGTTAATCATGGGTCTTTTTCACCCGGTCGGCCGTAACGAGTGCCATGAGAAACGCGAAGATCGTCTGTACGCTCGGCCCGGCGAGCGAATCGGTGAGTGCGATCCGGGAGCTCGCCGAGGCGGGGATGTCGGTCGGCCGGATCAACTCGAGCCACGGCAGCCTGGAGAGCAGAGCCGAACTCGTCGAGCACCTCCGGCAGGTCGATCAGGAGACGGCCGACCCGGTCGCGACGATGGTCGACCTCCAGGGACCGGAGGTCCGGACGGCACCGCTTTCGGAACCCATCGTGGTCGAGACGGGGTCGACGGTCCGGTTCGTCGAAGGCGACACCGCTACGCCGACCGAGATCGGCCTCTCCTACGGCATCCAGGCCGTCAGTCCCGGCGACAGCGTCCTGCTCGACGACGGTCGCATCGAGACGACCGTCGAGCGCGTCGAGGACGATGCGGTCGTCGCACACGTCGAGGCCGGTGGCGAGCTCGGCGGCCGCAAGGGCGTCAACACGCCGGGCGTGGACCTGGACCTCGACGTCGTCACCGAGAAGGACCGTGACGACCTGCAACTGGCCGCCGAGTACGAGGTGGACTTCGTCGCGGCGAGCTTCGTCCGGAGCGCGAGCGACGTGGTCGAGGTGTCGGAGGTACTGGAGGAGCTGGACGCGGACATCCCGGTCGTCGCGAAGATCGAGCGCGCCGGCGCGGTCGAGAACCTCGACGAGATAATCGACACCGCCTACGGCGTGATGGTCGCACGCGGCGACCTCGGCGTCGAGTGCCCGATGGAGGACGTGCCGATGATACAGAAGCGAATCATCCGCAAGTGCCGGGGAACCGGGACGCCGGTCATCACCGCGACGGAGATGCTCGACTCGATGGTCGAGCAGCGCCGGCCGACCCGCGCGGAGGCCTCCGACGTCGCTAACGCCGTCCTCGACGGCACCGACGCGGTGATGCTCTCCGCGGAGACGGCAGTCGGGGATCACCCCGTCGACGTCGTCGAGACGATGGACCGTATCGTACGTCAGGTCGAGCGCAGCGGGGAGTACGAGGAGCTGAACGAACAGCGGGTGCCGTCCGCCGGCGACTCGCGGACCGACGCGCTCGCCCGGTCGGCGCGCTACCTCGCTCGCGACGTCGGCGCGGCCGCGGTCGTCGCCGCCTCGGAGTCCGGCTACACCGCGCTGAAGATGGCGAAGTACCGGCCCGGGGTGCCCGTGGTGGCGACGACGCCGACGGACCGGGTCCGTCGCCAGCTCTCCCTGACCTGGGGCGTCGCCCCCCAGTACGCTCCGTTCGACGCCGACGGCATCGACGCCGTCATCCAGAACGCGGTTCGGGCTGCGCTCGATTCCGGCGTCGCCGACAGCGGCGACACGGTCGTCGTGCTCTCCGGCATGATGACCGAGCTCGAGGGCACCCAGACGACGAACACGCTCAAGGTCCACGTCGCGGCGGAGACGCTGGCGACGGGTCGGTCGGTCGTCTCCGGGTACGTCACCGGGCCGGTGGTGCGCGCGCCCGACGGTGACATCTCGGACATCCCCGAGGGTGCAATCCTCGCGCTCGATCCCGGCTTCGAGGGCGAGTTCGAGGGCGACGTGACCCGAATCGGCGGCATCGTCGATGCACGGCCCGGGATGACGGGCTACCCCGCGATGGTCGCCCGCGAGGTGGAGGTGCCCATGGTCAGCGGCGCGAACCTCGGGGACATCGTCGACGGGACGAGCGTCACGCTCGACGCCGACCGTGGGGTCGTCTACGACGGCGAGATAGGGCGGCGCGAGGACGCCGGCTCGCGACCCACCGGGGTTTAGTAGCCGCATCACCAAGCGGGAGTCATGGAGGACGAATCGACACGGGCCGGCCCCGAGGACGACACCGGCACGTCGCGTACCGCCCCGTCGGCAGCTGCGGACGACGCAGCCGACGGCCCCGCCACCGCGGACGACGAGTTCGAGTGGGTCGACGACGGCGACTGGGACCCGCCGAACGTCGAGCAGCGCGCGAGCGACGACGCACAGGCCGTCTCGGTCGGCTACGTCGACATGGACGAGATCATCGAACCCGGCGACGTGACAACCGAGAACGCGGTGTTCGTCGCCATCGGCGTGCTCGGGACCATCGGCCTGCTGTTCTACATCGTCCAGCTCGCGGGTTGACTCCAGCCTGCGGCTCTGCGAAATGTTAATCGGTCGGGGCTCCTAACTCCGACCATGGCACCGCTACTCGACGTCGACTTGCTCCCGTTCCTGCTGTTTCTGGCCGGTACGGGGCTGATGATACTGGAGGCGCTCGCCCCGGGCGCGCACTTCAT
>Ga0207715_100380_pt1 | contig 11085 bp, 7 predicted proteins | sample A23M3SouthBayCA_FD_187732 | JGI IMG/M metagenome (GOLD analysis project Ga0207715, IMG submission 187732) | Aerobic enrichment media from Eden Landing Ponds, California, USA - A23 M3 (SPAdes) | ecosystem: Environmental > Aquatic > Marine > Unclassified | place: USA: Emeryville, California... | reverse complement strand
CGTAGTGAGCGGAGTCGCCTGCGCGACCCCTATCTGCGCGGGCGGTGCTGAGAGCGCAGATATGTCGCGCAGCGACCGCGAGCCCGCCGAGGGCTTCCATCTCACGATCGTGACGGCGGTCAGGACGGTCGCGGAAGCGGTTGCGGCAACTGCACCCCTTCAGTTGGTAAACTCACACCTCGAATCGAACTTCGCGACCCACCGAACCTACGAGACCACGTCCGCGAGAAGTCCCGCGAACAGCCCGCCGACCAGGTACACGAAGAACATCGGGATCGCGTACACCGCTGGCGCGGCGGCGGTGGCGATGATCGGCGGCGGGACCATGCCGACGACCAGCAGTTGATAGGCGGTAAAGAGGACGACGAACAGACAGTAGACGAGAGCGAGCCCGTAGAGCGCCGCTTTCGTGCCGTTCAGGGGGCCGGAACCGAAGTCCGACGTCAGCCAGCCGGTGACGGCCCCGCCGAGGACGCCGCCGAGAAACCGGACTACCATGAACGGGTTCTCCCCCTGGATCCAGACCCCGGAGGTCTCGTAGAACCAGAGTTTGACGTCCTCGACCGGCATCGCGACCGGGAGGAAGAAAAACAGTACAGTCAGAACCGCCGTCACGGCAGTCCCGATGTAGAGCGCACGGTCGTCCTGTCGGTTGTTTCTCTGAAGCTCCGATTCAGAGATCGTCATGTCATCGAACCTACGGCGACCACTCATTTGAATACCCGGGATTCACGACGCGATACCGCGTCGGTCGTCAGTCCGGTCGCCCGTGGTCGGTCGTCAGTCCGGTCGCCCGTGGTCGGTCGTCAGTCCGGTCGCCCGTGGTCGGTCGGGGAACTGGAGCGGGCGCGAGCCCCTTTCCCGCCGCGACCTCTCCCCCTGCCCGGCTTCCTGTCGTTGTGGATGGGGATGTCCTCCTCGCCGTCGAGCCCGTGCCAGACGCCGTTATCCCCGACGATGTCCGCCCGCCCGCGGCCGTTGTCGACGAACAGGCGCGCGACCGACGCCGGTCCGAGGTCGATCGTCACCGATCCGTCGCCGTCGACTTCCACGACCCTGTGGTCGACGGCGGTGTTCGACGGTTGGTCCCACGAGGTCGGGAAGGCGTGTGGCAGCGGGCGCTCGGTGGCGCTCGGTTCGAGCACGACGATCTCGACCGGCCTGTGGGCGTACCAGTCGTCGAGTTCGACCGTGACCTCGCTGCTCGTCCGGAGGTTCCGGTTCGCGAGCAACACTGCCAGTTCCTTGCTCCCGTGGTTTCGCATCGCGGCGGCGTCGACGTACGGGACGTCTTCCATCGGCTCGATGCGCGGTCCGGTGTCGGGGAGGTCGCGGCTGGCCCCCGCCACGTCGACGTCGACCGAGTGCCACTCGAAGTCGCCCTCGAAGAGCGCCGAGTACAGCCCCGTCACGGACCCGTCGGGGCGGAGCGGGTTCGGGTCCGGCGGGTAGTCGTCGGTCTTGACCGGGACCCACGACTTGGTCGGCACCCACGTCTGGGCGGCCCACCTGACGTGGTCCGTCTCGCGGATACAGGCGTTCAACACCCCCGCGACGTAGGCCCCGCCGGGCATCGTCTCCGGGCCCGGGTACGGGGCACCGCCCGCGACCGTCGGGAAGATCCCGATCTCGCTGAGGTTGACGTAGAAGTCGTCGTACCCCTTCTGTTCGGCCAGATCGCCGAGGTCGCCGAGTTGCTCGCCCAGCTGCGTCGCGGCCATCACCAGCACCTCGTTGTAGTCCCAGTCGTCGGCGTCGTGCTCGTCTTTCCACGTCTCGACGGCCGCCGGACTGTCCAGTCCCCACTGGTAGCGGTGGATGTTCAGCCCGTCCAGCAGGTCGGGGGACAGTTCCTCGAGCAGCGTCTCGTTCCAGGAGTTGTCCTCGTGTGCGGCCTCGGCCGGGTCCCACCCGCTGGCGATCACGGTGATGGAGTCGTCGACCGCCCGCATCGCCGCGGAGTACTGGTCGAATCCGATACGGTCCGGGTTCTCGCCGGCGGTCGGCGAATCCTCGCCGACGGCGTACAGCGCGGGGTCCTGCGTGTCGCCCCACTGCCAGGACCCCCAGACCTCGTTGCCGACGCCCCAGTGTTCGACATCCCACGGTTCCTCGTAGCCGTGTTCGGCGCGCAGGGCACCCATCTCCGTGTCGGTCGACCCGTTGGCGTACTCGACCCAGTCGGCGGCGTCCTCGGGGAGGATCTGGCGCTCGGCCGCCCACCCCGGCGGGTTGTCCCACCAGCCGACCGTGATCTCGGGTTCGAGGTCACAGACCTCACAGAGTTCGAGGTACTCGGCGGTCCCGAAGAAGTTCGGCTGCATCCCCTGCCAGGCGTGGTTGAACCGCGGGGTTCGCTCCGTCAGGGGGCCGATCCCGTCGCGCCAGTTGTACTGGCTGGTGACGTTCCCGCCCGGCCACTTCAGCCACGTGCCGTGCTGGTCCTCGAGCAGTTCGACCGTGTACGGGTTGAACTTGCCCGCGACGGCGTCGTCGGCCGCGAGTTCGACGAAGTCGACGTCGAAGTGTCCCGTCCCCCCGGTCGTGAACTCGACGGCGTACTGCCCGTAGGTCGGGGTGTCTATCTGTGCGACGGCCCCGCCCACGTACTCTTCGCCGCTCGCCTCGTCGAGTTCGAGCGTCGGCTCGTGGCGGGTCCACTCCTCGCCGACGTCCAGGTCGGCGGTGGCGAGCACGTCGCCGTCGAGAGTCGTGATGGAGACGGTCACGGTGTCGACGGTCCCGCGCACCGAGATCCCGAGGTCGTACCCCAGCGTCCGGTGGTCGGGGAGGACGATCCGCTGTCTGAGCCCGCCGGTCGCGCCGGCGTCGTCGACCGTGATCCGCGGATACCCGACGGTCCCGTGGGGTGACTCCCCGCCGGCGACGCCCTCGCCGTCCGCCCGGTGTTCGAAGCTCACGCCCGACCCGGTCACCGGCTCCCACGGGAACGGGAGCGTGTCGTGGCGCTCGACCTCGTAGAACGCGTCGATCTCGTCGCTGAACCAGTAGTCGGGCACCCGCCAGAACGTCGGGTTCATCACGTGCAGGGAGTAGACCCCCGGGTAGATCGTCCCGTCCCCGTAGTGTTCGTTCAGTCGGCCGAACAGCGTCTCGGGCACTTCCTTCTCCGACTGGGACGACGTGTCGACCGTCACCGTGTTCTCGACCGGTGCTCCCGACTCCCCGGCGGCGACGCCGGTCCCCAGTCCCGTCACCGCGCCCGCGACCAGCATCGACTTGGCCGCGAGGACCTCTCGACGGGAGAGGCTCGAGACGGCTGTTTCGGACCCGGTACTATCGCTGCTGGATGGATCTGTCGGCATGCGTTCGTGTCAATACCACCTGTGATTAAATTGTTATCCGAAAATTTCACAGGTAAATTCGTGAAACGAATCAGAACGATGCGAGTCGCTCGGGGAGCGGGTCGGCAGTTTCGGCCATCCGGTCCGCCAGGCGGTCCATCACGTCCAGGCGCACCGACCGGTAGTCCGGGTCGTCCCACCTGTTGTCGGTCTCCTCCGGGTCGGCTTCGAGGTCGTACAGTTCCCCGACGTCGAGGCCGTGCCACCTGACGAGTTTGTACCGGTCGGTGCGGACCATCGTCCCGAAGGGCCGAACGGACGGCTCCTCGTGGCTCGTCCAGGAGTCGTAGTACTCCGAGTAGACGCTCTCGCGGTGGCTGTCGGCGTCGGCGTCGCCGGTGAGCAGCGGCGCGAGCGACCGGCCCTGCACGCCCGGATGCCTGTCCAGGCCGGCGACGTCGGCGAGCGTCGGGGCGAGGTCGGTCAGTTCCACGAGCGCGTCGCTCTCGACGCCGGTCCGGAAGCGCTCGGGCCAGGAGACTATCAGCGGGACGCGCACCGCTGGCTCGTAGAAGTACGGTCCTTTCCAGTAGATTCCGTGGTCGCCCAGCATCTCGCCGTGGTCGGACGTGAATATCACGACGGTGTCATCGCGCTGGCCCGTGCGTTCGAGCGCCGCGAGCATCCTGGCCACCTGGTCGTCGATCAGGTCACACATGGCCCAGTAGGCCGCGCGAGCCAGTCGGTGGCCGCGCTCGTCGACCACCTCGAAGGGGTTCCACGGCGACCGGTTCTCCGGGTCCTCGCGGTCGTGGCGCTGGAACGCCGGTTTGTCCGCCAGCTCGCCCGGTTCGTAGTTCGGGGGCGGCACGTCGTCCAGGTCGTCGAGGTACCGCTCCAGGTACGCCTCCGGGGGGTCGAGCAGCCGGTGGGGGTCGAACGGGTTGACCGAGAACAGCCACGGCCGGTCGAACGACTCGTTGGCCTCGATGAAGTCGATGGCCTTCTCGGCACACCAGGCGGCCTGGGAGTGCTCCCCGGCCACGGTCGAGGTGTAGACGATCTCGGAGTCCCCGACGGGTTCCCGGTCGAACTCCAGGCCTCGCTCGCGGAGCCAGTGGTGGTACTCGTTGGTCGGCCACCGCTCGGCCAGGTCGTGAGACCAGTGAAACTCGGAGTAGCCGTCGTCGATGCGCCGTTCCGCCATCGGCCGCCCGTCGGTCTTGTTCGGATTGCACGCCGAGATGTGCAACTTCCCGGCGAGCCCGCAGGTGTAGCCGTCGTCCGCCAGCCGCGTCGTGACGAGGTCCTCGCTCTGTGGGATGTTCTGTCCGTTCTGTCGCGCGCCCGTCGTGTTCGGGTATCGGCCGGTGAGAAAGCTCGCGCGACTCGGCGTACAGACGGGGTTCTGGCTGAAACAGCGGTCGAACCGGACGCCGTTCGCGGCGAGTTCGTCGATCGCTGGCGTCGAGACGTGCTCGTTGCCGTAACAGCCGAGCGTGTCGTATCGTTGCTGGTCGGTACAGATCCAGAGGATGTTCGGCTGGGACACAGGGAGGAGTGCAGTGTGATAGCCATAAACGTTCCTGCGGACGGGAGTCCGGTCGTCCTGCGAACGGAACTCCGCTGGAGACGACCCACCCGGATCGACCGTCGCCGGGACCGAAAGGATAAGGGCGGGGCCGGGAGAGGTGTGAGCCAATGTCACGGAGCGATCCGTCCGACCGGCCGGAGCGTCGGCCGAACGTCGTACTGGTGATGGTCGACGACATGGGATACGCGGACGTCAGTCCCTACGGCGGCGAGATCGACACGCCGAACCTGCAGTCGCTCGCCGACGACGGTCTCCGGTTCACGCAGTTCTACAACTACGCGCGTTGCTGTCCCACCCGGGCGTCGCTGCTGACGGGACTGCACCCCCACCAGACCGGCATCGGCCACATGACGAACCCGCCGGACGACCCCGAGAAGCACGACCGGGGCGTCCCGAACTACCAGGGTCACCTCGACGACGGGTGTGTCACGCTGGCCGAGGTACTCGGGAACGCCGGCTACCGGACGATGGCGAGCGGGAAGTGGCACCTCGGCCAGCACGAGCGAGCGGACCGGCCGCTCCAGCGGGGGTTCGACCGCTACTACGGCCACCTGGCAGGGGCCACGAACTACTTCGACCCCTCGGGGGGACAGGGCCTCTCTCGCGGCGACGGCGAACCCGGCAGCGTCGACCCCGAGAGCACGACTGACAGGCGCTACTACACGACGGACGCGTTCACCGACCACGGTATCGACTTCGTCGAGGAGACCCTGGACGCCGGCGACGACCCGTTCTTCCTCTATCTCCCGTACAACGCGCCACACTGGCCGTTACAGGCTCACGAGGACGTCGTCGAGAAGTACCGCGGCGAGTACAGCGACGGCTGGGACGCGTTGCGCGAGCAGCGCTACCGGCGCCAGCTCGACCTGGGACTGTTCGAGGAAGACTGGGCACCGCTGTCGGACCGCGTCGGCCCCGAGTGGGAGGACCTGCCGGCGGAGAAACGCGAGGAGATGGACGAGCGGATGGCGATCTACGCCGCCCAGGTAGAGATCGTCGACCGGAACGTCGGCCGACTGGTCGACGCGCTCGAACGGCGGGGCGAACTCGACGACACGCTGTTCCTGTTCCTCTCGGACAACGGCGCCTGTGCCGAGTTCGATATGCTGGGGAGCGGTCCGGCCGAGAAACTCAACGAGGCTGACCTGGGCCCCGGAGAGGGGTTCTCGCCGCTCATCTCCAGTTACGGCGAAGCCTGGGCCCACGCGTCGAACACGCCCTTCCGGAAGTACAAACGCTGGGTCCACGAGGGCGGCGCGGCGACGCCGTTCGTCGTCCACTGGCCGTCGGGGCTGGACGACGGCGACGGCGACTGGCGCCGCCAGCCGGCCTATCTCCCGGACGTCATGGCGACGCTCGTCGACCTCACCGGCGCGGAGTATCCTGACACCCGCGACGGCGTCGACGTTCCCCCCGTGGAGGGGACGAGCCTCCTGCCGGCCTTCGACGGCGACCCGCTGGACCGGGGAGAGCCGATGTTCATGGAACACGAGGGGAATCGCTTCGTCCGCGACGGGCGGTGGAAACTCGTCTCGGCGGGGTCCGAGGGGGACTACGGCGGCCCCGACAGCTGGGAGCTGTTCGACATGGACGCCGACCGGACGGAGTCGACCGACCTGTCGGCGGAGCGTCCCGCGGTCGTGGAGCGACTCCGCGAGGCGTGGTGGGAGTGGGCCGAACGGGTGGGCGTCGTGCCCAACGGCCGCGGCGTCGAGAGCTACGCGGACTTCCTGGCGCAAGTCGAGAACGACGGCGGGTGACCGCCCCCGGGCACTGGCACGACGGGTGACCGACCCGGGAGCCGACACGACAGGTGACCGGTCTCGGCCTCCGATACGACAGGCGACCCACCCCGGGGAACCGGCACTTCGAGCGTAGTTTTATTACCGTCCCCGAACGCGCCTAGCGTATCCATTCCATGAGCGACCAGACCAGCGACTTCGGAGAGCCCGTCGTCCTCGTCGACAGGCAGCCACCCGGCGGCGGGGCGGCGCCGGTCGAACACGGGATCGGCGCGCTCCGCGACGCACTCGATGCACAGGACGCGACGGTCGAGACGGTCGACTACTGGACGGAGGCTGAATCGGCCGCCGACCCGTGTCTCGTCGTCGGTCGAGCGGACGACCAGGTCGTCGAGAAACTGCTCGGCGAATCGGTCACCGACCCGGAAGCGGTCGTCTACCGGTGGGCCGACACCGGCGACGGGACCGCACTCGTCGTGGCGGGGAGCGACGACCGCGGGCTGATGTACGGGTTGCTCGAACTCGCCGAGCGCGTCGAAGCGCGTGGGGCTGGGGCGCTGTCGGCCGTCTCGGACCGGACGGAGACGCCGGACAACGAGGTCCGCGGCGTCGACCGCTTCGTCGAGGGGCCCGTCGAGGACGAGTGGCTCTTCGACGAGGCGTTCTGGGAGGACTACCTCGACCGCCTGGCGCGCTGTCGGTTCAACCGCTTCGTGCTGGCGACGGGCTACGACACGGCCTACTTCTCGCCGCCCTACCCCTTCCTCGTCGACGTGCCCGACTACCCCGAGGTGAGCGTCAGCGACGAGATCGACGTCTCCAGGGAGGAGCACCTCGCCGCCCTCCGTCGCATCGGCGAACTCTGTCACGAGCACGGGCTGGAGTTCGTCTTCGCGACCTGGCAACAGCGGCCCTGGTCGGCCAACCCCGACATCGACCACGAACCGAGCGACCAGGGCATGCTCGTCGAGGGACTCCCCGAGGACGACGAGGCGTACACCGACTACTGCGTCCGGGGACTCCAGGCCACGCTGCGGGAGTGCCCGGAGATCGACGGGCTCCAGTTGCGCGTGAACTTCGAGTCCGGCGTCGGCGACCGCTCGACGGCCGAGTCGTTCTGGCGGGAGATAATCGACGGCGTCGAGCGGGCGGCCGACGAGCGGGGACGGTCGGTGGACCTCGACCTGCGGGCGAAGGGACTGACCGACGACATGATCGGGTGGGCCCAGGAGACCGGCCTGAACGTGACGGTCCCGACGAAGTACTGGTGTGAGTCGACCGGGTTCCCACACCACAACACGCAGATGCGGCAGGGCGAACTGGACAATCTCGACGACATGAACAGGCTCCGGCGGTACAGTTACGCGGACATGCTGGAGAAGCCGCGCTTTTTCGACGTGCTCTATCGCCTGTGGGCCACGGGGACCAACCGCGTCTTCCTGTGGGGGGACCCCGACTACGCCCGCCGGTTCGGTCACAGCACGCAGTTCGGGGACGGCGTCGGGTTCGAGGTGACGACCCCCCTCTCGCTCAAGGGCGGGCAGTACTTCCTGCAGGACGAGCGGTGGCCGCTGTTCGACGACCCGGAGTTGCGTGACTACGAGTACGAGGACCAGCGCTACTGGGCGTGGTACCGGCTGTTCGGCCGGCTCGGCTACTCGACCGACGCGGACCCGGACGTCTGGGAGCGCGAGTACCGTGCGCGCTTCGGCGACGCCGCACCGGCGGTCATGCGCGGCCTGCGCGCCGCGAGCAAGGTCCTCCCGCTGGTCACCGCCGCGCACCTCACGCGCCACCCCGCGATCGTGAACTGGGCGGAACTGGACACCGGCGGCGCGCTGTTCGCCGAGCACAACTTCAACGAGGACTTCGGCGACGTGACCTACGCGAGCGCGGAGCCGAGCGATCCCGGCCTCTTCTACGGGATCGACGAGTTCGTCGACGACCACCTCGCCGACTCCGTCGAGAACAGGTACACGCCGCTCCAGGTCAGCCGGTGGTACGAGGCCTTCGCCGCCGACGCCCGGGCGGCCGCCGCCGACGCCGAGGACGCGATCGAGGTCTCGACCGACGACCCGACGGGCGAACTCGCGGCGACGCTCCTCGACGTCCGGATGCTCGCGGACCTCGGGGAGTACCACGCGCTGAAGACCCGCGCCGCCACGGCGCTCTGTCTCCACGAGCGGACTGACGCGGGGGATGCGGGAGACGAGGTAGACGCGGGGGACGGGGTCGACGAGACGGCGGAACTCGCCGCGGCAACGGCCTACATGTCCCGGGCAACTGAAGCGTGGCGCTCGCTCGCCGAACGCGGTGAGGGGACCTACCACGACGACCTCGTCTTCGCGATGGGACCCGACGCCGCCGACGAGGGCAACTGGGCGGACCGCCTCGTCGAGATGGAGGCCGACCTGGCGGAACTCGATCGGCGCTGTGAGGCGGCGGACCTCGACCCCGGAGCGGTCGATTCCGGAGAAACCGACGACTCGGCGGTGGCCGACGACTCCGGAAGCGTCGTCCCCGACCTGGTCGCGACGGAGTCCCCGCCGTTCGCGTTCCCCACGGTGGACCTGGACGTGCCGGATGCCGCGCCTGCCGGCGAACCCGTCGACGTGCGCGTCCGGACCGGCGAGATGAACGGGTTCGACTCGATGACCCTCTACTACCGGCACGCGAACCAGGCCGAGGGACCCTTCCGGTCTGCGTCGATGGACGCCGTCGACGACGGGTTCGCCGCGACGATTCCCGCCGACTACGTCTCCGCCGAGTGGGACCTGCTCGTCTACGTCGGTACTCGCGACGAATCCGGGAACACGGTCCTCTATCCGGGGCTCTATCACGCCGAGTACTCCGAACCGTACCGCGTCGTCGAGACGCGATAACGGGTCGGTGACGCCCGGTCTACTCCCGGAGCGATTACCGGTATTTTGAACACAGGTCGGGACGACATCCTGCTGTGAATCTCTCGGGAGACAGACGGATAGGACTGGGAACCTACTCCGAAGGGGACCGCGAACAGTGGGCCGAACGCGTCGGGACGGCCCTCGACGTCGGCTACCGTCACGTCGATACGGCGCAGGGGTACGGAAACGAGGAATACGTCGGCGAGGGGATCGCCCGCTCGAACGTCGACCGCGACGAGGTATTCCTCGCGACCAAAGTCTCGCCCGACAACCTCGCGTACGACGACGTTATCAGTTCGGTCGAAGAGAGCCTCGACCGGTTGCGAACGGAGTATCTGGACCTGCTGTACGTCCACTGGCCCGTCGACACGTACGACCCCGCAGAGACGTTGCCGGCGTTCGACGAGTTGCACGACCGGGGGACCGTCCGTCACGTCGGGGTTTCGAACTTCGAACCGGACCAGCTCGACACCGCGCGGGACGTGCTCGACGCGCCGATCGTCGCCCACCAGGTGGAGTGTCACCCGTTCTTCCAGCAACCGGAACTGCGCGAGTACGCCCGCGAGCACGACCACACGCTGGTGGCGTTCTGCCCCCTCGCGAAAGGCGAGATATTCGGCACTCCCGACGACCGGGACATCGACGACCCGTTCGCGACGCCCGTCCAGTTCGACGTCTCGGTCGTCTCGGAGATCGCCGACAGACACGGGACGACGCCGGCGATGGTGTCGCTGGCGTGGCTCCTCTCGAAGGAGGACGTCGCCGCGGTCCCGAAAGCCAGCAGCGAAGCACACATGCGTGAAAACCTCGCGGCGCTCGACTTCTCGCTCGACGCCGACGACCTCGCGGAGATCGACGCCATCGAGAACGAACACCGGCTCATCGACCCCGACTTCGGTCCGTGGAACCGGTAACCCGGGTCGAACCGGAACGACTGACCTCCATGCGTATCTTTATGTTTTGCGGTTAGGTACCGCATCTCATGTCAGAGAGTGGCGACCAGACAGCGACGGTTACCGTCGACGCCGCCGAGAGAAGCGACTGGGCGCTCGATTCAGATATTTTCGGCCGGTTCAGCGAGCACCTGGGGTCGGTGATGTATCCCGGGGTGTTTGAGGACTACCTGAAGAACGGCTCCTTCGAGGTCTGGCACGAGTCCGGGTGGGAGCGCGCCTCCGGCATCGTGTTCCCGGAGGTCGAGGAGTACGAGGACGTGGCCTATCCGTGGGAACCGGTCGAGCACGCGGGCGAGGTCGCGCTCGAACAGCGGGTCGGCGGCGTCCACGGTCGCGAGGGGGTCCCCGCCCTCGAAGCCGGTATCGGCCTCCCCGACCGGTTCGAGCTGGAGCCGGCTGGCGTCACCGAACCGCGGTACCAGCGGATCACCCTGGCCGGGAGCGCCTCGGGCGGGCTCGGCCAGCGGGTCGCACTGCCCGACTTCAGGACCGACGGGTTCGACGTGACCCTGTCTGTCCGGGGCGAGGGTGTCGAGGAGTGTACGGTGGCTCTCACACCCGTCTCGGACGGCGAAGACTCGCTGG
>Ga0207715_100379_pt1 | contig 11189 bp, 9 predicted proteins | sample A23M3SouthBayCA_FD_187732 | JGI IMG/M metagenome (GOLD analysis project Ga0207715, IMG submission 187732) | Aerobic enrichment media from Eden Landing Ponds, California, USA - A23 M3 (SPAdes) | ecosystem: Environmental > Aquatic > Marine > Unclassified | place: USA: Emeryville, California... | reverse complement strand
CCTCCGCGAGACGGTCCGCTATCGGCCCGGGCAGGTCCGCCTCGGCGACCCGCTCGAACCCGAACTGCGCGAGGTAGCCGCCCTCCGGGGTCAGCGAGTAGACCTCCTCGAACCCCTGGTCTCTGGCCATCTCGACCAGGCGCTCGACGACGTGTGCGCCGACGCCGCGGTTCCGCCACTCCTCCAGCACCCCGATGGCCGCCAGTTCACAGCACTCGCCGTCGTCGCCGGTGTGGACGCGGATGCGCCCGAAGCCGGTCTTGGTGCCCGACTCCTCGTCGAGGGCGACGACGTAGTCGCGCGAGCGGAACGCGGGGTCGGCGAGGCCCAGCGCCTCCAGGTGGTCCAGCAGCCAGACCTCCTCTCGATTTTTCGCGTCCCGGACGTACATGGCGTGGGGTAGGCGACCCCTTGGGAAAAGGGTTTGCGGCACGAGGCCCGAACGGAGTGAGGGCCTCGGGACGAGCGAACGGGGAGCGGGTGGCGCGACCGAAGGGAGCGCCACCGGACGGGCGAGCGGTGACCGCAGGGAACCGCGAGCGCCAGCGACCCGTGAGCCAGGGAGCGCCACCGGACGGGCGAGCGGTGACCGCAGGGAACCGCGAGCGCGACGTGAGCCGTGAGCCGCGGGTGGCGCGACCGAAGGGAGCGCCACCGGACGGGCGAACGGTGACCACAGGGAACCGCGAGCGCGACGTGAGCCGTGAGCGGGGAGGAATGGAACTCGCGGCCCGGTGCCGACCGCCCCGGGCCCTAGAACGACGACGTCAGCCGCTCGAAGAACCCCTGCTCGACGTCGATCTCCTCGCCGCCGGCCTCCGCGAACGCCTCCAGCGCCTCGCGCTGTTCCTCGTTCAGCGACTCGGGCGTGACGACGTGGACCTCGACGTACAGGTCGCCGTGCCCCCGCCCGCGAAGCCGCGGCATCCCGCGGTCGCGGAGGCGGAACGTCTCGCCGCTCTGGGTGCCCGCCGGGACGTCCATCTCGACGGTCCCGTCGAGCGTCGGGACCTCGACGGTGTCCCCGAAGACGGCCTGCGGGAACGAGACGGCGTGGTCGTGGTGCAGGTCGTCGCCGTCGCGCTCGAAGTCCGGGTGGTCGTCGACGGCGACCTCGACGAGCAGGTCGCCCTTGCGCGCGCCGGCCTCGCCGGCGGCACCCTCGCCCTCCATCCGGAGCGTCTGGCCGTCGCGGATGCCCGCGGGTATCTCCAGGGTCAGCGTGGTCTCCGCGCGGACGGTGCCGTCGCCGCCGCAGTCCCCGCAGGTCTCGTCGTACAGTTGGCCCTCGCCCTCGCAGCGCCCGCAGGTCTGGGTCTGCTGCATCCGGCCGAAGGGAGTGCGCTGGACCTGGGTGACCTGCCCGCGGCCGTCGCACTCCGGGCAGGTCTCCGCGGTCGCCCCGGGCGGGTGGCCGGTCCCGTCGCAGGTGTCGCAGTGCTCCGGCCGCCGGACGGTCATCTCCGTCTCGACGCCCTCGTAGGCGTCCTCGAGAGATATCTCGACTCTCGTCTGCAGGTCGCGACCCGGCTGGGGCCCGCCGCGGCCGCCGCGGCCGCCCCCGCCGCCGAAGAACTGCTCGAAGATGTCGTTGACGTCGGTGGCACCGCCCATCCCACCCATCCCGCCCATGCCGCCCGGCCCGGCCCCCGCACCGCCGTTCTCCGTCGCGCCGCGCTTCGCAGCCTCCTCGAAGCGCTCGTGGCCGAGCTGGTCGTACATCTGGCGCTTCTCGTCGTCGGTGAGGACCTCCTTCGCGCGCTTCGCCTTCTTGAAGCGCTCCTCGGCGTCGTCCTCGTCGCTGACGTCGGGGTGGTACTTCGCGGCCATCTTCCGGAACGCCTGCTGTATCTCCTCCTCGTCGGCGTCCCGGCTCACCCCGAGCACGTCGTAGTAGTCCTCGGCCATCAGTTGGCTACCGGATAGTGTGTTCGGCTACTTGAAAAGCCCGGCTCGGGCACGGGCGGCGCGGTCGGCGTCGACCCCGGCCCTTATCACGTCGACAGCCGAACAGGATTTCGTGACGACCGCCGAGCGCGACCCGGTGACCTGGGGTGCGGAGTCCGTCCTCGGACTGCTCGTCCTCTACGGCGGCACGGCGACCGGGACGGTGGGCTACCAGGTCGGGACGGCGCTCGGGGCCCGGTCCGTGTTCGCGACGGTCGCCGGTGTCGCGGCCGGTCTCGTGCCCTTCGCCGTCCTCGCGTTCGCCTACAGCGTCGAGTTCCAGGTGCCGGCGTTCGTCCGACAGCTCGGGCGGTTGGCCGGCTCCCTCTTTCTGCTGTACCTCGCCTACGTCGTCGCCGGGATGGTGGCGTTCTTCGCAGCCGCGTTCGGCGTCGTCCCGCCGGACGCCGCCGAGTCGCTCCCCGACTCGGTGCTGGTGGTCCTGCTCTGTCTGCCCGCCGTCGGACTGTTCGCGGTGCTGGTCGGCTGGTACGCCAGAAACGAGTGACCGGAGGACGCGGCGTCGCTACGACTCGTCGTCGGACTCGCCCTCGTCGTCCGCGGTCTCACCGTCGCCGTCCGCGCCCTCCTCCTCGTCCACGTCCTCGAAGTCGGCGTCGACGAACTCCTCGCCGTCGGCGGCACCCTCGCCGGGGCCGCCCATGCCACCCATCCCGCCCATGCCGCCCATGTCCGCGCCGGCACCGCCCGCGCCGGCCTGGGCCTGCTGGGCCTGCTGCTGGTAGGCCTGCTTGCCGATCTCCTGGAGCGCCTCGTTCAGCGACTCCGTGGCGTCCTCGAGGGCCTCGACGTCGGCGTCCTCGTCGTCGAGCACGTCCTCGACGGCCTCGACCTCGCTCTCGACGTCGGCGCGGAGGTCCTCGTCGACCATCTCCTCGTTCTCCTCGAGGAGCGTCTCGGCGCGGCGCACGGCGCCCTCGGCCTCGTTCCTGGCCTCGATGCGTTCGCGGCGGCGCTCGTCCTCCTCGGCGTGCTCCTCGGCCTCCTGTTGCATCTCCTCGATCTCCTCGTCGGAGAGGCCCACGCCGCCCTCGATGGTGATGGACTCCTCGTTGCCGGAGCCCTGGTCCTCCGCCGTGACGTTCACGATACCGTCGGCGTCTATCTCGAAGCCGACCTCGATCTGCGGCGTGCCCGCTGGCGCCGGGGGGATGCCGGTCAACTGGAACGCACCGAGCAGTTCGTTCTCCTCGGCGATCTCGCGCTCGCCCTGGAACACGCGGATGTTGACCGAGGTCTGGTTGTCCGCCGCGGTCGTGAACACCTTCGACTCCTCGGTCGGGATGGTCGTGTTCTTGTCGATGAGGCGCTCGAACAGCCCGCCCTTGACCTCGATGCCGAGGCTGAGCGGCGTCACGTCGAGCAGGACGATGTCGTCCACGTCGCCCGCGAGGACGCCGCCCTGGATGGCCGCGCCGAGCGCGACCGCCTCGTCGGGGTTGACGTTCTTCTTGGGCTCCTGGCCGGTCAGTTCCTCGACCTGCTCCTGGACCATCGGCATCCGCGTCGAACCCCCGACGAGGATGACCTCGTCGATGTCGCCGGTGTCGAGGCCCGCGTCGGAGAGCGCCTGCTCGGTCGGCCCGACCGTGCGCTCGACGAGGTCCTCGGTGAGCGACTCGAAGGTCGCCCGCGTGAGGTCCTGCTCAAGGTGGATGGGGCCCTCGTCAGTCGCCGTGACGAACGGGAGGTTGACGGTCGTCTCCTTCCGACTGGAGAGCTCAATCTTCGCCTCCTCCGCGGCGTCCTTCAGGCGCTGGAGGGCCTGGCGGTCCTCGCGGAGGTCGACGCCGTGGTTCGACTCGAACTCGTCGGCGAGGTGGTCGATGACCGCCTCGTCCCAGTCGTCGCCGCCGAGGTCGTTGTCGCCGTTGGTCGCGACGACCTCGTACACGCCGCCGCCGAGTTCGAGGATGGAGACGTCGAACGTGCCGCCGCCCAGGTCGTACACGAGGACCGTCTGGTCGCTGTCGTCGTCGAGGCCGTAGGCCATCGACGCCGCCGTCGGCTCGTTGATGATGCGCTCGACCTCGAAGCCGGCTATCTCGCCGGCGTCCTTCGTCGCCTGGCGCTGGCGGTCGTTGAAGTACGCCGGGACGGTGATGACCGCCTTCTCGATGTCGTCCCCGAGGTACTCCTCGGCGTCGCGCTTTATCTTCTGGAGGATCATCGCCGAGACCTGCTCGGGGGAGTACTCCTCGCCCTCGAGTTCGACGGTGTAGTCTTCCTCGCCCATGTGGCGCTTGATGGACGCGACCGTCTCGTCGGGGTTCTGGACGGCCTGGTTCTTCGCGGGCTTGCCGATGAGGCGCTCGCCGTCGTTGAACGCCACCACCGAGGGCGTCGTCCGGTCGCCCTCGCTGTTGACGATTATCTCCGGGTCGCCACCCTCCATCACGGCGAACGCACTGTTCGTGGTCCCGAGGTCGATGCCGAGTATCTTCTGAGAGGCCATCTTGCCCCCATCTACCGGCTCGCGCTCTGTTAAGTGTTACTAGACGGGCGCCCGAGTTGCGGCCCGCCGGGTCATCGCCGTCTGTCGATTCCGGTTCGCGGCGACGCGCCCCGTCGCCGTCTTTATTACGAACCGCTGAGCGCCCGGTCGGGACGCGGGCGACGCTACTCCGCGGCCCCGCCGTCCGGCCCCTCGCTGACGGTCACCTGTGCGGTCCGGAGCACCGCGTCGGCCATCTCGTAGCCCGGCCGGTACACCTCGTCGACGGTGCCCTCGGGCCGGTCGCTCTCGACGCGCATCAGCACCTCGTGGCGGTGCGGGTCGACGTCGTCGCCCGGCTCGGGGTCCACCTGCACGACACCCTCGTCCTCGAGCACGTCGTCGAGCGAGCGGAGCGTGGCCGACACGCCGTCCCGGAGGTCGTCGGCGTCCGCGTCGTCCTGTTCGAGCGCCCGCGCGAGGTTGTCGCGGACGTCGAGGAGGCGCTCGACGAGGTCCTCGGTCGCACGCTCCTTGAGGTCCTCGCGGCGCTGCTCGGCGCGCTTCTTGTAGTTCTGAAAGTCGGCCTGCGTGCGCTGGAGGCGCTCGGTCAGTTCCTCGAGTTCGGCCTCGCGGTCCTCGACAGTCGCCTCGAGGTCCGCGGCCCGGTCGCGGAGCGCCTCGACGTCGCCGGCGAGCGCCTCGTCGTGGGCGGCGACACGCGCGACGAGGTCCTCGCCGGTCTCTGTCCCCTCGCCGGCAACCGCGTCGGCGTCCGCCGCCTCGTCGGCCCCGTCCGCGGGCGCTTCCTGCTGGACGGCGTCCTCGTCTGTCATGCGCGGTGGCAGTCGCCGCGCACGGATAAGGATTGACACCCGGGCCGGCGGGGCGCTTTTGCCCGCCGGGCACCGAGTCGCGGCCGTGTCGGTCGCGCTGACGTACGAGGACGGGACCATCCGCGTCGTCGGCGACGAGTCAGCCGACCGCGGAACCGACAGCGCGACACCGGCACTGCCCGGCGTCGAGTGGGACGCGCGCAGCGCGACCGGCCGGGCTCCGGCCCACCGCTACGCGGCGCTCCGGTCGGCCCTCGACGACCGCGGCGTGCCGGTCGACGACCGCGTCCTCGACGCTCCACCGGTCGACGCGACCTGCCCCTACGAACTCCGTGACTACCAGCGCGCGGCCCTGGACGCCTGGGAGGCCGACGACCGCCGCGGCGTCCTCGAGTTGCCAACCGGCAGCGGCAAGACCGTCATCGGCCTCGCCGCGATAGCGGCGGTCGGCCGGGCCGCCCTCGTCGTCGTGCCCACGATAGACTTGCTCCACCAGTGGCGCGAGGAACTCGCCGACCTGGGCGTCCCGGTGGGCCAGCTCGGCGGCGGCGAGCAGCGCCTGGAGCCGGTGACTGTCGCCACCTACCACTCCGCCTACCTGCGCGCCGAGGACCTCGGAGACCGCTTCGGCCTGCTCGTCTGCGACGAGGCACACCACCTCGGCGGCGAGGGGTTCCGCGACGTGGCCCGACTCTCGGCCGCGCCCGCCCGCCTCGGCCTGACGGCGACCTTCGAGCGCGCGGACGGGGCCCACGAGACTGTCGGGGAACTCCTCGGCGACGTCGTGTACGCTCTCGACCCCGACGACCTCGCGGGCGAACACCTCGCCGCGTACGACGTGAAGCGCCTCGACGTCGCGCTCACCGAGGACGAGCGCGCGGCCTACGAGGACGCCCAGGGCATCTTCGTCGACTACCTGCGCGCGAGCGGCCTCGACCTCTCCTCGGGAGCCGCCTGGCAGGAACTCGTGAAGCGCTCGGGCACGAGCGACGCCGCGCGGGAGGCGCTGCTCGCGAAGGAGGCGGCCCGGCGCATCGTCCGCGAGAGCGACGCGAAAGTCGAGCGCGTCGCCGACCTGCTCGAGCGCCACCGCGAGGACCGGGTCATCGTGTTCACGGCCTCGACGGACCTCGTGTACAGGCTCTCCGAGCGCTTCCTGCTGCCGGCCATCACCCACGAGACGCCCGCCGCCGAGCGCCGCGACGTCCTCCAGCGGTTCCGGGAGGGCATCTACTCCCGCGTCGTCACCGCGAACGTCCTCGACGAGGGCGTGGACGTTCCCGACGCGAACGTCGCCATCGTCGTCGCCGGCAGCGGCAGCCAGCGCGAGTTCACCCAGCGGCTGGGGCGGGTGCTCCGGCCGAGCGCGGACCGGGAACGGGCAGTGCTGTACGAACTGGTAAGCGAGGACACGGCGGAGGAGCGGGTGGCGGCGCGGCGGCGGTAGGCGACGGGAGGGGACCGACCGGCGGTGGCGATCACGGCTCGACGTCCGGGTCGAACGGACTCCGCTCCAGGTAGAGGAACTCGAGCAGGAAGAGCGCGAGGAAGATGCCGACGATCCAGAGCAGTATCCCCACGTCGGTCCGGTAGAGGTGGACGAGCACTATCGGTATCGCGACGGCCGTGCCGAGGAGGCCGAGCGCGGGGAACAGCCGGTTGGACCCCGTCTCGTCCGCGAGCCGGAGGTTCACGTAGTTCGTCACGGCGTCGGCTATTAGGAACGCGACGGACCCGAACTCGGTGATCTGCTTGAGCGACCCGAGCGCCGCGAACGCCGCGGTCAGACCGCCCATCAGCAACAGCGAGTAGACCGGGATGCCCTCGCGGTTCCGGAACGAGAACAGGCGCGGGATGGCACCCTCGGCCGCGATCTCGTGGGCGAGCCGCGAGGCCCCGAAGAGCGTCGCGTTGATGCCAGAGGAGGTGCTCTTCATCGCGGAGAGTATCACGAGCGCGAACCCGGCGGCCCCCAGTATCGGGATGTTCGACACCGCGGCCGCGAGCGCCGTCTCCTCGTGGGCGATGAGCTGTTCGGGTGTCAGCTGGAGGGTCGCCATGTACGAGACCGCGACGTAGATCACGATGGCGATGGAGATGGCGAGGTACATCCCGACCGGGAGAGTCCACTCGACGTTCTCTATCTCCTCGTAGTCGTAGATGAGGAGTTGGAAGCCCTCGTAGGAGACGAAGATGATCGCGAATCCGGTTATCGGGCTGACGTACCCCTCGTCGAAGAAGTCCACCGCGGTGGGGTCGCCCTGGAAGAAGACAATGCCGAGCGCGGCCAGCGAGAGCAAGAGCAATATCTTGATGTAGACGGCGATGTCCTCGAACAGCCCGGTCTCGCGGACCCCCGAGAGGTTCAGCCCCACGAGGAGGGCGACCACCCCGACCGAGAGCACGGGACGGACGAGCTGCGGGAGGTCGACGCCGACGATGGCCCGCGCGGCGGTGAGGCTGTACGCGCCGAAGGCGAAGGCGTACATCGCCATGACGCCGATGTAACCGACGACCAGCACCCAGCCTGTGTACGCCGCGACGCCGGGGTGGTCGACGAGGTGTTCGACGAACGTGAACGCCCCGGCGTGTTCGCCGAAGTGGAACGTCAGTTTGAGGTAAGAGTAGGCAGTCAGCAGGGTGATTACGCCCGCGATGAGGTACGAGAGCGGGACGGCGTTCCCGGCTCGCCGCATCGCGACGCCGAGGACGGCGTAGATGCCGCCCGAAACCATCCCGCCCACGCCCATCGCAACGACCTCCGGCAGGCCGAGGGTTCCGCTACGCGTGCGCGAGAGCAGAGCGTCGAAGGGGTTCAGGTCCATGGTCGGAACGGGTTCAGGTCCATGGTCGGAACGGGTTCAGGTCCATGGTCGGTCAGTCGGTCCGCACCGGACGGCGTCGGCTGGACGGCCGGGCGGGCGTTTCGGCGTCGGCGACAGCAGTCGGGGGCTCACGGTCACCCGACCTCCGCGAGGTGGTACGGCAGCGCCGCGTACACGGCGAGGTTGTTCCGGAGGGCCTCGACGGTCGTGTGCTCGTCCGCGGCGTGGGCGGTGTCCGTCCCGAGACCGAACTCGACGGTCGGGACGCCGGCGTTCCGGAACCGCTTGGCGTCGCCACCGCCCGTCGCGCTCCGCCGATAGATGCGGTCCCCGGTCACGTCGGTGGCCGCCGCCACGACGGCCGACACGAGGGGGCTGTCGGGCGGCTCGTAGGTGCCGACACTCCAGCGGACGTCCGCGAGGTGGACCCCCTCGCAGTCGTCCGCACAGGCCCGGAGGTCCTCGAGGACGTCCCTGGTCCGGACGCCGGCCGTGAGACGGATGTCGAGTCGAGCGCGGGCCGACGCGGGGACGCTGTTGACGCGCTCCCCGCCCTCGATGGTGCCGAGGTTAATCGTCGGGGTCGTGAACAGGGCCCGGGCCGCTTCGGCCCCGAGCGTCGGCTCGTAGTATGCCACCGACTCCTCGACGACGTCGGCGACCGCCGGCGGGAGGTCGAACTGCTCGGTGCCGAACTCCGCGCGGATGCGCTCGACCGCGTCGTACAGGCGGTCGATGGCGTTCACCCCGAGGACGGGCCGAGAGCCGTGAGCGGCCTGGCCCTCGGCCACCAGGGTCAGCCAGACGCTGCCCCTGTCGGCGACGGTCACCGAGTGCCGGCCGCCCTCGCAGGTCGTCTCCCCGATGACACACCAGGTCGGGTCGACGCGGTCGGCGTCGAGGAGCGTCGGGAGGCCCGCCTCGCCGGCGGTCTCCTCGTCGCTGACGAGGGCGTACTGGAGGGTCACGGGGGGCGTGGTGCCGGTCTCGACGTAGGCCGCGGCGGCCTGGAGCATCGCCGCGAGCGGGCCCTTCATGTCCGTCGCTCCCCGGCCGTAAATCCGGTCGCCGGCGCGTTCGCCGAGCGGGTCGTAGTCCCACGCGTCGGCGTCGTACGGAACCGTGTCGAGGTGGCCGTCGAACAGGAGCGTCCGCTCGCTCTCGCCGGGGAGCGTCGCCACGACGTTCGGCTTCGCCGGGTCGCTGACGAAGCGCGCTGTCGAGACACCCAGCGACTCGAAGTAGTCCTCGACGTCGTCGGCGAGTCGAGCCGTCTCCCCGGGCGGGTTCTGCGTGTCCACGGCGAGCAACTCGCGCAGGCGCGCGACGAGGTCCTCCTCGGCCCCCCTGACGTGGTCGGTCAGCTTCGGAGGTACCATCGTGCTGTCAGCCAACGACCCCAGGTGCGGTCACTGTCTCGTAGACCACCGTCACGGCTCGTCCCGCGGCGACGGGCCCCCGGTCGATGTCACCGACGTCTCGATTCACGGTGAACGATACTCGGCCCCGAGTTCTGTATGTTGTGGTGATTCCCACATGGCCGAGAACGAAGGGACGACCGGAAACGACGGGCGGGGGTGGCGGAGAGTGCCAGCGGCCGAGCGACGGCACAGTCGACGCCGCCGAACGGGCGCTGGCCCCGCCGCGCTGACCGTCCACGGTCCGGCGCGTGTGACCTCACGCCGGCCTGTCGACGCGCAGCGTCAGCGACCACGACACGTGGTAGAGCGCGTCGCCCGCGGTGCCGCTGGTGGTGTCGATGCCCGGACGGGCGGTGAACGACGCCTCGAACCCGTAGGTCCCGACGCCGTAGTACGAGTCGGCCTCAACGTCGGCCCAGACCTCGTAGGGCAGTTCGATTGTGGAGCCTGCTGCCAGCGTCTCCTCCGGGCAGCCAGCGCCGGCGTATGTGCGCGGCAGGGCCGACTCGGACTCGCGCCAGCATCCCGAGTCGGCGGTCGCCGGCGCCGCCGGTGCGTAGTGCAGCCAGAGGCCGGTTGGGTCGCTCCCGCCGTGCTCGCGGTCGAACAGATGACACGTGGCGGCCTCGGCGACGTCCAGGCCGACCGGGTCCTCGCCCTCGTTCGCGAGCGTGACCGACAGCCGCGGGGGGGCGTCACCGGTGACGGCCGCCCGCGTGACCTCGGCCGAGAGCGACAGCGGCAGGTCGTGCTCCAGCGACCCGGTAGTCTCGAGCGTGACCGCCCGGCCGTCCGGGACCGAGCACTCGCTGGATGCCGTCTCGGTCGCGGCCGGGTCGCTCCCCGTGACGCCGGCGCACCCGGCGAGTGCGCCCGTCGCCGCGCCGACGGCGGTGAGCACCGAGCGTCGGTTCACGGCTCGCAGGAATGGTTGGACGGACGTAATTTTTGGGGCCGTCCGTGTCGGTCACGCGCCCGGCCGGTCCGCTACGCCCGCAGTTCGGTCTCGACCCGCCCGTCGCTCGCGAACGTCTCCCGCGAGATGTCGGGGTACGTCAGCGTCACCTCGCGCTCGCCGCCCGCGGGGACCGCCACGTCCGCCGTCTCCGTCCGTGACTCGTCGCCGGCGACGACGGTCACCGCCAGCGTCCGCGAGCGCTCGGCGTCGGCCTCGTTGACGACGCGGACGGTGACCGCCGTGCCGCCGCCGTCGGCCTCCGTGACGGAGAGGATGAGGAGGGCCAGGTCGGGGTCGGGCGTGGGCGTCGACGTGGGCGAGTCGCCGTCGTCGCCACCCCCGCCGTAGCAGCCGGCGAGGAGGCCAGCGCCGGCGGCGGCCCCGGCGGCGAGGAACTGGCGTCGGTGCACGCCCTCCCGGTTCGGGGCCAGCGGGATGAATCTTCTGTAGCGCTTTTACGCGGGCGGCCCCTCGACACCGGTGTGCTCACCCGGGACCTGCTCCGCGTCTCGCGGGCCGGCGGCGGCTTCCAGCCGCGCTTCGCGGGGGAGGGCGACGTCGACCTGGCCGGGCGGGTCCTCGCGACGTACCGCTCGCACGTCGACGAAGAGCGGGGCGCGCTGGACGGCGCCCTGGAGACCCTGGAGCGCGACGCCGAGGACTTCAAACTGGTCCGCGGGCTGGCGGCCGTCGTCGACCGGGCGACCGAGACCGAGACGCGCGCCGCCGTCGAGCCACGGCGGGCCC
>Ga0207715_100378_pt1 | contig 11200 bp, 10 predicted proteins | sample A23M3SouthBayCA_FD_187732 | JGI IMG/M metagenome (GOLD analysis project Ga0207715, IMG submission 187732) | Aerobic enrichment media from Eden Landing Ponds, California, USA - A23 M3 (SPAdes) | ecosystem: Environmental > Aquatic > Marine > Unclassified | place: USA: Emeryville, California... | reverse complement strand
GCGGGCGTTCCTCGCGAAACTCGAAGAGGTCCTCGAGTACCTGGGTATCTACGATTCGAGCCGGGACGGCAGTCTGCGCGTGGACGCGAACATCTCGATGATCGACGCGAGCGAGTTCGACGCCGAGGGCGGTGTGAGCGACGAAGCGCTCGCGGCGGCGAACCGCACCGAGGTGAAGAACATCTCCAGTCACCGGGGCGCGGAGTCCGCGTTGTCCTACGAGATCGCGCGCCAGCGCAATCTCCTGAAGCGCGGTCGTGCGGTCGAGCAGGAGACTCGCGCGTGGAACGAGGCGTCCGGTTCCACGGTGTCGATGCGGTCGAAGGAAGAGGAGAAGGATTACCGGTACTTCCGGGAGGCGGACATCCCGCCGCTCGAAGTCTCCGACTGGAAGGAACGCTTGGAGATTCCCGAGTTGCCGGACGCGCGCCGAGAGCGTTTCCGCGAGGAGTACGGACTCTCGGAGGAGGCGGCGAGCAAACTCACCTCGACGAAGCAGGTCGCGGACTTCTTCGAGGACGTGGCGACCGAGTACGACCCCGACCTCGCCGCGACCTGGGTGGCAGACGACCTGCTCGGCGAACTGAACTACCGCGACATGGAGATAACCGACGTCGCGGCGCGGTTCGACGAGTTCACCCGCCTCATCGAACTCGTTGCCGGGGACGAGATAACCGAGAAGAACGCGCGCGAGGTCGTCCTCCGCGAGATGCTGGACGAGGGGGAGCACCCGGACGACATCGTCGCGGAACACGACCTCGGGAAGACGTCGGGGAGCGAAGTCGAGGCCGCGGTCGAGGAAGCCATCGAGGAGAACCCCGACGCCGTCTCCGACTACCACGAGGGCGACGAGGGCGCGATAAACTTCCTCGTCGGCCAGGTGATGCAGAAGACGGGCGGGAGCGCGGACCCCGGGCAGGTGAACGGGATGCTCCGCGAGAAACTCGACTAAGCGACGCGAACGAGCACCAACGCTTCTGCTAACTCGTCCAACGTCTCGCTCGACGGCCACTCGTCGAGCGTGAGTCTTCGGGCGGTCCGGGTCGCGTACGCGAGGTGTTCGCGGACGCGCTCGGTATCGTCTACGACGGCACCCACGCCAGTTCGCCACTCGCCGCGCACCAGGACGCGGCAGTCGTGCGGTGTGCGGAAGTTCCGCCACCAGTTCGTCTCCGCCGCGGGCGTGGTGAGGACTATCTCCCCCTCCCGTTCCCAGTAGGCGACGGGCGTTTCGTATCGCGTACCTGACTTCCGTCCCTCGTAGGAGAGGACGAGAAAGCGCCACGAGAGCAGGGGATGGAGCGGCGACGCGAGCACGCGCTTCACGAGCGGGTTCGCCACCCGGGACTCGACGGGGCGGGCGACGGCGGCGAACCGCTCCGAGAGGCTCATACTCGACGCACGCGGGCCGACGAGAAGGACGTTGTGCCGAACGACAACGCTCAACCCATTCGGTGGAAACGACGAGGTATGTACGAACTCGTCGAGGACGCGCCGACGCCGGAGCGGTTCGTCGAACTCCGCGAACTGGCGGGAATGACGGAGCGCTCTGTCGACGCCGTGCGCGAGGGACTGCCGGGGAGCGTCTACGCCGTCTCCGTCGTTCACGAACCCTCTGGCGACGTGGTGGGGATGGCGCGCATCGTGGGTGACGGCGCGACGGTGTTTCACGTCTGCGACATGGCCGTCCACCCCGACCACCAGGGCCGCGGTCTCGGCTCCAGGATGATGGACGAACTAGTGAAATTCCTCGACGAGAACGCGCCGCCGTCGGCGTACGTGAACCTCATGGCGGACGTCGACGGCTTCTACGAACGCTGGGGGTTCGAGGAGACCCGGCCGGCGTCGAAGGGGATGTACCTGCGGGTCGACTAATCGAGCGAGTCGGGAACGTCGAACCAGCGGCCGCCGCGGGCGAAGTCGAATCCGATGAGGGCGAGCGACCCGCCGCCGACCGTCGTCGCCACTAACAACACCCAGTAGACGGCACCCGACGCGTCGGAGGACACCGCGCCGACGGGTAGGGAGACGCCGAGGAGGACGTAGCCAGCGCCGACGAGGCGGTTCCACCCCACTCGCTCGCGGACCGGGTTGTCGAATCCGACGAGCGCCGTGAACACGCCGGCGAGCGTGAACAGTCCCGCCTGAACCGCGGTACCGCCGGACGCACGGAACACCGTCAGCACGCCGATTCCGAGGAGGGCGAGCAGTCCACCGAACAGACCGTACCAGCGCGGAGACGCGCGCATACGCGTGAATTCAAGCGATTGGGGATAGGTCTTGCGACGAAACCTTTAGGCGGGATTCCGGCCTACCGGGGGGTAATAGTGGAACTCATCATCACCGAGAAGAACAACGCGGCGAGACGCATCGCGGACATCCTGAGCGACGGCGGCGCGTCGACGGAGCGCGACGCCGGCGTGAACGTCTACAAGTGGGGTGGGAAGCGGTGCGTCGGTCTCTCCGGCCACGTCGTCGGCGTGGACTTTCCGGCGGAGTACTCGGACTGGCGGGACGTCGAACCCGCCGAACTCGTTCACGCGGACGTGACGAAGACCGCCACGAGAGAGGACATCGTGAACGTCCTCCAGCGACTCGCGGAGCGCGCGGACGAGGCGGTTATCGCGACGGACTACGACCGCGAGGGCGAACTCATCGGGAAGGAGGCCTACGAACTCGTTCGCGAGGTCAACGAGGGCGCACCCATCAAGCGCGTGCGTTTCTCGTCCATCACGGAGAACGAGGTGAAAAAGGCGTTCGCGGACCCGGACGACCTCGACTTCGACCTCGCCGCCGCGGGCGAGGCCCGTCAGACCATCGACCTCATCTGGGGCGCGGCGCTCACGCGTTTCCTCTCGCTCTCCGCCCGGCAGACGGGCGGCGACTTCATCTCCGTCGGACGGGTGCAGACGCCCACCCTCAAACTGATCGTGGACAAGGAACGCGAGATAGAGGCGTTCGAGCCCGACGACTACTGGGAGCTGTTCGCGGACCTCCGGAAGGACGACACCGAGTTCGAGGCGCAGTACTTCTACCTCGACGAGGACGACAACGAGGCCGAGCGCGTCTGGAACGAGGAGTCCGCGCAGGCCGCGTTCGACGTGCTGCGGCAGGCCGCGGACGCGGTGGTGGAGACGGTGCGCCGGCGGTCCCGGACCGACGACCCGCCCGCGCCGTTCAACACGACGCAGTACATCCGCGCGGCGAGCAGTCTCGGGTACGCCGCGGGGCGCGCGATGAGCATCGCCGAAGACCTCTACACCGCCGGTTACATCACGTATCCCCGGACGGACAACACCGTCTACCCCGACGATTTGGACCCCGCGGAACTGCTGGACGAGTTCTCGGGCAACCCCCACTTCGGCGACGACGCGGACGCGCTCCTCGACTCGGATAGCCTGACGCCGACGGAGGGGGACGAGGAGACGACCGACCACCCGCCGATTCACCCGACGCCGGACGTCCCGGCGCGCGGCGACCTCTCGGAGGAGGAGTGGGACGTGTACGAACTCGTCGTCCGCCGCTTCTTCGCGACGCTTGCGGACCCCGCGCAGTGGGAGCACTTGCGCGTCGTCGCGAACTGCGAGGGCGTGACGGTGAAGGCGAACGGCCGCCGCCTCGTCGAAGAGGGGTATCACGCCGTCTACCCGTACTTCGGGACGGACGAGAACTACGTCCCGGACGTGGAGGAGGGCGAGATTCTCGACGTCGCCGACGCCCGCATCGAGGCGAAACAGACCCAGCCCCCTCGCAGGTACGGCCAGTCGCGGCTCATCGAGACGATGGAGTCGATGGGCATCGGGACCAAAGCCACCCGGCACAACACCATCGAGAAACTCTACGACCGCGGATACATCGAGAACGACCCGCCGCAGCCGACTCGGCTCGCGATGGCGGTGGTGGAGGCCGCCGAGGAGTACGCGGACATGATGGTCTCGGAGGAGATGACCGCCCAGTTGGAAGCCGACATGGCGGCTATCGCGTCCGGTGAGAAGACGTACGAGGAGGTGACGCAGGAGTCCCGCGACCTCCTGGACGAGATTTTCGACTCGCTCGGCGAATCGCGCGAGGAGGTCGGCGACCACCTCCGCGAGTCGCTGAAGGCGGACAAGACGCTCGGGCCGTGTCCCGACTGCGGCGAGACCCTGCTCGTGCGAAAGAGCCGGCAGGGCTCGTTCTTCGTGGGGTGTGACGGCTATCCCGACTGCACGTTCACGCTCCCGCTGCCGAGCACGGGCGAACCCGTCGTCCTGGACGAGGTGTGTGAGGACCACGACCTCCACGAGGTGAAGATGCTCGCGGGACGGAACACGTTCGTCCACGGCTGTCCGCTCTGCAAGGCCGAAGAAGCGGAGGAGGCGGACCAGCCCGTTCTCGGGCCGTGTCCCGACTGTGGGGAGCAACCCGATGCGGAGCATCGGGACGAAGGCGGTGAAACCGCCGAAGCGCACGGTGGCGAGTTACGAATCAAGACCCTGCAGAACGGGAATCGCCTCGTCGGGTGTTCGCGCTACCCCGACTGCGACTACTCGCTCCCGCTGCCGCGGAACGGCGACATCGAGATCACGGACGAGACCTGTGAGGAGCACGGCCTCCCCGAACTCGTCGTGCACGACGAAGGCGACGAGCCGTGGGAACTCGGCTGTCCCATCTGTAACTTCGCGGAGTATCAGGCCCGTCAGGAAAAGCAGGGTCTCGAAGTCCTCGACGGCGTCGGCGCGAAGACGGCGGAGAAGTTGGAGGCAGCGGGCGTGGGGAGCGTCGGCGACCTCGCGGACGCGGACGCGGAGGAACTCGCGGACGAAGTCGAGGGCGTTTCCGCGGACCGCATCCGCGAGTGGCAGGCGAAGGCCGACTAACCGCGTCGTCTCACTTTCGCGTTCCCGCAGGCCGGACAGTTGACGCGGCGGCGTTTGAACGTGACTTCGCAGACGCCGCACTCGTATGGTTGTTCGTGGTCGGAGGTGGTTCGCTCGCACCGTCGAAATCGGTCGAATAGGCCCATCAGTAAGTTGTCCTACGAACTGGTATGGCACAGGATGTCATGAGTCTTGTTGCCGAACATCACGGAGGTCGGTGCGCGCCGGCGGGTACGTCGAGCGGTAACGCGCGTCCTCGTTGGCGTCGTTTCGCTCGTTACGCGCCGAGCGCCGCGGTGAGCGGGAGTCCGGCGGCGAGCACGCCGACGCCGTAGCCGAGGATGGTGAGCGTGTTGATGTAGGGGAGTGCGGGGTGCATGCGCTGCCAGTAGTGGAGGACGACGTTCACGGCGAGGAGGCCGAGGAGCGCGCCGACGAGCGCGCCGAGCGCTGGATAGCCGAGCGGAAGCCCGGCGAACGTCACGACCGGCGGCGCGACGACGAAGTGGGCGGCGGAGACGACGAGCAGTCCGGGGAAGATGGCGTCCCCGAGGCCGAGAACCGACACGGGTTCGTCTTCGGCCCCGAACCCGTCGGCGTCACGGAGGCTGAACGAGGGGTTCGCGGGGACGACGAAGACGGCGGGGAGGTCTAAGTCCCCGATTGCGCCGACGAGCGACTGCATGTGTTCGCTCTGGTAGACGGCGAACGCGTCGTAGGCGGCCATCACGACGAGCAAGACGAGCACGAGGTCGGGCGAGAGGCCGACGCCGAGTTGGGTGAGGACGGCCGCGCCGAACGCGACGGCGAGCACGTCCACGACGTACCACTCGTGGTGGACCCAGAGCAAGGCCGATGCGACGACGCCGAGGCCGACGCTCACGACGCCGAGGCCGCCGGTGAACGTTCCGACGAACAGCGCGAACGCGTAGACGAGGATGGCGTACTGTGCGAGCTTGATGAGTTGTTTCCCGACGCCGAAGCGTTCGGCGGCGAGGATGACGCCGGTGACGACGAGGATTTCGAGGACGATGACGCCGACGTCGGTGGTCGTGCCGCCGTTCTGGATGTGGGGGAGGCCGGCGGTCAAGAAGCCGGGCGTTATCGCGAGGGCGAGAACGATGGTCGCGGCGTAGAGACAGAAGACGCCGACCGGCGGGACGACCCGCGTGAGGTCGACGCCCGCGACCCGTCGCGTCTGAGTTTCGCTCACACCACCCCGTCTCGCCGGGTCGTGTTAAGTCGTCTGTAATTCCGCGGTCACTCGAACGGCGGTCACTCGAACGTCTCGTTCCCGCACGCGGCGCAGTTCAGCGGGGGCGCGTCGTATCGTGCGCCACAGACGGGACACGCGACGGTGTTCGGGGGGCGGGCGGCGGTCAGGTGTTCTCTGATACGGTCCGTGACGCTCATCTCGTGCTAACAATTACCACACTTCGACTTGAGTGTTGCGGACATACGCGAGAAAATACCTAATATAATATCTAGTAAAGGATGAGATGGCGTAGATAAGTGCAAAAACATGGGCTCTATCACTCACCACTCCAATTTCGTTCAGTTTCACTCTGGCGGTGGGGAGAAGCGTTCAAGGACGCGCGCGTCCTTTTCCCCTCTAGATGCGTCTCGACGACTACATCGAGGACTTGACGCCGGACGAGGAGGCGCGCCGTCGGCGTCTCGCGGGCGAGAAGTCGTACGAGATTATGGACTACGTCGAGGGCGCAAAAGAGCAGTTCGAGGCGGTGAAGTCCGGGGATTCGCTCTACGGCGCGACCGCTCCCTCAGTTTTCGTCGGGCGGTCGTCGTATCCGAACGTCTCCGCGGGCATCCTCTCGCCCGTCGCGGACGAGGAGCAGGCGGAGAATTTCGCGACGAGCGGGAACTGGTACGACCGCGGATTGGGCGTGGAGAACGTCCTCCAGTACCGAACTGGCTTACTGAACTCGCGGCGGGCGGCGGACGTGAACGTTCACGACGTCTGGGACGGGTTCGTCGGCGTCCAACGCGAGGTCGCGCTCGCGGACCGACCCGTGAACGTCGAACTCGGACTCTCCGACACACCGGAGTTCGACCCCGAGGCGTTCGCGAACCCGACCGCGAACACGCCGACCGGGCCGAACGCGCGCGCCGAATCCGCGGACCTCACCGAGAACCCGCACGTCCCGCGCGCGGTGGAGAAAACCCTCGAGGACGACGATTGGCAGGCACAGGGCGCGATGACGTACCTCTACCGGAGGGGCCTCGACGTCTACGACATCAACCGCGTGCTCGCCGTCGGCGGACTCGGGCAGGGCGAAAACCGCCGGCTCGTGCCGACGCGGTGGTCCATCACGGCCGTAGACGACACCATCGGCCAGTACCTCCGCGGCCAGATTCGGGACGCGCCGAGCGTCGACAAAGTCGAGGTTCACGTCAACGAGTACATGGGCAACCGCTACTGGGTGGTGCTCGCGCCCGGGACGTGGGAGTACGAACTCGTCGAGATGAAATCCCCGGGCAGCATCTGGAACCCCGACCCCAGCGGCGACCTCTGGATGGCGTCGGCGTCCGAGGGCTACGAGGGCCGCACGGGCTACGTCGAGGAGACGGCGGGCGCGTACTACGCGAGCCGGCTCGGCGTCCTCGAACACCTCGCGGACCGCGGCCGACAGGCGAAAGCGCTCGTCCTCCGCGAAGTCAGCGACGACTACTGGGCTCCCGTCGGCGTCTGGCAAGTCCGCGAGAGCGTCCGGAACGCCTTCGACCCCGACAGCGCGAACGTCGCGTCCGACGGACACGGCGAGGCCGAGACGTTCCACGACGCCGTCCGCGAAATCGCGCCCCACCTCCCCGTCTCCTTGAACGCGCTCCGCCGGAAGTCCACGATGGTTTCGGGGATTCAGACCGACCTCTCCTCGTTCTCGTAGGCGTAGTAGTAGCGTGAATTAATTATTCAGCATAGACATCGAACTCGACAGCCGGCGTTCGTTACGTATATATTCGAATTTGGCACTCCCGGGAGTTTAAATCGTGGTGGGTGTTTATCTCTGCGATACAAGCAAGGATATAGTGGCTCGTAGATCGGATTCTCTATCCGGCCAGAGAATATTCCGTATCCATCAATACACTTTCGAAAGTATGGGATTGTTTACGCTGAAAGTTATTACGCGAGTGTCCCTGCGGCCAATATCGAACCGATCACTGCGATAATTTCGGGAGCGAATAGTACCACAACCGCGGCGACTGCAAGTCCAACTGCAGCCGCAACGAGGTCAGATGTGTCAAGCGGGCCAAGCTGGGCGAATTGATCTGAGGCCGACTGAACCACACTCTGAACGGCATCTTCTATTATATTTTCGATGTCAGCCTCAGTGACGGCGGTGAGATTTATGCCACAATCTTGAAAACAAAAGCTACCAGTGTCTGAGCCGAGATATAAGCAGCCATCGGTCGGATCCATACCAAACCAAAGATCCAAGCTAACGGATACAGTTTGTCCCGCTGCACTTGCAGAAATAGAATCGATTGAGGAACCAACGAGTGGTTTAGATTGACCGTTACAATCAATTCTAAACTTCGGCTTAGTTTCACCCATATCCACATCTACCTCGAACAATTGAACGCCTAATAGATTAGATGACTTTTGTATGGTCTCTGCGGGCTTGTGAAAGTCCGGATTGTCCCACCAATCGGGGAAGTTTCCACCGGAGGGCGGTCCTACAACTTCATTCGGTGATAGACGGGGGTCGAGTTCGACATCTCCGGGATGCTGGGTTTCTCCGATTGCCTCGGTCGATGTGATAGCTCCGTTTGGCCCGACAGTAAGTTTGTGAACGGTGCTGTTCTGCCAATAGCGGAAAGTGGTGTCGGATATCTGTGTGAGGTTCCACACCGAGCCTTGCGAGCCAGTAGTGAGCTGTGTAACCTGTTCGGCAGTGTCATTCTCCGGGGATACTCCTCTGGCATAGTAGAGAATGACGTCGGTCCCGGACAGGGCAGTGAAGAGAAGATTCTCCTTGCCTATGGACTCTTGGTCGAGTATCGAAGCTCCAGACAGATCTGTTGGGGGGTTCTACCGCTTGTGATCGCCGGATATGTGCTCACTGCGGCCGCTCCGATACTAACTTCGATAGCAAAGTTCTCTTATTCAGATCCATAATTAATAGTAAAAACTTACATACAAAAAATTTCTAGTTGTGATGTATATTCTTATATATGTAAATTTCTGATTACGCTAATTTTTTTATTAAGGCATTTCCCGTGTGAGACCGACGAGTAGCGCATGAATCGACAACGGTATCGTCAATTAGTAGGTGCGTTCCTGGCCCTCATGGGTGTCGTAATTGTAGCGCTCTCCACGATAACTGGAAACGTCGCGACGGGAGTCCTTGGGGTGCTGGGTGTGGTTCTCGGGACGGCTATCTACGTGAGTATCAGCCGCTACGAGGACCGTATCGCCCAGTTCTGGACGACGTCCATCGATTTCACGACGAAATCAGCCTTCGTCGGTAGCCTAGTCCAACTGCTCGCGTTCGCCGTGCTTTTCGCTGGTCTGCTGTTTCTAACCGACTACTCGGGCTTCGTGGCGTCCTCCGTTGTGGACCGTGTTTCGTCTGCACCACTACTGGCCTTCCTCGGTATCCTTCCGGGCGTCGTCCTTGGAGCGGGCTACCCGGTGATCATCCAACGGCAAACTCGCGTGCCCCTCCTAACCATCACGCAACACGCGTTCGGTCTGGACGCCATCGTGACGATTGGTGCGTACGTCGTCCTGTTAGTCGGCTACGACCCTGTTTCCGCTGTCTTCTACAGTATCGCGTTCGTGCTCTGCCGCCTCACCAGCCTGTCCATCATCTACGGCCGCGTCTGACTCACGCCCACACTGACAGTCACAGAACTGAAGCCCTCGCTCCCCGAAGGAGGAGACGAATGAGCACGAACGAAACGCAGTCCGGCTTCCTGAGTCCGCGCGCTCGCGCCGTCCTGGTGACGTACGGCCTCGCGCTCCTCGGGTTCGCCCTCGGCGTCGGCGTCATCGTCGTTCTCACCATCGGCTACTTCGCGTACACCGGCAACCAGACGGTGTCCTCTGTCGCCGAACTCGGGATGAGCCTCATCGCCCTCCAGGGAATCGCGTTCCCCGTCCTCTCCCTGATATACGTCCGGTACAGCGGACACGACTGGTCCTTTCTCAACGTCAAGACGCCCTCCCTCAAGCAGGTGGGCTGGGCCGTCTTGACGTTCGTCGGCGCGTTCCTCCTAGCAATCGTCGCCGCCATCGTCGTCCCCGCGCTCGCCCACGGCCTCTACGACGCCGCGCTCTTCGCGATTCTCTACCTCGCGACCGCGTACGGAACGCAGACACCGACGAGGCGAACACCGCGTCCGACGGACACGGCGAGGCCGAGACGTTCCACGACGCCGTCCGCGAGATCGCCCCCCACCTCCCCGTCAGCCTGAACGACCTCCGCCGGAAGTCCACGATGGTCTCGGGGATTCAGACCGACCTCTCCTCGTTCTCGTAGCCGAACGCGCGACTATCCCTCCTCCGTCTCAGGGTCGCAGAGCGCGACACGCACCGATTTCCGGCTGACGTCGACTATCACGACGTCCAATCCGTGCCGGTCGGCGATGTGGCGCACGGGTTCCGGCGCGTCCTCGGGGTCGGCGCTCACAGCCCCGCCCCCGAGGGAAAGTGCATCGCAGACCCGGAGCAGGATCGACTGGTTCTCGCGCTTCAACGCTCCCTCCCGCGGTATCCGCCCGACGACCCACTCGCCGGAGAGCCCCGGCACCGCCGTCTCCCCGCTGTCGAACTCGAACCCGGAATACCCCGCCTCTCGCAGTTCGGTCGTCAATCGGTCCCAGTCGGCCATTTTCGGGGAATTGGCCGGTCGCGACGATAACTCCTTCCCTGCCCGCCGCGGTTCGTACCGGCCCGGTATCGCCGACCACCGACTTCCATCGGTCACAGAACTGAAGCCCTCGCTCCCCGAAGGGAGAGACGATGAGCACGAACGAAACGCAACCCGGCCTCCTGAGTCCGCGCGCCCGCGCCGTCGTCGTGACGTACGGTCTCGCGCTCGTCGGGTTCGCGCTCGGCATCGGAGTTATCCTCGTCCTCACCATCGGCTACTTCGCTATCACCGGAAACGAAACCGTGTCCGCGGTCGCCGAACTCGGGATGAGCCTCATCGCCCTCCAGGGAATCGCGTTCCCACTACTCTCGCTGATTTACGTCCGGTGGAGCGGCCACGACTGGTCGTTCCTCAACGTCAAGACTCCCTCCCTCAAGCAGGTCGGCTGGGCCGTTCTGACGTTCGTCGGCGCGTTCGTCCTCGCGCTCATCGCCGCCGTCGTCG
>Ga0207715_100377_pt1 | contig 11227 bp, 12 predicted proteins | sample A23M3SouthBayCA_FD_187732 | JGI IMG/M metagenome (GOLD analysis project Ga0207715, IMG submission 187732) | Aerobic enrichment media from Eden Landing Ponds, California, USA - A23 M3 (SPAdes) | ecosystem: Environmental > Aquatic > Marine > Unclassified | place: USA: Emeryville, California... | reverse complement strand
GCGGTCCGTGACGTCTCCGGGACGCTCCGCGTCGGTGACGAGGGGAGAGTGAACGGCACCGTCGTCAATCTCGGGCCACGAAACGTCTCGACGGCCGTCGTCCGCGTTACTGAGGCCGGCGACACCTTGCGACCGCGTGAAACCGAGTTCGTGCTCGGCGACCTCGAACCGGACGACGACGCCGACTTCTCGCTTCCCGTGTCGGTCCTCGACACCGCTCAACCGGGGGAGAAGCGCGTCACCGTCGTGGTGGAGTACGTCACGGTGAACGGGGACCGACGGACCACCGACCCGTTCTCCGTCGTGGTGGACGTCGCGAGCGAGACGGACGACTTCTCGCTGACCGCGGTGAAGACCGACCTGCAGGCCGACGACACCGGGACGGTCCTGTTGGTCCTCGAGAACCGCCGGAATCGGACGCTCACCGATGCGACCGTCTCGCTCGTCTCGGAGAGCGGCGCGCTCTCGCTCACGGGCGGCAGAAACGACACGCGGTTCGTCGGGACGTGGGAGTCGGGGGAGACGCGGTCGGTCCGCTATCGGGTGGACGCGGGCACCGAATCCGCCGGGCAGGCGGTCGCGCTCCGCGCGTCGGTGAGTTACGAGGACGCGGAGGGTCAACGCCGACAGTCGGACGCGCTCCCGTTCGGCGCGACGCCCGCGGCGAAACAGGCGTTCTCGGTGGCGACCGTCGAGAGCACGCTCCGCGTCGGCGAGGAGGGGCGCGTTCGGACGCGCGTGACGAACCGGGGGCCGCGGAACGTCACCCTCGTCGGCGTCGAACTCGTCACCGACACGGGGAACGTCAACCCAATCGAGACGGAGGCGGCGGTCGGCGACCTCGCGGCGGGCGCGTCGGCCGAGTTCACGTTACCCGTCGAAATCAGCGAGAGCGGGGACGCCGGCGTCCGCCAGTTCACGTATCGTGTGACGTACACCGACGACGACGATGACCGGCGGACGACGGACCCCCTCGTCGCGGACGTCTCCATCGCCCCCGCTCGTGACCCGTTCCTCGTGGACCCGGTGTCCGTGAACGTCACGGCGGGCGGGAGCGCCGACGTGGTCCTCGAAATCACGAACAACCGCGGCGTCCGCGTGACGAACGTCCGTGCGAAAGCGTTCGCGGATTCGCCGCTCTCCGTCGACGACAGTCAGGCGTTCGTCTCGGCGCTCGAACCCAACGAGTCCACGCGCATCGAGTTCACCGTCTCCGCGTCCGGGGACGCCGCCACGAAGGCCTACCCGATATCGGTCGACTTCCTCTACACGACGCCGGACGGCGACGACCTGCTGTCGAAGCCCGTGAACGTCGGCGTCCGGGTCGAACGCCCGCCCTCGCAGGGACTTCCGTGGTGGGTCGTCCCGCTTCTCGTTCTCATCGCGCTCGCGGTGCTCGCCTATCTCGGCTATCGGTGGTGGCGTCGCCGCGAGGAGACGGAGAACGACGAGGCGGAAGCGGCGGGAGAAACGGAATCAGCGGAAGTGAGTGACGCGGACACCGAGGAGTCGTTCGAGGGGACGGGATGACGCCGAGCCAAGTCGCGGACGCGGTCACGGACCTGACGGTGCGGCGGCCGCGTCTCGTCGTCGTCGCGTTCCTCGTCGCGACGGCGGTGTTCGCGGTGGGTCTCGGGAACGTTTCGACGCAGGCGGGGACGAGTCAGTTCACCGAAGACCTGCCCGCACAGCGCGCGCTGACCGACGTGAACGAGAAGTTCAGTCCGCCGTTCGCGCCCGACACCGGGAGCACGCAACTCGTCCAGCGGAGCGGGAACGTCCTCGCGCGACGGTCGCTCCTCCGGATGCTCGAAGCGCAGAAACGGCTCGCGGACCGCCCCGACTTCCGCGTCTCCGGGACGTCGAGCGCGGCGTCGGTCGTCGCGACCACGCTCGACCCGTCGGCGCGCACGCTCGAAGCACAGATTCGGGTCGTCGAGCGCGCGACGCCCGCGGAGGTGGACGCGGCGGTTCGGACGGCCGCCCGCGAGCGGTCGTTTCGCGCGCTGTTGAGCGACGACTTCAACCGCCCCGGCGCGTCCGCGTCCGCGACGGTCGGCGTCGTCTCCCACGAGTTTCCCGCAGGCCCCGAAGACACGGCGGGCGCGAGCACGGACAGCCCCCTCACGCCGCTCCAGTTGCGCGCGAAACCGCTCGTGTCGTCCGTCGGCGGCGACATCCGCGTGTTCGGCGCGGGAATCGTCTCCGCGGAGTTCTCGAACGTCATCTTCGACTCCCTGATTCTCGTCATCCCCGCGTCCATCACGCTCATCTTCACGTTCCTCGTCTTCGCCTACCGCGACCCCGTCGACCTCCTCCTCGGACTGCTCTCGCTCGTCGTCGCGGTGGTGTGGACGGTCGGGTTCCTCGGCCTCGCCGGCATCGCGTTCTCCCAGTTACTCATCGCCGTCCCACCGCTCTTGCTCTCCGTGGGTATCGACTTCGGCATCCACAGCATCAACCGCTACCGCGAGGAACGCGCCGCCGGCCGCGCCATCGAACCCGCGATGGGGGTCGCCACCCGCCAACTCCTCGTCGCCTTCTTCATCGTTACCGGCACCACCGTACTGGGGTTCTCCGCGAACCTCACGAGCGCGCTCGCGCCCATCCGCGAGTTCGGCATCGTCGCCGCCGTCGGCATCACGTTCACCTTCCTCGTCTTCGGCGTCTTCCTCCCCGCGACGAAAGTGCTCACCGACGAGTGGCGCGAAACCTACGGGATTCCGACGTTCAGTCAGCGCCCGCTCGGCGCGGAAGGCTCCCTCCTCGGTCGGATTTCGACCGGTGGCGTCGTCGTCGCGCGACGCGGCCCGCGCGTGTTCCTCGCCGCCGTCGTCGTGCTCTCCGTCGTCTCGGGCGCGTACGGCACGGGCGTGGACACGTCGTTCTCGCAGGACGACTTCCTGCCGCCGGAACAGACCCCGAACTACCTCGAAGACCTCCCGGAACCGTTCAAGCCGAGCGAGTACACCGCCACCGCGACCCTCAACTACCTCGAAGACCGCTTCACCACCTCGCAGGGCAGTACGATTCTCGTCTACGTGCAGGGACCGCTCACGTCGGACTACGCGCTCGAATCGCTCGACCGGGCCGCACGCGACCCGCCGGACGTCATCGTCGCCGACGCGCGGCGCGCACGAACCGACAGCATCCTCGACGTGATTCGCGCCCGCGAGAACGAGTCCGCGTCCTTCCGCCGGCTCGTGGACCGGAACGACGCGAACGACAACGGCGTCCCCGACGACAACCTCGACAGTATCTACGCCGCGCTCCTCAACTCGCCCGCACGCGACCGGGCACTGCGGTATCTCACGGAGAGCCGACGCTCGGCCCGCGTCGTCTACACCGCGGAGACGGACGCGAGTCAGTCCGAGGTGTCGGCGGCCGCGGACACGCTCGCCGACCGCTACCGGTTCGACGCGACGCCGACCGGCGAGACCGTGGTGTTTCAGGCGGTGGCGGCCGTCATCCTCGCGTCCGCGCTCAACAGCCTCGTCGTCGCGCTCGCCGCCACGGCGGTCTTCCTCGTCGCCGTCTACGCCTTCCTCTCCCGGCGGCCGTCGCTGGGCGTGGTGAACGTCGTGCCAATCGTGTTCACCATCTCGTTCCTCGCGGGGTCGATGCGGCTGTTCGGATTGCCGTTCAACGCGCTCACCGCGACCATACTCTCCATCACCATCGGCCTCGGGACGGACTACTCGGCGCACGTCGTCCACCGGTTCGCCGACGAGTACGACGCCCGGGAGGACGTGCTGGACGCGCTCGACGCGACGGTGCGCGGCACGGGGAGCGCGCTCGCCGGAAGCATGGTCACGACGACGACGGGTATCGGCGTGCTCGTGCTCGCCATCACGCCCGTTCTCGGCCAGTTCGGCCTGCTCACCGCGCTCTCCGTCTTCTACGCGTACCTCACGTCCGTGTTCGTCACGCCGTCCGTGCTCGTCGTCTGGGCGCGCGTTAGAAGTCGGTGAGTTTCGCTTCCGTCGCGCCCGTCGCGTCCCGATCGAACTCGGAGAGCTCCACGAACTCCAGTCCGGAGTCGCGGAGCGCGCGCTTCACGCGCTCGGAGGCCGAGGGCGCGACGAGCATCCCCCGCACCTCGTCGTTGTCCTCGTACAGCGAGACATATCGTTTGAGCTGGTCGAAGTGGTTGAGCGTCGCCTGTATCCGCTTCACTTCGATGACGACGGGGTTGCCGTCCGCGTCGGTGGCGAAGAAGTCGATGAATCCGTACTTGCTCTCGCGTTCGTGTTCGACGATTCGCATGCCTGCTTCGAGTTCGTCCGGGTTGGCTTCGATGTAGGCGTGCATCTCGTCTTCCGTCCCCGATTCCTCGTATTCCGCGGCGTCCTCCGCGTCGAACCGGGTGACGCCGTAGGTCTCGATGAGGCGGACTTCGACGCGCTCTCTGGGGTTGACGCGGCGCGCGAGTACGACGAGGTCGCCGTCGGATTCGCGGGCGGAGACGGTGCCGCCCGCGGGCATCCAGTTCACGGGCTTGTGGCCGTCGGGCTGGTGGACGAGCATTGTGCCGTCTGGCTTGCAGACGAGGAGGCGGTCGCCCGGTCCGAGATAGCCCGAGGTGCGGCCGTCGTACTCCACTTCGCATCGCGCTTGCAGAGTGACTATCGCGCCCTCGTGCAGTCCCGTCTCGACGACGTTCGCGAGCGTCTCCGCGTCCGGCGTCTCGTGGTGGTCGGCCGCCATTCCTCCTCACGTCCCCCGGCGAGCGTATCAAATCCGTCGGTTCGCCCCGACGCCACGCTTAAGCCGGCCGGGCGAGCACTCACCGCTATGAGCGAGCCCTCCCCCGACGAACTCTACGTCGCCGTCCGGCACGGCGTCCGGGACGCGCTCTGGGACGTCCTCGGCGCGGTCGCCGTGGTCGTTTTCGGCGTCCTCCTCTTCTTCCTCGGCGTCGGCGCGTTCGTCGCCGGCGTCCGCGCGGACGCCCCCGCGTCCTACGTCGGGTTCGTCGTCGCGCTCGGACTGTTCGCGGCAGCGACCTACCAGTTCGCCCGCGCGGGCGGCTACGACCTCGGAGACCTCACATGAACACGACACTCCTCGGCTACGACTTCGACATCGACACCGACTACGTACAGAACCCGGACTCGGAGATTCGCCGACAACTCGACGAGTACGCGGCGGGCGACCGCGAGTCGTTCGACCTCGACATCGAGTATCCGGACGCGTTCGACGGCGACGTGATGCGCGCGATGGCCGAGATTCCGTACGGCGAAACCCGAACCTACGGCGACCTCGCGGACGAACTCGACACCGCCGCCGTCGCGGTGGGTCAGGGATGCGGTCGGAATCCAGTCGGGATACTCGTGCCCTGTCATCGCGTCGTCGGTGCGGACGGCGGCCTGCACGGCTACTCTGCATCCGGCGGCGTGGACGCGAAACGCGCGCTCCTCGAACACGAAGGCGCGCTCTAGAAGTCGTTCAACCCGGACTGCTCCGCGGCCGCGAGCACGTCGTCACAGGTACTCCACGACGCCCGCGCGCACGCCGGCAGTTCTCCGTGCGCGTCGACGTACTCCGCCAGAAACGTCCGCGTGTTCGGGTCGCTCGGGTAGCCGCTTCCAAGTTCTCCGTACTCGTCGGCGAGCGCGTCGACGTGTGCGTCCCGCGCGACTTTCGCGACCACGCTTGCTGCGGACACGAGCGGGTAGGACGCGTCAGCGCCGTGTTCTGCGTGTACCTCTACGTCGCTCTCCGCGGTCTCTCGCACCCGTCGCGCGAACCGCGACTCGGAGGTGTCGCCCGCGTCCACCACGCCCGACAGGCCGTCTGCGTTCGCGGCGTCGATGGCCTCGGCGTGCGCTGCGACGGTGAGCGTGTTCATGTCCGTCCCGGGGTCGTCGATGCGCTCGACGGGAATCTCGGCGACGCCGACGCGGACGCTCTCCCGGGCGCGAAGGGCCGCGTCGAGTTCCTCTCGCTTCGTGGGCGTGAGGTCTTTCGAGTCCTTGAGGCCGTCGGGGAGCGCGGTCTCGTCGGCGACGACGCACGCCGCGAACATCGACCCGAGCACGGGTCCCTTCCCGGCCTCGTCCACGCCGAACGATTCAGGCATCGAGGAAGAACTCGTCGCGCTCGAACGGTTCGTCCGTGCCCTCGACCGAAACGACGTCGAGGGCGGTGACGACCGCGCCCGTGTCGAGGATGCCGGCGAGGCTCGGGTTCGTCCGCCCGTTGTCGCCGCTCACGAGTTCCTTGATGTAGAGGCCGCCCTCGCCGAGCACTTCGACGGTTCCGTGCGTCTCGTCCTCCATGTCGCCCGAGATTTCGAGGACGCGGCGTTCTCGAACCTTGTCCGCGCGGCGGTGGGAGACGCGTTCGGGCGTTCGCTGTTCGATGGTCGCGCCCTCCAACTCGGCGAGCGCGGCCGCGAGTTCGTCCCCGGTGACGGGCGCGTCGAACTCCACCTCGGCGCGGTAGGTCTTGTCCGCGTCGTGCTCTTTGACGCGCTCGACCATCTCGTACGACGCGAGGCGTAACCCCTCGACCTCGGCCTTCCCGCCAGCGAACTCGTTTATCTCGGATTCGAGTTCGTCCACGTCGGGGAACCGCTTCTTCGGACTCTCGACCTCGACGACGAACGGCCGTCCCGTTCCGAGCATGAGCGCGTCGATGTCTTCTCTCCCAGCGCCGTGGAATTTGGAGTCCTCGCCGTCCATCGCGTCCTCCACGACGGGCGCGGTGAGCTGCTCGACGCTCAACGGGTACTGGTAGCCCGTGCCCTTGCAGGTCGGACACACCTCGTCGCCGCGCAGGCCGTAACCACCACACTCGCCGCACGGCCACTCCGTCTGTGGGATGCCGCGCGCGAGTTTCCGATACCGGCCGTAGACGAACGCCGCGTTCACCTGCACGTCCACGGTGTCCTCAGAGAGGTCGATGACCGCGAGCACGTCCGGGCGCTCGAAGTCCACGTCCGCGCCCGTTATCGTCCCGACGCGCTTCCCGACTTCGCGGTTGAACTCGGACTTGAACGACTCGCCCGCGTCCTCCGCGAGGCCCGCGGACTCCCGGAGCAGCGATTCGTTCTCCGCGACGAGCGGCGGTGTCTTCGTCCCCACCTGGTACGACGCGAACTCCGTGCCCGCCAGTTCCTCGGTGATGCGGTCCGCCCACGTGCCGAACTCCGCGGAGTACCCCTCGCACACCCAGCAATCGCCGGGCTCTTCGAACGGGTCGTCCTCGTCCAGCGCGACCGCGGTGCGCAGCGCCCGACCGCGTTCGCGGTTCGTCAACCCGAAACTCCGGTCCGCGAAACACCGCCCCAGACAGGGGTCACAGACCGGCCGCTCCGCGACGACGGCGCGCGCGTCCTCTACGATGCTCATACTCCGAATCCACGACTCGGCCACGTAGCCCTTTCGACCCCTTTCGACGCACTTACGCCGCCCTCGAACCGGATTCGTGTATGCGCGAATTCATCGTTCTCGGCCACGACGCCCCCACGGACCCCGACTTCTCGCTCGACGACCTCCCCGGCGCGGGCCGTCTCGACTTGCTCTGTCGCTGCGTCGGCGCGAGCGTCTTCCTCAGCCACGACATCCGCGACGACGTGCAGATTCACCTCGTTCTCGGCGACGAACTCACCGTCCGCTTCGACTCGCGAAGACTCCGGAACGCCCGCCCCGACGAACGCAACCTCGCCGGACTCGTGCGGAACGCACTCGACGGGAAGAACCGCGCCATCGGCCACCGCGAAGCAGAACCGAGTCCCGGCGTCTTCGTCTCCAAACGCGGCTTCGAACCCGTCCTCGACTCCGTCGCCGAACGCGCCACCGTCGTCCAACTCCACGAAGACGGCACGCCCCTCGTCGACACCGAACCACCCGAACACCCCGCGTTCGTCCTCTCCGACCACAACGACTTCACCAGCGACGAATCCGACCTCCTCGCGGACCGCGCCGACGAACGCGTCCGCGTCGGCCCCGAACGCCTCCACGCAGACCACACCATCACCGTCGCACACAACTACCTCGACACCGACGCCTACACGCACTACTGAGTATTCGGAAGGGTTAAAGGAGAACCACGACCTAGACAACTCTGCGGGCCGGTGGGGTAGCTTGGTATCCTTCGGCCTTCGGGTGGCCGTAACCGCGATTCAAATTCGCGCCGGCCCACTGGATATAAATCCATTTTCCCGCATTCTCCGACACTTAGCGGCCAGTTTTCCGATTTGATTTGTACCTACTGCGGAGACTGGATAGACGAATCTGAACCGTCCTGCCCGGCCCGCGACGACGGGGTGTGCGAGCCATGACCTGCCGCTGCACCAGCGGCGTCCCCGTCCGCCAAACCGACGAACGCGGGAAACCCTACTGCGGCCGCTGCGGAGCCATGCTCACCGACGGCCACGGCGAGGTGATCCGCGGCCCATGACCGACCTCCTCGACTTCCTCACCGAACGCGATGACCACACACAAAGCTGGAAACGAAGCGACCCCCTCCACGCCGTCATCCGCTCAACGACGGGCGACACTTACGAGGTGAAGCTTCCAGAAGGCGAGTTCCACCAGGTCCGCCTCCAGCGCGACCACGGCGCGTGGACAGGGACGTGCGACTGCAAGGGCTTCGAGTACAACGACGGCCCCTGCGCCCACCTTTGCGCCCTCAGACGCGCCCACTGGACCGCCGAACACCAACCGAGCGACCCCGCCGGCCGAGACGTCTACGGCAACCACGTCCACGTCCCACGCGCCGAGAACGAGCAAACCGACGCCGAACCTACCTGCGAAGCACGCGCCGACGGTGGTCACGACGTCGTCGAGCACGTCGAACGCCCCGCGGACCTCCGCACCGAACCGAGGTGGACGGCCCGATGACCGGCCTCGCGCGCACCCGCCCACGCGCACGAGTCTCGCAGCGAACCAGGGGAGGGGTCTGCATACATACTCTCGACCCCCACGCTGTGTGCGTATTCTCCGGGTATGCAAACGGGGGTGGAGAGCAGTGAGTCGTATGCAAACCGGGACGACCAGCCGCGTCTCCTTCGGGCTTCCCAAAGTTCTCCGCGACGACCTGGACGACCTCGCCGATCAACGCGACATGAGTCGGAGCGAGTTGCTTCGCGAACTCGTGAAAGACGAACTCGACGCCAGCACGCCCGACGACAACGACGAGTACCATCCGCAAGATGACGCGCTCGCCGCCGTCTATCAGGCCGCGCTCGAGCACTCTATCGAACACCAGTTGCGGTTCGACCTGCGGAAGAGCCAGATGGCGACCGACACCGGGATCGCCGCGACCGCCCTTCGTGGGTATCTCGTCGCCCTCCAGCGAGACGGTTACGTGAAGCACCAGGTCGGCGACGCGCTCGGAAACGGGAAGTCGACGGCGGACTTCTGGCGCGTGAAGCCGGCATGTGCGAACCCTCGGGCGTGGCGGTACTCCGACGCTTACGACCCCGAGTACGTCGCTTCAATTGAGAGACGACTTAGTTCGGGTTCAATGGTGTCCAGTACCGCTGACGACTGATCAGGATTCGGAAGCGTCCGTTTCCAAGGTGTTCACCACTCGTCAGTGGGGAAAGATTCTTCATACATATCGTTGATCACTATTTGGCATGGACCGTGAAACGCGAGTACTTCGAACGGTACTAGATGTTGCGCCCATGCGTAGAAGAATCGAGTTCGGGGATGGGTTTATCTGGATTCCCGGACTTGACAATGATACCTTTGAATTGGCGGACAAGATAAGGGACGCATTAGCCACGAATGAACTACCCTGCAGAGGGAGACACCGAGCATCTCATGGAATTCAAATAGGTGTGCCGGATTCGTCTGAAGTATCTCCTCATAAACTCATGGACGTGATGTGGGATATCGTAGAGGAAGAAGAAGCTACTCGAGGAGAATATCCATAGTTAGAATTTCTAACCGAAAAGTTCTCGCGGAACTCTATCCCTATCGGCACAAACGATTCCACTTCCACTTTCACTGTGCGTATGGCTCGCGAATATAGTCCTACGTCCCTAGTCATCTGAGCATGGCGCGTGCGAACCCGACCGACACTACGAACCCCACTCCCCTAGAGGACTCGCTCGACGAGATCGCGGACACCTGGACAGAACCCGACCCGAAAATCCTCGGCGTTCCTGGCGAAGGCGTTCCAGCTGTCGCCGTCGTCCGCGGACAGATCCGGTTTCTCTCCTACAACTTCGTCTACCCCCAGCCATGCTCGCTTGACCGCCTCCGTAAGATCCTCCGCGAGCGCGGCGACTACCACGTAATCCGACTTTCCGACCATCCCGCCGGTTATCGAAAAGGGCAGTTCCGGCTTCCCTAGATTTGCTTAATCACTCCTATTTTCGGTTTGAGAGACCTCAGTCAGTCGTTCAAGAGGGGGTGAACGAATATTTGAGGCAGAAGAATTTATCATAACTCAAAATCACGATTAGATTATGAGTGTGACTGGGGCGAACGCGCGTACTAAATTTCGATATCGTGCTATGGGCAGTTTCATCCTGGCTTTACTCGCCCTCATTATATCAAGTATCGAAACAAGAGATGCTTCGGTTTGGTTCTTTTGGGTGTTTATCATCGCACTAATGTTTTCGGCCTATTGGACTAATCAAATGTGGCATGCAGACGATGAGGAATCAATTAAGGACAGTAGTGGGTCCACAGCCGGCAAGTCTCTTCTCTACTCCGGACGTGACCACGACACGATCAGATCTGGACAGTTCACACACTATGACTTCTCGATTGGACAACCCGCGGTTCTTGACTATACGGTAGACGCCCTCACTGGAGGGCCCATTAACGTTTTATTGACAACCCAAGACGAAAGAGACCGATTTGAGTATAGAGGGGATATTCGAGTTGTCAACAAGGGGTCCGATCTTGATACCGGAAAAGCAGTCGTCCGGACTCGGGTAAACCCTGGCGAATATTCGATTATCGTAGATAATACCGGCCGTGTTAGTGAGCGTTTGAATGACGATTCTGTAGAATTCGAGATAGAATATGAAGTTCGCGAGTAGCTGAAGCAGTCCCCAGTAGAGGAAACGCCGGTAGTCAGCTGACTTATACCTCAAAAACGAGTCGAACGTGTAGCCTCCAGGTTCAGTATCAAACTCAGCGCTTCAGTACGGGGGTTCTATGCTTCGACCGTCGGCCGCGCTTGTTCGCAGAACGCGGGGCGTTCCATGAACGCCGGGAAGTCGTGAACGTCCGTCCGGACGACCTGCCACGCCCCGCGG
>Ga0207715_100376_pt1 | contig 11230 bp, 10 predicted proteins | sample A23M3SouthBayCA_FD_187732 | JGI IMG/M metagenome (GOLD analysis project Ga0207715, IMG submission 187732) | Aerobic enrichment media from Eden Landing Ponds, California, USA - A23 M3 (SPAdes) | ecosystem: Environmental > Aquatic > Marine > Unclassified | place: USA: Emeryville, California... | reverse complement strand
TCGGCGGGCGGGATGTCGGTCTCGCGGTCGGGCACCCGGTCCTGGCCGGCGACGTGGAAGCCGGCCTCGCGGAACGCCGCGCGGTACTCGGCGGCGCTCCAGCGGGTCATCGGCACGTCGACGAGGTCGTCCCAGTCGGCGGAGTACTGGTTCTCGGCGTAGTAGTTGACGGCGCAGTAGAACGTCCCGCCCGGCCGGAGGACTCGGCGGAGTTCCCGCAGGACGGCCGGCGGGTCGGTGGCGTAGTAGAACGCCTCCATCGAGAACGCGTGGTCGAGGGCGTCGTCGGCGAACGGGAGGTGCTCGAACTCGCCGACGAAAAACCCCACCGCGCCGTCGTCGGTGTACTCGCGGGCGTTGTGCGCCATCTCGGGCGAGGCGTCGAGGCCGTAGGCGCGCCCTGCGCCGCCGGCCTCGCGGAGCGCGCGGGCGGCGTAGCCGCTGCCACACCCGAGGTCGAGGACCGCGTCGCCCGTCTCGACAGGCATCCGCGAGAGGACGGGGCCGGCGGTGTGCCAGTGGCGGTCTTCCATCCCCCGGTCGCGGCCCTCGCGGGCCCACCGGTCGAAGGCCTCGCTCGCGTCCATCGGCCGTTCGTCGGACCGCCGCCGGGAAAGCCGTGTCGGGACGGCCCGCCCGGGCGGTCGCTCACTCCTCGTCCACGAGTCGGTCCACGCGGTCGTCCGGTTTCCACTCGCCGAGTTCCTTCGGGTCGACGTGGACGAACACGTCGTCGACCTCCGGGACGTCGCGGATGGCCGCGACCACGTCGGACTCGATGTCGTGGGCCTCGCGCAGGGTGCGGTCGCCCTCGACCTCGACGTGGATGCTCACGTCTATCTCGGGGCCGACGTAGTGGGCGACGACGTCGTGGGCCCCCTCGACCTCGGGGTGTGCGAGCGCCCGGCGGAGTATCTCCTGACGGAGGTCGTCCGGGGGCGCCGCGCCGACGAGGTAGGTGACGTTGTCGCGGACTATCTCGTAGCCCGTGTAGAAGATGCCGAGCGAGACGAGGCCCGCCGCCAGCGGGTCCAGGACCGGCGCGCCGAGCGCCGCGCCGAGGACGCCGCCGAAGGCCGCGAGCGCGGTCAGCACGTCGATGCGGTTGTCCAGGGCCGCCGCGACCAGCGCCGGGGAGTGGTGGGTCTCCCCGGCACGCAGGACGTAGCGGTAGAGGCCGTACTTCGCCGCGGCCCCGACGAGCAACACGGCCATCGCGACGGGCGACCCGCCGGGGGCCGGACCCGCGAGGACCGACTGGACGGCGCTCCAGAGCACGCTCGCGCCGGCGGCGATGACCCCGACGGCGACCAGGAGGGAGACGAACGGTTCGATGCGCTCGTGGCCGTGTGGGTGCTCGAGGTCCGGGGGCTGGGTCGTCAGGTACAGGCCCGCGAGGACCACGACGCTGTAGGCCGCGTCCCCGAGGCTGTTCGCCGCCTCGGAGCCCACCGCGAGGCTGCCGGTCGTCCACCACGCGGCCCCCTTCAGCGCGACGAGCGCCAGGTTGGCGGCGAGGACGACCAGTCCAACGCGGCGGACGGCCGTCGAGCGCTCCATCGCCGGGAGGTAGGGGCGCCCGGGGATAAGTGGCCTCCCATCCCCGGCAACGGCCGGCGGCCCTGGGGGAGGTGTGCCGGGCGGTGGCCTTTTCCCCCGAGGGGGCGGCGTGTGCCCATGGACCGTCGGGGGCCGGTGCCGCGCTTCGCGCTCGCCGACACCGCCCAGCAGGTCGTCGGCGGGTTCCTCCTCGCCGGGCCGTTCGTCGTCACGGAGGAGGTGTGGACGCTCGCCGGCAACATGCGCTGGCCCCACGCGCTGCTCACCGTCGCCATCGTGTTCGCCATCGGGTACGGCGCGCTGTACGGTGCCGACGACGACCGGGACCCAGACGCGGAGGCAAGGGTCCGCGGCGTGCCGCTCCGCTTCGTCTCGCTGATGGTCGTCTCCTTCGGCTCGGTCCTCGTCCTGGCGCTGGCGTTCACCGCCCCGACGACCTTCGTCACCGGGGACGACTGGACCCTCGCGACGACGACGGTGAAAGCCGTCTCCGTGGGCTCCATCTTCAGCGTCATCGGCGCCGCGACGGCGGACAGTCTCTTCTGAGCGCGGGGCGCGAGCGGGACGGGGGGGCGCGACCCCAGCGCGTCTGTCGCCGGAGCCGACACCTATACGTCGCTCCTGTCGGTGGCCCCACGCATGGACTACGCGCTCGCCATCGACGGGGCTCCCGACACCGTGCCGGGCGGGACCGCCGTGTTGCTCCTCCACCCGAGCACCGCGGAGACCGACCGCGTCGACACCGAGTTCCTCGCCGCCGACACCGACCACTTCCTCGTCGTCTCGACGCGCACGACGGCCCGCGAGGTCAAGCAGAAACTCGACTACTACGACGTCGACGCGGACCGCGCGACCGTCCTCGACACGATGAGCGTCGAGCGGGGGCTCTCGCGGCGGCGCGAGGACAGCGTCCACTACGTCTCCGCGCCCGACGACGTCGCCGGCATCGTGGACCGCACCGAGGCGTTCCTGGCCGGCCACGACGGCAAGTGCCGCATCTCCTTCGACTCCATCACCGAACTGGCGTACTACGCGGACGTGGACAGCGCCGCCGACGCGCTCGAACGCATCGTCGCGCTGCTCGAGGAGTACGACGCCGTCGGCCTGTTCCACGTCGACCGCGAGGTCCACGACCCCGAGGACGTCGAGCGGTTCCGCGCGCTCTGCGACGGGGTCCTCGAACTCGAGGCCGACGGGACGCTGACCTGGACCGCGTGAGCGAGCGGCGGCGCGCCCGGTCAGGCCGCCAGGTGGGCGACGATGCCCGCGACGAGGGCGGCCGACGCGCCGACGACGAGGAGGACGATGCGGGTGGCCCGGCTCATGGCTGGTTGTGGGCCGCGACCGCACTTAAATCCGGTCCGTCTCTGTCGACGACGGCAACCCGTAGGCGCGCCAGGCACCCGAGGCGAAGCGGGCGAGGTTGACGGTCGCGCGGACGTACATGTCGCCGACGATGGCGGCGTACACGCCGAGGAGTCCGAGACCCGCACCGGGACTGACCGCGAGTGGCCCGAGCGTGCCGAGTCCCAGCGGGAGCGCGAGCGGACCGGCGGTCACCGCGACGCCGACCGGGAGCGCGAGCGCCGCCAGCGGGAGGCGGACGGCGTAGGTGCCGAGGACCGTGCCGTACAGGGGCCAGCGCGTGTCCCCGGCACCGCGGAGCGCGCCGCGCATCGTCCGCGCCACGCTGAAGCCGGCGACGCCGAGCGCGAACACCCTGACGAAGGCGACGACCTGACCGGGGTAGTCGGTCGCGAAGAGGTCGGCCAGTGGGCGGGCGGCGACGACGATGGCGACGGCGACCAGGAGTTGCGTCGCGAGGCCGATGCGCAGCGTCTGCCAGCCGTAGTCGGCCGCCTCGTCGCCGTCGCCGCCGCCGACGGCCTGCCCGACGAGGGTGCTGGCGGCCGTCGAGTAGCCCCACGCGGGCATAATCGCGAGGAGCATCACCCGCCGGCCGATGGCGTACGCGCCCAGGACGGCCGGGCCGAGCACGCCGAGGACGAACAGGAACGGAAAGCGGCCGAACGTGCGCGCCAGTCGGGTCGCCGTCAGCGGCGCGCCGACGCGGACGAGTTCGCGGGCTATCTGCCAGTCGAAGTGCGGCGCGCCCGGACGGAGGCGGACGCCCCACCGCCCGGAGAGCAGGACCGCGAGGAAGACTACCGCGGCGAGCGACGTCGCGATGGTCGTGGCCCACGCCGCGCCCGCTATCTCGAGGCGCGGGAACGGGCCCAGGCCGAACACGAGGAGGGCGTTGAGCACGAGGTTCGTCGGGAGCGTGAGGAGGCGGACGTACATCGGCGTCCGAGTGTCGCCCGCGCCGGCGAGGGCGCGGGCGGCTATCATCGTCCAGAAGCGCGGGGCCGCACCGAGCATGACGATGCGGAGGTAGGTCGCGCCGTCCGCGACGGTGCGGGGGTCGTCGGTGAGGACGCCGATTAGGTCGGGTGCGAAGAGCCAGGCGACGGCCGTCAGGGGGAGCGCGACGGCGAGGGCGAGCCAGAGCGACACGCTCACCGCGAGGTCGCGGCGCACCGGGTCGTCCGCGCCCTCGAAGCGCGAGACGACGCTGATGGTGCCACTCGTCAGGCCGAGCGAGATACCGAAGGCGACGAAGTAGTACTGGAAGCCGAGTTCGAGCGCCCCGACCGCCGCGCCCCCGGTCGCGACGGACACGAAGAGGAAGTCCGCCGAGCGGAGGAGCGTCCGCAGGCCGCCCGTGACCATCGCCGGCGTCGCGAGGTCGAACGCCGCGGTGCCCTTCTCCCGGTCGACGACGCCGAGGCGGGCGAGGGCGGCCGGGAACGCGTCGAGGGCAGCGCGGAGCCGCCGGCGGGGGCCGGCCATCGACGGGCCGTCTCCCGGGGCGCAGAAGAAGCCCGCGGGTGGCGGTGGCGCTTGCCTCCAGCCGTCGCACAGCGGGGGTCGCTACGCCTCGGGCGGTTCGTCCTCGTCGCCGTGCCAGGAGTCGGGGACCTCGATGACGTACCGGCCGTTCTCCTGGAGCGCGATGATGTACTCCTCGCGGTCGTACAGCTCCATCAGGTTGAGTTCGTACTGCCCGCGGTCGACGATGCGGATGCTCTCGAACTGCGAGTTCAGTTCCTCTCTGAGTTCGTCGATGTCGGGGCGCTCCTCGCTCGACGGCTCGATGACCTCGCCGTCCTCCGGGTCCGGCAGGTCCTCGCGGTCGACGACCGAGGAGCGCGCGTCGGCCTGCGCGCGGTCCTCGCGCTCGGACTCGGGGACGGGTTCCTCGTCCGCCACGACGATGTCGTCGTCCGCGGCGTCGGGGTCGAGGCCCATCGCCGGGTCGTGGGCGTCTTCGGCCGACGACTCGGACGTGGCGGCGTCGGCGTCGGCTCCAGTCCCGCTTGCGCTCGGCTCCTCGTCGCTGCCGACGAAGTCACGGACGGTGTCCGCGGCCTTGCTGATGGTGCCACCTTCCGGCTCCGGCGGCGACTCGCCGGTCGGCTCGTCGGGGACGCCGTCCGGGTGGAACTGGAACTTCGTGCCGCCACAATCCGGACAGCCCGACAGCATCTCCTTGGAGCCGTCGGCGAACGTGTGACCGCAGTTCGTACACTGGTGGGGCACTGGCTATCGACGCACGAGCGTGCTGATGAGGTTCTCGTCCTTGTGGAGCGTCTCGATGCGGTCGGCCGGGCCGATGACGGTGAGTTTCGTGTCCTCCTGCTTGCCCATCAGCCGGCCGATGAAGCCCTGCTCGGTGGTGCCGGAGGAGGGGTAGCTCTCTATCTCGATGCCGTTGAACCCGTCCGGGTTGATCTCGGACATCGTGACCTCGATGAGCTTCGACTCCTCGTCGGGCGTCAGTCCCTGCTCGAGGACGACGATGTTCCCGTCGTGGACGCTGTCGAGGATTGTCCGTATCTTCTCCATGCTCGCCAGGTCCCGCATGCGCTCGCCGCTGATGAGGTCGATCTGGACGCCGCGGTCGTCGGGTTCGGTTGCTTCAGACATCGTTCACCCGAAGTACTCCGCGATCTTGGTGTACACTTCGTCCATGTTCTCCCCCTCGAGGGCCGACGACGGGATGGTCTCGTGCTGCGGGAACGCGTTCTCGATGCGCTGGATGTTGCTCTCCTCGAGGTCGATCTTGTTCGCCAGGATGAGGACCGGCAGGTCGCGGCTCTCGATGATGCCGATGAGCATCGTGTTGACCTGGGTGAACGGGTCGTTCGTGCTGTCGAGCACGTAGATGACGCCGTCGACGTCCTCGCGGAGCCAGTGCATCGCCTCCGCGACGCCCTCCGTGGCCTCGCGGGATCGGCGCACCGCCTCCTCCTTCTCCATGTCGTGGTCGAGGAACTCCTCGTAGTCGACCTTGGTCGCGACGCCGGGCGTGTCCACGACGTCGATGGTGACGGACTTGCCGTTGCGCTCTATCTCCACGTTCTCCTTGCGCCGTGCGCGGCGCGTCTCGTGGGGGATAGCGCTCTCCGGGCCGATGGCGTCTCCCGTCCAGTCCCGCGCGATGCGGTTCGCGAGCGTCGTCTTGCCGGCGTTCGGCGGCCCGTAGATACCGATGCGTCGGGGCTCCGAGTCGTCGGCGAAGAGCTTGTTGCGAACCGTCGAGATGCTGTCCCTGAGTCCTGTGAGCAGTCCCATCCTCTTCCTCCCGCCTGCGACGCGATGGCGTTTAAATCCACCGTCGCGGACGTGTCGGGCGATACTCCGGCGTCCGGTGACTTAAACCTACGTCAGACAACCGACCCGAAACGGTTCGGGAGCGACGAACAGGACGAGACGAACGGGTCGCGGTTCAGGACGAGACGGACGAAACGAGACGGACGGGGCTGTCGGGACAGCCACGACTTCGTTCTCGCTATCGAGCGACCTGGCGACTGTCACGGTCCACGTCATAAGCCGTGACTAGCCCCCCACCCCTTCGTTTCAGGTGGAAGACCGAAGACCACACCCCACCACCGCGACGTGGCTAACCATGGAAACACTTATGCCAAAGGCATAGAAACGATATCCGCAAACCAGGAAACACTGCCGTTGGAGTGGTGGTTGCGTCTCTGGTTCACGTGGAAGTTGACACGAACCGCGACGACCCGTCGCTGGACCGTTCGACGGCACTCTCTACGCCGCCACAGCGCTCCCGGTCCTGGTTCTTCCACCTGAAACGAAGGGGTGGGGCGCTGGGTTCCTGTCGCAAAATCGAGTCCGGTGCCAGGACGGTACCGCCGGCAGTGTATCGAGCTGAGCGCGGAGGGCGACGACGCCGTTCCCGTCCACGTTACCGGAATTCGAGGCGGGCCGCCGTCTCCGGGTTGCCGCACCCCGCCGCTCGGGGGCTGGCGATTACGGTGTTCGAAACCTTTTTGGCAATCCCGTTTCCTGTGTTTCACCTGCATCGCCTGGAGGGCGGCGAACCCGATTCGCGGCCGTCGGCCGTCGTCGGGCCGGTTCGACGCCGGTTCGGCGGCGCGGGGCCGGAGCTCCAGTTGAAACGAGGGGGTAGTCCAGCACATCATGGCACACGACGACCGAACGTCCGGCGCGGGGAACCTCGGCCGGGAGCAAGACGTCCAGGAACAGGACGTCACCGGGCAGGACGTGTCGGACCGCGACACGTCCGAGCGGGACTTCCAGGTGGACGTCGACGACGTCCTCGAGGAGCGGACGGAGGGGCTGTTCGACGACCTGCTGAGCGGCGAGCCTATCTTCGAGAACAAGGAGGTCCTCCGGCCGTCCTACACGCCCAGCGACCTGCCACACCGGACCGACCAGATAAACAGCATGGCGACCATCCTGGTCTCCGCGCTGCGGGGGGACACGCCGTCGAACATCCTCATCTACGGCAAGACCGGGACCGGCAAGACCGCGAGCGCGAAGTTCGTCAGCCAGGAACTCGAGTCCACCTCCCAGAAGTACGACGTGCCGTGCGAGGTCGAGTACATCAACTGCGAGGTCACCGACACGCAGTACCGCGTGCTCGCCCAGTTGGCGAACACCTTCATCGAGCAGAACCGGGCGTTCGCGAGCGAGCGCGCAGACGAGTTGGCTGACCTGCTCGAGGCGGCGCGTCGCGACGCGGCGTCGCTACGAGACACGCCGTTCGACGACACCGACGCCGTCGAGAGCCGTGTACGCGAACTCCGCGCGGAGTCCGACGAGATGGACAACGTCCCGATGACCGGCTGGCCGACCGACCGGGTGTACGAGGCCTTCTTCGACGCCGTCGACTACCAGGAGCGGGTCGCCGTCATCATGCTCGACGAGATAGACAAGCTCGTCGAGAAGAGCGGCGACGACACCCTGTACAACCTCTCGCGGATGAACTCGGAACTGGACAACTCCAGGGTCTCCATCATCGGTATCTCGAACGACCTGAAGTTCACCGACTTTCTCGACCCGCGCGTGAAGTCCAGCCTCGGCGAGGAGGAGATAGTCTTCCCGCCGTACGACGCCGACCAGTTGCGCGACATCCTCCAGCACCGCGCGGAGCCGGCGTTCAAGGAGGGTGCGCTCTCCGGCGACGTCATCCCGCTCTGCGCGGCCTTCGCCGCCCAGGAGCACGGTGACGCCCGGCGGGCGCTCGACCTGCTCCGCACCGCCGGCGAACTCGCCGAGCGCGACCAGACCGACGTCGTCGAAGAGGCCCACGTCCGGCAGGCCCAGGACAAGATCGAACTCGACCGCGTGGTCGAGGTCGTCCGCACGCTCCCGACACAGTCGAAACTGGTCCTCTACGCAATCATCCTGCTCGAGCGAAACGGCGTCCACAACATCAACACCGGCGAGGTGTTCAACATCTACAAGCGCCTCTGCGAGGACATCGACGCCGACGTGTTGACCCAGCGCCGGGTCACCGACCTCATCTCCGAACTCGACATGCTCGGCATCGTCAACGCCGTCGTCGTCTCGAAGGGCCGGTACGGCCGCACGAAGGAGATAAGCCTGTCCGTGCCCCGCGAGGAGACCGAGACAGTCCTCCTCACGGACTCCCGGCTCACGGAGGTCGAGGACGCCCAGCCGTTCGTCCAGGCGCGCTTCGACGACAACTGAACCTCGCCGGGTTCTCACCGCCGTCGTCTCACGCCCGTGTCGCTCCGACCACGGTCAGTGCGCCACCGACCGCGGCGGCCCGCAGCGTCGACAGGCCCGAGAGCGCGTCGAGGCTACCGGTTCCGACCTGCGAGAAGAACAGCCGCACGTGCCCGAGCCACGGGACGCGGAGCACCGCCCGCCCGCGTATCCACTCCGGCTTCACCGTCCGGGCGATGCCCTGGGCCTGGTCGTAATACGGGTTGTTGTCGCCCTTCGTGATGAAGCCCGCGTGCTCTGTCGGGCACGTCGGGACGTCGCCACAGGTCACGTCCGGCAGGTGCGCGGTGTTCGCCATCGCGACCCAGTTCACGTCGGCCCCGACCCAGAACCGCGCCCGGTGGATGACGGGCGACCCGCCGCGCATCGGGTCGGCGAAGACGAGGACGTCGCCGTAGTCGCCGAACTTCCAGTAGCCGGTCTCGGCGGCCACCTGGTAGGGGACGATGCCGGTCCCCTGCACGGCTGCCGGGTCCGCGAACCGGTGGGCCTCGAGGATGACGACGAGGTCGCCGCGGTACATGTGGGGGCGCATCGACCCGCTCTCGACCGCGACCATCGGCGGCCAGACACCGCTGACGAGGTAGAGGACGAGGCCGACGAGCGCCACGCCCGCGGCGCTCCTGACGATGTCGCGGCCGAACGCCACCCACTCGTTCTCGCTGCGCCAGAACCAGCGCCAGGCGGCGACGGGCCCCCCGCGCGGGTCCGGGACCGGCGGTGCCTCCTCGGCTTCGGCCGTGTCGGTGTCTGTGCCGTCCGTCGGCCCGGGCGTGGCGTCGCGGCCGTCGGGGTCCTCGGCCCCGTCCCGGCCAGCGTCCCCGCCCTCTGTCATGGCCGCCACCTTCCAGTCTCGCCCGCATCAACCTTCTGGGTCGGGTCGGCCCGGGTCGTCACGCTTTTGCGCCGGCCCGGCGTGTCCAGACAGCGTGCCGAACGAGCGCGCGGTCCGCATCGTCCGGGCGCTGGCGAGCCACGGCTACAACGCCGAGCGCGAGGCCGTGACGCTCCTGGCGGGAGCCGAGGACCCGGACCGGGCGCTCGCGCGCACGCTCGACGCGCTCCCGGCCGACGCGCTCACCGTCTCGCGCGACCACGTCCGATCGGCGCTGGACGCCGACACCGGCCGGGGCACGACGCCAGACGCCGACGCCGGGTCCGGGGACGGGGCCGACCCGACAGCCGCCGACCCCGCTTCGACCTCCGACGCCGATTCGACCTCCGGAGCCGACCCCACCGCCGCCTCGCGGTCTCCACCCGAAACGAAGGGGGTCGGCCCCGGCGCTGTCGGCGGGTCCAGCGGTCCCGGGGGCTCCGGAACCACGACCGCCACGGGGAGCGAATCAGCCACCGCCGCTCGCGCACTCGACGTCGCCGGCGACGTGACCGGCGAGAGCACCGGGACCGGCGAGTACGGCGACTACGTCTCGCTCTTTCGCGACCGCTACGACCGCCTCGCCGGACTGCTCCGCGGGCGCGTCCGCCACCGTCCGACCGACGCCCTGGAGAACGCCGGCGGCGGCGAGACGGCCGGCCTCGTCGGGATGGTCGACGACGTGCGCTCGACCGCGAACGGCCACTGGATAGTCGACCTCGAGGACACGAACGGCACCTTCCCCTGCCTCGTGATGAAGGACCGCGACGTGGCCGACCGGGTGCCGGAACTCCTCCACGACGAGGTCGTCGCCGTCGAGGGCACGCTCGCGGACGACGGCACGATCCTGTTCGTCGACTCGCTGCACTTCCCCGACGTCCCGCGTACCTTCGAACCCTCGACGGCCGACCGCCACGTCCAGGCCGCCCTCGTCAGCGACGTCCACGTCGGTAGCCAGGAGTTCGCCGCCGACGCCTGGGACGCCTTCGCCGACTGGCTCCACACCGCCGAGGCCGAGCACGTCGAGTACCTGCTGATAGCCGGCGACATGGTCGAGGGCGTCGGGGTGTACCCCGGCCAGGACGCGGAACTCGACGTCATCGACATCTACGAGCAGTACGAGGTGTTCGCGGAGCGCCTGAAGGCTGTCCCCGGCGACATCGAGATACTGATGATTCCGGGGAACCACGACGCCGTCCGCCTCGCGGAGCCCCAGCCGGCGTTCACAGAGGAACTCAGGGACATCATGTCGGTCCACGACGCCCGCGTCGTGGGCAACCCGTCGACGGTGACCGTCGAGGGTGTCTCGATACTCATGTACCACGGCGTCTCTCTGGACGAGGTCATCGCGGAGACGCCCGACGACGCCGGGACCTACGACGACCCCCACCTCGCGATGCACCAGTTGCTCCGCAAGCGCCACCTCGCGCCGCAGTACGGCGGCCAGATGCGCATCGCCCCCGAACCCGAGGACTACCTCGTCCTCGACGAGGTGCCGGACGTGTTCCACGCGGGCCACGTCCACAAGCTCGGGTGGGGGGCCTACCACGGCGTGCTCGCCGTCAACAGCGGCTGCTGGCAGCACCAGACCGACTTCCAGCGGCGGAACAACATCGACCCGGACTGGGGGTACGCCCCCATCCTCGATTTGGACACGCTCGAGTTGACGGTGCGGAAGTTCCGGTGAGGCGGCTGGAACCCGCCGGTCGCGCC
>Ga0207715_100375_pt1 | contig 11236 bp, 6 predicted proteins | sample A23M3SouthBayCA_FD_187732 | JGI IMG/M metagenome (GOLD analysis project Ga0207715, IMG submission 187732) | Aerobic enrichment media from Eden Landing Ponds, California, USA - A23 M3 (SPAdes) | ecosystem: Environmental > Aquatic > Marine > Unclassified | place: USA: Emeryville, California... | reverse complement strand
CCCGCCGATGGCCCCCGGTGTCTACCCGGTCACGCTCCGCGTCATCGACGACGAGTCGAAGGAGACGACCGCCTCGAAGACGCTCCGGGTCGCCGGGCTCCTGTACAACAACGACTCCGAGGCCCTCGACCGCGACGGCGACGACGTTCCGGGGGGCCTCGGCTTCAGCCTCAGCAACGAGCACGCCTCGACGGTCACGCTGACACACGTCTTCGTCGACCCGGACGACGACTCCATCGACGAACTCGACGCCGGCGGCACCGGCACGGACGAGGTGGTCGTCGACTCCGACCTCGGCACGAGCGACACGGACACCGGCAGCGTCACCATCCACGACGGGGGGCGAATCGTCGCACTCGACGGTCCCATAGACGTCTCCGCCGGCGCAGACGCGACGGTGTACCTCTCGGAGTTCCGCACCGGCGTCAACATGACCCAGCAGACTGTCACCGTGGCCGTGCGCTATCGCTCGAACGGCGAGACCTACACGAGCCGGTTCGAGGTCTCGCCGGACACGGAGGCCGGCCTGACGACCCTGTTCCAGACGGGCTTCGAGCCCACCTGGATCTGGAACGACCTCGACCGCCACGACTTCACCCACGACGGGAACGGCGACGGCGACACCGTCGGCGGCGAGGGCGCGGGTGGCTCCAGCGCCGCCTGGCTCCGCGGCGACACTGGTGGGGACGCCGCGCTCGCGGTCCAGCCAGGCGACGACGTGGACACCGACCGCTTCGACCAGTTGAACCTGAGTTACTGGGTCAAAGAGGGCGACGACGGCATCGGTGCCGGGCCGAACACGACCGAAGAACTCCGGGTCGAGTACCTCGCCGACAACGGCACCTGGGTTGAGGCCGACGTGGTGAACGCGACCGGGACGCCGGGCAACGTCACGACGCGCGACGTCGGCATCACGGACCCGGCGGCGTTCCACCCGGGATTCCGGTTCCGCTTCCGCGTCGAGGGTGCCGACGACGGCGAGTGGTTCGTCGACGAGGTGGCGCTCACGGGGAGGGAGACCACGTGAGCCGCGACCGCGGGCTCAGCGAGGCGCTGGGTTTCTTCCTGGCCTTCTCCGTCGTCATCACCGGCGTCGCGCTGGTGTACGTCGGCGGGTTCGGGGCCGTGACCGACCTCGCGGGCTCCGAGCAGGACCGGAACGCCGTGTACGCGATGTCCGTGGTCGGCGGCGGGGTCGAGGAGGTGCGCGCTGGCCGCGCGTACAGCCGCGAGAGCACGGTGAACCTCCGCGGCGGCACGCTGTCCCTGGACGGGAACGCCTCGCTGGGCGTGTCAATCGCGGGCGCTCCCTTCGACCGCACCTACGACGTGGGACGGTTGCGCTACCGGACCGACGACCTGACCGTCGCGCTCGAGGGGGGTGCCGTCGTCGCCCGCTGGGACCGCTGGGCGGTCGTCGACGGGCCCCCTCTCTCCTGTGCGGGCGGCGTGGCCGTCGTGCCCGTCGTGGCCCTCGAGGGCGCGAACGTCTCGACCGGTGGCGAGTCCGTCGTGCAGGTCCGGAGCACCGTGGCCAACCGCTCGGTGGCCTTCCCGTCGAACCGGACCGGCGTCCCGGGAAACACCTCCGTCACCGTGACACCGCCGTCACCGGCCGACGGGGCGTGGAGCCGCTGGCTCGCCGACGCGGGCTGGACCGACGCGGACGACGACGGCGCGTGGACCTGCGGGCCGGTCCGCCGGGTCTCCGTCACGCACGTCACGGTGACCGTCTCGGTGACGACCTGACGAGAGCGGTCAGGAGACGCTGACCTCGTTCACGGCCAGCGAGAGGAACCGCTGGTACGTCGCGGCGTCCGTCGGCCGGCCGATGCGGTAGCGCACGAACAGGCGGTTCGCCGCACCGCTGTCGTCGGGGTAGTCGTAGACGATGATGGCCTCGTTACTCGCGAGGTCGAGGGTGGTGCCGTCGAGCGCGTCGCCGAGCACGTCGCTGACGTTCTCCTCCCACCAGGCGCCGGAGGTCGAGAGGAGTGCGCTCACGTCGTCGCCGTCGTGGTACAGCGTCGCGTTGCTCGGCGGGATGGTCCGGGTGCTGTTCGGCTCGACGGCCGTACAGCGGGCCTCCCGGTAGTCCTCGCCCGACGAATCGTTCACGTAGACCCGCCCGGTCCGCTCCCAGCGGGTGCAGTTGAACGCGTAGGCGTCCGCGGACACGTTCACGCTGTCCGCGACGGTGAACACGTAGGAGTAGCCGCCGAGTGCCGTCGGGTCGTTGACGTTGAGCACCGCCGTCCCGTTCACCAGCCCGGTCGCGATGTGGCTCTCGTTGCCGCCCGTGCCCGGGTAGACGGTGCTCGCCCCCGTCGACAGGCCCATCGACACCGGGTCGCGGACGACGTGCTTGGACTCGGTGGCAGTGCGGAAGATGTCCTCGAAGACCGCGTCGAGGCCATCGCCGTCGGCGGCGTGGTAGTACTGACCGCCCGTGACGTTGGCGACGTACTCCATCAGGTCGACATCGATGTCGGCCTCGTCGCCGAAGCCGACGCTGTAGATTGTGACGTCGCTCGCATTTGCCTCGCGGGCGGCCTCGCGAGCGGCCTGGACGGGGCTGCCGGGTTCGGTCGGCTGGCCGTCAGTGAGCAACACCAGCACCTTGTCGCGGGACGCGTTGCTACCGAAGTCGAGTCCGACCGTGCCGTCCTCGATGCCGGCGGCGATGTTCGTGTCCGCCTGGGGGTACAGCGCGTCGATGCTACCGTTGACCGCCGCGAAGCCGTCGCTCAGGTACTGGCCGTTCGCGGTAATGTACCGCGCACCGGTCGTGAACCCGACGACGCCCGCGCGGTCGAAGCTCGCGTTCATCATCCCAACGAACGTCTTCGCGGCGTCCTTCGCGTCGGGCATTTTCCCGTCGTTGCCCATCGACCCGGACTCGTCGAGCACCAGCGTCACGTCCATCGGGGTACGGTACTTCGCTTCGCCCTCCAGGACCTGGACGTGGCTGACCTTCGGTCCGGTGCCCATCGGCGTCGCGACGACCCGGTACGTGTTGTTCGCGCCCTTCCCCACCGTTATCGACCCGGGGCCGAACGTCACCTGGCTGCTGTTCTGCAGGTCGACGACGTCGTTGCGCGAGTCGTCGAGGGCCTCGGGCAGGTGGCTGCTGTCGAAGAACACCTCGACCGACTCGTTTTCGGGGTCCGGGGTCACGCTCGTCGCGTTCACCGTCTCCTGGAGGTAGTCCGCCCACGCGCCGTGCAGGTCCGACGTGACGGTCAGCGTGAAGTTGTCCGGCCGCAGGCAGGTGTCGTGGAACACCGAGTCGAGAACGGACGACGTAGTCGCGGCCGAGGCACCGGCGTCCAGTCGGGCCCTGGGCGTCGCGTCGTAGGTCCCGGACAGGTTCGCCAGGGTCAGCCCCAGCGACCCGTTCTCGTAGGTGAGCGACGGCGGCGAGACCATCGTCGAGGACCCGTCGCGAAGGCGCCAGAGCCCGCCGGCCTCGTACACCAGCGTGCCGGCCCCGGTGTCCGTCCGTATCGAGGACAGCGGCACCGACGCGCGACAGCTCGCGTTGCCGTTCGCGGCGAGCGTCACCGACCCGCTCTGGACGACCTCGGCCCCGTCCCGGGCCAGGGTGCCGACGTCGAGGGCCACCTGCCCGACGCCCTCGCCCCCGAGGGACCCGAGGCGGGCGTCGAGCAACTGCATCGACGTGTCCGTGCGCTCGCCGGCGACGTCGCCCTGGAAGCCACCGATGGCCCCGGCTCCGAGGGCGACCACGACGACCGCGACGCCGACGACCATCCCGGCGAGCAGGACGTAGCCGAACACGTCGGAGAGCCCCCGGTCCACGTCTCCCCCCCTGTCCATGGTGACAGACGGTTGTCTTCCCCGGTGTTAACTGTACACCCTATCACGACTGGCTGTCCGACGGGACGGACGACGGACCACGTCGCCTGCTGTCGATTCCGTCGCGTCGAGGACCGGCCACCGGTCGCGGACGGACGTGTCGGACTGCGTAACACATATCCCCCTCGGGCCCCTTGTCCACGGTGCAGACGATGTACGACCTCACCGGCTTCCAGCGGGACCTCCTCTACGTCATCGCGGGGCTCGACGAGCCCCACGGGCTCGCCATCAAGGACGAGCTCGAGACATACTACGAAGGCGAGGTCCACCACGGTCGCCTCTACCCGAACCTCGACACCCTCGTCGAGAAGGGACTCGTGGACAAGGGCGAACGCGACCGCCGCACGAACTACTACACGCTGACCCGACGCGGGCGTCGAGAGATCGAGGCCCGGCGCGAGTGGGAGGGGCGCTACCTCGACGGCGACGCCGTCCCCGTGACGGACGCCGACGAGTCCTGACTCACCGGCCGTCGCCGTAGCACTCCTCGCAGACGGCGACCCGCCCGCGCACTGCACCGTCGCCCTCCCCCACCGACCGGTACGTCACCGGCACGTACTCGCGGCAGAAGGCACACCGTTCTATGGCCCGCGTGGCCCCCATGCCCCCCACTCTGCGTTGACCGGCAAAAGGGTTAGCATGTGTAAATTTTCGGTCCTGACTCCCGTGGACCGAACGTCACGTCTGGCGACACGCCCCGCGTCGCCGGGACGCCGGGGTGCGGAGCGGTCAGCGGTGCTCGACGGTGGGCCGGTCCACGCCCTCGCAGTCCTCGTAGTCGGGTTGCTCGCCGTCGTCGGTGCGGAACACGACGTCCTCGAGGTCCCAGTCGCGGGCGTGGGTGACGTCGCCGGCCGTCGGCGCTTCGACGGTCACGTCGCGGACGGTCACGTCGTGGATGGGCTGCTCGGGGTAGCCGTTGGCGTGGATGGCCTGCTGGGTCGTCCCCGTGGCCTCGACGCCCTCGACCGTGATGTCCCGGAACTCCGGGATGCCCCGCTCCGGCGGTTCGACGGGTTCGGTCAGCGTCTCCCAGTGGTCCTCGTACTCGGACTCGGGGACGTCGTCCGGGATGGTCGGGTACGAGTAGTCGGGGTGCCAGTTCAGTTCCCACTGGAACACGGTGCGGACCCCCTCCATCTCCAGGTCGTGGAAGTACACGTCCTCGATGGTGCCGCCGCGGACCTTCGCGGACTTGAACCGGATGCCGGTGTTCGTCCCCTCGCCGCGCACGTCGTACACCTCGAGGTTCCGGACGCCGCCGGCCGTCTCGCTGCCGATGGTGACGAGGCCGCCGCCCTCGCGGGTCAGGCAGTGGCGGAACACGACGTTCTCGGTGGGCCGGTCGACCCGCAGGCCGTCGGCGTCGCGGCCGGCCTTCACGCAGAGGCAGTCGTCGTTGCCGTCGACGTCGCAGTGCTCGACGAGCACGTCGCGCGAGGAGTCGACGTTGACGCCGTCCGTCGAGGGACCGTAGCCGCCGACGTTGCCGCGGACGGTGAGGCCGTCGACGAGCACGCGCTCGCAGTAGGTGAGCGTGACCGCCCAGAACCCCTGGCGCTGGACGGTGAGGTCCTCGAGGACGACGTCCGAGGAGTCGTAGACGACGAGGGGACGGACGCGCTCGCAGTCGTAGTCCACGGCCCAGCGCAGGCCGCGGTCCTCGTAGTCGCCGCGCATCGACTGGAACTTGTCCCACCAGTAGTCGCCGTTGCCGTCGATGGTGCCCTCGCCAGTCACGCGGACGTTCGACTCCTCGTACACGTTCAGGAGTGCGGCGGGCCACTCCATCTCGATGCCGGCGACCCGCGTCGGGCGGTTCGGGAAGGCGTCGTCGTCCTGGACGGCGCGGAGCGTCGCGCCGTCCTCGATGCGGAACTCGACGTCAGAGGGGAGGAACAGCGCGCCGCTCAAATACTCCCCGGGCGGGAGGGAGACGGTGCCGCCGCCGGCCTCGGCGACGGTGTCGATGGCATCCTGGATGGCGTCGGTGTCGCGGGCCTCGCCGTCGCCGGCCGCCCCGTGGTCGGCGACGCTCACCGTGTGGTCCGGGACGGCCGCGAAGTCGTCTGCGTACAGCCGTTCCTCCAGTCGCTCAACGAGCGGGGAGTCGGTCATCACCCCGGCTTCCCGAGCGACCGGGTTAAACGGTTCGACGCGGGGTCAGGGGTCCGGCGGGAGCCGTCGCCGCCCGAGGGCCGCGAGGTCCGCGTCCGGCCCGACCGGTCGCAGCGTGACGGTGAACGTCCGCCGCTCGACCCCGACCTGGTAGCGCTCGAGTGGGTCGTTCGGCGTGCCGCCGACGCCCGACACCGCAGCGTCGAGGTCGAACGCGACCGTATCGCGGGGCGACAGTTCCGCCGGTCGGGCCGCCCCGTCGAGGTTCGCCCACTGCTCGACGCGGGTGCTCAGGGTCCCGTCGGCGAACGCCGCGAGGCCGGTGCCGTCTCCCGTGACCGCGGCCCAGCGCGTCTCCGCCTTCGACCCGTTGGCCGTGGGCGGGAGGTAGGGCACGAACTGGTCGGCGACCGACCCCTCGTGGCGACCGACCGGGACGCCCCACTTGCGGTCCGGCATCGTCTCGCCCGGCCCGCGGCCGAACCAGGACAGGCGGTCGAGGCTCCGCGGGAGTTCGAGGCGGACCCCGACCTTCGGCAACCAGGCCGGCGCGCGGTCGCGCAGCGCCGACGTCGGGTCCGCCGTGACCGAGAGTTCCACGTCGCCGCTGCCGAACACGCGGTACTCGTACGTTGTCCGGAACCCGGGCCCGGCAGACTCCCGGGTCGTCACCTCGTCGAAGTCGTACCAGAGGACCGCCGAGTCCGGGACCGACTCGAAGCCGCCGTCGACCGCCCCCGGTTCGAGGACAGTGTCGAAGACGCGGACGGCGTCGACGGTGACCCGCGCGAAGCGGTCCTGGGTCGCGTTGTGCGCGACCGTGAGCGGGGCGGTCGTCGAGTCGACGGCGTCTGTCTCGAGGCCGGCCGACGCGACCTGTTCGCCGTCGAGGTAGAGGCGGAGTTCGCCGGCCGCGGCGACGCCGACGAGCGTGTGCCAGCCGTCGAGTTCGTCCGGGACCGGCGCGGTGACGGTGTGCCAGTCCCCGTCGTACACGAAGAACTCGAAGCTGTCGCCCTTGCGCTTGAGCGCATACTGGTTGTCACCCTTGGCCACGATGGGGACGTCCTCGCCGGCCCCCAGGTTCTTGAACCGGGCCGCGACGGTGAAGCGCGGCGCGTCGAAGTCGAGGTGTGACGGAGCGCCCGCGTCGACGTAGTCCTCGTCGCCGTCGAAGTAGAGCGCCCCGCCCTCGGCACCGCTCGTCTGCCCCGGGTTGCCGACGAGCCGTCCCGCGGTCTCGTGCCCGCTCTCGTCGGGCGTGAACCGCGCAGTTCCGCTCCCGCCGCCGACGGTCTGTCCGCGGACCGTAACCGCCACCAGCGACTCGTCGCGGCGCTCGACGGTCACGTCCTCGACGGTGTGGTCGACATCGTCGAGGCCGAGTTCGCGCCACGTCCCGGCCGGTGCCGTGCCCCACGAGGACGACTCGTTCATCACCGGGACGCGCCAGACGTTCAGGAGCGGCCCGCGCTCGAGGACCGGCGTGCCGTCGAGGGTCACCCCGTCGAGCGTGCCCGTCTCGCGGTCGAAGGAGTACGCGAACCCGTCGCCGGACACCTCGACCGTGGGCTCGCCGTCCGCGAGGTCGAGTGCGGGCATCGAATCGAGGCTCGCGACCGTCGCGTCCGGCACCTCGACGGGCAGGTCGAACTGCGCGAACGCCACCTCGTGGCCCGCCGGGGCCCAGGCCGTCTCGGCGGCGAGCGAGCACGCGACCCGCAGGTGGTACTCGGCACCGGGGGCCGGGTCGTCCGGCAGCGAGTACTCGAGGGCGACGCGCTCGGTCTGGCCGGGCGATGTGGCGAGGTCGACGGTCCCCTGCTCGATGGCCGTGCCGTCGCGGGTCACCTCCCAGGTGACGTCGTAGCGCTCCAGCGACCCCGCGGTCCGGTGGTTGGTGACGAACACCTCGCCGGCCGCGAGGTCCGCGGCCGCGACGCCGACCGGCTGGTGGCACTCCTTCAACTGGACGAGGTCCGGCTGTGGCGTCCGGTCGGAGAAGACGACGCCGTTCAGGCAGAACGGGTCGCCGTCGTAGAACTGCGCGTCGTCGGGGAAGTCCGGGACTCGGTCGCCGTCCACGTCCTGGTTGACCCAGTCCCAGACGAAGCCGCCACAGCAGCTCCGGTCGCGCAGCAGCCCCGCGAAGTCCCAGTCGAGCACCGGGCTCCCCGGGTCCGCCTCGTCCCGCTCGCCGGGGGCGGCGTCGTGGACGACGACGGATTCCAGCGTCGCGGCCAGGTGGTCGCCGCCCGCGCGGCCGCCGACGGCGAGCGTCGCGTCGCCGGTGAGGTCGCTCACGTCGTGGTCGGCCGCCGCCACGCGTTCGCCGTCCACGAACAGGCGGAGTTCGTCGGCCGCGGCGACGCCGGTGAGAGTGTGCGCGCCGCCGTCCGCCGCGCTCCCCGGGAGGTCGGCGCTGGCGCTCGCCGTGCCGCCGGCGAGCGAGAACGCGACCGTGCCGCCGTCGAGCGTCAGGGCGTAGCGGCCGTCCCTGACGACCAGCGGCCCCGTCGCGCCGTCGTCGAGGCCGCTCGCCGTCACCGAGACCGTGAACCCGGGGGCGTCGAACGCCGCCGGGCCGGCGTCGGGAACCGCGAGGCGGTCGCCCGCGCCGTCCAGGCGGACCGCGCCCCCGCCCGCCGGGACGACGGTGGGCGAGCCGACGAGCACGCCGTCGCTGGCGTCGCCTGCACGGTTCCGTGCGCGGCGGACCGGCGGCTGGACGTAGTTCGACCACATCTCGTGGGCCAGACCCATGCTGTTGCCCATCGCGTGGTTGTACTCGCCCATGACGACCGGGCGCTCGCCCTGGCCGATCCAGTCGCCGCTGGCGGTGTCGAGCAGCGACCCCACGTCCGGGTACCGGGGGCCGAGCACGTCGGCGTACTCGACGTTCCACCCGCCGCCGTTGGGCTGGTGGTAGAGGAAGCGGTCGGGCGCGGCACCCTGGGCCGCCCCGTCGAAGAACTCCCCGTTCACGCCGTCCGGGAGCGTCGACTCGTCGTCGGTGGCGAACGCCGCCATCTCGATGTGCTCGGCCCCGGTGCCCGCCTCGTTGCCGGTCGACCACGAGACGATGGCGGGGAAGTTCCGGTCGCGCAGGACCATCCGGCGGAACCGGGAGACGTACTGGTCGTGGTAGGCCGTCGTCGACGCCGCGAGGTCGCCCCACCAGTGAGTCTCGACGTTGACCTCGTCCTGCACGTAGAGGCCGTACTCGTCGGCGAGGCGGTAGAACGTCGGGTCGTTCGGGTAGTGCGAGCAGCGGACGGCGTTCACGTTGTGCCGCTTCATCGTCTCGATGTCCTCGCGGACCGTCTCGACGGGAACGTGCCGGCCGTACTGCGGGCTGGTCTCGTGGCGGTTCACGCCGCGGAGGTTGGTCCGCCGGCCGTTGACGAGGATGGTTGCCCCGGCCTCGCCGCGTTCGGCTACTATCTCCCGGAACCCGACCTTCTCGAGGAGGACCTCAGCGACGTCGCCGTCCGGGCCCGCGAGTTCGAGGGTCAGCGTGTACAGGGTCGGGTCGTCCGCGCTCCACAGCGCCGGTGCCGTCACGTCCCGTTCGACGCTGACGGCGTCACCCTCCGTGCCGACAGACGCCGTCGCGGTCGCCGTCAGGACCGTCTCGCCCGACGGGTCGCGGAGCGTGGCGACGAGGTCCCGGTCCCCGGCGTCGTCCTCGCCGTAGTTGTGGACCTCGGCGTCGACGCGCAGGGTCGCGTCCTCGTACGCGTCGTCGAGGTCGGGCCGCACGTCGACGTCGCGGACGTGGACCGGCGGCGTGGCGACGAGGTAGACCGAGCGGAACAGGCCCGCGTAGCGGAACATATCCTGGGTCTCGACGGCCTCGCCGTCCGAGAAGCGATACACCTGAATGGTCACCTCGTGGTCCGCGCCGGCCTCGAGGTGCTCGGTGACGTCGAACTCGGCGGCCGTCATCGAGCCCTGGTGGTAGCCGACGTAGGCGTCGTCGACCCAGACGAAGGCGGCCTGCTTCGCGCCGTCGAGGCGGAGGAACACCTCGCGGCCGTCCCAGTCCGACGGGACGGAGACGGTCCGCCGGTAGGCACCGACCGGATTCGCCTCGGGGATGTCGACGCCGCCGCCGCGCGGGTCGAGGTCGCCGTCGAGTGGCGAGTCGAGTTGCGTCCACGTTATCGAGGAGTTCGTGTACACGTACTCGCCGACCTCGGCGGTCTGCCAGGAGCGCGGGACGTCGATAGCGTCCCAGTCGGCCCCGTCGAGGGTGTCGGGGAGCGACCCGTCGAAGGAGAAGGTGAAGTCCCACTCGCCGTCGAGGCGACGGACCCAGGGCGACGCCGCGAACCGCTCCACGAGGGCGGTGTAGGGCTCGTCGGCGGACAGGGCGTCGTCGACCGACGGGTACGGCACCGTGGTCGGCACGTGAGCCGGTTCGGTGCCCTCCGAGAACACGCCGGGGGCCTCGAGGTAGCGCCCCACGTCCGCGATGGCTCCCGGCGTCGGTGGCTCCGGTTCCGGGGCCGTGGTCGTCGGGTCGGGCGTCGGCGTCGGGGTCGCCGTGGCCGTCTCGGTGGCGGTCGGCGTCTCCGTCGCCGTCGGCGCGTCCGTCGGCGTCTCGTTGTCGCCGCCCGACTCGCAACCGGCGAGGGCCGTCAGGCCGAGCAGGCCGGTGGCACGGAGGAACCGCCGCCGGGACGGCGACAGTTCGCGGTCACCGCCGGTCATCGGCGGCCCCCGCGGGCGGCCCCGTCACAGCGTGTCCACGCGACCCCGAGTCCAGACCTCGCCATCCCGCCCGCGTCACACGTCATTCTCCCACCGTACCGAGAGTCCCCCCTTCAATTGCGGGGATAGACACCTGTCAGGACGAAGGGTTATGTGGCCCCCCGGAGTAGCCGCTCCGCACCGCATGGACCGGTCCCGCCGAGCCGTGGTGACCGACCCCGACGCCGGCCGGCGGAACCCGGCGGCGCTCCTGGAGCGCCTGGACGCCGACGACGACGCGAGAAGACTGGAGGCGGCCTGGGCCGTCTGCCGCGTCGCCGCCGCGCACCCGGAGACCGTCGAGTACTTCGTGGCGCGGCTGGCGGACCGCGTCGACGGCGACGGCCCCCCCGCCGTGGCGGGCGCGCTCGGCTACCTCCGTGCCGCCTACCCGGACCGGTTCGTCGAGGCGCTACCGGCGCGGAGCGACGACGCGGACCGTGTCGGCGTCGTGGGCGGCGACGAGGCACCGCTCGCCGTGCAC
>Ga0207715_100373_pt1 | contig 11319 bp, 15 predicted proteins | sample A23M3SouthBayCA_FD_187732 | JGI IMG/M metagenome (GOLD analysis project Ga0207715, IMG submission 187732) | Aerobic enrichment media from Eden Landing Ponds, California, USA - A23 M3 (SPAdes) | ecosystem: Environmental > Aquatic > Marine > Unclassified | place: USA: Emeryville, California... | reverse complement strand
GGATACGCCCCGCGGGAGATATCGGACGCGCTCGACATCCCCAGAGGCACGGCCACGACCACGCTCAAACGGCTCTCCGAGGCGGGGTACGTCGGAAAGACCGAGGACGGCTACTACCACGCGCTCGGCGACCGAGACGACCTCCGGCGGTACGTGTCGAGCCTCGATCAGGCCCACCGCCTGTTCGGTCACCACCGCGATGCGGACACCACGCCGGAGGAGCCCGAGAAACAACTCGGCGAGGACCGGACTGACGAGGAACTCGACGCAGAACTCGCTGAACTGGATGCCGAGAGTGACAGCGTGAATGAGTAAGCTCCCGGCGGGAGCCGTCTGCTGGGCACGGGACCCGACAGACGCTCACCAGCAGCGACCAGTAGTCGTCCTCGCGCACGAGACACACCCGTTCAGCGCGACGGACTGTACGGTGATGTGTATCGGGACGAGCGCCGGCAAGTACCAGCAAACCACTCCCGAACTCGAGGACGAACACCTCACCGGTATCTCGTTCGACGACGCGTCGTACCTGATGCCGTGGGCGCTGTACACGATTCCACCGGGGACGGTCGCGAACGGAAAGACGAGTGGTGAACTCACCGAAGCCGGGCGAAAACTGGTGAAGAAGTCGATGCTCTCCCTGCTCCCCTGACAGGGACCAGTGGACCCGAGCAGGGTACAGGCCGACGAGGTGACGACCACCCTACCGAACCGACCGCCTCCCAAAGACGTAACCCCGCGCCCGCACACCCGCCGGCCATGGTCGAGACCCGCGAGGACCTGACGGAGGACACACGAGCAACACTCCTCGAGGCCTACGACGGCCTCCGCGTCGCGGACGTCACCGACGCGCTGGACTTCCTCGGCTACCACGAGATCAGCCGCCTGGCCCCGGACGTCCGCCCGCTCCACCGCGACCCTGAGCAGTTCTCCCACCGGATGGTCGGCTTCGCGAACACGCTGCGCTACCTGCCGGCGCGCCGCCCCCGAGACCTGCCCCGACCGGACGAACTGGACTTCGAGACGAGCACCGCGTGGCGCGACGAGTGGTACGACGAGTTGAACGGCGAGCCCGCGGACCTGCGGGAGGGCGACGTGGTGGTCGTCGCCGCCCACGAGATAGACGCCGGCATCGTCGGCTCCGCGAACTCGCTGGGCTGGGTCTCCCAGGGCGCGAACGGGGTCGTGATGGACGGCGGCCCGCGCGACACGGACGAGATAATCAAGCAGGGGACGCCGGTGTACGCCCGGCAGGTCAACAAGACGGTCATCCCGGGTCGCTGTGAACTGGACGCGAAGAACGTCCCCGTCAACGTCGCCGGCGCGCAGGTCCGGCCCGGCGACGTGATTGTGGCCGACGGCGACGGCGTGGTCTGCGTCCCGCTGGAGCGGGCCGAGGAGGTCGCGAACGTGGCCCGGGCCGAGCAGGCAGACGACCAGGATACCCGGCGAGAACTGTACGACGCGGCGGGACTCGACCCCGACTTCACGCTGGAGTAGTGCGGCGTCGCGACCCGCGCCCCGTCAGGCCGACTCCGAGGCCAGGTCAGCGGCTTTCGCCCGCGTCCGCTCGACGACGGCCGGCCGGGCCTCGAAGTCGATGACGACCTCCTCGCCACCGTAGTCGACGTCGCGGACGAAGGCGTTGTCGTGGACCCAGGAGACGACGCTCATCGCGTCGTCCGAGAGCGGGAGGACGAGGCGCTCGCGCTCGTGGGCCGGGAGCGCGCGGCCGACCCGCTCCCGGAGGGCGTCGAGGTTGGTGCCCTCCTCGGCGCTGACGGCGACCGGGTCCGTGGCGAGAGCGCCGACGGCCTCGCGCTTCTCCGCGAGTTCGGCCTCGCTGACGGCGTCGACCTTGTTCAGCACGGTGACGATCGGGGCCTCGTTGCGCTCCGAGAGCGTGTCGTGGCAGGTCACGAGTTTCTCGCGGATGTCGTCGACCGGTTCGCTCACGTCGACGACGAGGAGCACGAGGTCCGCCCGGTACACCGAGTCGAGCGTCGACTGGAAGGACTCGACGAGCCAGTGGGGCAAATCGGAGACGAACCCGACGGTGTCGGTGAGGAGGACGTCGCGGCGCTCGAGTTCCCACCGCCGGGTGGTGGTCCCGAGGGTCGTGAACAGGTCGTCCTCGCGCTCGGCGGTCGGCTCGAGGTCGGGGTGTCGCTCGTCGTTCTCGCCGACCTCGAGGTCCGAGGCCAGCCGCTGGAGGAGCGTGGACTTCCCGGCGTTCGTGTAGCCGGCGAGGGCGACGAGGTCGAAGCCGGACTCGCGGCGCTGGTCGCGGCGCTGGGCCTCGGTGGTCTGGATGCGGTCCAGTTCGTCGCGGATGGTCGAGATGCGGTCCTTGATGTCGCGCTCGCGGCTCTCGTCGTACTCGCCGAGCCCCATGAAGCCAGGATGCTCCTCGCGTCGCGCGAGGCTGGTCTTCGCCTCCGCGCGCGGGAGTTCGTAGCGGAGTTCCGCGAGTTCGACCTGCAGTTGGGCCTTCCGGCTGTGTGCCCGCTGGCCGAATATCTCGAGGATGAGGCGGAAGCGGTCCATCACCTCGACGCCCGCCGGCAGTTTGTCGCCGAGGTTGTACGTCTGGTAGGGGCCGAGGCGGTTGTCGAAGACGACGGTCGCCGCGCCGGTCTCGGCCACGACGCGGGCGAGTTCGTCGGCCTTGCCCTCCCCGAACTGGAGCGCGGGGTCCTCCCGTCGGGTCTGGGTGACGACCGCCGCCACCTCGTACCCGGCCGCGCGGACCAGGTCGCCTATCTCGTCGGTGTCGACCGGTCCGTCGTCCGCCCGCTTCGCGACGACGGCCCGGTCCGGGTCGGGGGTCTCGCCGGTCACGTTGTCGGTGCTTTGGCCGGCACGAACTTAAGTACCCGGCGTGCCACAAGAACTTTGACCCGACACCGCCCTTCCCAAGCCATGGTACTCCAGATCGACCCGACCGCGCTCGGCCTCGAACTCGGCACCGGGGCCGTCATCGGCGCCATTATCGGGTTCGCCGCGAAGAAGGTCGCGAAGCTCATCGCCGTGCTCGTCGGGCTCGAACTCGCACTGTTCAAGTTCCTCGAGTCCCGTGGCATCCTGACGGTGGACTGGGACCGGCTGACGGCCGGGATGCTCGGTGCTGGCGAGGCAGTCTCTAACGGGCCGCCCGCCTCCTGGACGAACACCATCCTCTCGACGCTCTCCATCAGCGCGGGCTTCACGGGCGGTTTCCTGCTCGGCTTCCGGCGCGGATAGTTCCTCACTGTTCCCCGACATCCTTTTCCCGGTCGCTCGTGAGCGGGCCGTATGGCGACGACAGGCGGCCGGGGAACCAGTCGTATCGACTGGAAGACAGGTGTGCTGTACGGGGCCGGCGCGTACCTGCTGGGGTTCGTCGCGACGTACGTCCTGAAGGCCGACGAGGTCGAGCGACAGCTCCAGCAGCAGGGGTTCCTCGGGGGCCAGGAGCTCCCGGAGACCTGGAAGCTGGTGAGCTGGCTGTTCGCCGAGATGCACCAGGTGACCGTCGAGGCGGCCACGAGTGGCACCGGCGGGGGCGGAGCGATACCGAGTGGCACCCGGGCCGTCGACCTGGCGAGCACGCCCGTCTGGGACCAGTACCTGCTCGTCGTGCCGCCGCTGGCACTCGTCGCCGGCGGCTACCTGCTCGCCGGCCGGTACGGGCTCCCGTCGCGGGCGGTCGGCGCGAAGTACGGAGCCTCGCTCGTCGCCGGCTACCTGCCGCTCGCGGCACTCGTCGGCTACGGGGCAGAGTGGAGCTACAGCGCGTCCTCGTCGTTCGGCGTCCAGGTGTCGCTGACTGTCGGCCCGCAACTGGTCGAATCCGTGCTGCTGGCCGGCCTCCTCTACCCGCTTCTCTTCGGCGCTATCGGCGGCTACCTCGCCGGGCCAAGTGGCGGCGGTCGGCCGGCCGGTCGGCAGTCGGCACGCCCGCCGGAGCAGGGCCGCGAGTGACTACCGCGTCGACAGTTCGTCCTCGTCGCGGATGAGGCGCGTGTCGGCCTCGCCCTTCGACACCTCGTTGACCAGGTCGTAGAAGTCGTTCTGCATCCCGGCGGGGAAGGTCAACACGCCGACCCAGGAGCCGTCGGACTGCCACTCCTCGCGCTCCAGGTCCCCGAACTCGCGTATCTGGGCCTGCGCGCTCCCGGCGAACTCCGGGGGCACCTGGACGGCGATGGTGACCTCCTCGAAGCGAATGGGGATGATGGGGCGGAGTTCGTCGAGGGCGTCGTCGACCTGCCCCTCGACGGGTTCCATCGGGTCGACGGTGAAGCCGGCCTCCTCGAGCGCGCGCTCGATGCGCTCCGGCGGGTGAGGGTTGTCGTCCTGCTGGGGGTTGATGGCGTTCCGCGTGATGAGGTCGACGAGTTGCTTGTGCTTGCGCTCCTGCATCTCGCGGCGCTGTTCGGCGGTTATCTGTATCTCCCCGCGCTCGATGACCTCGGGGATTATCTCCATCGGGTCCGTCGTCCCGAAGACGTCCTCGAGGTCTCCCTCCGCGGGTCTGTCGCCGCGCGAGGCGTCCTCGAACACGTCGCGGGCGGCGATGGCGTCCTCTAACTCGCCCTCGAACTCCCCGCGACGCATCGCGAGCGCGGCGTCCGGGTCCACGAGCACCTCGAAGCGCGCCCCGTGGGACTCGAGTCGCGCCGTCACCGCGTCGTCGAGGGATATCATGGCGCAGGGTTGTGCCCCCCCGCTCAAAGAGCTTTCCCGCGGGGTGGCTACTCCTCGCTCTCCTCGTCCGCGTCGTCGCCGTCGAGGTCGAAGCTCTCGAGGTACTCGGTGACCTCGTCGTCGGTGAGTTCGATGAAGCGCTCGGACTCCGCGTCGACCGTGGCGACGCCGACCGTCTCGGCGGAGATGGCGTCGTCCTGGACCTTCGCGAGCGCGCGGAGGGCGAGTTCGATGCCGCCCTCGAGGTCCACGTCGTCGGTGTACTCGCTCTCGAGGAAGTCCTGGATGTCGCCGCGGTTGGAGCCGATGGCGTGGGCCTTCCACTCGGAGGGCGTGCCCGACGGGTCGGTCTCGTAGAGGCGCGGGGTGCCATCCTCGATGCCCGCGATGAGCAGGGCGACGCCGAACGGCCGCGCGCCGCCGATCTGGGTGTACTGCTGGATGTGGTCGGTGACGTTCTTCGTCAGCCGCTCGACGCCGACCGACTCGCCGTAGCGCAGGCGGTTGACCTGGGCCTGCTGGCGCGCGAAGTCGATGAGCTGTCGCGCGTCGGCGACGTGGCCGGCGCTCGCGATGCCGATGTGGTCGTCGGCCTTGTGTATCTTCTCGACGGAGTCACGCACCATCAGCGGCGAGCGGATGCGCTTGTCCGCCGCGAGCACGACGCCGTCGGCGGCGCGGATGCCGATGCTCGCGGTCCCCTGCTTCACCGCTTCGCGGGCGTACTCGACCTGGTAGAGTCGCCCGTCCGGGGAGAAGATCGTGATGCCTCGGTCGTAGGCCTGCTGTTGGGCTTGTCCCTGCATCGTTCTCACTCGCAATCGAGTCGGGTCGCGCCCCTGAAACCTCCGTCGGTTTCGACATCCACGCGGTCCCCGCGGCGAAGGGCCCGACGGTCGGCCCCACGGAACGCGACGCGCGTCTCTTCGGTGTCATCCGACGGCCCACGCATATACTTTTCCTCGGCCGCACGGACCGTCCCCGAGACGCCCCGGACGCGGACCCGAATAGGGTCCCCGTCCACCTCGTCGACGCAGGCCAGGGCCGCCCGGGCCCGGTCGGTCTCGCCCCGGCGGACTCGCACGATGGCCTCCCCGGCGCCGTCGGCGAGCGAGAACCGCAGCACGGAGAGGTCGACCGCGGCGCTGCCGGGGTCGCCGAGCAGGTTCTGCGTGGCGTACCAGGCCTCGCGCTGGAACGCCCGCCGTCCCACCTCGGCGTCGGGCCAGGACTCGAGGCCGAGCGCGAGGTAGCGCCAGCGCGGCTGGAGATGCTTCGGGAGGTGCTTCACGGCTCGTCCTCCCGCTCGACCTCGACGCCCGGCGCGACGAACGCGTCCGACTGCCGGTGGCGGTTCCGCGCCGCGATGTCGCCCCACCGCGACAGCCCCTCGCGGACCGCGTCCTCGTCGAGGCCGATCTCCCGGCCGAGGGCGAACAGTTCGCGCGGGGCGCGCTGCTCGAGGTGCGAGGTCGGTCCGGCGCTCACGACCACCGGCGCGCCGGCGTCCTCGACGAGTTCCCGGAGCTTCCGGAGGCGGGAGAGCGCCCGCACGCGTGGCCCGCCGTCCGACCGGAGCACCGGGCCGAGGTCGAACTCGACGGCGACGTCGTTCTCCGCGGCCGCCCGGGCGAGGACGTGGTTGAACGCCCCCGAGTCGCTGGTCGGCGCGGTCAGGACGTCCACCCGCGGCGACTCGACGGCGAAGCGGTTCGTCGCCGCGTCGCCGCCGCGGACCATGAGCAGCGTGTGGTCGGGCCGGAGGTTGCCGACGTGCCCGCGCGCGGACCCCGGGCCGTCGGCGACGACTTCGACGCCGTCGACGACGTCCACGTCGCAGGCGTCCCTGACGGCCGCGAGGTCCCGCGCGTCGTCCCCGGGACGCGACCGGACGACGACGCCGTCGAAGCCGCTCTCGGCGGCCGTCGCGGCGTGGCGCGCCACCGTGCTCGCGCCGTGTGGCACGGCGTGGACGGCCTCGTACATGCCCGTCCCTGGCGGCCCCGCCGACATAACAGACGTGGTCACAGCGCCTCGCGGGCGTTCTCGACGGCCGCCTCGCGGCGCGCCGGGTAGGCCTCGACCTTCGCGCGGAGGGCGATGCCCTCGCCGAGGCGGACCTCACCGTCGGCGGCGGCCTGTTTGTCGAGGTGGACGAAGAAGGTGCAGTCTTCGTCGACGCGGTCGGCGAGTTCCGCTCTGACGCGCTCGATGTCGGGCGACTGCCGGAGGCGGTCGAGCACCGTCCGGACCTCGTCCGCGCGCTCGACCCTGGCCGACAGGACGACGATGCGGTCGCCGTGGTGGCCCTCGGTCGTCTGCCGCTCGAGGTCGGTGTCCTCGGGGAGCAACGTCCGCAGCGCCCCCGCGACCCGCGCTTCGGCCTCCGTCTCGTAGCAGAAGGCGCGGAGGTCGACGTAGTGGAACGGGGGCATCCCGCTCAGTCGTCCGACTCGGCTTCGGACTCGGCCTCGTCGTCGGCCTCCGCGGCCTCGAGGTCCTCGGCGGGCACGCCGGCCTCCTGGCCGTCCTCGAAGGACACGGTGTAGTTCTCGTCGCCGAACATCGTCTCCATGACCTGCGTGACCTCGCCGACCTCGCCGTCGAACTCGCTGTGCTCGTCGTGGAGGACGACGCTGTCGCCCTTCTCGTAGCTCATGGGGAGACCAACCCCGCGGCGGGTGAAAAGCGACCCGGTTTCGGCTACACCGGGTCGGTGTCGGCCCCGAAGCCCGCCTCGCGGAGGTGGTCCACGCGGGCCCCGAGTTCGTCGGGGCGGTGGGAGTCGGTGCCGACGGTGAACGCCACTCCCCGCGACCGGAGCGCCTCGCGGAGCGGCGGCGCCGGGTGGAGTTCCCGCCACTCGCGGTCGGCGCGGCCGGCGTTGTACTCAACCACGGCGTCCGCGGCGACGACCGCGTCGGCGATGCGCTCGCGAGCCGCCTCGTCGAGGCGGCCGCGGAGCGCGGGCACGCGTTCGACCAGGTCGACGTGGCCGACCACGTCGAAGAGCCCCGACTCGACCATCGCGACGACGGCGTCCACGTAGCAGTCGATGGCGTCCTCGAGCGCCGCCTCGTCGAGGCCCTCGAACGCGCCGGGCGTGGTGTAGTGGTAGCCCCCGGCGAAGTGGACGCTGCCGATGGTGTAGTCGAAGCCCGCGCGCTCGAGGAGCGCCGTTAGGTCGTCCTCGTGGGCCGGGTCGTAACTCACCTCGGCGGCGTCGAAAACCCGGAGGTCGACCGACTCGCGGAGGTCCTCGATGGCCGCGCGGCGCTCCTCGACGTGCTCGACCAGGTCGTGGCGGTCGCGGCGGCCGTGGGCATCCTCGAAGGGGATGCAGTGGTCGGCGAAGCCGATGCCCTCGAGGCCCGCCGCTGCCGCCGCGTCGGCCATCTCCGCCATCGGCGACCCGTCGGAGAACGCCGAGTGGACGTGCAGGTCGTAGCGGACGCCGGTCACGAGCGTCGGTTGGCGTCGCCACGGCATAACGCCGTCGGCGCGGCGACGCCCTCCCCGGTCAGGGGCGGTAGGTCTCGCCCTCGTTCGCCGCGGCGCGACGTCTGCGCAGGGCCGCGCGGGCCGTCGCGGCGTCGTAGCCGAAGTACACGTGGTCGGCGTGGGGCTCGACGGCGTCGACGGCGTCGAGGAGGTTGCCGACATCGACACCCGCCGCGTACAGTTCGACCGCGACGGGCGCGTCGAGCGCGTCGCCGAAGCCGCGGGCCAGGCTCTCCAGCCAGTACGTGGTCTCGTAGGACTGGTCGTACAGCGGCACGACGAACTCGTCGACGTGGGCGGCGAGGGCCCCGGGGTCGAGGCCCCACCGCTCGCGGAGGTGTCCCGGATACGGGTCCGGTTCCAGCGCGCAGTACAGGTCCCCGTCCACTCGGTCGGCGGCGTCGGCGACGAACTCGGTGACCAGGCCCGCGCGCCAGTCGGCCCAGGGCTCGTCGCTCGCCTCGAACGCCGCCGCACAGCGGTCACAGCGCGGGAAGTCTGGTCCAGGGAGCCCCACCGCGTCGAGGCGGACGTCGCCGGAGACGTCGGCGACGCTGGCGACGGTGTCGAGGAGGCCCTCGCGGTAGTGGGACTCGGACGGACAGACGTGGCCGGCCTCCAGGTCGGGGTGGTCCGGCGTCGCCGTCCGGCCGTCGCCGTCGCGGGCGGCGAGTTCGGGCGTCGTCTCCGCCGTCGCGGTGTCCGCGAGGCAGGCGACGGCTCCGACGATCCCGGGGACGGGTTCGGCGTGACGACCGGACGGGCTCTTCACCTCGAAGAAGGCCCGGTCGAACTCGGGGAAGTCGGCGTCGTCGGGGTTCCGGGTGCAGACGCCGTACATACAGTCACCTGGACGGCGGAGCGACAAAAGGAACGCGGGTCCGCTCGGGGCGGTCGGCCCTTCAGGCTTCGAGTTCCTCGACGTCGTCGCGCCCCGAGAGGAGCTTCCAGATGAGGGCGATGAGCAGCAGTACCACGGCGACCTTGAGGATGCTTCGTGCCATACCCCAGACGTGGTCGCCCAGGGATATATCCTTTCGGGCGACGGGGCCGAAACCCGCTCAGGTCGCGATGTGGTCGGCCAGGTCCTCGCGGACGATGGTCTCGCAGTAGGTGCAGCGCACGCCGTCGGGGAGCACGTCGAAGGCCGCCGGCACGGGTTCGTCGGCGTTGGTGATGCAGTCGTGGTTCGGGCACTCGAGCACGCCGCTCACGCGCTCCGGGCGCTCGACGCGGTGCTTCTCGACGACGTCGTACTCGCGGACGATGTTGATGGTCGCGTCCGGCGCGATGAGCGAGAGCACGTCGACCTCGTCCTGGCTCAGTTCGCGGCCCTCCACCTTCACGACGTCCTTCCGGCCGAGCCGCTCGCTCGGGACGTTCATCCCGACGCTGACCTCCTCGCCGCCGGAGCCGTCGATGCCGAGGATAGCGAGGACGTTCAGCGCCTGCCCGCCGGTGACGTGGTCGATGACGGTGCCGTCGCGGATCTTGGAGACGCGGAGTTCGTGCTCGCTCATAGGAGTTCGTCCAGGAGGGCCATCCTGACCGGGACGCCGTTGTGGGCCTGTTCGAAGTAGGTCGCGCTCGGGTCGTCGTCGATCTCCGGGTCGATTTCGTCGACGCGCGGCAGCGGGTGCATCACCGTCAGGTCGTCGTCGGCCGCGGCGAGCGTGTCGGCGTCCACGCGGAACTGCCCCGCGACCTTCTGGTACTCCTGCTCGTCGGGGAACCGCTCGCGCTGGATGCGCGTGACGTAGAGCACGTCGAGCGTCGGCAGCACCTCGGCGAGGTCCTCGTGCTCGCGCACCTGCGCGCCGGCCTGGTGGAGGTCGTAGCGGACCCCGCGCGGCAGGCGCAGGCTCTCCGGGCTGACGAAGTGCATCCGGGCGTCGAAGTTCGTCAGCGCGTGGGCGAGCGAGTGGACCGTCCGGCCGTACTTCAGGTCGCCCATGATGCCGATGGACAGGTCCTCGAGGCCGGCGTTCTCGCGGATGGTGTAGAGGTCGAGCAGCGTCTGCGACGGGTGGTGGCCCGCGCCGTCGCCGGCGTTGACCAGCGGCACGTCGACGAACTCGCTGGCCATCTTCGCCGCGCCCTGGCTCGGGTGGCGGAGCACGATGGCGTCGGCGTAGCCCTCCACGACGCGAACGGTGTCGGCGAGCGACTCCCCCTTCTTGACGCTCGACATGTCCACCGGACCCATGTCGACGACGTCGCCCCCGAGGCGCTTGATGGCCGACTGGAAGCTCATCTTCGTCCGCGTGCTGGGCTCGAAGAAGCAGAGCGCCAGCTGCGTCCCGGCGTGGCGCTGCCCGAGCGCGGCCGGGTCGGCGGCGACCGCCGCCGCGCGGTCGAGGACGCCTTCGATGTCCTCGCGCGAGAGCTGTTTGGTCGTGAGCAGGTGGGTCTGCTCCATCGTGTGGACGGGTGTGGGCTGCCCCCTTCAATCTGTAGGGTGCGAGGTTCCGAGTGAACGAAGTGAACGAGGAACCTCGGTCAGAGCGAGCGGGAGGGAGCGGGTGGCGTGAGCGAAGCGAACGCCACCGTCTGCTCGAACGGCGACCAACGGGAGCCGTGAGAGCGTAGCGACCGACACGCGAGCCGCGAGGTTCCGAGGGAGGCGAGGCGCGACCAGTGCGAGGTTCTGACCGAAGGGATGAACCTCGAATCAGGCGAACGGGAAGCAAAGCGACCCGTGAGCCAGGGAGCGCCTCGGAATGCGCGAGCGGCGAAGCCGCGAGCGAAGTGAACGAGGAACCTCGTTATGACCGAGCGGGGAACGAAGTGACCCGCGAGGCGCGCCAAGCCGACCGAAGCGAGGCCACGGAATGTGCGAACGGCGACGGAACAGCGACGCGAGGCGACGAACCGTCGGCACCCGGCACGGGACGGACGGCGACCGATCCAGTCCACACCTTCAAGACCCAGAGCCCGACCACCCCACCCCATGCTCGCAGTCGCCGGCGGCAAGGGCGGCGTCGGGAAGACGACCACCGCACTCGGCCTCGCGCGGGCGCTCGCCGGCCGCCGGCGGCGACCGCTGGTGGTCGACGCCGACGCCGACATGCCGGACCTCCACGTCAGGGCCGAGGTTCCGGTGGAGGGGGGCGTCGCGGCGCTCGCGGCGGG
>Ga0207715_100370_pt1 | contig 11402 bp, 7 predicted proteins | sample A23M3SouthBayCA_FD_187732 | JGI IMG/M metagenome (GOLD analysis project Ga0207715, IMG submission 187732) | Aerobic enrichment media from Eden Landing Ponds, California, USA - A23 M3 (SPAdes) | ecosystem: Environmental > Aquatic > Marine > Unclassified | place: USA: Emeryville, California... | reverse complement strand
GGCGGGCGGTCGGGACGCCGCACTCGCTCGCGCGTTGACGGTGCACTACGAGTTCGGATTCGACGCGCTCACCCTCCAAGTGCCCGAGTCAGCTATCGACGTACTGGCGGCCCGACGCGACGTCCGCTACGTCGAGAAAGACCGCCCGCTCGGCGGAATCGTCACGCCGCGACTCCAGCCGCGTCGACGGGTCGACGGACAGCGAACCCCGTACGGCATCACCGTGACGGGGGCCGACGTGGCCGCGGAAAATGGTTTCACCGGCAGCGGTGCGAACGTCGCGGTGCTCGACACCGGCATCGACAGCACCCACCCGGACCTCGCGGCGAACCTCGGCAGCGGGGACGCGTTCGTTCCGGGTGTCGGCGACCTCGAGGGACTCGACTTCCCGCCCGGACAGGACGACGACGTTCTCGTCTCGCACGGCACGCACGTCGCCGGCGTGGTCGGCGCGACCGACAACGACCTCGGCGTCGTCGGCGTCAGTCCCGCGGCGACGCTGCACCCCATAAAAGTCCTCGTCGGCGTGCTCGGCGGCGGTTCAGCGGCCGGCATCGCGGCCGGCGTGGAGTTCGTCGCCGACCGGGGATGGGACGTCGTGAACCTCAGCCTCGGGGAAGCGGGACGGTCCGACGTCCTCGCGGACGCGGTGGCTGACGCCTACGCACGCGGCGTCTTCGTCGTGGCGGCGGCCGGGAACGCGGGAGCCGTCGAGAGCGACCCGACCGCGAGCGACGGAACATCCACCGTCTCCTATCCGGCGGCGTTCGAGGACGTCGTCGCCGTAGGCGCGACCGACCGGAACGACGACCTCGCCGGTTTCTCCTCGGTCGGCCCCGAAGTCGAACTCGTCGCCCCCGGCGCGAACGTGCTGTCGACGGCGCTCCCGGTCAACATCTACTCGAACCTCGAAGAACCGTTCCACCGCTACATCGAACTCTCGGGAACGTCGTTCGCAGCCCCGCACGTCGCCGGCGCGGCCGCGCTCCTGATGAGCGACGCCGGGCTCTCGAACGTAGAAGCCCGCGAACGCCTCCGAGAGACCGCGACGGACGTGGGCCTCCGCGACGTCGAACAGGGCCACGGCCGCCTCGACATCCCGGCCGCACTCGACATCGACTGACCCGCTCTCGTTCACTCCCTACTAGACGCTCGCCTGACCGGTAACCGCGACGAGACGGCTACAGCAGCGACTCGAAGCGAAACGATCGGGAAAAGCATACGCCGGAAGTGTGAACCACGTCAGACGGTCGCCACCGGTCGCGCTGCGACTGACTGGCTCACATCCCGGCTACGGCTGCCGCTCGTCACGTCGTTCCTCGAAAGAAGCCTAGGCCGGGATTTGAACCCGGGCTCTCGTCCTTACCAAGGACGCGCTTTACCGCGCCCCTTTCAGGGAGAGATACCGGACATATTGTCCGGATGCTCGCCCCACTTGGGCTGTCTTCCTATAATTCTATAAACGCTATTTATAAAAAACACCCGGTTAGAGGGTCATATGCCGAACCAATATCACTCTATTTCTCTAATCATTAAAGCCATATCGGATAGAAATCCCACCGTTCAGACTCTCCAACGCAAGTTCTAATTGGTTTACTTGAGAAGAAAGAAGTGTCGTGCCTCTCGCTCAGAAGGTAGATGAAACCTGCCCGCATTGCGCTGATGATAGCGATGTGTGGATGTTTGAGAAGGAAGAGCCGACTATTACCAAGGAACACTACACCTGTGAGTCCTGTGGCTGTGAGTGGACTGAGAGACGGCAAAACTAAGCCGTTCTCAGCGTTTCTTCCTGTAAGCGGATGAACCGATTCAAACCCGGCGACAGGGTAAGGGTTGATATTCCTGATGAGACAGACCCCGACCACGGACTCTATCACGGTCGCAACGGTGAGGTAGTCGAACTCTTGGATGATGACGCGAGTGAGGTTACGGGCGATGACCGGGATTCGTTGATATACCGGATTCAGTTGGATGATGGGGAAAGAGTAGACCTTCGTTGGCGCGACCTTCGACCACCCTGATTCTCCCTCAGAACACTTCCAAGTAGTCCTCAATCACTTCACGCTCTTCCTCAGTCAACTCAAACATCTCATACACGGCTTGGTCAATCTCGGTTTCCAACTCACCAATGTCTGTATTCTCTACAGTCTCCTTGTCTTCCTCTAACGCATCCAAGAGCGCCCGCACGTCTTCATCACGCCGGGGAATGGGGATACTCATCTCTTCCCCACTCTTCACGTTGCGACCGTCCACAGCGGCGTGAACGTACTTGGCACGGTCTTCGCTGTTCATCCGAGGGTCTGTGATGCTATCCGACCGTCCGGCTTCGACAGCGAACGTCCCGTCTGCCTGAGCCTGTATGTGAGCATCCACCGGATACCGGCGTGTTTGCCATTCGTAATCGATGTAATCTAACTCGCCCTCAAAGTCACCCAAGTAGGCTTCCGGGAAGCGTTCTGTCTTACTTTCTAAATCGATGGTATCTACGATAGATTCCGATTTTTCCCGCATCACCGGGAAGGAAGGATTCTCGCTAACGATACAGGGAAGTTTCTCAACATACTGAGAACGGTATTCGTAGTATCCCCCTGCCTTGACCGTAGTGATGTGTTTGAAGTAGAAATCAAGAGCCTTTGAGTTCAGTTGACAGGCAACCTCTTCGGTGATTTCTCGGTAGTTCGGCTTAAGTAAAACTCCATATGCCGTAGTGAAGTACCACGTTCCTGCTTCGTCTATCATAAACGTAGCATTTCTACAGATATGTGCCTGAACGATTTTCCGCTGTTCAAATTTCTCAAGATTCTGTGTTCTACCGAACTCCCACCAAGTATCGCTGTCTTCCCAAGCACCTCTCTCCCTACCTCTAAGTTCGTCTTCATATGCCCGGAAATACTCCCAAGTCAATGGAGTCTCTTGTCGAAGTTCTTCTTCAGAATACAAGGTCGCGCTTCGTTCACCATCCTCATTGTGAACGTGGTATGGGTAGATAACGTGACTCCCCGACCACTCTCCCCGCCACCGTTCAACGTCATTCCCTTGTAAGAACGGACGTAACAGGTCTGTCTCAATTTCAAATTCTTCCGAGAAGCCTGAGGGGATTACTGTGACAGTCCCGCCCGTGTCTGCTGATTCAATTCGGTCGGCATCTAACACCTCAACGACATACACTTTATTTTTGCTTGTACGAATACCTTGGAATACCGCATCAGTTGCCTCTCCAATTGGGGTATTACCTTGATTTGCGAGTTTGTTGAATACTTGAAGTTCTTCAGGCGGCATCAGGGGCCAATAACCCTCTCCAAGTTCTGCCTGTGGGTAATCAAAAACATCGATATATTCATCGCTATACCCCGGTTCTCCTCGGTGGTCACGAACAGCCTGAATAATCTCCCCATCCAACGCTCTTCCACTATCATCATCCACGTTCGCTTTCACCCGGACACAGCGGATTTGATTCTCCCGGCGAATTGATTCATCATCCTCATCGCTCAGGATTACTATTGCCGGGTAGTTGGTTGCGTCTTCAAACACACCCGAATCTCGGAAATCGTATATCTCATCGATTTGGGCTTCTTGGATCATCACCTTCCGGATTCCTTCCCCATAGTCTGTCACCATAAACTGATTCGGGGTGATGAATCCAAGCCGACCATCTCCCTCGCTGAGCCAATCTAATCCCCGTTCGTAGAAGGGACAGTAAATGTCGTAATTCCCCGTCGTAGAGTCGTACAACTGAGCGAAGTAGTCCTTCTGAGAATCAGGCAGATGTTGAATCCGGACGTAAGGGGGATTCCCGACCACATATTCGTAGTCCAAGTAGTTCTTCACAACCAAGGACAGTACGCTGTCTTCAAGCATTTTGAAGAGGCGACCGTCCCCGTGTTCTTCCCGTAGGTATTGGACGGTACTCAGAATATCATCTACATAGGGCGCGAAGAACTCCTCTACACCTTCATACTCTCGCGTGGTATAGCGAGAAATGCCTTGCTCAAGACCACCGCCGTATTCCCACCACTCTTCGCTCATATGGTACTTCACAACGTCCAAGACGCCCTGAAGCGCGGCGAAGTATTCTCCGAAGTTGCTCACGTCCGTCTGTAACTGAATCGTATCGAAGAGGGGCATACGGACGCGCTGAACAAGGAACTCGCCGTCCGTCTCTTCCACTTCATCTTCATCCACTTCAACGGGGAGCGGAACAGGAATGAGTACGTCCTGATTGTCTTCTGTGAGCGAATCGAAGGTGAGTTGTCGCTGTCCGTCACTTCCAAGGTCTGCCCCGGTACTCTCTCGCTCATTCCGTAGGCTGTCCGTCCTGAATATCGGAAGCCGTCGAATCGTGAACTGAGGATTGTTCCGCTTGGCTTCTCGGTACTCCGGCAGGATTTCCACCATAAACCGGATTTGAGCCATAAGCACGGCAAACGGGTGAATGTCAAGCCCAACGATGTGCGGGCGAGAGCATAGTTCAGTTAGATGGTTCTCCCAATCGGGGTCGTCGTTGTACCGGCGAACGTCCTGCTTGTACCGTCTCACGGCTTCAACAAGGAACGTCCCTGAGCCACAGGCAGGGTCAATCAGCCGTTCAGCCGATACTCCTACGTCGTAGTCCACCCCGTCCATAATGTAGTCAATCACGGGCTGAGGCGTGTAGAACTCCCCGAGGGCCTTCCGGGTTTCAGGGTCGAAGTACCGCTGATAGAGATTCCCCAACGGGTCGCCCTCAATCTGAGCAAAGTCGAACTTCAGGATGGAGAAGAACACATCAGCCACAGCCCGGCTAAACTTCTCTCGGACGGGGTCGCTCACTCGGGTAACGCCACTCCCTTCACGGGCCACATCTCGGAATCGATTATACGGATTTTCGTGTTGAGAGGTTGTGGACTCTTGGAAGGCATCAGTCCACCAAATGAACAGGTCATCCTCAAAGAGCGATTCCACAAGTTGGGCCTTCATATCATCAATCAACCCGTGAGCGGCAACGGGGTAAGCGTCCAAGTCAATCTCATCCCCATAGCCGGGAAGTTCATCGAAGTATCTCCGTAGACCCCGGTTGTCGGGGAAGAAATCGTGGTCTTCAGACGCCTTTGCCAACAGAAGCCGGGCGAGTAGAGCGTGACCGGACTCCAAGCAGAACATAAAGTCACGAAGAGACTGCTCCCCATCGATGAATGGCTCCCACGAATCCGGTATATCATCCGGCTCACTTGCGTAGGAAGCATCCCAAAAGTCGTAGGCTCCTTCAACGAACTTCGCTTCTTGCTCATCACGAAGTTCGTGAAGAAGTTCCATAGAGGATGTAACAAGTTCAGCGAAGGGACTCCCCTCTTCCAATCTGAACGTCTCAAAGAACTCTTCCCGTCCAAGTTCGTCTTCAAGTGAAACCGGCTCAAGTTCTCCGACGTACTGAGTGATAATGTCCGGGTCGGTCGTGTCCCACGTTGGCTTCTCCAACGCACCTGAAATCTCTCTTACATCGGATTGGGTCGCATCAGCGAGATTCAGCGTAGCCAACCGGGTATGAGAGCCGTTGGTTCGTCTGAACAGCCGGAACTCGCGTCCGTTGAGAAGAACCCCGTACTCAGCCTTGAGTTCCTGAGTGTAGTGAAATAGTTGAGATTCGTGACCTGATAGGTCTTCACCCGGATTCTTAAATTCGTAGACTGCCGTGACTGTCTGATTGTCGTTCAGGGTCGCATAGTCCGGGCGTCGGTCATCAGGAAGTTTCCACTCGCTCCGAAGGTCGTGTCCAACCCCCTGATACCCCAATTGTGTAAAGAAGCCCTCTTGGAGAAAGGCGGTCTCAACGTCCCGTTCACTACTATCATCGGAAATACGGGAAGCCACCCCGTGAAGTGCGTTCAGAATAGCAGATGAATCGGCCATTAGGCGCTCCAACTCACTCGGGGATGAAAACATTTGCCGGAACAAGATTCGAAAACAGATGTTATTGACAACATCTATATGATTTAGCAAGGAGCGTCCGGAAACCTACGTCAATACTGTTTAAAAGTTATTTAAATATGTGAAGACAGGCAGTTCTTTTTCACAAGGGGTCATCAAACCTATCAGCGAGAAATATTAAGCCTCAATCAACCCCTCTCAGACAGGCTCCGTCGTTTAGGCCGCCGCCCTTCTGCCAAATCTTTCAGTTTCCTCTCTCAGAACTCCTTCTCTCCTTTATAAACTTATAATCGAACTGAGGGCTATCTGAAGCCGCTGTGGACACCTCAGAATAGACGGTGGATTCCCTTCACTAACAGACGAAGCCATACACGGGCTAATTCTCGCCCTCTCAGGCAAAGCAACGGGTAGACCTTCGTTTGAACTCGCTAAATCTCACCCACAAGATGGGCCTGAGCGAGAATCAGTTCCTTGTGTGCCTCAGCCCACTCCCGACCGCGACTCTCAGCCACTTGGTCTATTACTCGCTGTTCTTCGGGAGTCCGATTTGAGTCGGTCATTCACGCTTCCTGAACTTCGCTTGTCGCTTCGTGGGCTTCCTGTGGGTCATCCTCGGTTGGGACTCCAATAGCACCGGAGCAAAACGGACATACCATTCCGTCTTCTTCAAAGTTCCAAAACCAATCGCAAGATGGACATAGCATCTGTTTCCCGATTTCTGTTACGTGAGCCACATCCTTTGCTCTTCGGGCGATTTTCATAGATTCTCTTGATACATATTCGTGACACGAAATAATCGACTATGGTCGCTTACCGGATGCGCACCTTCCGATAAGAGAGTTTTCTACATCTTTTGTTAGACGGATTAAGCGGGGGTACACAAAGTTCTCAACAGTCGTCGTCCCGTCCATTGGTACATTCTGCTGTCGTTGCTTCCCCTGAATTGCATCTACTGAAACGTAGATTGAGGGCACAAAATCTGAACGCCCTTCAATAGTTACTTTGTATCCTTCACGGTTGGGATATTGCTTATTTCCGGGGCCATAGGATAATTCGTTGAAACTTTGTACTGCGTTTTCAAAAGAATCGTTCTTTCGTATATCTTGAAGAATCCGATTGTAGTCTTCAATATGTCCGATAACGCGCTCAATGTGGTAGAATTGGCTATTCTGAAGTTCCATCTCAACGTCATCTCGGAGTTCCCGCATACGGAGTAGGTATCCTGTCCCTTCCCGAAACAATCTAACCGCTTCCGTTGACTCAATCTCAAGACCTTGCTCTTTTTCGTTAGCGACTCCGGCGCGTCGTAATGCTTCTAACTGAAGGTCATAGATTTCTTCTATTGTATTCGCTATCTTTTCCTCATATTCGTCCGATGGTGGCATAGTGACTCTTCATAACCTTCCTGAATAAGGGTTCTGTGCCCCACGTACTCTTTCACAATCTGAGAGAACGGTCACTCGCTATCCGGCTCAAGGTCTGCCAAGTCAAGTTCGTTGTTCAGGTATCCTGTCCTATGGGATTCTCAGATTCCCACTCACAATTAGAACAGTAGTCCGGGTTCTCATCCAAAATATCCCCGCACTCCGGACAACTACGCTGTATCGTAGGTTCGGGCGTTCGCACTTCCAATGTTGCTGTTTCCGCTTTGATGATTTGGAGTTGAACGACCTTGATGAAGACTAACAAACCAATAGCCCCGCCAAGTAATGGAAGGCCGAGCGGTATGCCCAACGTTGTTGCGACAATTCCGACTACAGACAAGAGAATATCAACCACAAGAAGGATTCTCCGGATTTTAGAGAGTCTTTCATACCACGGACTTGGTGCTGAGATTACGGGTCTGAACCCATTCCTTCGTAACCCAAGACTCCCTATTCGCCACATACCTTACAGCAGTAGCGTTCGCTATATAATAGATGCTCAGTAAGCAGTCACGGTACTCCTTGCTCTCCCATCATAGCCGAGACGGTCTGCCCTGTCGGTTGGAGAGTCACTAACGGAGATTCAGAGTAATACCACATCCTACAGATGAAAGGGGGTTTCGTCCATATATATCAACCTTAGAATCTTCAGGGGAACGGTATAGACCGAGAGCAAAAATTCCGAAACCTATCAGAATACTTTCCCTATAGAACCAAGTATTGGCATCGGGTCAACTCCTTAGAAAATGATTGGATGAGTCATATACTACTATAAAACTGAACTCCCATCAGAAGATATGGAACAAGACCCGTTTCAACCTCTCATCTCGGATTTCTCCCGGTGGCTAAAGGAACAAGAACCGACACCACATTATCTAAGACTCACGTTGCTTGATTTTGGCATCTATAGCGATGAGGGGCTTCAGGAACAATTTATCAAGTCATTTCAGAAGGAAGGACTCGCCTCAACGCTTCACTACCCACTAACGGAGATATTCCAAGGGCCGAAACCAACCCGGACTGAAATCACAGCCCGATTCCTCTATGAAATCTATCAACGCGATGAGGAAGTTTGTCGAAAACTGATACAACGAATCTACAACGATGCAGGCGGAGCGGATGAAGAAGAATTGGAACAGTACCCGTTATTAGAACACTTGGAAGAGGGAATAGCAGATAGTAAACCCGACCTTGGGGAGATAGCACCTCGGACGGAAAATGTGTATTCTGATGATGAGGTTGCCGTCTATTCTGAACTCAGTTCACACGTCGAAGATGTGGATGATGAAGTGTTGTTCGTAGACCCCTTTGTTGATGAGGAGTTGATTGAACTCTATATCCACGAACTCTCGGAATCGGTGAACGTGCGAATCTTGACTAAAGACCCTCAAGGCAAATTTCGACAGGTGGCTGAGAAACATTTGAAGCGAAGTAATCAAGAGTTTGTTGTGAAAACCAATAACGTACTTCACGACCGAATGGTATTCGCGGATGACCGGTGTTTGATTGTTGGAACCTCTCTAAAGGACGCAGGATGGAAGCCGACCTATACCGTTGAGATTGATTCTGTTGACATTTTTCGGAGTATGTATGAAGATGTGTGGGAAGACGCGGAGTTGCTATTCAACCACGACACAATCTGAGTGTTCAGCCTAAGTGGGGCCAAGCCAACCCGCCTGAAGCCACGCTATGGAGCGAGAGGGTAGCCACAGCGAGTTCCACCTATCGATGAGAAGGAATGGTCATAGAAGATATGGACGGGCTGTATGGGCGCTTCAGGCACTAATGAGCGTAAATTCACGTATAGAGGAAGTGCCGACCTGTGTATAGACTCCCCTCACCAACAGGAAATGTCAACGGTTGGTAGGAAATGTATACATAGGGAAATTACTATACTATACATAGTAACGAAGATAGTCTAATTAATAGAAATAGGAAATTACTCTTCTAATCTTTCCTTGGCTTCTGAGAGCATATCAAGATAGTCTAATGTAAGTCCATTATCCTTCCAAATGTCCGGTTCATTTACTCTACTACTTGTTTCTCTCTTCATCCATCCTTCAGCGTGAAGAACAGAAAGAACGTTGGAAATATGTCTTCTACCTACATCAAGCCGGGAGTCAAGGTTTGATACGGTTACTTCGGTTAGGAGCAGGATTTTCTGAGCCACGTCGTGTTTCGTTATTAGGTCTATTCCTTCACAGTAGATAGAAGGAATGTCTTCAACTACATCGAAGAGGTAAGCCCGGTGACGGGGGTTCACCTCATACTCCGTATCAAAGGGAAGTTCTTCCATCTCATAGGCTACTATATCGTGGTTTTTCCCGAATGTGAAGGAGAACATAGCCGCGAGATAGGATTCCGCTTGAAGCCGGTTGTAATTCCCGAAAGCCCCGTTGTAGAGGGAAATAAACACATCTTGATTTGCCCATCCACCTGAGAACAGTTTGTCTCGCCGGTCATCGTATCCATCACGGACAGACGGTACTTCATCCCAAGACTCGGATGGGTCAAAATCTCCTTGCGCTTTGGTGGTTCCCCCGATTACATCAGCGGGAACGTCACCACAACGGTCTTTATGAATCTGTTCTGCTCTTTTTACCCTCTCCGCGTGTGTTTTAGCATATTTTACACCAAATCCGATAATAGGGGTATCAGAAGAGGTTGATTGTGGGCTATTCGACTCAGAAAGGCCAATGTTTATAGCGTTATAGCCGGTAGTTTCGTCTGTCATCGTTCAGGTGACTCCATCCTGTGAGGGAGAGGCGTCGGGCTTGGGAACCTGCCTCTACCCGTTCACTTCATTCTGATTGGTTAGCGGTCGGGGTCGTAGGAATCGCCCAATTTCTGAAGGAGCGAATCCCAATTCTCTCCGCCCGTCTTCAGGGCTTTTAGTCGTTCCCGAGTCGATTTTTCGCAAGGTATCGTTGTACGATTGGAGTACGGCATTGTGTATGAGACTTGGATAGCACTTATAAAGAGAATTGGCATCATCACCTATTGCGCTACACTCAAAGATTCGGTCTACAGAAGGGATATTGTTGGTCTTGAGCGGCCTGTCTAACGGCTCAATCCGTCCGAACTCTACTACTCAGCCCGTGAACCCGATTTCTTCGCTTGGATGGTCTTTGCTCTAATACCGGGGACTGATTCGGAACTCTCACAGGTTCCGTATAGAGGTTTCTTCGGGGTCTGCCGCTCAACTTTTATAATAGTGTACTGAGAGCATTGGGATATGTCAACTACCAACTTCTATTTTGGTAGAATCCACTTTGACCATCAGTTAGAGTCCTTAGATGACTTTCCCGATTCAGAAGATTACGAACAAACTCAGCGAGTGCGAGAATTGCTCTACGAATACATCTCTAACAATAAACCCTTTGAGTCCGTTGGTGGGAATGAGTGGCGATTCGGAAGGGCAGAAAAAACGAACGGCTATATCTTGGGAAAGTTGGGAAGAGTATACCCTGATGAGCGACAACAATTTGATGATGAGGTTGGAGATTTCATAGAAGAGGAAGATGTTGATACAGATGTTTCCTTTTTTATCATAATCCCCGAAGAGCAAATCATTATATTCAACAGAAAACTCCGTATCGGACAAACCCAATTCATTGATGCATTCACAGACGGTTACAGGAAGTTCTACGACTTGGAGGATGGACTAACGATTACACTTCTCAAGGATACCGTTGAAGTACAACGATTGCTCTCCGAAGCCTCTCGCATCTTCTTCGTTGAGTTTGACCTAATCCCGACCAATCCGGAAGCCGATGAAGAGATGCAGATTATTGATGACCGGATTCACGAAATGGGCGCTGATAGAGTGGGTATCTCCGCTGAATCTGAGGATGAGTTGGATGCTGATGACCCTTGGATTCGGTCGGGCTTCGCTATGAGTAATGGGGGTTATGGCGAGTACAAGGTTGGATACGAAAAAGATGGTGAGGAAGAAGAGTATAACTCACGGAATCGGCCCGCAACGTATGAGACTGATGAGCCTGATACACTTGGTGGGCTGAAATCTAAGGTCGGGGAGATTCAGGAGCGAATGGAAACCATTCTAAGTCGCGG